>Ga0156289_1054_pt1 | contig 27809 bp, 18 predicted proteins | sample RifCSPlowO2_12_FD_116157 | JGI IMG/M metagenome (GOLD analysis project Ga0156289, IMG submission 116157) | Omnitrophica bacterium RIFCSPLOWO2_12_FULL_50_11
ATCCCGAATGGGGTGTAGGCATAGGTGTTTTGGATGTTTCTTGCTTGATCCGTGATGGCGATCGTGTTGCCGGTGCCGTCATAGTGATAGGAGAAGGTTTCGTCTTGAGGAGTCATCATGGCAAGAAGACCGAGACCGTGGACGTAATAACTGAAGATCTCATTATTCGCATCTGCTTCGGCGATGAGGTTTCCGTCTAGGTTTGGTTTCCGAGGGTCGTTACACAAGTGATTTGAAGCGCAAAGCGAATCCTTTTCCGTTTACGGTTAGCGTGACGCTAAGCAACTTGATCTCCTATTGGAACTCGATACGACTTAACGATATTTGTGATGGGGTGGCAGAGATTCTTTCTTGGATTTAATTAATGTTCTTAACTCATCAATAAGCAGTTTATAGTCCTTGCATTTATTTTTAGATTTAATGTATTTCTCAATCATTAACTCAGCGTTTTTGACATCCGATTCTTTTACCATAAAATACTGTTCATATAGAGCATTTAATGCGTGTGATTGAGTTTCATACTCATTCGACAGAGCTAGCTGAACAAAAAAAAGAAACAAATCACGACAATCTAAGTATGTTAAAGCATGAACTAACGTTCCTCTATTATTTTTATTCCACGGTTTGTTAATAGCTTTTATCAAATAAGGTTTAGCGCGATTATCTTTTAACTCATAAAGAATTATAGCGGCGGCGTCTCGAATAAAGGGCGTCCGCGCATCTAACAGCGAAATAAGTAAAGAGAAAGCTTTTGGCTTTTTTAGATTACCCAACAATCTAGCAATTTTAAGAATTTTTTCAAAATCGTACCAATATGGATTTATCTTTCTACCTTTTAAATTGATCATTTTGTTAATACGCTGGTTAGCGTATTCCTTTTTCCCATTGCTCATACCAATGCCATGCATCATCGCTCGATTCAAGTGGATATTTCCACTTAAACTTGTCCCACCACCGCCAAAAGCCTTTGTCTCTAATGCCAAAATTTCTATCTCGCCTGCCTTTCTTGCCGCCTTTGAAACTGTCTCCGCCTTTCGTCAAAATCCCACCACCTGGCAGTGCTCCTATCCCAGATCCAGGTATTGGAACTGGAGCTACAATTCCGGGTCCAACTGGGACCGGGACTACGCCTCCGGTCGGAGGAACTGGCGGAGCGCCTGGAATCTCGATACAGCGACCGCCGAGAAAGCAGGCTATTCCGCCGCCTTGTGGTCCCTGTGCTTCGAGCCCCAAAGGATCAATCCAATTGACAGGATCATTGGATACATAAGCATATAAGTTCACATCGCCTCCGGCAAAGTGGATGGGGTCTTCTGAGATAAACCTTCCAATGACGGGATCGTAGTAACGGGCACGCATGTAGTAAAGGTTGTTTGGTTCCTGGATGACGCCATATTCTCCTGAAAAGGTAAAGGGCTGATCAAAGGATTCATTCTCGGTTGTGATGCCGAATGGGGTGTAGGCATAGGTGTTTTGGATGTGTTTTGTTTGATCGGTGATGGCGATCGTGTTGCCGGTGCCGTCGTAGTGATAAGTGAAGGTTTCGTCTTGAGGAGTCATCATGGCAATGCGTTCATTTTAACCTCTACCGGCGGACGGCGTCCAGTTTGCGGTTTATAATTTAGACTACGTGGAAAAAGTGTATCCCAAATAAAAACACCACCGAAACAACTATCGTAAAAGCGAATACAATAGCGGTATAAAAATATCTTTTAATCGAATCTTTTAAGCGAACAATCTTTTCGTCTTTATTATCTTCATTGCTAAATACATATCTAAAAAATCTAGGGCTGTTACCTCCACCGGCCCCGAAAGGCGGAACAGTTGTAACATATTGCCACCTGTCGTAATAATTTGCTTTTAAATAAGACCTGAGTCGCAATGCATCGATCGTGGAAAGTAGTCCTGCACCAATAAGAAATAAAATTGACGAGATAATCAATACCAGCAACACAGTCGATAATGGATCCATGTTGTTCTTTTTGCTTGGTTACTAAATTCTAATTTTAGTTACTAAGTGCGTTTTATTTGCTACTGGAACTGTCTAAATCGGGGAATAACCCTAACACAGATGTTTGAGTATAGAAGGCGTGTTCCTCTACTGGCACTGGCAGATTCAAACCAGACCCAATATTAAACGTATAAGAGGGAGATTTGCTTGCATCCAAAGGCACGTTTACCTCGCCCCCTACAGACGCTGCAAGATTAACGCTACCACCGATTGTTCCTGCTCCTCCAAACAGATCGTAAATATTCTTATTTCCTGACCCCGTCACATCGAACGTCAAGGATCCTCCCAAGCCTCCATAACCTCCTGCACCTATCGTTGAATAAATTCCAATTTGAAAGCCACTTTCTCTGCTATATCCAAGCACTACCCCGCCACCACTTGTGCCGCCTCCACCAACTCCTCCAGTTGTGCTAATTCCAAGTTGAAGCGTCCATAATCCATTCGGATCCACAAAGTTAATTGGATTATTGCCCACATACGCATATAAATTCACATCACCTCCGGCAAAATGTATGGGGTCTTCTGAGATGAATCTTCCGATGACGGGATCATAGTAACGGGCACGCATGTAATAGAGGCCGTTTGGTTCTTGGATGACGCCATATTCTCCTGAAAAGGTAAAGGGCTGATCAAAGGCTTCATTCTCGGTAATTGTTCCAAATGGTGTATAGGCGTATGTGTTTTGGATGTTTCTTGCGTGATCGGTGATGGCGCGACAACAAAACGAGCGATACTTGTGTATCCGGGTAGAAAACGTGTTCTTCCACAAACGCAGGTAGGTTAAGACCCATTGCTAAGTTGAGAGGAGACACAGCGATTAAGGGTGTCGCAGTCAAAATTCAATGTGTGTCCCTTTAAGAGTGCTCATCACTTACGTTCATCACTGATTTAACTCGTGCGATAAACTTTTCGGGATCTTTTGGGCTAATCGATGCTTCTCTAAACAAACGACGGCCTTTGAGTTTTATCATGACATACGATTTCGAGAAAGGTCTTGTAATAAATCCTCCTCTTAGAAATACAGGGACCTTCCATTTTTCTTCCTGAATCTCGTCGATGTCCTCCAGGTCAATCCGATAGATTGGGATTAGGTGAAATAATTTGATGTTAAGACGCTTTGGTGTGAGCTCATAGGAAATGACAACCCAGCGAAAACACAAAGCCCACAAGCAGAGTATCAACAAACATAAAATAAAAAAACCAACAACTGCCAAGAAGGTCAGCCATGAATAATCACTCATTGTTTTCTCCAGCAGATAGAATCATTTTTTTCCACCCCCAGGTCCCCCGCCTAAAATAGTCCTTCCCTTTGTTACAGTATCAAGTGTCGACGTACCAAAACCGGCTCCTAAGCCCGCAAACGGAGGTTGAACGGAAACCATCCAAATGCCGTTTACCTGACTAATTTTAATTGATGCCGAGAGATACGGAATCCATGGCACACCTATGTCTATTGAAGTAGTAGAACTAGTTTGAGCCAATTGGCCCGCTGAGGTGGCATTTGTAAAAAAGAGTCCAGCACCTCCACCTCCATAAGCTCCTGTTGCTGTTTGGGTAGGCCATGGTTGCGTAGGCGGTGTAGCTCCTCCAGCATTTACAAAACCTCCATAGGAGGTAAAACCACCTAATGAAGTCGCATTATTCCCAACAAAAACGCCTCCTCCAGCTGAAGCTGTAGCTGCTGCAGCGCCACCTAGTTGCGTAGCCCCCGCCTCCCCTGTCACACTCACATCCAATCCAAACCCCCAATATCCATAGGGATCAATGAAGTTAATTGGATTATTGCCCACATAGGCAAACAAGTTCACATCACCCCCGGCAAAGCCAATCGGATCTTCTGAGATGAATCTTCCGATGACGGGGTCGTAGTAACGGGCACGCATGTAATAGAGGCCGTTTGGTTCTTGGGTGACGCCATATTCTCCTGAAAAGGTAAAGGGCTGATGAAAGGATTCATTCTCGGTTGTGATGCCAAATGGGGTGTAGGCATAGGTGTTTTGGATGTTTCTTGCGTGATCGGTGATGGCAATGGTATTGCCGGTGCCGTCATAGTGGTAAGAGAACGTTTCATCTTGAGGTGTGACCATGGCAAGGAGGCCGAGACCATGGACGTAATAACTTACGATTTCATTATTTGCATTTGCTTCGGCTAAGAGGTTGCCTTCAAGGTCATAGACGTATCTGATTTCAATGCCAAAATGGATTGAGCGCAAACGTGTGCCAACGCCATCGTATTCATATGCTGAATTTCCGACACTGGTAAGTCTGTGTTCAAAATCAAAGGTATGAGTGACGCCGCCCATTGTTTGTAGCTGTCCTTCATCATCATAGGTCAAAGTGACTCCTCCGACCTCGATGAGTCTATTCTTCTCGGGGTTGTAAGTGTAGGGCACATTCATTGTCTCGATCGTGGGCATAAGAGGCGCAAGCATGTCGATAGAGGTGCGGTTGCCGTTACCGTCTAGGGCATAGGTATAACGGGCAATGATGTTATTGGCTGCAACATCTTTATGTTCAACCGCAATCAAACGGTTTGCATCGTCATAGTCATAAGTTGTTTGTATCCCATTAAAGTGCGTGAGGCTTACAAATCTTCCGGCCTGATCGTATTCATAAGTCGCCGTTTGGCCAAGCCAGTTGGTCACGGTCTTGAGCCTGTTAAGTGGATCGTAGGTATAAAGGACCTCTTTACCTCCAGGATAGGTGATCTTCGTGACATTGCCTGCCTCATCATAATCATAAGAGACCGTAAACCCATGAGGATCGGTCACTGTGGTCAGGCGATAGAGCGCATCCCGTTCAAAATGTGTGGTGCCGAGCAAATCCGCCATATCAGTCAATTGGTCATGGAGGTTATAGGTAAAGTGAACGGTGGAAAGATCGGGATACGTTACGGTATCAACTTTGCCGGTGGGTGTATAGGAATAGGTGATGAGGTCGCTCTTGCGATCCTTTCTCGTAAGCAGTCTGCCTGCGTCGTCATAGGTATAGAGGACTTCTTTAAGGAGTGGGTCTGTGCTTTTGAGCGGCAGATTGCGCTTGTCGTAATCAAAGAGCGTTTGGGCATTTTCATTGTCTGTGAGTTCCCGCATTCTCCCAATGGGGTCAAAGCCATATTGAATCGGCGGATGAGGAGCAACGCGAGCGGATTCAAGCTGGCCCAAGGGATCATAGAAGAAGGTGGTGGCGATATTGCGCCCGTCCACAACACTCTCCACCTGGCCATTGGCATAATAGCTAGTCAGTTGCCTGTCATTTTCGGCATTTGTCGTCTGGGTCACGTGGTGTTCCGTGTCGTAATCAAGATAGGAAATATGATGAAGCGGATCTTCTATCTCATGGAGACGCAGGTCGGGATCATACCTGAAGAGAGTTACTTGGCTTACCGCATTCGTGATCTTGGTCACATTATGATCACCATTATATGTGAAGGTAGTGAAATTGCCTCTGGGATCCCACACCCGAATTTCATGATTTTGCCCGTCATAAACAATGTCTGTCTTAAATCCCAATGCGTTCTCAAGCGTCATCGTCCTTCCGATCTCATCCAAGTGATAGATCGTCTGCCTTCCGAAGGGATCTTCTTCGACATTGCGAAAGCCTGAAAAAGAGAAGTTGTACGTGGCGGTCCCGCCGCCCTGGCGAGGTGCGGTTTGGGTCTTCACGCGGTCCTCGCTGTCATAGACGTTGGTCACCGTTGTAATGCCAAGCGGATTCGTTAAGCTTGTCAGCTGGTGTACACCATCATAGCCATACGTCCACACTTTGTTTTCAGGATCGGTATAGGTGGTGAGATTATTTTGGCCATCGTAGCCATAACTGACCGACCGGCCTTCAGAATCCGAAACTGAAGTCAAGTTCTCTCCCGTATAGGAAAAGGCAAGCGATCGATGAAACTCATCCTGCACCATTGATAACTTGTCACCAGTGTAGGTAAAAGTCATGTTATTGCCGTCTACATCCCGCCAATTCTGGAGGCGGCCGTTTGTGTCAAAATCCATGTGCGTGCCAAATCGTTCTTGAAGACTCAAGGTTCCATTCCCGTTATCCACGAGCTTTGTCGTGATGCCTGGAGGCGAGACATAAGTTCCGTCAGGGAGTTTTATAAATTCGATGGATCTGGAGCCGATGTGAACGGTTACTGCGTTTTCGATCAACTGGTCCATGGCCCATTTAAAAATGAGTGCGACCGTCGCATAAGCGAGTTCGTCACTTGTGCGCTGATAGATGACATCGTACGCGATCCGTAATGCCGTCAGGAGCGGAGCGGCATCTGCCGGGGTTCGCAGGCCTAATCCTGGCTGTGCATGCCCGGTACGACTAAGGCGAATGTCGTAGTCATGGGTCCAGCCAAACCCAAGGTTCCTTTTAGAAAAATGACTACTGCTATTGTAGGAGCGAGCGAGAGAAAGACCCAATGGGGGATCTCCTCCCAACGCTAAATCAACATGGTCAAAAACAAAAGCTCCGCTCGCCATATTGACAGGATCTTTAGATGTGTAACTGTCGATGTCCACTCGAGTGCTATGGTCCGGAATGTGTTTTTTCAAGCGATCATAAAGGGCATCCGGATCAACGTTGCCTGGATCTGAAGAAGTGCCTCCAAAGTATCTTCCCGAAATCCAGAAGCCCGCTCCTTGTCCTGGTGTCTGAAACCAGACGTAACCCGCACCATGCCAAGATCCTCCTACATCAAGGTCGCCGCGTTCGGGAAGAATGAGCGTGTTGCCATCCAATATTCTCGATACAATGAGGCTCATCGTATCGGGATCGTAATACTCTAGTTGGGGTAAGATCGTCGTATAATTACTACTATTGGCTTTAAAGATCTTCTTTCCTTGCTCATTTGCACGCTGTAGGAGTTTGATGGTAGAAATACCTGGGTTTTGAGGATCTACAAGCTGCTCCAGCACGGCGTGCTCAAAGGCACTTATAACCGCCCATGTGGAATCAATAAATGATCCCCGAACTTGGTCGTCATCTATAGGCCCGATATTGACGGCTTGAGCATATATTTGCGGCATATCAAGGAGATAATTGCTCGTCTGGTGGACCATTCCTATGGAATGCATTGGAGTATAGAAAATGTCGAAGCTCGGTGCCAGCAAAGTTGCAGCGCGGAAGATTTCCTGGTTCCAAGTAAGCCCAATCACATGTAACGATTCCCCTAAAACTTCTTCGGATGTCTCCAGTGAGCCTGTGCTTAAATTCTTGACGATCTCATCGCGGTGCCTTTGGATCAATTTGTCTGCCACTACTCCAAAGACTTTAATGATCGCGTACGTACTGTCCCCGCTTAATACTCGATATGTTGCTACTTGATCGAAATAGGTACCGTTATTGTAGGCAAAAGGATGGTCAATCGTAATCGTCGCATCATAATAATAGTCCTGTGATGTCGCGTTTCCCTGTGCGACCAGCACTCCATTCAAGCGAAGCTCGGGACGAAAGTCTGATTCTGTAAACGTGATGGTTAATCGCTTTTCCGCTATCTCTTCTGTATTGAAGGTGATGTCAATCCCCTCCATTTGAAAACGAAAGGTGGTCTGATACTGTGCGTCAATTTGGTCTGTTACGGCATCGATCGAACTGGGGAATGGAAGAGAGGTCCGGTAAGTCTTAAGATTGGTTTCAAAGATTTTTCTTCCTCCATAAACGCTTCGGACAGGACTATTTGGAAAACTATCCCGAATCTTATTGACCACTGCAGAGGTATATTGGGCGAGCTTATTCCTCAGATTGGTTTCATTAAGGTTTTGTACATAATCAGTCCCGATTGTTGCTCCACTGGTTACCTCTGCCATGAAGTTACTAATGTTATGGCCGGTCGAGATGTTAAACGTACTGATATTCATCAGTTCAGAAAAATAAGCATAAATCTTAAAAGCAGGGTCAAAGAGATAATCGACTCCATCAATAGTGGCTTGTACCCATACTCGCGCCACACGAGCTGTATCGCCGCCCGTGCCCGCCCATTCATAAGGAATTCCATGCCATGACAACATTCTGTGTATCCTCTGCCATCGAGGATTTGATGCGGAATTCCCAAGTCCTCCCAACCAATTGGCTAAATCATTGCCTGGTATGGTCTGAGTGCCGATGACAAACTTAGCGGGATAACCGCTTTCGCGAAGAAGCGCGATGAGGAGAGAGGCTTGATCAAAGTCGTTTCCGCTTCCTTCAAGGAGCGTTAATGTGGCACCTTTTAAAGCGCCGTAGTAGGGGGTGTAATCGATATGATTGTGTACATAGTCGTAGATAAGCTTCGGATCGTATTTTAAAGCTCGGGCAAGACTTTGTATTTCTGGGCTGGCTGTCATGGCTGCCTGGACCGCGAGCCGGTCTTTGGGCGAAGGGCCGCGGGGGAGAGATTTCTGCGCTTCGTAAAAGCGCTTGGCCTCGCTGAGTCTTACCTGACCCCCTTTCGGCGCATACCAGCCTTCTTTCGTAATTTCTGAAAAAGCTGGTGTGGATAACGCACACAAAAGAACTGGGGTGCCAAAGGTAAAAAGCATGTACTTTTTTAGCATCACTTAGGCCTATCCGCTGCGAAACGCTGTTCGATTTCCCACTTCATCATAATCATATTCAATGTGTTTCCCATTTTCATAATAGACGCTTCGAAGCCGATTGAGATCGTCGTATACGTAGGTAGCTGTTAGCGGTCCTACAACTTCTACTAAGAGAGCAACTGATGTCGTATGCTCGCCGTCAGAAACATGAACATCGATTTGATATTGTCCGGCATCTCCTGCGACTGGGCTCCAGTTAAATTGGGCCGTACCATTACCCAAATCAGAAAAAGTTGATCCCGAGGGGAGGTTGTCTGCTGTCCAGACTAATCGGTCTTGATCGAGATCGGAGGCGCTGAGCACAACAAGAAGAGATCCACCTTCTATGACCTTCTGACTTGAAATCGGGTCTATCGTAGGCGGACGATTGCCCATCTGGTAGTACTCTTCTTTGACCGTTTCCGTGTTTCCAGCTGTGTCCACCGCAAAAAACTTAAGTAAAGTTGTAGCTGAAATATTGATGGGTGTCGCATATACGGTTGATAACGTGGTGGGCTCGCTTCCATCGGTTGTGTAATAGATGGTTGCTGGTTCATTGGTGGTGAGGGTAACATCAATCGCCTCGTTAAAGACACCTCCTTCTGGACTTACGGTTGTCGTGGGAGGGGTGAGATCCTGGACAGAGACAAGGACATTTTCCCACTTGGACCAGTAGCCGGCTGTGTCTTTTCCTTTCGCCCATAAGGTGGCATTGGAGTTTCTGGTGATGTGGGATGCGAGAACGTTAAAGCGCCAGATGCTTGTCTGGGAATCGAAAGTTGCGGGTTGACTCACCACTGTGAACTTGCGCTGTGAAAGGTCATAGACATAGATACGCACCTCTTCAATCTCGGATTGAAGATCCATCACTGTACCTTCAAAGTCAAATCCCTCGTCAGAGACGATTTGGCCAAGTGTGGGAGAGGTAATGGTAAGGATGGGAGGAGCGATATCGGTATCGTCAGAGTCTGGCTCTATCGTGACAAAGCCTGTTTGGCGTGGAGACCAGTTGTTGAAACTGTCTCTTGCGGCCACAAAAAGATAAGCCTTTGAGCCTGGTGTGATGTGAGTTGAGAGGACTTGAAAAGACCAGGTATTGGTAGAGGGGTTATAGTCTGCCAATTGAGAGCGAACCGTGTAGCGCTTCCTTGCAAAGTCATAGACATCGATCCTCACTTCACTGACACCGTTTTGGTCTTGAGCCTGCCCCGTGAAAAGAAAACCCTCCTTTGAAACTTCCTCTTCAATGGCTGGAGCGGTTAGGGTCACTTGAGGAGGAAGGAGATCCTCTGTGGAGGCTCGCTCTACAGTAACGGTTCTCTTCTTTGATCCTGACCAGTTGCCATGGATATCCTTGGCCCTTACCATGAGGAAGACCTCGAGTCCTGGTGTGATGTGGGTGGGGAGAATTTGAAAGGACCAGATTCCGGTAGAGGCGTCATAATCAGCCAATTGGGACTGAACCGTATAGGCATGCCTGAGACCATCATAGACATAGACCCTTACTTCACTGACACCGCTTGGATCTTGAGCCTGGCCTGAGAACAGGAATCCTTCTTTCGAGACTTCCTGTCCTTGAGCTGGGGTAGTGATGGTAACCGTGGGAGGGGTGCCATCGATATTGGGATCAGCTTCTACGAGGGCTCTCTGGTACTGCCAGCTTGACCAATTGCCTTTGGTGTCTTTGACTCTTGCGTAAAGCTGAACACTTGAGCCTGCTCTTATGTGGCTTGGGAGGACTTCATAGGACCAGGTGTTGGTAGATGGATCATAAGCGGCAGGCTGATTGCCTACGGTGTAGTGCTTGCTGGAAACATCATAGACATAGACTCTTACTTCGCTCACACCGCTTGGGTCTTGAGCGGTGCCTGTGAATAGGAAGCCATCTTTCGAGACTTCTTGGCCAGAAGCTGGGTAAGTGATGGTGACCGTGGGCGGTGTCACATCCACATTGGGATCAGGCTCTACGACCACTCTCCTAGACTGCCACCCTGACCAATTCCCACTCGTGTCTTTGGCTCTTGCGTAGAGATAAACATTTGAGCCTGCTCTCAAGCGGCTTGAGAGCACTTGAAAGGACCAGGTTTCGGTAGAAGGATCATAGGTGGCTTCTCGATTGCTTACGGTGTACTCTTTCGTGGAAGCGTCATAAACATAGACCCTGACTTCAGTGACACCGCTTGGATCTTGAGCCTGGCCTGAGAAGATGAAGCCTCCTTGAGGTACTTGAGAGCCAGAGGCAGGCTGGGTGATTGTAACGGTCGGAGCAGCAAATACTTGAGAGGGTGAGACAAGTAGCGTGATCCCTGTGAGAATGATAAGAGCAGCACCGAATAAGACCCACGCTTTCTGAGGGACAATTCTTATAGGAGGCATCTCATTCGACATACGAAAAGTGGATCAAATGGGTCATTCATAAGGACAGACCATCTTCCTTATAACCGGACTAAGATTGCTCAACGAATGGAATCTGCTGCTCTTTCTGCAGGATTGAGTTTTCCCCGCCTCAAGCCCTAGGGGGAGGAAAATTGCGTTAATCTACCACGAAAGAAATCAGCCTGGAAGGAAAAAATGTATGAGGCGTTGTTATACACAACAAGCTTGGAATTGTGATTCCACCGGCGCTTGTAAAAATCACAGCTTTTTTGCGCTCTTGGGTATACCAGCGCTTAATTGATTTCCAGCCCGGCGCTCCGCGAACACCTCCGCTCATACTTTCGTTTCTCGCAGCATCAGAAATCGGTGGCGAAAATTAATTTGGTGTCCATATAGGTGTCCATGGAATGACCAAAAATGCCCGAGAATCCAAAAAAATCGATGAATGCAAAAGGCAAGTTAACTGATTGATTTTAAATGAGGTAGGTCAATTTAAACTCAAATTTCAAAATCCCCAAAATCTGATTAGGAGTCCGGTGCTCTATCCGCCTGAGCTACAGGGGCGATCAAGAGGGTCATGAATATTGAATCAATGAGTGGACCGGATATGGAGCGAGCCGTTCACGGCCTCTGAGAAACGCGAGTTCCACAAGAAATGCAAGAGCAAATACCGTACCCCCCAACTTCTCAACAAGCTTCACGACCGCTTCCCCGGTACCGCCTGTTGCAAGAAGGTCATCGATGATGACGACACGTGTCCCTTCTTGGATCGCGTCCCGATGAATCTCAAGCGTATCTTCGCCGTATTCTAAGCTGTAAGCGATCACCTCTTTCGCAGCGGGAAGTTTTCCTTTCTTGCGGACGGGGACAAATCCGGCACCAAGTCGGTAGGCAACGGCAGGACTCAAAATGAAACCGCGTGACTCGATGCCGACCACTTGATCGATCGGCAGCTCCTTTAAAGCTTCTGCAAGCTGATCGGTAGCGAAGCGCAGCGCCCCCCCGTCTTTCAGAAGCGGCGTGATGTCCTTAAAAATAATTCCTTTCTTCGGAAAGTCGGGAACGTCGCGAACCAGTGCTTTCAAGCCTTCAAGATCCACGGTCATTTTAGCGCACATAATCTTCTAACCTCTCCTCCTTCAGTTTCAACAGGTAACGAATCTTCCGAATCGCGGCAAATTCAATTTGCCGGATCCGTTCCCGCGTCACGCCAAAATGTTTTGCTGTTTCTTCAAGCGTCCGCGGCTCGCCCCCCTTTAACCCAAAACGAAGAATGAGCACCTGCCGTTCACGCTCATCCACGAGACTGAGCAACTGGTCGATCCGGGCACCTTCAAATAGTCCTTCCACATTGTCGACAGGAGAGGTGATCGAATCATCTTCGATTAAATCCATCATCTCAGCGCTTCCGTCCAGGCTGACGGGCGCATTGAGCGAACCCGGCTGAGAACCAATTCGTTCTACTTCTTTCACCTTTTCCACCGGAATTTTCATGACGTCCGCGATCTCATTTTCGGTTGGGATCCGACTCAATTTTTGGATCAGTGAATCCCGTACTTTTCGCCACTTCGAAATGACGTCATACATGTACACCGGCACTCGAATGGTCTTGCCTTGATTCGAAAGGGCACGCATAATCGCCTGCTTAATCCACCAGGAAGCATAGGTAGAAAAGCGGTATCCCTTTCGGTAGTTAAATTTGTCGACCGCCCGCATGAGACCAATGTTGCCTTCCTCCACGAGATCCGAAAAAGGAAGCCCTAAGTTCGCATAACGCTTGGCGATGCTGATCACGAGCCTCAGGTTCGATCGGATCATTTTCTCACGCGCCTCTTTCGCACCGGGATTTCCGGAAACGATTTTTCTGGATACCTCAACTTCCTCCTCAGGGGTTAGGAGCGGAATTTGCTCGATTTGCTGCAAATAGATTCTCATCGGCGTTTTATCTAGAGTGACTTCTTCGCCGATGTCTTTGTCTTTTTTTGGGAGAGCGGGTCTGCCTTTCTTCGCGACCCGATCTAATGAAATGGAAACTTGTGGCACCGCTTTCTTTTGCGTCCCGGCCTTCTCGAGTTTAGAAGGACGAGGACCCAAAGCGGCATTCTTGCTTTTTTTCGCAGGTTTTGGCGGGCGATTTTGCCTTCGTCTCTTCCGTTTCACCATCCGAGATAATTTCAGCTTTTCGCTTTGATCACTGCCTGGGCGGCTGCGAGACGTGCGACAGGAACGCGAAATGGAGAGCAGCTCACATAATCCATGCCCACCTCATGGCAGAATTCTACCGAAGCCGGATCACCTCCATGTTCCCCGCAAATCCCAATCTTCAAATCTTTCCTCACCTGACGGCCCTTCTCCATGGCCCATCGGATGAGCACACCAACCCCTTCTCGATCCAAGCTTTGAAAAGGGTCGTTGTCGAGAATTCCACGTTTCACATAATTCGTAACGAAGGCGCCTGCATCATCGCGGGAATAACCAAAGGTCATCTGCGTCAAGTCGTTCGTGCCAAAGGAAAAAAACTCGGCCTCTTCTGCAATCTTATCTGCGACGACGGCCGCTCGCGGGATCTCAATCATCGTTCCGATTGAATAGGGAACCGAGATTTTCTTCTCGTCAAAAACTTGCTCAATCACATGGGTCATCTCTGCTTTCAAAGTTTTAAATTCCTGATCGGTTCCCACCAAGGGAATCATGATCTCAGGATGAACTCGAATCCCACGTTGTTTCACATCGCAGGCAGCTTCCATAATGGCACGCGATTGCATATCATAAATCTCGGGATAACTGATTCCTAAACGGCAACCGCGGTGACCCAGCATCGGATTAAATTCCACCAGACCTGCGACCTTGTCCCGAATCTTTTCAAAGGGCACCTTCATGATCTCAGCCATCTCAAGCTGACGTTCCCGTTCATGAGGCAAGAACTCATGGAGGGGCGGGTCGAGCAATCGGATGGTGACGGGATAACCAGCCATCGTTTCAAAAATTTCTACAAAATCTTGCCGCTGCATGGGAAGGAGTTTCGCCAAAGCACGTTCTCTTTCTTCCTTCGTGTCTGCCAAAATCATCTCCCGCACGGCCAAGATCCGGTAGTCCTCGAAAAACATGTGTTCTGTCCGGCACAGACCGATCCCCTCCGCGCCAAATTTGAGTGCCATCTTTGCATCCTTCGGTGTATCTGCATTGGTCCGGACACGGAGCCTCCGCGTCTCGTCTGCCCAGCGCATCAGCTTTGCAAAATCACCGCTTAGGGTTGGAGGTGCGGTCGCCACCTGTCCCAAATAAATCTCACCCACGGTTCCATCGAGCGAAATATAATCCCCTTCCCTGACCGTGACACCACTGGCACGAAAGAGCTTCCGCTCATAATCAATATTCAAGCTTTCGCAGCCGGCTACGCAGCACTTGCCCATGCCACGCGCCACCACAGCGGCATGAGAAGTCATGCCGCCGCGGGCGGTTAAAATCCCTTCTGCCGCATGCATTCCGCCGATGTCCTCAGGCGACGTCTCTTGTCGCACTAAAATCACTTTCTCGCCTTTCTTCGACCATTCCTCTGCGCTGTCTGCACTAAAGACTACTTTTCCGGTCGCAGCGCCTGGGGAGGCCGGCAAGCCTTGCGCAATCAGTTCCTTTTTCCCTTTGGCATCAAACGTCGGATGGAGAAGTTGATCTAAATCTCCCGCCGGTACCCTTGTCAGTGCCACCTCTTTGGAAATCAAACCTTCCTTGACCATATCGACAGCAATCTTTACAGCGGCTTGCGCAGTTCGCTTTCCCTGCCGCGTCTGTAACAGATACAACTTGCCTTCCTGGATCGTAAATTCCATGTCCTGCATATCCTTGTAATGATGCTCTAATTTCTCCCGAATCCTTACCAACTGCTTGTACAGCTCAGGCCATTGTCTCTTCAACCCGTCCAGCGGTTCGGGAGTGCGAATGCCTGCGACCACATCTTCGCCTTGCGCATTAACCAAAAACTCGCCGTAAAACTCGTTTGTGCCTACCGATGGATTCCGCGTGAAGCAGACGCCCGTCCCCGAATTCACACCCATGTTGCCAAACACCATGGCTTGCACATTGACGGCGGTTCCGAGCAACCGACCGATATGATGAAGCTCGCGGTACTTGACCGCGCGTGGATTATTCCACGAATTAAAAACCGCATGAACGGCTCTTGACAGCTGCTCTCTCGGATCAACTGGGAACGGCTCACCCGTATGCTCCTCATAAAACTTCTTGAACTGGCGAACGAGATCTTTTAGGTCGTTTGCGGAAAGATCGACATCGGTTTCGGCGTGCGCCTGCTTTTTCTTCTTTTCAAGGATGTGTTCGAACTCGTCATGAGGAATCCCCATCACGACGTTGCCAAACATTTGAACAAACCGGCGATACGCATCCCACGCAAAACGCTCGTTCTCCGTCTTAATAATCAAGCCCTGGACAACATCGGAATTCAAGCCGAGATTAAGCACCGTATCCATCATGCCAGGCATAGACACCGCTGCCCCGCTGCGAACGGACACAAGCAGCGGATTCTCGCGATGTCCAAAGCGGGCCCCCATTGCCACCTCCAGCTCCTTTAGATTCCGATCGACTTCTACCTCAAGGCCGGCGGGCCATTTTTTCCCTTGTTCATAAAAAAGCGAGCACGCTTCTGTCGTAATCGTAAATCCCGGTGGGACAGGAACCCCAAGGCGGGTCATTTCAGCCAGGTTAGCACCTTTACCGCCCAAAAGCTCTTTCATCTGTGCGTTTCCCTCAGCTGCTCCGCGACCAAAAAAATAAACAAACTTCTTTTGTTTCTGCATCGACGTCCTCGATTTACCTTTCGACTTGGAATTCGTGAGAGTTGACATCGTAACTCCTTTCAAATAAATATCTTATGTTTGATACCGACTAAAGACAGGCAACGTATTTTATCTTAATATCGAAGGAAAATCTAGAAAATTGTAGGGGTGCAAGACCGTATCTGCGTGATTAGCCCTTGTCTCCTCTCCCCCTTTTTTTGGGGGGGAGAGGGAAAAAAACTACAATTCCGGTCTTGCACCCAAATTGTAGCACCCGCACCCTTTGGTTTCATATGTCTGAACGGTGGGGGACCACGTGAGATAAATCGGCAACCCCACGTGCACAGATTTGATTGACACTTTTGACCAGCGACTGCCGATTCGTGCGGACCTTGGGATCCTCGACATTAACCATCACCTGATCAAAAAAATCATGGATCGGCTGATAAAAGACATCTCCGTAATGCCTTGTTGCATGACTGTATTTTTCCTCGTCGAGGAGCTTTTGAATCACCGGTGCTTCCTGATGGACTAAATCAAAAAGCCGCTGTTCTAATGGGCTTTGAAAGAGTGACGGTTCGACATGACCAGTAATTTTCTCACGAACACCTTTCAAAATATTTCCCGTTCGTTCCATCACCTTACAAGCCCGAAGAAAGGAATCGTTCTCTAAATCCGCGCTTAAGACGCTAAATTTCTGGTAGACTTCTGCCACATCGTCAGAACCGCTTTCAAAAATTCCTTGCAGGAGATCGAACTCCTTGGTTCCTGCTTTCACCCGCAGCTCGTAAACGATGCGCTCCTTAAAAAAAGGGACTAATTTTTTCGACAATTCCGCTTGTGATTTTGTCATCAAGGAACCAAATTGATCACGCGACATGCGGCCCAATCGGTCCATCGAAAACCTCAGACCCATTGCCCGGACGATTTTAACGATACTTCCAGCTGCACGTCTCAAGGCATATGGGTCTTCGCTCGAAGTGAGTTCAATCCCAAGGCCTTGAGCACCCACCAAAAGATCCATGCGGTCACAAATCCCAAGAAGGGCGCCTTCAAGGTGAAGCCGCTTTTTGAGAGCTTGAAAATCTTCCGAAAGACTGCCAGGAAGGTAATGATCCTGAATTGCCTTTGAAACGGCCAACGCTTCACCCTCCAGACGCGCGTACTCAGAACCAGCGATTCCCTGAAGTTCAGGAAACTCAGAAACAAGATGGCTCGTCAAATCAGCTTTAGACAAGTGTGCAGCCCGCTTCACATGACGAATCGCCTCGGGAGTCGCGCCTAGTTCTTTGCCCAAAAACTCGGTTAGAACTTCGAGCCGCTTCGTCTTGTCGTAATAAGATCCCAAAGCACCCAAGAACATCATTTTCTTGAGACCGTCGACCTTGCTTTCCAACTTCGATTTCTGATCTTCGGTAAAGAAAAAACGGGCGTCTTCCAGTCTCGAGCGCAAGACCGACTCATAGTTCTTTGCAATAGACCTGACGTTCGCTCGAGGACCGTTGATCACGGCAACGAACCGGTTCTCGAGATGCTCTTTCGAATCGTATTGCGCAAACATCCGCTGATACTTGCTCATACAGGTAGTTAAAATTGGCACTGGCAACTGAAGATAACGGCGGTCAAAGCTGCCCCCGATGCCAAACGGCTCCTCCACCATATGAGCAATCGTATGGACGAGGGCCCGATCGTCGTCTCGAACATTTTTGAGGATCTGTTTGATCCGCTGGATCCGTTCTTCTGCATTCAAAATGACGTGGTGTTTTCCAAGCAAACGCTTGAACGCCTCAAAATCGGAACTCCTGACCTTTAGTTTCTTTGGACTAAGCAACCGGTGGCCAAATGTAAAGCCAGCACTTGTCACGTCTCCGATCCGATAGGTTTGCTTTTTGGGTCCGACAAAAGCAAAAGTCCAGCGCACGGGACGTGTAAACGGGTACCGATTCGGTTCCCACCGCATGGTTTTTGGAAAGTGGATCATCTTTGGCAGAGTTTCAAAAAAATACCGGAGCGGTTTGGGTTCCTTCGCGACTCGAACACACGCACGAGAACCCCGCGGCGTTTCATTCCATTCGACGTCCCTTTCGGTCTGATTCACATTTTTTAAAAAACCCTTCAGCGCCGCTGTCGCTTGGCCATTCTCGTAGGCTTGTTCCTTTAAGGGTCCCAACTTTTCTTCCTCCTCGACGGAAAGACGGTGAAAACCAGAAGCGTGAATCACGAACCGGCGAGGTGTTGTGTCGACAGTGAGTGCATCGAACGCCCAACCACATTCTTTAAGGAGGCCGGCCGCTTCCGCGTGAATCGATCGAACGGCATCATCGAAATAGCCCGACGGAATTTCTTCAACGCCGATTTCAAAGAGGAGTGCGAGATGGTTGGTGCATTTCATCGAAGGGTAGTGGATTCCGCGCGCGGAATTCGCGTCATTAAATAACCTTCGGCACAGGCTCGCGCGAGAGACCGGACACGTCCAACGTAGCGCGGCCGTTCTGTCGTTCCGAGGGCACCGCGGGCTTCTAGCAAGTTAAAGGTGTGAGAAGCCTTCAAGCAAAAGTCGTAAGCAGGAAGAATGAGATTTTTTTTGACCAAACGCTTGGATTCCGATTCGTATTGACTGAATTGATCGAAAAGCGCGTCGATATTGGCTTCTTCGAAATTGTACCTTGAAAATTCGCGCTCGCCCTGGAGGTGAATTTCACCATACGTCCTCTCGCGATTCCACTGAATATCAAAAATAGACTGCTTCCCTTGTAAAAACATGGCAATCCGTTCCAGACCGTACGTGATCTCACAAGAAATAGGATCCAAGTCAATACCGCCGCACTGTTGAAAATAGGTAAACTGTGTGATTTCAAGACTATCCAGCCACACCTCCCAGCCTAAGCCCCAAGCGCCAAGAGTCGGAGACTCCCAGTCATCTTCGACAAAGCGGATGTCGTAGCGCTCAACGGGAATGCCGACGTAACGAAGACTGTCCAGGTACAAACCCTGTGCGTCTTCAGGAGAAGGTTTGAGAATCACTTGGTACTGGTAATAATGCTGAGTCCTGTGCGGGTTTTCACCGTAACGGCCGTCGGTGGGCCGACGGGAGGGCTCTACGTACGCCGCACGCCACGGCTCTGGTCCAAGTGCTCTCAAAAACGTGTGCGGTGAAAAAGTTCCCGCCCCAACTTCAACGTCGTATGGCTGTACTAAAATGCATTTTTGCTTCGCCCAGTATTCACCCAGCTTAACGATGAGCCCTTGGAAATCAAGCGACCGTCCTTTTTTTCTCTCCGTCATCAGAAGCCTTTCCGCAGCAAGCAGTTAGAAAAACCGACGCGGAATTCTACCAAAAATGATCCCACAACGCAAGGAAACCGAACAGGAAACCAAGGGCAATCGCCTATCAATAAGAAGTAGACCAGGCTGAAACCTGCCCAATTGTAGGCAAGGCAGGTTGAAACCTGGTCAACATGTATGGAAGAATGAAACACTTATGATGCGATCGCCCTGACGGGAAACCAGAGCCGACGCATAATCGTTTTTTGAAGAGAAAAAAAGAAGGACAAGAAAACGTAGGAAAACGGAGGCGCTACTGTGGGTGCGTACGACCAGCAATAACGCCTCCTGTTCGATGCTCTTTGATGTAAGGAACGGGACGGCAGTCCTTTGACGTCGTCTCAAGATCTTCCAGACTGACCATCCCTTCCTCCCGCAATGCTCGGTTCCTGCCGGTTCCCACGGGTTTCACTTGACCGAGCACGCGCAACACCACTCGGATTAGAGCGTGATCCGGTCCTTGATTCTATCCAACTTAACGCTTCCAATCCCTCGGATTGCCAGAAGTTCTTCGACAGACTTAAACTTACCGTTTGCTTCACGATAGCTGACAATCCGTTCCGCCAATGCCGGACCAATACCCCGCACAGTTTGTAATTCCTCAACCGTAGCTTGGTTGACATTGACCTTTTGCATCGCGCTAGACTCGGATACGTTCGCGGTCTGAGCGAAACCCATATCGATGGGAAACGCCAAGAAGCTGGAAAGGATCAAAACCATCACGATCCACCTTGCGACAGTCACGTTGTTCATCGTATTTACCTCCTTTCTCTTTCAGGTATATCCTGCGGCCGCATGATCGGGTTACGATAGCATGGAGATATTAAAATGTCAAGTATTATTTTTAGTTTTCACATAATCAAGAAAGTGCTTTTTTTAGGCTTTTATCATATTCTGATTGAACAAATAGATTTAAGCCGTATAATGAGGTGTTAAACAATTAGGTCAAACTGCCAGTTAACTGTCACATTGGGAGGCAAGAAATGGCACGAAAAAATCCGATTGCATCGCAACTTGGTCCGCGGATTCGTCAGCTGCGCCGTCAGAAAAAAATCACGCTCATCGAACTATCAAAAGCAACCGGAATTGCTCAAGCGACCCTTTCCCGTATCGAGACAGGGCTCATGGTGGGTACAGTCCGAAGTCACCAAAAAATAGCAGAGACGCTCGGGGTTTCCCTCGCGCAGCTATATGATCAGCTGGACACCCGGCGGGGTCAGATCCGTTATCTCAGTGCATCCGATTCGAAGAAAGTAGCAGCAAAAACGGATGAAATGAAGTGTGAGTTACTGACGCATGAAATTTCGAAAAAGAAAATTACGCCGCTTTTGATTACGCTCAATCAGCGCGGCAAAACGCAGCGCGAACAATCGGAACGCGGCGTCGAGAAATTTGTCCTTCCCCTCGAAGGTACGATCGTCGTACAGTTAGAAGAAAACGAATATCCACTTAAGCCCTACGAGACACTTTACTTTGACGCTTCGCTTCCGCACGTGATCCGGAACGCGGGAGCCAAACAAGCCAAAATCTTCTGCGCCGTTTCACCGCCGAAAATCTGAACGCCGCCGAGGACATCGTCATTGCGAGGATGCGATCCAGGCGTTGACGGATGCGCGATGTCTTCGTCCATGCCTGGTACGCTTCCTCGTAATGACGAAGACCGTCTCAGAATGACGGGCCTTTGTTTCTCTTACCTTACAGCACTTGAAAGCCAGTCCAAATAGGGCTGGTGACCCCACGCGATTGGCCAGGCGATCATTTCTGGAACCTGATACGAATGATGGGTTCGAATCGTTTCTTCGATCCGTTTTAAGTGGGGGGCGTCCGTTTTCACGATCAGCAGCAACTCACGGGCGCGGTCGATTCTGCCCTGCCACCTGAAGACAGAATCAGCAGCGGGAACGATATTGACGCACGCAGCAAGCCGCTCACGTACGAGCACCCGAGCAATCTTGAGCGCCTCTTTGCGTTTAGATACAGTGGTGATTAAAAGGTAAGGCCGGGAAGATTTCGATTTCGACACGAAACACTAAGAATGAGAAGACGCGCTTAGGCGGGCTTCGTAATTAGACTTTTGGTCGCCTAGATTGATATGACCTTCACGTGCGAGCCACCCTAAGCTCATGAGAACCAACTCCTTAGGTCTATTAATTCCTTGAGTCAGCTGATCGAGCGTTGCACGTTCGTGCCGATCCAAATAGTGCCAAATCTCCCCTGCCGTGATACCGATCTCTGTGATCATCGCGACTTCCCTCGCTAAACAGCAGAGTCATAATAGCAGATGACACCCCGAAGTTCAAATACTTTGAACCGGATTAGCTGACGGCCATTTCGAGGGCAAGATCTTCTAAGGTCTCACCCGTTTTTAGCTCTGTCGTGTCAATGATCACGTCGATTCTGCGAATGCCAGATAAATCGGAGTCGACCGGAAACGACTTGTCCAAATGCTCATAAAATTGGGCGGTTGGCCCAACCCTTGTGACGTAAGCTGAGGTTTTCCGACCTCCCTGGCCTTCGAGTTCGACCTTCACCTTTTCCAATGCACGATTCGATTTGAAACCGAAGATCAAGTCCTCAAAAGAAGGGTCCTCTTCAAGAGATACCGAAGCAAAGGCTAATTTCCCCTGAGCCTCGAGATTGAGCACGTTAAAGTTAAGGAAACTAAAGTCAGTACGGGACCTTGATGAGCTCGGCACTAAGACAGGTAACTCTCCTTCCCCTTCCGCGGCTTCTAGCGCAGGCACAAAGACAGGAATCAAAGAACCAACTGGAGCTTCAACTGCATGAACACTTGCTAGAGCCTCCCGCGGGATGTACGCCGCATAAGCAGCTACTGCTCTCGCTGGCGCCGCGAGTTCTTCGCGAGCAAACTTGCGAAACGTGATTTCATGAATCGTAAACTCGGCCGTACGGCCTGCTTGGCTCGGATTGACCACCAGATTCACATACCGCACGCTGCCAAGCTGTCTGATATCGATCGCACGATCTCCTGCGCGGTCCTCCTCAATCAAGTCGGAAATAGGGATTCGATAGGTCACAACACCTCCGGTTTGACGGGTTTCTATAAGATGCCGGAAGATTTCATTGTCATCCGCGTCATTCACTTGAATAATAAACTGTGTCGGTAAACTCGCGCCAGAATAAGAGATCAGGAGTTCGCTATTTAGGCCCCTTGCGTCATAATTCTCATCCAACTTCCATAAATGGCCGCCCAAGCCCGAATTGTCGTTGGTGTATCGGATCAAAGTTCCAAAGACGTTCGTGTCGCCGACACAATTGAAATTCACACAAGGCGTGCTGCCGATATTGCGTTCAATTTCAACGTTATTGAGGACAGCAAAACTACGTTCCGGAAATTGGGCCGGCGGGCCGCTTGGCGTCAAAGTCGTCCGTGTGATTCCAAGATTCAAGCGATCATAGAGCGAGTTGTATTTGGCAAGGCGGCCTCTCGACTGAAGATAAGCATCCATCGCCGCACCGCCCGTCCCAAGAAGCCCCAAAATCGTGGAGCCTTGGTCAATCGCAAACGCTGTTTCCGTAAATTCAGTTCCGGATCGAAGACTATCGACAAAGCCAACTTCTTCGACGCGGCCTAAGTCCTGATACTGCTCACGGATCGCTCCCAACCACGCGAGCACCAGATTCGGATTCAGGACATAGGCGCTTGCCAAAGCGTAGATCGAGCCCACGTTAGATACGACCGGCTCTTGCCTTTCGCGGACCACGGGAATCCCAGCGCGTCCTACGTAGCCCCCTTCTGGAAATCCGCTTGCCGAGACAAATCCCGGAATCCGGTTCTGATGAGAAAAATCAAAAGCGGTGTATAGGAAATTTTGCAGCGCCGCCTGCATCTTGGGCTGGTTTTGTTCGTTGGACCACAGGAGCGGCCAAAACACTTGGAACGCGCCGCCATCCCACGGCGCTAAGTTGGCGACCTGATTACGGGATTGATCGGTATACGTCTTGGTCCTCACGAGCAGGTTGTCCCAAGCACGCAGCCATGCATTCGGCGTAGGCTCATACCTCGATATGACAAACGCAACACCGGAACGGAATTCATTGGCAAGGCGGTCGATCCAGAAATTCGTGAAGCCTCTCGTCTCCGGCCTCGTATCGTAGGAGGCGTGGAACTGTCCCCTGCCTGCATCGTAAAATTCGGTGTAACCCGGCCGCTGCTTGTCCAAGAAGGATTCACCAGCCCTGATCACGCTTGAGACGAGAAGCCCTTCATTGGCCGGAAGACCCTGCTGTAAGGGTTCAAGCGTTGAGATTAAGACCGCAAGGCTTTGACTCAAATTTGCATTATCGCCAAACGCGATCAGAGCATAGCTCTCAGTCAGAGGATCGCTCCAAGGTCGAATAGGCACCGTGAGACTGTAACGGTTGTAAAGCAGACCGTTTCGAGCAGTTGCCGGGTCAGATTGAAGCCCCGTCAAGGTGGCTAAAACCCTCTGTATTTCACGGAGCGCTTCAAAACGGCTCATCCCATTCCGTAAGAGCCCACGGCTTACTTCGCCTAAGATTTGAAGATAAAATCCGATGGCCGTCAGCTGTGTGGATCTTTCCGGAGAACCGCTCGCCTTCACATCGTCGAAAGGCAAATGGGTGATCGAATCTACGCCGACACCCGGTCTGAAATATTGCAGCTGATCCGCAATGGCTGCCTGCCGAACGGCTTCTGGAACCGACACGCCGCGAAGCCAGAAATGAAGGGTTCCTTGCTTCGGATCCACGTTTTGACCCTGGACGAACAGACGGATCGAACGGATGCGTTTCGTGTCCACACCCAGATCATCCAGTGAGAGCTGGTAAAAACGCGGTGTTGCAGAAAGCTCTTTCAAAAACCCCCTTTCCACTCGGCCGGCGGCGTCCAAAACTTCATACTGGACCGATGTGCCTGTCCCCATCGTTCCAAAAACAAGCTGGGCGAACGACGAAAGATCTTGATACTCAGCTCCAGGCGTCGCCCGGTTGTCATAGTCGAACACAACTGCTGCGGAAGAGGACGGCGCGCTCACATCAAAGGTTAACTCTGCCTCGCCGTTCGAAATCACACGCGCCGTTCGAGATCCCGATCCAGCTGCGTAGATGGAATCAAACGCAGGCAGCAACTGACCGCTGTTTTGATCGAATCCTGCATCCGGTCCAAGACTGACGGGTTGCGGCTGATGGCCGAAGCGGACTTCTAAGATACCAGTTCTGGCCTTCTCCTCCTGCTGGCGGTACTCTAAAACGAGAACGATATCTTTGACTCGAGTGAGATCCACGTCATTTGGATTTGTTGGGTTGTCAAATAGCGAAAGGTCAATTGCATAAAATTGTTCCTTCGGGCCAATGCCCTGTAACAAGACCCGGCCGCTAAACTTCTGAGCCGGATCATTTTGATCAAAACGCGCGTCATTAATCTGAAATGAGACATTCGTTCCCTCTGGGCCCTTGAGACCAATTACAAACAGGTTATTAGCGTCAAAAGAGGACAAATCCTTCGTTTCGATCACATCATCCGTAATCGGATTGTCAAAACCTGAGAAGATCCCTGCGAAGCTATTCTTCTTTGTGACGTCATAACTCAAATCGAACCGGCTGCCCGATAAAACATTGGCTATATCCAGACGTCCTTCATTTGGTTCCAACGACGCAAAGGGTCTCAAGCGGAGGATTCCGTCGAGGATCGTTACATCGAGACGGTCCTTACTCGGATCAGGATTGATCACACCATACTCGATGATCTGCGGGTGATCTCCCAGCCGAACTTTAAGAGTGGAACTTCTGCCCGGTTCGGTTACGCTGCGTTCTTCCACAACAAGCACCATAGCTGTAACTTTAGTAAGATCCGCACCGGCAAACAACGCTGTATCGATTTGGTAGAAGCGTTCGGTCGCGTCAACGCCCGTGAGAATCACTTGACGCTTCAGGATTTTTTCGTCTTCTTTCGCATTCGGATCCGGGTTAAGGCTTTCCAATTGCAAGATGACCTCGGCGGGTTTCCCTGCATCTTGGAGACCTAAAATAAGTGGCTTGCCAGCCAGGTAGCCGGAAAGGTCGAATGTTTCCTTTGTTTCCGGCTTACTAAAGTCATCAAAACTGGAAATGGAACCGCCGAAGCTGTCCCGCTCCACGAAATTATAAATGAGGTCAAAAGTGGTGGGAGACGTCTGCCTCATATTCACTTGACTCAGCGGATTCTCACCGGCAGATCCAAAACTGACCAAATGGAGAATACCCGGCACGCGTGAAATCTTATCGGGCGTTAACCCATCCGTCGGACCGATGACGGGAGTAAATTTGAGGCCTCGAGTTTCCGCTCTTACTTCACCCGAATTCCCCATTTTGGGCACATCGGCAACTAGAATGATCTGGCCCACCTTGCTCTCATCGAATACGGCCGGCAGTTTCGCATCCGCAAGGTTCAAGGTGTAATTTTGTAATGGCCCGAGCCCCTCAGTCGGTTTCAAGTCAAAGTACGCACGGTCGCCCTGGGCATCAACGACTTCGGCTCTTAATACACAACCCTGAGGACAACCCTGAGGCACATCGACAGCAAACGTGTAACCGGTGCGCAAATCCTGAGGCTTCCCGATGAAGTCGCCTTTCTTGTCAATATAGCCCCAGCTCAATTCGCCCCAGACAAAGTCATCATTGATTTCGTCGGCAAGACCGGCCGTGTCGTCGTCATCTCCGCCTGCGTCAACGTCGATCTCCGGCTCGTTGGGGAACCTGTAGGTGTATGAAAATTCATCCGCTGAGGTTTGTTGGCGAATAATCGTGCCATGTGCACCAGCTCTGCCAAATATGGAGCTCGTTCGAACAAAGTAGTCAGGTGTGTTCGTGAGCTGAGTGAGCACATTGGGGTCGTACCTTGTCCCATCTACCGGCACAACATATCGGATCCCGTGCGCCTCAATTCTAAGGACGCCCACCTCGCCCATCCTCTCCACATCCGAAACAAAAAGGATCTGCGCGATTCGGTCAGGATTAAATTTGCGTGGAAGCTTATCATTGGTTGCCGTGTTCAAATTCATCGTGTAATTGTGTTTGCCGTTGACGAGTTCAAAAATAAAGACGGCTTTGTTTCGGTCCGCGTCGAAGACCTCGACTTTGAGCTCCTTGCCTGTCAAGTCAGTGCCCTCTAGCCCTTCCACGGCAAAAGTGACTGAGTCGCCAAGATCTTGAGCGTCCCTGAAAAATGCGCCGTTTGGCTTAAAAAAGCCCCAGCTCAATTCGCCCCAGACAAAGTCGTCATTAATTTCATCGTCCGGACCCGGCTCGAGGTCATCGTCTTTAGCTGTCTCCGCCGGCTCGTCATTAGGAAGTTCGTAGCCATACGAAAACTCGTCCGGCGACAAGGTAAGGGTTCCAATTATTCCATGTACGTTCTCCTTCCCTGCCAACGTGGACCCGGCATTTCCGGCAACCACGGGGGTGCCGGGCAGGTCTGTGATCAGATCTGCATTGTAATCCTGGGGGGTGACCCTTTGCTCAATTAGCCATTCACCCCAATCAATATTGAGCTTGTGCTCCTGTCCCTCGTTTGTCTCTCCTGCAATAGCAAAAACGATCTCGATCACATTTCTTAGGTCGATATTACGCAGTGCATCGCGCAGATCGATCGAGTTAAAGTCAATTTGATAGACTTGAGGTCTATTGGTAAGCCCAATGAGGTCCGCCTTGAAAGCTCTGTCAAACGCATCTTTGATTTCAAAACGCACTTTTTTGAGCGTATCGCTACTTACTTTGAACGTTAAGCCCCGAGGGAAAAGTCGCGTGAGGTCAATCGACTCTCGTGCGGGTGGCTCTTTTTCATAACCGCCCTCGCTGAAAACGGTGACTAAATCGCCAGAGTCAAACTTTCCGTCGCCATTAAAATCGCCTTCTTCCCAAGTCGCGAGCTCGCCCGTTTCATATTTCCCCACACCAAAGACCGCTACAAGATCCCCTGTACCGAATTTTCCATCCCGATTCGCATCGCCAGGAACCAGTCCTATTTTCTTGCCATAAACAAAAACAGTCCCGCCGAAAGAACGCTTATTTCTCCCTGTGTATGCGACTTCCAGTTGTGAAATTGAAATCGGTTGAATCTCCACTTCGGCTGTCTTCACAGTTCCCTTCTGTTCAGTGCTCTCGAATTCTCCAGGGAACACCGCAGGAAGCTGCACTACGGCTGCCGCTTGATTCCCCGGACGAATCTCGGGGATTACAACTACATGTATCGTGAAAACCTTCACCGTTCCTGATGTCACGATCGGCTTGCCTTCGGCATCTTTCGGAAAGGTGCTTGGGTCAATGACAAAACTAAGACTCGTGATCTTATCCGGATGAAATGAAGAACGGGCCTTTCCGAGGTCATCTCTCGTAATCTTAATGAAGCGGTTCGTAGAAGTAATGCCGGTAAAGAGAATCGACACACTTTTGTACTGCGGTGTGCCATCCTCGTTGAAGCGGCCGCTCGGAACATCATCCGAAACTGAGACTTTCAAGGCGCCTGGTGTGCCCCGTACCTCAAATATGAGTCCTTCATCTGGAATCGCAAAGGGTTTATTGACATCACCAATCAGGATCACCCCCCCAAAGTCCTTGGGGGGCTCCGCCTTTAAGTCAAGCAAATGGCTGAAGGTGATTTCACTGGAGTCAGGCAGCCTAAAATTGTCAACTCGGAAATCGCTGATCACACTATGGGGATCCATCTCTCCAGCACTCACACCTATGCCGATAGCGTCAAGATCCGTTATCGGGCCCTGGTCTTGGGCTGGGCGTTCA
>Ga0156289_1033_pt1 | contig 27452 bp, 25 predicted proteins | sample RifCSPlowO2_12_FD_116157 | JGI IMG/M metagenome (GOLD analysis project Ga0156289, IMG submission 116157) | Omnitrophica bacterium RIFCSPLOWO2_12_FULL_50_11
CGCAGCAACCTGGAAACTATTCAACCAACCTCTTAATGAGGTTACTTATGGGTAATGGTCAGCCTTTTTCAGGGGGAGAGGATATCCGCCATAGGACGTGGCGGATCCGCCGAGATTTTTGGCGGAAAGGTGAGGGGGTAGAATGACCGATTCTTTCCACCCTCACCCCAACCCTCTCCCTCCTTAAAAAAGGAGGGAGAGGGAGAGGGAGAGGGAGAGGGAGAGAAAATTTGCAGAACTCAAGGCTTGACCTGCATCATGTTTACGGAGCGTCCTTATGCGACGGCGGGGCGCGATGCTTTTTGGAATCGGGAAGATGCAAGGGATGGTGTCAATGATCCGGCTCCCAACAACGCTATTCGCTGTTCTGATTCTTATCGTGGCGATCCTGGTCTACGCTCCTGCCATGCAAGGCACCTTTGTCTGGGACGACGATGCGCACATCACAAATAATCCGAATATGAGGGACCTCGCGGGTCTCAAACGCGTCTGGACAAGTCCAGCAGCATATTATTATCCCCTCACGTCTACTACTTTTTGGATTGGCCGACGTCTTTGGGGCCTCAATCCGTTCCCTTACCATCTGCTGAACCTTTACCTCCATTTGATCAATGCCGTCCTTTTTGGGTTGATCCTGAAGCAACTTAGAATTCCAGGCGGGTTATTTGCGGCTGCGGTATTTGCGCTGCACCCTGTCCACGTTGAATCGGTTGGCTGGATTACGGAACTTAAGAACGTGCAATGCTGTTTTTTTTATTTGCTTGCCGTCTCAAGCTGGATTCGGTTCGATTCAAATCCTGCGCGGCCGAACTTTTGCTGGTATGCGGCCTCCATTCTATTTTTCCTCCTGTCCCTCCTGAGCAAGCCAGCGTCGATCATGCTGCCGATGATTCTTCTATTGATCAGCTTCTACGTCCGCGGCGGATGGACGAAAGCAACGGTTGCACTGACGCTGCCTTTTTTTATGCTGTCCGCGGCGGCGTCCGGATGGACGATTTGGGAACAGGCCGCGCATTCAGGTGCTCAAGGTGATGAATGGTCATTTGCCTTTCTTGAACGGGTCGGAATTGCTGGCCGCGCCGTTTGGTTTTATTTGGGAAAACTATTATGGCCGCATCCGCTCATCTTTATTTACCCGCGTTGGCAGCTTGATCCTAAGAGTCCGTTATTTTACGCACCGATCATCGCCATTTTTGTTTCATCGTGCCTTGTCTACTTGTACCGACATAAGAAAGTTGCTAGAGCGTTCGCGATAGCCGTCGCATATTTTGTGCTTTCGCTTTTTCCTATCTTGGGATTTTTTAATATCTTCTTCATGCGCTATTCCTTCGTTGCGGATCATTTTCAGTATCTCGCAAGCCTTGGCCCTATTGCATTCTTCTCAGCGTCGCTGTGGAATCAGCGACGGAAAGTCCTGTGGCGCTTCGGTATCTCAATCATCATCCTGTTTCTTTTGAGCGGGCTGACTTGGCAACACGCACACGTTTTTCAGAATGCCGAGACACTTTGGTATGATACGATCGAGAAAAATCCAAGTGCATGGCTGGCACACAACAACCTGGGCACTGTATTACTGGAGAGAGGATCGTATGAGGATGCGGCGAAACATTACGAAGAAGCAATCCGGCTCAAGAGCGATCTTGGCGAAGCGCACTCGAATCTCGGCCTTGTTTTAACTGAATTGAAATCGTACGAAGAAGCGATTGAGCATTTCCGCACCGCCTTGAAAATTGATTCACGCTCTGCGGTTGCCTACAACGGACTGGGCAATGCGCTTGTAGGACTTGGGCGCGACGAGGAGGCCATTCATCACTACAAGAAAGCGATTGAACTAAAACCGAACTTCGCACCGCCGCATCACAATCTTGCGCAAGAATTCCTGAAACGCGGCGACAATCGGCAGGCCAGGGCCTCTCTCCGCAAAGCCCAAGCAATCGATCTTAAAAGAGGTGAGGGGTCGGATCTGAGCTTTTAACATTTCCTCTAGCAAGGCAAATGTTAAAAGCTCAGATCCGACCCCTCACGACCCCTCACCCTATCGAGAAGCCACGTGGAACAAGGTACGACGTTGATTTCGCCTTCATTCGCTTTGATGCGCTGTTCGGTATCAAGCGTCACGATGGTAAGTTTTTTGAGCCTAAGTTCCGCCGCCGCCTGAAACAGCGCTCTCGTTTCGCGCTCTTTGGTCTTAAGGGCGGCAAGGTTTTGTGCTACTTGAATCAGCTCAAGGTTTTTCGAACCTCGACGGAGTAAAAAATCCACTTCAAAACCTGAGTGAGTTTTGTAATAAAAGAGGTCAAAATTGGGTTTGAAGCTCCGTCTGACTAAATCGATGAATACCAGATTTTCAAGCAACCGTGAAGTATTGGACGTGGCTGGCTGGGATTTCGCGGTGATGAAACCGTTGTCGAACGCATAGATCTTTCGATCGGCTTTGATTCGCACTCGAGCTTTAAAAGAGTACGGCTGTAGATCCTGTACCAAGTAAGCCTCACGGCAATAGTCCAGGTACCTCTGAATCGTTGCGGTCGTCAAATTCCCAAGCGACCGTTCTAGGCCTCGCGCAGAAAAACAGTTGGCTGCGCTGTTCACGAGCAGCGTTAAAAGACCATGGATCGCCGTGGGCTGGCGGACTCGGTGGCGGGTCACGATGTCTCTGAGCACGACAGAATCAAATAGGTGACTCAAGTAGCCGGCCGGCTCCGCATGCTCGAGCACGACCTCAGGAAATCCTCCCCAAACCAGGTACTGTCCAAAAGCATCCGAAGTATGCAGGAAGTGCTTTTTGCCGCCCCCCGCCTTCCCAAGCTTCTGAGCGATCATAAATTCCGAAAAGCTGAATGGAAAGAGCTCAAACGCGAGATGCCTGCCGGTGAGCGCCGACCCCAATTCGCGGCTCAACATTTTAGAATTAGATCCCGTAAGCACGAGATTGCATCCACGTCTCTGCAACTTATTAATGAAACTTTCCCACCGAGGGTAGTTCTGGATTTCGTCAAAAAAGAGAAAATCTGTCTTGCCATAAACCGCTGACACAGCTTCCATAAGATCATCGCTTGAGAAACCACCGCAGAGCGCATCATCTTCAAAATTGACGTAAGCAAACTTTCGTGAGGCAAGCACCTGAAAGGCAAGCGTCGACTTCCCTGCCCGGCGCGGACCCGTGATTACCTTGGCCAAATTTGATGACAGAAGTTCGGTGAGTCGCGCTGATCGTTGGCGCATGATAGAAGGCCGTTTCAGCGCGGCGTCTCTTTCACGCCGGTGGTTTTGAAGAATGGTGTTTAATGTGTTTAATGTTTTATCCATATTAAACAATAACTTAATATATTGGTTAATATAATAACCTCATTCAACAACCTGTCAACTCATTTCCACCCTTTCGACTTTGCGTCTTTCCGCGGACCAGCGTCTGAACCACGCGCTCATTTTATCGCTGACGTCGTCGAAGATGCTGTACACACATGGGATGACGAGCAGGGTCAAAGTGGTCGAAAAAACAAGGCCCCAGCTGATCGCAAGCGCCATGGGCTTAATGAACGGGTCATTTCCTCCAATCCCGTACGCGACCGGACCTAAACCAAAGACCGTGGTGACTGTCGTGAGAATGACAGGCCGCAGCCGGAGGACAGCGCCACCAACGATGGCTTCCAATTTTAACTTTCCGCCCGCGCGCTCGGCATTGATGAAATCGACCAGAATGATCGCATCGTTCACAACAATCCCAGAGAGCCCAATCATCCCCAGGACCGCCATAAAACTCAAGGGCATATTGAAGTGAAGGAAAAAAGCAAAGACAACGCCGACGAGTCCGAACGGAATCGTGAGCATGACAATGAGAGGCTGCCAAATCGAACGAAATTCCGCCGCTAAGATCACAAAAACGAGCAGAAGCGCTAAAGGAAAAACGCGCTTAAAGTCTCCAAACGACTCGCGCGTTTCTTCTGCCTCGCCGCCGTAGCGGACCGTGACGGCCGGGTATTTTTCCTGAATCCCATTGATCAACTTTCCCACTGCCCGGTTTTCTTTAAGCGATGAGGTTTTCTTTTCATCCACTTCAGCCGCGACGGTGACCACCCGTCTCCGATCCAGATGCTTAACGGCGGAAACGCTCGGCGTCACTTGAAACCGCGCCACTCTTGAAAGCGGGATCAGGTGCCCTGAAAAATTTGGGACTTCGATCTTTTCAAACGCCTCCCGCGTTTCCCGGAAATCGCGCGGGAAACGAACCCGGACATCGATTTCCTCGTCGCTGCGCGTAATCGTCGTTGCCACACCCCCCTCAAAACCATGCCGGACGGTGGCCGCAATCCGCTCAATCGTGAGCCCGCTCCGGGCCGCTTTTTCCTCATCCACAATAATCCGATACTCTTTTTTTCCAAACTCATAATCGTCGCGGACATCGAACACCCCTCCGCGTTTTTCAAAAAAGGACTTAATTTCCTCCGCCATGGATTCAAGGCGAGCGTAATCCGTACCGCGAAGTTCGACGGACACAGGAGCCCCGACTGGAGGGCCTCCTCTGCGTTCATCAAAGTAAATCTTTTCGAACACTCCCCCGTCATTCTGAGGCAACGTACCCAGCAAGGCCGACCTGTCCGCCGTATTGGTGGCGGAAGAATCCCGATTGAGATCCTTCGGCCCCAACGGGGCCTCAGGATGACGGACGAGATGCTGTGTTTTCTCCCTCAGCTCTGCAATGATGTCGCCGGCACGCCGCTTGCGCGTTTGCTCCGGCGTCAAAAACACGTGGACTTGCCCCAAATGGCTGCCGCGGTTCGTGAAAGGATCCATCGGATTCTCTTGCACGATTCCTACTTCCGTCAGATAGGCATCTAATTCCTTGGCCGGCAGCTCACCGACCATTTTTTCAAGCGCTTCCATCCGCTTTGATGTCTCTTCCAAGGGCGTGCCCATCGGAGCCTCGGCGCGAATAAAAAATTCCTCGATTAATCCGCGGGGAAACTGGTGGTAACTCATAAAGGTGAGATAAAGCACGACCGCGGAGGCGACGACACCGGCAGAAATGAGAACGAACTTGTACCGATGCTCGAGCACCCACGTGAGGAGCCGTCTGTAAGCCCCTTCGACCCAGCGGAACCAATGCGATTCCCTGGCGCGCTTGGGATCTCGACGGCCAAACTTCTCGGTGAACTTGGCAAAATCGGCCAAGTGGGAAGGTAAGATAAAAAGCGCTTCAAGAAGCGACGCGGCCAAGGTAATGTTCACGACAGCTGGGATAAAAAAAATATATTTGCCCATTAAACCGCTCATGAAAAAAAGCGGAACGAAAGCAGCGATCGTGGTGAGCACGGTCGCCGTTACGGGCTTCCAGACCTCGTTCGTGCCGTCGATCGCCGCCTGATGGGGACTCTTCCCCATTTCCATGTGGCGGTGAACATTTTCAGAAATCACAATCGCATCATCCACGACAAGTCCCAGGACCATAATGAGGCCAAACATCGTCAAAAGGTTAATCGTAAATCCCGCTAACGTCATCAACACAAGGGTCACACAAATCACCACTGGAATGCCGAGTGCCGTCATCAAAGCTGCTGATTTTCTCATCATGAGAACGAGGCAAACGACGACAAGAATGAAGCCGATCGCACCGTTACTCAGCAGCACGTTCAAGCGCCTTTTGACGAAGTAGGACAAATCGTTCATCGTTCGAACCTTAATGCGCGGGTCCTGTGTTTTGAGGAACGACTTCACCTCCTCTTTAACGCGATCCACGATGTTAATGATGTCGCCAGACTCACGTTTCAACACACTCAAGTGAATTGCTTGGGTACCAAACGACTTATGAATGAGGTCATCTTCTTCAAAAGCCCATCGCGCGTGGCCGATATCGTTAACGCGGATCCAATTTCCAGCGTCGTTGGCCCGGATAATGACCTCATTCACCTCGTCCGGAGTCTCAAATTCACCTAAGGTACGGATCAAGTAATCCTGGCCCGGCTCTTTCAAAAGGCCGGCTGGGAGATTCAAATTTTTCGACTTGAGCGCCTCGATGACCTCCCAAGTAGAAACGTGGAATTCATTTAGTTTACGGGGATCTACCTCAACCCAGATTTCCAGGTCATGCCAACCCGATCGTTTCACCTGGGCGACGCCTTCGATATCCCGGATCCGGTCTTCTAAACTCTTCACCGCCGCTTGAAGTTCAAGCTCGGTGACATCGCCGCTGACAGCCAGTTCAATCACCGGCACATTTTTAGTTTGAATCTCTTTGACGATTGGGTCTTCCGCATCGGACGGCAGATCCGTCACACGATCGACCGCCCGCTGGATGTCGGTCACAACCCTGTCCTTATCATCAACATCCGGATCAATTTCGATCACGAGAAGGGAGAGGTTTTCCGTTGAAACGGATCGAAGCTCATCGATATCGTCAACTTCAAAAACTTCTTCTTCGATCGGAATCGTGATCAAATTTTCAACTTCGCGGGCGGGGGAGCCGGGATAACTCGTTTGAACCGTCACGACATCACGTGAAATGTTGGGAAAGGCCTCGCGGTTCAATTTCGCAACCGCCGTCAAACCCGCAAGGAGGACAAACACGGTCAGCAAATTGACAAAAAGAGAATTTTTTACTGAAAATTCACCGATGTTCATGCACTGATCCCCAACGTCTCCAACAGCGTATTCTCCGTTCTCAAGAGATCAATTTTCGCGCGCTCGTACGCCACTAAGTCTTCGCTCGCGCGGAGCTTCGCCTCGATGGAATCGTCTTGAAAGTCAATGACGGCCTTGGTACTGGATCTGCCCTGTCTAAAATTCTTCTCTTCTTCTTCGAGCTTTTTCGCCTGGAGGTCCCTGACTTTCTCAGACTGTTCTGCCCGCTTGTACGACATCAAAACACCGCGCCAATGGTCGTCAATCTCGCGGTAAATTTCCTGCTCCAATTTCTTAAACGCAAGGATTTTTTTCTCCTTTTCATATTTCGCTTGACGAAACTCCGCACGCGCCTCGCGATTTTCAAGAGGCCACGTAAGCGCTGCCTTCGCGAAATACGTCGGATGGTTAAATCCAAACACCTCGCCCTCGGCGTTCTGGACATTTAAATCAAGGGCGTTCGAGGCGTAAGAGCCTTCCAGATCGAGCTCGGGCCACAAACTGTTTTTCTTCATTCGGAGGCGGATGTTGCTCATCTCGATATCGAGCTTGGCTTGCTCGTAATCGCGGCGATTCGTAAAGGCTTGGACAAGAGCGTCATCCAGCGAGCGCGAAAACTCCTTAAACTGGGGACGCTCGGTCGGAATCATCCACTCATCCTCCGCGAGATCCAAAAGGACTTGAACTTGATTGACTTGGTTTTCAACTTCGTGCCGCGCGACAAGGGCATCGCTAAAACGATTGCGGACGTTTGCTTCAGCGGCGTAAAGATCCGGTTTTTCAGCCATCCCGAATGTGAATTTTTCTGCTGTCACTTCCCAAAACTCTTTCGCGCGCTCGAGCGCTTCCACCCGCGCCTCAAGCACTTCGTAAACCCAAACGAGCTGCCAATAGGCGTCGATCACCGTTCTCATGGCTTCCTCAATTCGATTTCGCGTCTCGTAGTCAAAATGCTCGACGTCGATCTTGATCAGTTTCACTTCGGATCGGTCGAGAAAGCCAAAAGCATTTTTTAAGATCGGCTGTGTCACGCTCAACTTACCCACAGCCCGATAACTGGGGTTCAGTGTGGCAAACGACGAATTCGTGGAAGAGCGTTCATGTTCTAAAGAAACTGTGATGTCCGTCCCAGTGAGGAGTTTCTTCTCAAAACTGAGGTCAAAATTCCCCGTGATTGCTTTTGTGCCGGCAATCCTAGAGGCATTTTGTTTGCTATCATGCTCATACTCGAATGAAGTGTCAAAAGTCGTGTCGTAAATAGATTTCGACTTGAGGATTTCGGCGTTTTTTGACTTCCGGTCCAGGTCTCGAATCTTAATATCCAAACTTCTCAAAATAGCGAGCCGCACCGCTTCCTTGAGTGAAAGGTGGCGACCTTCTTCGGTTAACTGTAAGCTTTCTTCGAGCGGACGAAGATCCTCGATCTCCGCCAGGAGCGCTGCCGGAAGCGAGATGAGAAAAAACGCGATGAAAATGACTGCTGCTCGAAACATTTATTCTTTCCCCCGACTCGTCATCCTGAGCGGAGGCCCGCATTTGAGGCCGAAGCGAAGGATCTCATTCATCTCGATGCCAATTCCGCGCGCAGCTCGTACTCAAGCTGCGCAGCGAATCGAACGTAGAATTTCTGGATCGCCGCACGATCCCTCAGGGGAAATTCCCGGAGGAGCCCTAAAAAAAGCTTTTGAATGCGGCCTTGGGTTTCCGCAACCGCTTTTTTACCTTTCTCTGTGATTCGAATTAACGTCACCCGCCGGTCGCGGCCGTGATGAATCCTGCGGATGAATCCGTCACGCTCGAGCCGGTCCACCAGATGTGTGACCGCCGGAAGTGAAATCATGAGCCGCTTGGCAAATGCGTTCATCGGCGCTTCCCCTTCGTGATACGCCAAGCTAATCAACGCAAATTGTGGAAAGGTGAGATCGTGCTGCGATAAAAACCGTGCGTAAAACCTGGTAAATTTAAGCTGCAGCTGGCGGACCGTGTCCTGAAATTCCTGCTCGGCCGGCTTCATGGAAGGGACCCTCGACAATTGTTAACACAAGAAATAGTTAAGTAGATTAACTATCTGCGTGTAACGATAGCACCTCCGCAAGTCCTTGTCAAGGGAACGACCTCACGGGTGCATGACGCTGGGGCTTGTCGGAATCAAATAAATAGCTGAGCCATCGGGCTCTCTTAAAAAAACTCCTCGATGGCGCAGCTTAAATAAAATCTAAGAGAAAGAGGCAAACAAAATGTACCGATTTTTAGTCGTGATTGAAAAAAGCGAGAACAACTTTTCCGCGTATTGCCCGGACCTTCCTGGATGTATCGGCACCGGCTCCAGCCGAGACGAGGTAGAAAAGAACATTATGGAAGCGATTGAGTTGCATATCCGAGGCATGAGGGAAGAGAAGCTCCCTATCCCTCAGGGGACCGCTTCTGCCGAAATCCTCGCCATTCCCGCTTGAACCCTTTGGCTCCCTCACTCGATTGTTACGACCGAATGTCCTCCAGAATCCCCACAGCATCTTGATCGTTTTGAGAGGTCGAGCTCCTCTCGATGTGAAAAAGCGCAGGCAGGTTAATTCTTAAACTGGAAGGTCTTCAGCATGCGCTGGAACACAGGCAGGTATTTGTCAAATTGATCCGCAGTCGAAGTGAAAGTAATTCGATAAGATTTGCCCGGTTTCGTCACGAAAACAGTTTCTTGCCTCATTAGAAGTGAATCTTTGCAAAATGGCCACACGAACACTCCTTCCCCCCTTTGTGGGGGAAGGTTAGGATGGGGGGATTAAGTGATTTTTCCACTATACCCCCACCTTTATCCCCTACCATTTTTTCACTGTGGGTCGGGATGGTGGGAGATTTATCCTCCGCCACAAGGGGGAGGAATGAATAATGGAAGCATTTTGCAAAGATTCACTTCTGATTTAGTTTTTCTCAAGTTTAGAGTCACTGACCCTGTTTCCTTTTTTGCTCTTTTTTATTTTTGACGGGGGTTTCCCCCGCCAGTTCTTTCTCAAGTTCTTCAAGAGGAGGAAGAAAAGCCGCGATGGCTTTCTTCAAGGCCGGAAGCTCTCGTTCGATCACTTGCCAGACTCGATTGAGATCAACTCCCTCGTAATTGTGGATCAGCACATCCCGAAAGGCTCCCATGCTTCGCCAAGGAATTTCTGGGTAAGCCTTCCGATATTCATCCGTGACTCGCTTAGCAGCTTCTCCTATCACCTCAAAATTTCGAATCACGGCATCTTGAATCATCGGATCCTGAAGAAAGGCGTCCTTTCCGGCCTTGGTAAACTTCTGAACACGGTCGATGCATTCCAGAATATGGGCTAAGTAGACGCGTGCATCCTTCATAACGGCTTCGCCTCCTTGAGAATGCGACGGCGCAGGAGCCAATAAATCGAATCTTCCGTCACGACATCCACCTTTCGGTCAAGCAGTTCCTGAAGGTCTAGGATAAGACCAGCCAAATCCATCAAACTGCGGTCCGGATCCATATCCACAAGAAAATCCACATCACTCGTGGCGCGCGCTTCTCCCCTCACCACAGAGCCGAAAAGCCTCACGTTCCTGGCACCGTACCGGGCAGCCACTCTAAGGATCTCTTGTCTCTTCGTCTTTAGCGGTTCTTGGGAATCAGATGTCATTGAGGAGCTTATACTGCTCTCACCTGACTTATAGAGTTAGTTTTCAGGAATGTATCCATTTCGAAACATCATACCTAAATTAGGAAAAATTGGAAGCGATTTCGGCAGCGTGGGGTGCATACCACTTCATGCAGCCGTCATTGCGAGGCAGTGAACAAAAGCGCAGGCAGGTTAATTTGTGAAGCGGAAGGTTTTAAGCATTCGATGGAAGACAGGTAGGTATTCGTCGAATTGATCCGCAGTTGAAGTGAAAGTAAGTCGATAGGATTTGCCCGGTTTCGTCACAAAAACAGTTTCTTCCCTCATTAAAACATCCCTCGCATTTATATGACGGTAAGGGAGTCGCAAGACGTATTCGTACCGTCCACGCGCGGCACTTTTTCGGGCAATGGTAGAATCTTCGATTTTAACAACTTTGAAGCCACTAAATTTCCCGATCATTTTCAAATACTCCGAAAGAAGGCGAGAAGCATCTTCCTCTCCCATTGGACGAACAGTCACCGATACGGAAGTGCCAAAATCTGCTTCGTCGTTCCGGGGTCCCATCACCTGAACATCATCATATCGCTCGGTACGGCCCTGTGATTCCACCGGTTTCCAATGCGGGGGATATTGAAACGTTATGTCGAGAGCAGGATTTGAGCCCGTATACGTGAGATAGCTTTCCATGATTTTACCTTCCCTTTGGTTTTCGCGGTACGAACGAACAACAAAAACAGTGACCAATGCTACGATCACCGTTAAGCACAGCGGAAAAAGAATTTTTAGATGCGGTTTCTTCTTAACCATTTTGCACCAGTTCAGTATCCGAGAAAACTTGCCCCAATCTCAATAATCATTGAGAGTTGCGTAGGAACCAAAACCCCTTAAACGCTGCTTTCCATCCGCTTCTGTCATATCAAGCGCAAGCTTTGCCCACTCGTCCAACGATTGGTAATTACTCTGCCCAACCGCGCCGAGGGAATTATAATCGACATTGCTCCTAATCTCGCGCCACACAGTTGATCCCGCAATTCCCGAACGATACTCCTGATCTATCGAATTGTCACTGCGAATCCCTCCTCCGGGAGGAACGCCCAGTGCCGGATCTGGAGTGGCATTAATATAATACGGACGATAGTCTTTCCACCAGACATAATGTACCGCTTCATGAGCGAGGACAGCCGTAACTATCTCTGCGGCCATACTCCCCGGCGACCCCATAAGACCGATATTAATCGTGATCACGCCAATATTTATCGGATCATTTACTCTGCCTTGCTCCCACGCAAGAGCTGTATCAGATCCGGTTCCGAACAAAATAGGAACATGGTCGTCGCTCAAGATTTGCGCAAGTTGGCTCCCGCTTGTAACCCCATCTACATTTCGAATTGGTTCTGTCGATCCACCTAAAAGATTTTTCACCGCGTTTAATGTCTCGGTAAAAACGGAATTTGGAGCTGCCGCAGCACATACGATCCTGGAATCGCCTGATTGTTTACTCTCAGTAAATGCTTGTACTCTGTAACAGCGTCGTTGTCCATTTGGCACTTGAAATGCCCAAGAGCTGCCGCGCGTCCCTTGTACTGGTGTAAAAGGCCCGTCCTCACTCTCCGCTTCAGAAATCCCATAGAAGGTTCCCGGAGGTTGCAAAACATCATCCCACCCGATCGCAATCCATCCGTCATTGGATGTCAACTCAACACCAGTTGGTGTGACAGGATCAACAGGTATTTCAGATCCAAAACCGGGAATTTGACCGGGAACAGTAGGCGGAAGTTCCCCCCCGTCACCACCCTCGCCGAAACCGCCGCCACCGCCGCTCCCGTTACCGGAACCGCCGCTGTCTGTTCCAGAACCATCGCCGGAATCCCCATCCCCTGAACCTTCTCGTGGGGCTCGCTGCGCACCGCCGAACGGAACACCGCTGACAAAGCCGTCTTTTCTCATCGATACGGTTTTAAGCCATTCGCTGTAAGGCCACACGGGGATGGCCAGGGCGAGGAAGTCTTCTGCTGTGGCGTTGACGACCATATACCTATAAACCCGAGCTCCGACTACAAGATCGAGTATGGATTCAATCGCAGGGTGGTCAGGGGCATCCACAAAGCTGCCCGATAGCTGATGCATTAAAAGTTCTGCCCGGCGGATCGCACCCAAGTTGTTGAACGCTTCTGCTTCTTGCGCCCGATGGATCCAGCCTGGAATTCTTGGAATCACCAAAGCCGCAAGAAGCGCAATAATCACAAGGACTCCGATGATCTCGACCAAGGAAAAACCGCGCCTCGAATGCTTGCGGTGCGCATCCCACTTCATACAGTCGTCATTGCGAGGCAGAGAACCAAAGCAGTGCCTAAGCAATCCAATAGCACCGTCATTACGAGGAAGCATACCAGGCTTGGACGAAGTAATCTCGGATGCGAGATTGCTTCGGCCATTGCATGGGCTGTTGGCCTCGCAATGACGGGCGAGGGATCTGCCCGGATCGCATCCTCGCAATGACGGTGCTTTTGCGATTCCTTCGGCAACACCTGCTGGTACACTGCCCTGCAATGACGTTCGGATCACTGCATCAACTGTGATGCACCCACGCTTAAGACGGCACTTCATTCGGGTCCCCCTTCAAGATATCCTCGAGTAAGCGCTTATTCGTCACAGCAGATTCGAGAGTTGGATCAAGCTCAAGCGCGCGATCCCACTCTTTGGCGGCATTTTCCGCATCGCCCAAAAAAATGTGCGCAAGACCGGCATTCACATGCGCTTTCGGATAGCTGTCATCTCGGGCGAAGAGTTTCTCATATTCGGCAAGTGCTTTTTCGGGCTGATTCATTTTAAGATAAAGAAGACCGATGTTGTTGTAACTTGCAAGGTGGTCCGGGTAATGCTCCAAAATTTTCTCATGCTGCTCGATCGCCTCACGAAATGCCTGCCGCTGTGTGTAAATCTCCGCTAAATAGTATCGGGCGTCGAGATAGCCGGGATCGTCGTCAAGTACAGCTTGAAACTCCTCCTGTGCCTTCAAGACAAGACTCCTTTCCATATAAAACCGGCCCAATGCCATCCGCGCCGCGTGATCCTTGGGATCAAATGACAAAACGATCCGGTACCGATGAATCGCTTTTTCGTCTTCACCTTTCCGCTTGTACAGCTCAGCGAGATTGAGATGCGCCTTTAAAAATGTAGGATGAGCAGAAGCAAGTTCGTTTAATATGGATCCTGCTTCTTCTAGTTTCCCCAGTTGAATTAAGGTTGCTGCCTTGTTGTTCAGATTGACGATGTCATTTTTACGCTCGAGTTCTTCGTAAAGTGCTAACGCTCGATCGTAATTACCAACCGCATAATAAGCGTAGGCAAGATCTCGATAAAAAGACTTATCCTCGGGACCAAGCTCGACCACTTTCTCATAATTTTCAACCGCTTTTGCGTAGTTGGCGGAAGACATGTAAAGGTTGGCTAAATTAAGATGCGTTTCGCGGCTTGTGGGATCTTTTTCGAGGGCCGTCAGAAATGCCTGCTCTGCTTTCGCGCGCTCGCCCACCGACGCATAAGCGCTTCCCAGGTTCGCATAAACAACGTGGCTCGTTGCGCCCAGCTCCGATGCCTGCTTGAAAGCGTCGAGCGATTCTTTAAATTTTCCCTCCTGATAAAGTTCGTATCCTTTTACCAATTCAAGCGCTGGACCGCGCCGCTCGACGAGTTCTGCTTTTGTTCCCCGCCAAATCGTTTTGACGTTGCTTCTTGGCACCTTTACTTTTCCATCCGGCACTTCAACGGTATAAAATTGGTCATCCTCTTCGATAATCGTTCCTTCGAGGAACGAACCATTGGCGAGCGCAATAATCTCAGCCTGGGCGTTCCCTGAGAAAAGCAGAAGGAAAGACACAATGATCGTTAGATAAGGCAACGGAAAATCATACCGCCTTTTCTCCACTGTGGCCCCCCCATAAAGGCGTAGAAGTAGACAACATAAGCACTTTTAAAAAAGATAACACATAATCTCCCCTCCTGCAAGATAACGGTTCCGGCGGCTTTTAATCTCGAATTAGGACACTTAAAGCTGTATATTTTGGGCTCATGGCTTTAGTCTTTGAATGAGATCTCCACAAGGACAAGGCCCGAAAAATCTGAAGCCAGCATCATCCGACGAGGATCCCGTCATCTTCAAAATCATTGGGGATTTGAGGCCGAAAAGGTGAGCGCTAAGCCTGCGAAATTTAACATAGATCGGCAAAGATCAGCTAATCGGCTATCCTTGCCGATCTAGATAAAAATGGCTCAGATCGGCAAAGATCGTTTGACGTGCGATTCTTGCCGATCTATACTACACGCCATGTTCTACGGAAGAGAAAACGAGCTAAAAATTATCCAACAGGCGATTCATTCGCCCCGCGCTGAGCTTGGTATTGTCTACGGCCGCCGCCGCGTGGGCAAGAGCGCCCTTCTTGCCAAACTCAAAACGCATAAAGGCGATTTGCATTTTGAGGCGTTGCAGAAGGTTTCTGCAAAAAAGCAAATCGAGCACTTCACAGATCAACTGGCCAAACAAACAGGGACTCCCGAGACTCTTGCACACAGCTGGAAAGATGCATTTGAGGCGTTGACCCTTCATATTAAAAGAGGAAGGCATTACGTTATTTTCGATGAATTCCCCTGGATGGCAGCCGGAAGGACGGAGTTGGTTTCCCTTCTTAAGTTCTATTGGGATAACGTGTGGAAAGAAAATCCCAGGCTGACGCTTGTTTTGTGCGGCTCGGTAACAAACTTCATGCTTAAACACTTGATCCATTCTAAGGCGTTACATAATCGAAAGACTTTTGAGATTAAGCTGGACCCGTTGCCGGCTCATGAGGCTGTTTTATTTTTTAAGAAATATCGTTCAAGCTTTGAAACCGCTAAATTTTTGATGATTTTTGGCGGCATTCCTAAATATCTGGAACAGATGGACCCCACACAATCCTTGGCCGCAAATATGGACAGGTTGTGCTTCACAAAAAATTCCTTTTTTCTGACGGAGTTTGAGACCCTATTCAAGGAGCAGTTTAAAGTCATCAAAACCTATGAGTCCATCGTCGAAATCCTGGCAGATCGCAGTTGTTCAAAAGAGACCTTAGCCAAGCGTTTGGGCATAAAAGCAGGAGGCGGTTTATCCGGCTATATCCAAGCGCTTGAGCAAGCGGATTTTGTGAGGGTATTTTCTCCATCCTCCGTGATGGGAGCAGGAGAAAAAACAAAAAAAATCGTTCTGTGGGATGAATGGCTTCAATTTTATTTTTCCTATATTAAGCCGAATCGAAGAATCATTGAGCTTAATACCAAGCCGGGTCTGTTCGCGCAATTAGCCGAGAAAAGCATCGACACTTACTTTGGCTTGGCTTTTGAGCAGTTTTGCATCAAGAATTTGCCGAACTTGCTTCGCCATGCAGGAATTGAGCTGGATGAGATTATTGGTTATGGGCCTTTTTTCCGTCAGCCCGGCAGGAAGGGGAGAAATGCGGGGGGGTTCCAAATTGATATTTTACTTCACCGGCACGGCCATATTTTGACGGTGATCGAATGCAAGTTTCAAACTTCCCCCGTAGGCTACTCGGTCATTCGTGAAGTGGAGAAGAAGATTTCCCTTCTCAAGCCCAAAAAACTTTACACTATAGAAAAAATGCTCGTTTGTGCAGGACAGATCACCAAAGACGTCCAGCAGAGCGGTTATTTCCATAAAATATTGGATCTTAATGCCTTGTTCACTCCTTAAAAGAATATCTTGCAATTGGGGGTAACGCCTCCAAAAAGGGGTAAAAGTAAGGGTAATAACTTTAGTTTCTCTTAAAGCGAGGGGGTGATTTATGGGAAGAAGACCGGAGAGTCGTGGCAAGTGCACCTTCTGTGGAGACTCAGTTGTCTTTTCATCAATGACGAAGCACCTGCAATCTTGCGTGAAACGGCAAGAAGCCGTTGGCAAAGAAAGCTCTGCAAAACGTTCGAAGATCTATGGTCTTAAGGTTTGGGCCGCTTACAATCCCGCCTATTGGCTTTTCCTCGAGGCGGCCGAAAGCACTAAACTTGAAGATCTGGATGATTTCCTTCGGAAAACCTGGCTCGAATGCTGCGGTCACTTGAGTGCCTTTACGATTCAGGATGTCCGGTATGAGGTGGAAACGGGTGAGCCAGATTTTATGGCCAAAACGTTTGATGAGGAAGAGAGTAAAACAATGGACATAAGTCTAGGCAGCGTGCTATCGAGCGGGATGGTCTTTCACTACGAATATGATTTCGGGAGTACGACCGATCTTGATCTCAAAGTTCTCTGGGAAAGAGAGGGCCGGTTGAATAAGAAGGGCGTCACGGTTCTTTCCCGAAATGAGCCCATCGGTTTTAAGTGCGCTGCTTGCGGCCAGCCTGCCGAATCGGTTTGTACAGAATGCGGCGACGAGAAAGCCGCCTCTTACTGTCGTGCGTGTGCCGCAAAACATGAATGCAGCGAAGAAATGCTTCTTCCCGTCGTCAATTCTCCCCGCATGGGAGTATGTGGGTACGTTGGAGTTGACGTGTAGATCTTTCTGCCTCTACACCTGCGCATTGTTACACTTGGCAGCACCATTGGCCGGTGATTTCAAGGAGCAACTTGACGTTGGATGAGGACGGTCGGGGTCGCTTATTTTCCAAGCGCCGTTGGTGGTTCTATAGGGGTTCGTGGAAAATACGCCAAGCGCTATGCCGGCAGGACAAACGTCGTTGTTTTGTCCCCGGACGTAGCCGCCCTTTTTCCGGATTCTCAATCGGTCAATGAGGCCTTGCGAACGCTGGCTAAGGTTGCCAGCAAAAAATTTAAACACGCCGCCTAAGCATTCATAGCCTGTCCGCCGGAACTGTTATCTTTTTGCTAAGATGCCTGCCAAATAATAAACCGAGCGGCGGGGATTGTTCCGCTCATAACGGGAGACTTGATCGAATGCCGCCTCAAGGTCCCCAGCCGGATAAACTCCCATCCATTTCAGGATCGTCGCAATGACCACAAAATCATTGGGTTCATCGATCACGTCGGCGAAATGCTGGGCACGGTCGAAATCTTCTTTGCCGAATTTTTGGATTAATCTCTCTTTTTGCTTGGCTCTCACACGAGGGTCCATCAAACGATTGGTGCGGTAGCGATTGACCAAACGCTCGGAATGCGGCGCGCCTTCCGGCGCGTCGTCATGGACGATCTCAATCATATTTTCGCGCTTTAGCTCGAGCATCCCGTTTGTGAGCGTCGTATGATTAAGGTGGTACTCTTCGGTCAAATCCTCCTGTGAGCGCCACCACCAGGGCAGGCTTGCGCTTTGCGTCATTTCAAGACGGCTCACGAGGTATGCAAATTCGGCCGTAAACGACAGCTTCGCCGGCAGGCCGTAATCAAAATAAACGAGCGGCAACGTGAGCTTGGGATGGGAATCGGAAGCCATTTCCCGAAACGTCACTCGAGCGTCGGCACCGACACTTGGAATGTTCAAACCGATCAGGCCTCGTCGAGTGAGTTTCTTTAGGAGCCGGACCGCTTCCCGGCGTTTCGCCTTTTGAGTTTTTCCTGGATCCAACCTAAAAACGCCAAAGAGCGTTTCATCGGTCAGAACAAAAGTTTCAATTTTCTTCACGTGAGATTCCTTTGAAAGCCAAAGATAAAATTCGAAAATCCTCTCATCCTTGCGTCTTAAAAGGTCGGGAAAATATTGTTTCTGGCGCATCAGCATTCCTGAGAGTTCGAGAAGTTCGCCCTCATCACCCAACGTGTCAAGTGTCTTCTCTCGACTTAACGGAATGGCTCGAATCCGAGCAAGTTTTTTCTTGGCATAGTCCGTTGAGTCGATTAGGGTTGCCGACTCCCAATTGCCCAAAAGCGCCGTCTGGGTCCAATTCATGCTTCCTTCGACGACCCAGCGCTCATCGATCACGATCACCTTGTCGTGGAGACGCCGCGCGGAGTGGGCAAAAACCACTTCGATTCCACTCGATTCGAGGAACTCGGTGGCAGCCAAGCTTCGCGCAAGAGGCGCCGTTTCCCCGGACACATAATCGAGATAGCGGTTGAGTAAGACCCGGACTCGAACGCCGCGATTTTGGGCACGTGCCAAAGCTTTTAAGATCTTTGAAACTGGATGCTCCTCATCTTCGCCTGGAAGAAGAACCTGATACATGGAGACATCGATCGAATGCCGAGCCCCATCGATCAGCGCGAGAACTTTGGGGAGATAATTCCGGTCACTCACCTCTTCGATCAAAATCCCGGAAGATTCTGAGGCAGGGGCCGGCAGAAAAAGAATAGAAAAGCTCAAGCAAAAAGTCAAAAGCCAGCGAGACGGTCTACGACGGGGCATCGTCCCTCAAAACGCATGTTGCGACATAACACCGGGTGCGTCCCATTCCAGGCGGTCGCACTGCCACGCTTAGAGTACAGAGGACCGAGCACAGAGAACAGAAAAAACATTGAAGAAAGTCTGTACTCTGTGCTCGGTTATCTGTTATCTGGGCGCGGCGAATTCAACGGTCTGAAGTAAGATGCGCCCTAACACCAACCGACTACAGAGCGAGAGCAAACTTAAGCGCAGATTCAATGGCGGCAAGCTTTTCCTCTGACAAAACTGAGATTCGGTCGACGAGCAGTTTCTTTGGAATGGTATTGATGACGTCAACGTTCACGACACATTTCGCAGGCAAGCCATCTGGCGGCCCAAGAAGAACTTCGACAGGGATATCACGAATCGTGCGCGTCACTTCAGCCACCGTCACGTATTCCCTTACGTGAATGGCCCGATTCCGGGACAAAATGACAACCGGTCTTCGCCCGACAGGCTTCGGAAGCTCGGCCCACCAAACGTCCCCACGCTCCATCACCAAGACTCCGGTGAAAAACTAGAAAGACCCGCCTGGAAAAAGGGTTCTACCTCCCGAGGATGTTCCGGTTTCTGCTTGTACCCGGCTGCGTAGCGCTCTTCCATGTCACGCTCTTGCTTTTGGTGGAGCCAAAGACGCAGAGCTTGCAGAACGGCAGCACTCCGTGCTAATTTCATTTGCCGGCGTAAGCGCTCCACTTGCTTATAAGTTTCGGTGGGTAAACTGACTGCCACTTTGGTTGTATTTTCGCCCATAGGGGTGATTGACCTCCTCAAATTATAGTAATATGAGCCGTCGCGGAGTTTTTTTCAGACAAAGACGGCTCATCCCACCACCTATTCTTGGCCCAGAGGGCCAATGCGCCTTCGGCGCATGAATAGGTGGTGGGATCATCCTGAGGCCCGCCAGAAAACGCAGCGGGTCCGCGCTCTGTTTGTCGCCACAAGGCGTTGGCGACCCGCCGGCGATTTGTGGCGGGGCGGAAAGGGCCGAAAGGATCTCATTGATGAGATCCCTCGCTTCGCTCGGGATGATGGGTCGGGGAAACACCTCGACCCATCAGTAATATTTCCTTCATACTTAAGTATGCCATTAGTAATACTAAAAATCAACCCTAATTTCAAGCACCACTAACAAAACCGTCATTCTGAGTCCCGCACCTTCTTGGACGCTGCCGAGCCAGAAGGTGCGGGACGAAGAATCCCGACCGAGATCCTTCGTCCCGCCAAGGGCGGGACTCAGGATGACGTCGGTTTTGTTAGGCGCTTTAAAGCCACTTCTTCATCTTCATCCAGGAAAGGAGCGAAACGGAAATGAGTACCATGAGCCCGATCACAAAAAAATACCCGTAGCGCCACTCGAGCTCCGGCATGTGCGCAAAGTTCATCCCGTAGATGCCGGAGACAACGATCATTGGAAGTGCTAAGGTCGCGATCACCGTCATGGTCTTTATGACCTGGTTCAGCCGGTGGGAAACATGAGAAAAATGAATTTGGAGAATTCCGTTGACCATCCCATGCAGTTCTTCTGCCATCTGGTGGTAACGGAAAAGGTGGTCGTAGATGTCGCGAAAGTAAATTAAATTTTTGGGACGCACAAAAGAACGCGCGCTCCGCGACAGGTGACTGATCGTCTCCCGCTGAGGACTCATCATGCGCTTGAGAAAGAGTACGTCCTTTTGAATTTTCAAGATTCTTCTCAGGAAATCATCCGCCCTTGCAGCAAATAAGCGCTCCTCAATTTCATCGATCCGCCGTTCATGTTCCGTCAAAATCGGTAGATAATGGTCAACCAGGCGGTCTAGAATCGCGTGAACGAGAGTGTCCGTGCCTTCTAAAACCGTAGATCCATTTTCCCTTCGAATCTGATCGCGAAGCTGCGTGATGCTTGGCAAGGGCGCTTTGTGAAACGTAACGACATAAGATTTGCTCACAAAGAGGTCGAGTTCAATCGTTTTGAGCTCTTCGTCCGCGGTTTCCGCCATCTCGTGCGTCACTAAAAAGAGGTGTTCGTCGTAGTCATCCAGTTTCGGTTCGCTGTGATCCATCAAGCAGTCTTCAATGGCAAGCGGATGGAAATTGAAGAGCTCGATCATGATTTCACTTTCAAATTCGGTCGGATCTTCCAGATCCACCCAAATAAGTCCATCCTTGTCCCAAAACGCTTTGGCTAATTCCTGGCGCGAGGGATCGGTCACAACCACTTTCTTTCGTGCGATAAAGGAGGAGAGCATGTGTTCTACCTGCGTCATCCTGAGTCCCGCCTTTGGCGGGACGAAGGATCCCCACCTGGATCCTTCGGCATCGCCTTTGAACACGGCCTCAGGATGACTGCTCGGAAAAAACCCTCCGAGCAGTCACTTTCTCAATTTAAATCCTGTCTTAAATAGAAATACAGTAAACGAAAAGAGTATCATAAACAAGCAAAAGACTACCGACATGCTTTGCACAATAGGTACATCTGAGGTACCCAACATCCCGTACCGCATGCCATTGACCATGTAATAAATTGGGTTAAATGCGGTCGCGGTCTGAAGCACTGCTGGAAGCATCTGGACCGAATGAAAAACGCCGCCGAAAAAAACAAGTGGGGTAATGACAAAGGTGGTACAAATCGTTAAGTGTTCAAACTCTTCCGCCAGAAGTGCCACAATGACCCCGATCGAGGAAAATAGTAGAGACACCAGGAGCACCATAAACAGCACAACGAGGGGATGCTCGATCGGCGACGGAGTAAAAAGGAGCGAGACAAAGTAAACACCGGTGACAATGACAAAACTCCTCACGAGGCCTCCGATCAGAAAGGCAAGCACCATCTCAAAATAAGAAAGCGGCGAAACCAGAATTTCCTGAATGTGCCCCGCCCACCTGGAAATAAAAAGTGAGCTCGAGGTATTTTGATACGCGCTTTCAATGACATACATCATCAGGAGTCCAGGAATGATAAATTCAAGGTACGAAGTTCCTTGAACTTCCTTGATTCTCGCCCCAATCGTGTAACCAAACACGGCAATGTAGAGAAAACTCGTAATCAGCGGTGGAAAGATGGTTTGCAAAAAAACCGATGCAAAGCGAACGATCTCGCGCTCGACAAGAGACTTAAAACCGATGAGATTGCCCACGATCATTTTTCGTCAGCCGGAAGAAAACGTCTTCAAGCGTTGTTTTCTTGACGTTCACGCCCAAGACTTCGATTCCATGCGCATGAATCGTTTTCAGCAACTTTGAAAGCACTTGTTCACGCTCCCGCATCCGAATGGTGCTTCCGCCATCGACGAGTTCAACACCGTAATCCGTGAGTTCCTGCGGCACCTCAGCCAACTGCCGGTTGAGCTGGATGTCCACCACATTTTCGCTCATGCGTTCAATCAAGCGATCTTTCTCGTCCACCGCTCTCATCCGGCCCTCGTGAATGACACCGATGCAGTTACACAACTTTTCCGCTTCTTCAATGTAATGGGTGGTTAAGAGAAGGGTGACTCCGTTACGATTCATCTCTTTGAAAAAATCCCAAAGTTTGTAACGCAGCTCTAAATCAAGTCCGGCGGTGGGTTCGTCGAGGATCAAAATCTTAGGTCGATGCATCAGCGCTCTTGCGATCAGCAGCCTGCGCTTGAAACCTCCTGACAATTTTCGAAAGTCAAGCCGCCGATAAGAACTCAAGCCGAACTCATTGAGCCATTCATCCGCTCGTCGCCGCGCTTCTCGCTTGCGAACCCCAAAGTATCCCGCCTCATAAATTAAAATTTGCTCGGCCGTCAGAAAGGGGTCAAAATTAAATTCCTGTGGAACCAAACCAATCAACGCGCGCGCCTTACGATAATCACCCGTCACGTCATGACCGAAAACACGCACAGAACCAGACTGGTAATTGGCAAGCCCCGTGAGCACGTTGATCGTGGTGGTCTTTCCCGCACCATTGGGACCAAGAAATCCAAAAAAATCCCCCTCGTATACCTTAAATGTGATGTCCTCCAGCGCACGAAAGCCGCCGTAAAACTTCGTTAGGCTTTTAATATCAATTGCAATTTCACGATCCATAACGTGTTTCCCTTTACCGCCAGAGGTATTTCAAGAGAACGAAACCGCCGACGAGCAGGACAAAAAAAAGGATCGTCACCCACGCGAAGTACCGATCCAGAAACGATCGAATACGCGGCCCAAAGATCCAACACAAAAGGCTGACCAGGAAAAACCGGGCGCCGCGGCTTGTCACAGAAGCGACCACAAATATCACAAAGTTGATTTGGGCGACACCGCCGGCGATCGTAAACACCTTGTAGGGAATGGGTGTAAATCCAGCCGCAAAGACAGCCCAAAAATCATACCGCTGATAAAGAGAGGTTACGTTTGAAAAAGTAGTCTCCGAAAAAACATACCGAAAAAACCATTCCGATACCGCTTGCCAAACACCCCAACCAATCGCATAACCCGCCATTCCGCCCAGTACGGACCCGGCGAGACAAATGACAAAATAGCGAAGCCAGCGCTCGCGGACCGCAAGCACCATCGCAATCAGCAGAACATCAGGCGGGATCGGAAAAAAGGAAGATTCTGCGAAGGCAAGAACAAAGAGGACTGCCTCGGCGTGACGTGTGTTCGCCCAGTGAAGAACCCAACCGTATAACCGTTTGAACATGAGGCAGGGTTATCCAAACTCAAACTCACGCAGACACTCGAGGGCGCGCTCCGGTTCACCGGTTTTCAGCACGATGCAGCCCGAGGTTTGGTTTTTGCCAGCGGTGCAGTACGCATATTCAATGTTAATGTCCGCTCGACCCAAATGCTGCGCGATCCGGGCAAGAATGCCAGGCCTGTTGTCCACCCCCAGGACAACTACCTCTTGTTCCGTCACGTGGAAATCTTCGCGCTCGAGCAGGAGAAGTCCTTTCATCGGATCATCGAGAACGAGACGAACGACAGCTGTATCAACGGTATCGTGCACCGAAAGCGCGAGGACGTTCACATTGGATTCGGAAAGAACACTGCAAACCCGGGCCAAAAGTCCCGGCCGGTTGGCGAGAAATACCGACAACTGCTTGTGAATGGGCATTGTCGTATTACCCAAACAACGTGTCGCCCTTTGCCCAATTTTCCCCTGCTACTTCATCAAACACAATGTAGGTATGTTCTTTAGCTTTACCGGCATGTTGAAGGAGGGACTCTGAGATATCCTTTGAAATTTTCTCTTTCTGCTCTCTCGTCAACTTGCCAATTAATTTGACATTGACATACGGCATTGAAACTCCTTCGCACATCTTCGTCGGCTGTCGTTATGATAACAACCCGTCCAAAAAAATTCCATTCAATTTGTTAATTATTCGATGACATCCCGCTCCGGATCGTAAACGCAAACTTGATTTCGGCCGCCTGTTTTTGCACGGTACAACGCGCGATCGGCAGCTTTGAGCAACTTGTCATATTCCATCGCCTTGGCTCCCCGAACGGACGCAACTCCAATGCTCCCAGTCACACGAATCGTATCGGTTCCGCCTGCCGTCCGATAGGCAAGATCTGGATCACCGGCGATGATGCTTCGAACTTTTTCAGCAAACTTCGTAGCATCTTCAATAGAAGCACCCGGCAAAATGACGCAGAATTCATCCCCCCCATAACGACAAATCAACTCATCCTTTCGAACCGAAGACCGGATCGCTGCTCCCATGGTTCGAAGGACGCGATCCCCCTCCGCGTGACCAAAGCTGTCGTTCACCAATTTGAAATTATCGAGATCAATCATAACGACTGAAATCTCGTCACGTGTCCGAAATAAACCTTGCCGCGCAATTCTTCGATTAAACTCAGATTTTAGTTTCAGCGTGAGGAACCGGCGGTTGTAAAATCCAGTCAGAGGATCGCGGGCAGATTCCTCCTGAAGCCGCAAATTTTCAAGCAGAAGCTGAGTCTGCCGAAAAACAATGGCGCCTAGATAACAACCCACCGTTCCTGCGATTAACAGCCACGGATCGAAAACGATCTGCTTGGAAAACAGATAATAAGCGCCGCCAAAATAAATAAGGCCAAACACGATAACGAGCGCCCCGCCAAGCACGGCGGTGCTTGATGCAGCAACCAACAAAGCCATCCAAAACGATAAAAAAGTGAGTGCGAACGTCACCCAACGGGGAACAAATAAAAAGAAATCTCGGCGCATCATCGTGAGAATCACATTGGCATTCACAGCAACTCCAGGCATTGAACCAAGCGGCGTCACGTGAATATCGTGAAAGGCCTCTGCCACAAGTCCGATCAGCACGATCTTATCGTCCACTTCCTCTTTCAGCGCCAACCCCTCCAACAACTTCCAAAAAGAAATACTCGGAAATTCGCTGAACCTCGCTCGGTAATTAATAGGGACCGCTTTCCGCATCGGAAAGGTTGAGGCATCGACGTCTGGAAAAGCTTTCGTAAACACTTCCAGCTCCCAAGAGCGGTAGTCTTGATCCTCCGCAGGAAGGGAAAGAAAAGCCCGCCGCAGGACGTAATCGGCGTCCCGCGCCTTGTCCACGACACCAACGCGCCAAGCGCTGTCGCGGATGAGCGGGAGCGGACCCACATCGCTTTGTGTCGTCCGATGCGAAGCAATCACCACATTGCCTGCTTTTTTCAACGCTGCTGCAAATTGTTCGTCGCTTTCCAGCGCAAAATCGCTCCCCGTAAAAATGAGGTCAAGGCCGACCGCTTTCGGCGAAAAAGGCTCCAGCTGCCCTAACACTTCGGCATAAATGGATCTCGGGTAGGGCCACCGCGCTTGGAGCTTTACTAATGTCTCGTCGTCCAGGCTCACCAAAAGGATGGAGTTTGCTTCGGGCGGTCTTTCCTCGAACTGATGCCGCAACTGAAAGAAAATATCTCTGCCTTTCTCGTTGATCAGGTTAAAAGAGGGAACGTGATCAACCAAAAAAAAGAGCCCTCCCGTCAAAACGAGTGCAAGACAAGCACTGGTGAGGTACATCCGCAACGACTTCATGGTGTTTCTTCGTACTCCCCGATGACCAGTTTTGCCCAGGACGCAGATCTGTCGCAGCGCCACTGGTTAAACAGTATATCGTCCCCAAATGAGAATGCCTTCAGAGGCGAAACAAAAAATCCCCCACCACTTTAAGGTATGTCTCTTGGGACGAACCTTAAAGTGGCGGGGGATTGGAAACAAATCCCGGCAGCTTCATACTCTCCCAGATCCTTTTGGAACCAGTACCATCTGCGGTAGAGGGCTTAACGACCGTATTCGGAATGGGAACGGGTGTTTCCCCTCTCCTATCGCCACCGAGAAATAAGTTTTAAGTGATGGGTCGGAGTATTTTCCGACCCATCATCCTGAGGGCCGCAGGCCCGAAGGATCTCGCAAGATCCTTTCCGCCTAACAGAGCGACGGACCCGACACGTTTTCTGGCAGGCGCTGCGCTCAGGATGAGCCATCGGGCTCTCTTACGAAACTCCCCGACGGCTCAGTTTTAACGGGTAAGTAGCAAGTTTGGTGTCATTCTCTGAAATCATAATCGATCGCGTTTTGAGGCGTACGTTTTTACTTACGACTTAAGACTTGCTACTTATGACTGTAATTTTATGACTGTAGTTCCTTGCTTTTTGACAACCCAAGTGCCAAAGGACCGCGTTCATGAAATCGCCCCGCCGCTTGCGCAGCGGGGCTTAAATCGTCAAGCCGAACGACCGATTAGTACGAGTCAGCTCAGGTATTACTACCTTTACACTTCTCGCCTATCAACCTCGTAGTCTACGAGGGGTCTTCGATCCCCCACCACTTTAAGGAACGTCCTTATGGACGAACCTTAAAATGGTGGGGGAGGGAACCCTTATCTTGGAGAAAGCTTCGCGCTTAGATGCTTTCAGCGCTTATCCGTTCCGAACATGGATACCCAGCGCTACTCCTGGCGGAATAGCTGGCACACCAGAGGTTCGCCTCTTCCGGTCCTCTCGTACTAGGAAGAGAATTCCTCAAGGTTCCTACGCCCACAATAGATAGGGACCGACATTTCTGTTACTTCAGGCTCTGTCACGAGCCCTACTGACCCACCCACTTGGCAGGTGCCTTAGCATTTCTACTAAGGTCTTCATGTCGCCATGAAGATCGGACTGTATCTTTATCCACCGGAATCATGGGGGATACTTAGCGTACAGTCTCTGAGGATGCGAAGATTCGCAAGAATGGTTTCCTTTCTTCGCTTGCGATAGCGTCCATTTGCGTTCATGGAAAACGCAAGACGAACAATTTTTTTAAAACCTTCGATGCTCAGATGAGCATTGCTGCCTATCATCTGAACGATGATTTTAAAAATTTGGAAGTCTTTTCGTTTTTCAGAAAACAATGGATGCCGCTCGAAAAAAGGAACTACTTTTTCCAAAAGATCCTTCCGAACTCTTACAACATACACCAAGGTCTTGTCGCGTTTTCCAGCAGCATCATTGGTCTTGATGTAACCACATCCTAATGTCTTGCAAATTGCTTCCAAAACGTGCTGACTTGGAAAATTTTGGCTGATACGAAATCCCGGAACGGCTTGCCAGCCAAATTTCAAGTTTGGACGTTCTTGAAATGCAATGTGAAAGCTGCCTTCACCATCGACAAATCCCGCGATGTAATCTCCATTCCTGCGATCCCGACTTTCCTGCTGATTGTCTGCACTTGCCACATTTTCACTCTTCAATAGAGTAGTGCAAGATACTCAGACTTTCCAGCATATAGCTAAGTTTAGCGACAGCAACGGTCAATTACTGTCTCACGACGTTCTGAACCCAGCTCACGTACCACTTTAATCGGCGAACAGCCGAACCCTTGGAACCTTCTCCAGCTCCAGGATGTGATGAGCCGACATCGAGGTGCCAAACCGGATCGTCG
>Ga0156289_1096_pt1 | contig 25952 bp, 25 predicted proteins | sample RifCSPlowO2_12_FD_116157 | JGI IMG/M metagenome (GOLD analysis project Ga0156289, IMG submission 116157) | Omnitrophica bacterium RIFCSPLOWO2_12_FULL_50_11
GCCGAAACCACTTCGAGTTCTTGTGACCGCTGGTCCAACACGGGAAATGTTGGACCCCGTCCGATTCCTTTCCAACGTATCGACCGGTCACATGGGTTACGAGCTGGCGCGTGAAGCGAAACGGCGAGGTTGTCATGTGACCCTGGTGAGCGGTCCGACCGGTTTGAAGCCGCCGCGTGGTGTCCACGTGACCGGCGTGCTCACGGCGCGCCAGATGCAGCAAGCAATTTCAAAGTTGTGGCCGAGGACAAACATTTTATTTATGACCGCTGCAGTTTGCGACTACACACCGGTTCGATTTTCTCCTAGCAAAATCAAGCGCATCGAGCGCAAGACGATTCGATTTAAACCGACAGAAGACATTCTCCAGTCCATGGGAAAGCGGAAGGGAAACCGCATCCTCGTTGGATTTGCGCTCGAGACAGAAAATTTTTTGCGCAATGCAGCACGTAAGCTCAAAGCGAAACGTCTCGATCTCGTTGTCTTAAATTGGTATCGCAGAGGTCATAATCCTTTCGGGGCGAATCGAACGTCCATGCTGCTCGTAGATGCCCATGGGCGTAAAAAGCATCTTCCGCGGATGTCCAAAACCCAATCGGCTAGGGAAATCGTCGACGAGACTTTAAAACTGAGAATGGCTGTGAAAAAAGGTGTGAAAAAAGGTGTGAAAAAAGGTTGAATTTGAGAAGTGTTTCGTTTATCGTAGAGACGTTGATTCAAGTTCTTATTCAACTATGAAGAAGGAGGATCACATGAGACAGTGGGTGAGTATATTTCTCGTTTTAGGACTTGCCCTTGCTGGTTGTGCGGAGGGCAGTGGTTTGACCCAACGTGAGACAGGTGCTTTGCTTGGAAGCGGTCTCGGAGCAGGTCTTGGTGCCATTGTTGGGCATCAGACAGGCCACGCAGGAGCCGGAACGGCGATCGGCGCTGGAACCGGTGCTTTGGCAGGTGCGTTGGCAGGCGAAGGGTTGCGTCGAACGAAAGAGTCAGCGAAAGAAGAAATCCGGCAGGAAATGATGCAGCAACAGTATCAAGCAGGCTCGGCGCCTCAGTACGGAGCGGCGCCGCAATATGCGCAGCCGCAAGTGGCAGCTCCGGCAGTGCCGCAAAAAGAAGTCCACACGAAGTACAATCCGCGAACGGGTCAAACATTTCCGGAACTTTATCAGTACGATCCAGCCACAGGGGAAGAGCTGAAGTACATTCGATAACGTTTCTGTGTATTGTTGATCAAGTAAGAAGAGCCAGGTTCACACGTGAGGGAGGACCTGGCTTTTTCATTTTTTTGGAACCAATCATGAGCAAGCGAATCGGAATTTTAACAGCAGGCGGCGACTGTCCCGGCTTAAATGCAGTGATTCGCGCAGTGGCCAAGAGTGCGTTTGGCTTTGGTTGGGAAGTCGTGGGCTTCGAGGACGGCTTTCAAGGCGTTGTTGAGAACCGTTTCCGCTGGCTTGAGAATGAGGATGTGTCTGGCATTCTGACGCACGGCGGAACGATTCTCGGTACTTCAAATGTCGCGAATCCGTTTCGGTATCCAGTCGGTGTTCGTGGCAAGCCGCCCGCACGTTTCCGTGACGAATCGGAAAAAGTGGTGGCCTGTATTCGTGAGCTGGGGTTGGCGGCGTTAGTTTGTATCGGCGGCGACGGTACGCTTTCTATCGGCGCGCAGCTGCTTCGGAAAAAAGTTCCTGTGGTGGGCGTGCCGAAAACAATCGATAATGACCTTTCGGGGACAGACTTCACGTTTGGCTTCGATACGGCGGTAACGTGCGCGACCGATGCGGTTGACCGACTCCACACGACCGCTGCTTCCCATCACCGGGTAATGGTTCTCGAAGTGATGGGCCGATACGCTGGTTGGATTGCGCTTTATTCAGGGATGGCAGGGGGAGCGGATGTCATTTTAATTCCAGAAATTCCGTTTCGGATCAATGCGATTGCAAGCTGTGTTCGAGAACGCAATCAGAGGGGAAAACGCTTTAGCATTGTCGTCGTGGGCGAAGGCGCAAAGCCCAAGGGCGGAAAGATGGTGGTGAAAAGACGAGTTCAGTCCAGCACCGATCCAATCCGGCTCGGTGGCATTGGCTATGTGGTCGGAAACGGAATTGAACACGCGACGGGGATTGAAACCCGCGTTTCTGTGCTTGGGCACATTCAGCGAGGGGGTTCTCCGACTGCCAGAGACCGGAATTTAGGAACCCTGTTCGGAAACAAAGCGGTCGAATTGATTCGGGAAGGCAAAATAGGTTACATGGCCGCACTCCGCGGCAGCGAGATTGTTTCGGTTCCGATCGGGGAGGCAGTCCGAAAACTCAAATTGGTTCCAAAGAATCATCCTTTGATCCGCGCCGCACGAGCCATCGGCATTTCCTTTGGGGATTGACATAATAATAAGGAGGACGTGATTACCGACACTTGTATTTTTCCTTTTCGGCGGGCATACTTCATCATATGAAACGACTTTTGACTTACCTCGTTGTGACACTTTTGATTTTTGAACCACTCGCTTTTGCCGGCAGATCGTGCGGTTTACACCGGACTTCTGCCCGTTCAAGTTACCGGCCTCCCACTTATAGTTCTGGCTCTTACTCAGGTAATTCCTCTAGTGCTTCGTTATATGGGGCGAATACAACAAAGTCAGCCGCTCCTGTTTATAAGTGGGGCGTCAAAAAATCCCGTCGCTCCTAAAGTTCAACGTTCGTTGAAAAACTACCCTACAAAGATACAGGGACACAGGCATTCCAACCGACTTACGCTCATTGGGAGCGGAAACATGCAACCAAAAAAATTGAAGAAAAGAGTGATTTTTTATAATCACCTGAGTTAAAATCATACCGAGCTTAAAATCGTCGGCGCGGTAGCAAAGTGGCAATGCACGGGTCTGCAAAACCTGTATGCGGCGGTTCGATTCCGCCCCGCGCCTCAAATCAGTGCTGCTAAGTTTGCCTGCCAGAGTTTGTTTGGCATAAATATTGCTGTTCTACAGAGTATCCAAACATCGAAACAATGAGTCGATAGCTAACGGCAAAGATCTTTTGATCGTCAATTCGACAAAAGTGTACGCTGAATTATGGAACTTGTTTACAAATTTGTAGGCGTGAATAGTCTTCTGGGTTGATTTTGATACCGATGATTCCGATTTTCCGTAGCAATGGAGACGAAACACAATCCCGAGCTCTACAAGGCAAAACGCAATGCGGCGCTCCTATACCAAGTTAGCCGTGCGGTCACATCGGATCGCTATCTTGAGGAAATCCTGTTACTTATCGTGAGTCTCACCGCAGAGTTGATGCACTCCAAGATTTGTTCTTTGATGCTGCTTGACGAGGAAAAGCAAGAACTCGTCATCAAAGCGACGCAAAGTCTGAGCGAGAGTTACCGGACGAAGCCTCCCGTTAAGGTTGGGGAGAGCGTGAGCGGCCGAGCTGTTCGCGACCGGCACTCAATTACGGTGCTCGATGTGTCGAGAGATCAAGATTATAAATATCCGGACATCGCTCGTGATGAGGGCTTGAAATCACTTATTTCGGTACCGATGATGGTCAAGAACCGTGTCATCGGAGTTCTCAATTGCTACACGTCGGAGGAGCATGAATTCGCAGAAGAGGAAATTCAAATTCTTGCCGGCGTTGCCAATCAAGCAGCCCTAGCGATTGAAAATACGAAGCTCTTGGCCGAAAAAGTAGCGGCGGTGGAAAATCTTGAAGCCAGGAAGAGAGTTGAGCGGGCCAAGGGGATTTTGATGAAACGCCACCAATTTGATGAAGCGCGAGCTTATCGGGTGATTCAAAAACAAAGTATGGAGAAAGGTCGGTCCCTTAGGGACATCGCAGAAGCCATTATTGTGTCGGAAGATCTCGCAAGTTCAAATTAGAAAATTCGCGAAATAGAGCGGAAGAACAAAGGCGTTCTTTCGAGCGTACAAAAGTTGAGCAAGGGCGTTCAACAAATGTTGAACGCCCTTGCTTTTATGGGGCTTGAGATGAAGGAAATCGTCGCTCTCATTCGACTGGGGAAAGCAAAAGTGACGAAGCAGAAACTTGCGGAGCAAGGCTTCGTGGCGTACACCGAGAAGCAAGTGTTGGGCCGAGGTAAACAGCTAGGCCTTCATTATCTTGGAGTAAATGAAGGCGAGGGGCCGACGCCTTTAGGAATTTCTTTTCTTCCGAAGTGCATGCTGGCCATTTTTGTCAACGATGAGGATGTCGATCAAGCAGTTCGGGTGATTCAAGATGCCAATAAAACAGGCGACATTGGCGATGGAAAAATATTTGTGTGCCGGGCAGAAGATGTGGTCCGAATCCGGACGGACGAACGAGGTGACGCCCCACTGAGCAGGACAGCGGAGGTATCGACAAGTGCCAGCGTTTGATTTCCCAAAAATTAAGGCGGAGGGCCTTCAAGTAGATTTCGTCAAATATGCGAAAGAGGGCTTTGAAGCGATCAAGCCGGATGATCACTATCGCCTGAAGACGTACGGGGTTTGTGCTCAAAGGCATGAAGGCTATTTTATGATTCGGATTCGGATTCCCGGCGGCGTCATTGGCGCAGATCAAATCGAGCGCATTGCCAGTTTAGCGGAACGTTTTGGTCACGGTTCTGCTCATTTGACCACCCGCGGCAATTTGGAGCTTCACTCCGTGAGGATCAATGATTTTCTTTCCATTCGAGAGGAACTCGCTGGCGTTGGGATCACCACACGATCGGCCTGCGGACATACCTTCCGCAACATCCTTTGCTGCCACCGAAATGGGGTTTGCCCCAAACAGCCTTTCGACCTATATCCTTGGGTTCAGAAGATTCATCACCATGTCTTCGAACGAGCGGATCATTACAACCCTCGGATGCCGAACCGAATGAACGTTTCCTTTTCTGGCTGTTCCAATTGCGCAGCGGACGCAGCGATCAATGACATTGGCTTCGTCGCAAAGAAAAGGGATGGAGTCCAACGAAGCGTGTACGGGTTTGAACTTTGGGTTGCGGGCAGTCTCGGGAAATCACCCCATTTGGGCGAGAAGCTTAAAGACTTTATCACGTTTGAAGAAGTTGTCCCTGCTCTCGAGGCCATTACAGAACTTCACTGTTGTTATGGGGATCAGCAGAACGCCGTTGTGAAGGGGCGGCTTAAGTTTTTGGTGGCTAAGTGGGGGTTTGAAAAGTTTCGAGAAGAGTTTGAAAAACGGTTCCTAGAATTTAAAGCGAGACAGTCTGCGCTTCCTTCCGACCTTGTTCAGCCAATCGTGTTTGAAGAACCGACCGATGTTGATGCTCTGTCTCCGGGCGAAGGGATTTATAACCAGCGCCAGGCTGGTTTCTTACGCATACAGTTTTGGGTGCCTCTTGGGGAGATGTCGTCCAGGCAAATGAGACAAGTGGCCGGACTGTCACAGAAGTTTGCTGATGGAAAATCTTATCACACGACACGGCAGAACTTTGAATTCCATTGGGTCAAAAAAGAAAATGTGAATTCTCTCATCGAAGCGATGGGGCAAGTTGGATTTTCTCCGAGACATTCAGAATCGATTTTGAATGTGGTGGCGTGCCCGGGAACGAGCTTTTGTTCCCTTGCGGTAACGAGTGCTCAAGGAGCTGCCCAAGTTTTGATGAAAGAATTCGGTTCCCTGGCCTTGGATCGGGATCCGGATCTGAAGGACTTAAAAATCAATGTTTCTGGATGCCCTAATTCTTGTGCCAAACATCAGGTTGCGGACATTGGATTTTCGGGCGGTTTGACTGAACTCAATGGGGTCAGGCGGTTTGGTTATCAGCTTTATATCGGAGGGAGATTCAACGGCTCCGTGAACGAAGGAATCCAAATTAAGAAAGGCCTGCCCGACGATCTTGTTTTTCCGTGCGTGGAGATTCTTCTTCAAATCTTCAAGAAAAAGAAACTGGAAGGAGAAAAATTTGCGGATTTCGTCGATCGGCTTGGGGCTGAAAGCTTGGTTTCGCTTCTTGATGAACAATTAATGATCAGCAAGCGAAGCCTTGTTTTGCCTCCTGTCCTCATGGGTCCTCGGGCCAGTGATGGAAAATCCAATGACGGGACGCAACAGAGTCTTGGCTCCGTCGCTGAGTGGAGCGGTTCGGCTTCAAAGATTGTCCATGCCTTCGGTGATGAAGTTGCCATCTTTAAAACGCCTCAAGGATTTCGGGCCTGTCAGAATCTTTGTCCCCATGCCGGTGGCGCTTTGGGAGAGGGAACGATTGATGGAGAGACAGTGACGTGTCCCCTTCACGGCTGGCAGTTTGATCTTCAAAGCGGGGCCTGTCGCACGGAACCGGGAAATGGCATCAAAATTTACAAAGCGGAAGTTCGAAAAGGAGAGGTGTTCTTAAGGTCATGATCCCACCGCCTGTTTTAAAAAAAACCGTTTGTCTTCCATCATCCAATAACTTTTCTATTTTGAACGAAATCTCGCCGCTGGATGGTGGCCCTCAAAAGGAGCGGCGAGGAAAGGAGGTGGTGGGATGAAGATGATTCGAGCGGTTGTACGACGCGAAAAAGAAAATGACATTGCACTTGCTCTCGAACGGTCTGGGTTTCCTGCTCTGACTAAAATGGATGTTCTGGGACGGGGAAGACAGCGGGGGATCAAAATTGGATCCGCTAAATACGAAGAGGTTTCCAAGCTGATGCTGATGCTTGTGGTGGAGGACAGGGACGTTGAACGTGCCATTGACATCATCAAGGTTTCAGCTCGTACCGGTAATTTTGGCGACGGAAAAATATTTGTCACACCGGTCGAAGGCGTTTTGACAATTCGGACAGGCGAGGCCGTGCTGTAACCCGATCACTACAGAGTGGAGGGGGAAATGGATAAGCGATTTCAAGCGGTTGAAGCGATCATACATTTTTGGGTTTTAGGGGAGGAAAAAAGACAGCGTGAATCTTTATCGACCTCGCTTGTTTTCAAGCAGAGGATCAGTGGTTCTCACGAGTGCGCTACAACGGAAGAAGATGAACAAGAAAGGTCTCAAGTTGACCGCTTTCGACCCAAAGTGTCATCCCCTCTCCCCTTTTTTCCGCCACAGGAAAGGGCGGATCCACCGCGTCTTTTGGCGGAAAAGGGAGAGGGAAAGGGTGAGGGTTTAAAAACAAGGGAGCGATCAAACCCCCTCATCCTTTCCTTCTCCCCCTTACAAAAAAAGGGGGAGAAGGGATAATCTGGTGGTCTAAGAAACGGTCAGGTTGTGTAAAGGTATTCGAGAAGGTATGAAAGAATTTGACATTTTGGATCTTTTGGATAGCGAGAATCTTCCCCTTAAAAACCGGATGAACGAGAAAGGCTATTATGCGCCTGTTCCCACAGAGCAGTTGACGCGAACCGCTGGAGCACAGGATGCCGACCGAGGAAGCGATGTTCGTGTCGACCGTGGAGCAAGTTGTGAGATTTCTGAGAAACTGAACCGGGTGCCGCTTGCTCGTGAAGAAAGGCCGCTGATTCCCATTGAGCCTCTTTTATCTGGTGAACAATATCGCTTTCACTTCGACATGTCCCGATGCGTGGGCTGCCAATGCTGCGTTGTGGCCTGTAATGAGCAGAACAATAATCCTGCCTCGGTCCATTGGCGCCGCGTCGGTGAAATTGAGGGAGGGACCTATCCTGATACAAAAAAATACCATCTTTCCATGGCGTGCAATCACTGCCTTGATCCCTCGTGCCTGACGGGTTGTCCCACAGATGCTTATGTCAAGTTGGAAGACGGCATCGTGAAACACCAAGCGGAGGAATGTATCGGTTGCGGTTATTGCACTTGGAATTGTCCTTACGGGGTCCCGCAATTTAATCCTGAACGAAATATTGTTACCAAATGTGATATGTGCCACAGTCGTCTCAAGGATGGGCAGCTTCCTGCCTGTGTCGCAGCTTGCCCTCAAGAAGCAATTCAAATTGAAAAGGTAAATAGGAGTGAATGGCAGCAGGATCATAAGCAAGCAGATGCGCCTTATGTTCCTGATTCAGGGATGACACTTTCTACCACACGGATCACGCTCCCTCAAGACGCGCCAGAAAATATGCTGCGGGCAAATCGCCATCGGATTGAACCTGAAAAACCGCACACTTCTCTTATTTTTATGACCGTGCTTACTCAATTGGCATCCGGGGGTTTTTTAACGCTTTGGTTGGGAGATTTTCTTTCCCGTTTTCTTGATTTTTTAAGGCCGCTTCAAGATTTCCTTGCCTTTGGAACCTGTGGAATGCTGATCGTGACAGAGACAGCGCTCTTTGCAGCGGTTTTTCACCTGGGCCGTCCGCTCTATGCGTACAAAGCTTTAAAGATGTGGAAGCGTTCGTGGCTTTCGAAAGAAGTTCTTCTTTTCGCGTTGTTTTCCGCCATTGGGGCTGGATATGCAGGCGGTACGCTGGCGAGCCACTTCGGGCGAGTTCCTTTTCCTTCAGGCTTAAGGATTTTATTAGGAGGTTTTGTCGTTGTCCTCGGTTTGGCAGGGGTTTATGCGAGTGCCAAAATTTATCTTGTTCCAGCACGACCCGCTTGGAATACGGTGAGAACGCCGATTCGTTTTTTTCTAACGGGTTTTATCTTGGGTCCTTTGTTCGCTCTTGTGGTTTATGCTTTTTATGCTGCGGTCCACATTCAGGACGTTCCCGATCCTTTTTACAAAGGGCCTATTTTTGCTTTTATCGGCGTTTCGACGATTGCAGGACTTTTACAATTGATCGTTCTCCTATCAAGGCTCTTTTCACTTCGCAGGGATGAAACGGATGAACTTTACGCTTCTGCTTTCCTCTTGATTCACCGCTTCAAGAAACTTTTTGTAGCGAGACTTTTATTCCTTTTCTCGGGTTCATTCATTGTGCCATTCATGTTGCTCGAGTTTTCGACCTTTCAGGATTCGTTGAATGGGTCCTTGATCGGGCTCGCTTTAGCCAGTTTTATCCTTTCGCTTCTTGGAGAACTCCTCGGACGCTATCTTTTCTTTGTCACCGTGGTTCCCAAAAATATTCCAGGGTCCTTTTTTACGACAAATGGAAGGCCGCATTGATGGGACTCGTTCAACGAGCAAAGCGTCGTTTGGGAATTGACATTCAAAAGGATAAATATGCGTACGATCTGGATGAGCAATTCGGCTGGATGGCAAAAGCCAAAATACCAGATCGCTGGGTCGCGACCACCTGTGGGTATTGCTCCGTTGGATGCGGGATGTTCCTTGGCGTCAAGGATGGAAAAGCGGTGAGTGTACGTGGGAATCCGGATCATCCCGTCAATGAAGGCCGCCTTTGTCCCAAGGGCCTTGCCGAACATTATGCGATCAGTACACCCAATCGTGCGAAATGGCCGCTGTTCAAAGTCGGTAAAAGGAAATTCAAGCGTGTGAGCTGGGACTGGGCGATTCGCACGATGGTGGATCGATTTCGTATGATTCAAATGCGTTATGGCCGAGAAGCTTTGGGTGTCATCAGCACGGGACAGCTGGTGACGGAGGAATTCTATGCCCTTGGCAAACTGATTCAGTTGGGTTTTCGCACGAACAATTTTGATGGCAATACGACCCTTTGTATGGCGAGCGCCGTTTCCGGTTACAAGCGCTCTTTCGGGAGCGACGGGCCTCCCGGGAGTTATGAGGATCTTGAGAAATCGGACCTCATTTTCTTAATGGGTGCGAACATCGCGGACAATCATCCCATCCTTTGTTTCCGCCTTGAGAAAAATCCTCACAAGATCTTAATGGTCGCAGATCCCCGTGTGACAAAGACTGCGATGATGGCGGATCTTTATCTTCCTGTGAAACCGCGCAGTGATATTGCGCTCCTCAATGGAATGATGCATGTGATCCTCAAAGCCGGGAAAGAGGATTTAGATTACATCGCAAAGCATACGAGCGGATTTGAGAAACTCTCCGCCCATCTCGAGAAATATACGCCTGAATATGTGAGTGAGGTGACAGGACTTACGCCCGATCAGATTCGGAAGGCCGCTTTTCTTTATGCCGATGCAGAAGCTCCTTTTATTGGATGGACGATGGGTGTCAATCACAGCACGCAAGGGACAGAAACCGTGAATGCGATTTGCGATCTTGCTTTAATCACCGGAAATATCGGAAGGATCGGTGCTTCACCCTTTTCGATTACCGGCCAGTGCAATGCCATGGGAACGCGCGAATCCGGCTTTACCTCGAGCCTTCCAGGTTATCGAAAATTTGAGGATGTGAATCATCGAACTGAGCTTGCCTCGCTTTGGAACATTGAAGAGGAATTGATTCCAAAAGCCCGTGGAATGGCTTATCCGGATATGATCGAAGGGGTGCTTCGTGGAAAAATTAAAGGACTTTGGATTATTGCGACGAATCCGTTGGTTTCATTTCCCAATCAAAATTATCTTTTGGAAGCCTTGGAAAGGCTTGAGTTTCTTGTCGTACAAGATGGGTATCATCCCATTCCAACGAGTGAAATTGCACATCTTGTCCTTCCGGCCGCCGTTTGGGGTGAAAAGGAAGGAACGTACACCAATTCGGAACGCCGTGTGAGCAAGGTCAATGCGGCAGTTCCGCCTCCCGGCGAAGCAAAACCTGATTTCGAAATCTTTCTCATGATCGCAAAGGAGCTCGGCGTTTATGACCGGCTTTTTTCAGGTTGGACAGAACCGGAACATGCTTTTCAAGAGTGGAAAAAAATATCTCGCGGAAGACTTTGTGATTATTCGGGATTGACCTATGGATTGATTGAACAGCACGGCGGGATCCAGTGGCCGTTTCCGAACGGTTCTACGCGTTCTCCCGATGAAGCTGTTCCGTTGTACCAAGACGGTGTTTTTCAAACGGAGGACGGCCGCGCGAGGTTGTGGGCCGTTGAAAACGAAGCACCGCCAGAAAGTCCTGATGAAGACTATCCTTTTCTGCTCAATACCGGTCGAACGGTGGAACATTGGCATACGCGCACAAAAACAGGCCAGATCCCAATTCTCAATCGCTTGTCTCCTGAAGCATGGGTGGAAATGAATCCGCGCGATGCAAGAAAGCTGAAGTTGGAGCAAGGGGATTATGTTCGAGTGGTGTCTCGCCGCGGCTCGGTCCAGCGCGTGGTGCTGCGTGTGACTGAGACCATTGCGCCTGGTCAAATTTTTATTCCCTTTCACTATGCGGAAGCGAATGTGAATAACTTAACCCTAAATGCGTGCGATCCATTTTCGCGAGAGCCTAATTACAAGCAAGCTGCGGTGCGCGTTGAGAAGTCGCAAACCCCGCTTCTGAAAAGGAGAAAAGAGTGAGAATGAAGGATTTTTTAAAAAGCGGCCATCCGCCAACACTTTTTTCAGCTTTTCTTTATTTCGACATCAGTTTTATGGTGTGGGTCCTGATCGGTGTATTGGGGGTCTACATCGCCAAAGATTTTGGGCTCACGGCAAGTCAAAAAGGTTTCATGGTCGCAGTTCCCATTTTGGGAGGATCTTTGGTGAGAATTCCACTTGGTCTCTTGGTCGACCACCTCGGACCTAAGAAGACAGGAATCTTGGGGCAACTCATGGTGGTATTGCCGCTCCTTAGTGTCTGGCTTTTTGCTTCGAGTCTAAATGCGATTCTGGCTTTTGGACTTCTACTCGGAGTGGCTGGCGGAAGTTTCGCAGTGGCGCTTCCACTTGCAAGCGGTTGGTATCCGCCTCGACATCAGGGTATGGCTCTTGGAATTGCAGGCGCCGGTAATAGTGGAACCGTTCTCGCTTCTCTTTTTGCACCGCGGCTTGCGGAACTGGTTGGCTGGCGAAACGTCTTTGCTTTAGCTTTGATTCCGGTCGTGCTTACGCTGATCACGTTTAGCCTTCTAGCCAGGGAAAGCCCTACGCGTCCCAAGCCCAAAAAGCTTGCGGATTATTTTTCTGTGCTTAAGGAAGTGGATACGTTCTGGTTTAGTTTCTTTTACAGTATTACGTTCGGTGGCTTTGTAGGGCTCGCTAGTTTTTTGGGTATTTTCTTTCACGATCAATATGGTCTTAGCAAAGTGACGGCTGGAAATTTCACAGCGCTTTGTGTGTTTTCGGGGAGTTTTTTTAGACCCGTCGGTGGATATTTGGCGGACCGTTTTGGGGGAGTTCGAATGCTCACCCTTCTTTTTGCCTTCCTCGGGGTCTTCATGTTGGGCGTTGCCACCCTGCCGCTACTTCCGATTGCTACGTTCCTCATCTTTCTTGGAATGGCCTCACTCGGTATGGGAAATGGGGCGGTCTTCCAGCTGGTTCCGTTAAGGTTCCGAAAAGAAATTGGTGTGATGACGGGTGTGGTAGGCGCAGCGGGCGGACTTGGAGGATTTTTCCTTCCGGCGATTTTCGGTTTTTTTAAGGATGTGGCGGGAACTTACGGCGTAGGTTTTATGGCGTTCGGGCTTGTCAGCTTTGGTGCTCTTCTCATTCTTCGATCCGTTCAAGCAGGGTGGACATTCCATGAGGTTCTTTCGAAATTTCCCACTGGCTTTAAGACAAGAGTGCTTTTGGAGGAGGTAAGGGATTGAAGGATCAATTCGGCCGTGAACTGAGCTATCTTAGAATTTCCGTTATCGATCGCTGCAGCCTTCGTTGTCTCTATTGTATGCCGGCGCACGGAGCGGGCTTCGAGCCGTGGGGTGAGCTTCTTAGCTATGAGGAGATCATCGCGTTGACAAAGTGCTTTGCCGAGCTCGGAATCCGAAAGGTTCGTTTGACGGGCGGCGAGCCTTTGGTACGAAAGGATATTGCCGAGCTCGTTTTTCGAATTCGGGAAATTCCCGAAATTCGAGAATTGGCTATGTCTACCAACGGAGTCTTTTTAAAAGGCCAGGCGCGAAAACTTAAGGAAGCTGGTCTTGATCGGGTGAACATTAGTCTCGATACCTTGAATCGCATTCGATTTCAGCAGATTGCGGGAATCGATCGGCTCGCTCAGGTGCTTGACGGAATCGAAGAGGCCCTTGTGTGCGGCCTTCGGCCTGTAAAACTCAATACGGTGCTTTTGAGAGGAATCAACGAAGATGAAATTTTAGATCTCGTTCGTTTCGCCATTGAGCGATCGATTGAAGTCCGCTTGATCGAGCTGATGCCCACCAATGAACTGATTCAGTTGGATCCGGAGGAAAGATTTCTGAGCACCGAAGAAGCGAAAGAAAAAATTGAGCAAGCGTATGAATTAATTCCCGTGGATACCTATGATTCTTCTCCGGCTCGAGTTTTTTCGATCAAAGGCACCGGCGCTCGAGTGGGTTTCATCAGCCCGCTTTCCAATCTTTTTTGTGCACGCTGCAATCGGCTTAGACTGAAAGCGAATGGGGCTTTAAAAACGTGTCTTCACGGAAAAGAGGATTTGGATTTAAGAGCGCTGGTCCGTTCAGGAGTTCCAAAAGAAGAGATGAAGAGGAAAATCCAGGAGGTAGTTTGGCTGCGTCCCGAACAGCATTTTTTGAATGATACCCAAGTCAAGCACAAGGATTTTCAGATGTCTCATGTGGGGGGGTGAACCAAATGACGATGACGATTAAACTTTTTGCCGTATTGAAAGAAATTGCGGGACAAGGTGAAATCCATCTTGAAGTTCCCTCAGTGATTTCATGTGGTGAGGTTGTTTCCCGTTTGCATGAGGAAATCCCGTCCCTGGTTCCATTTCTTGAGCACTGCCTCGTTGCTGTCAATGGGAAATATGCGGATGATGGAGCTTCTGTGTCAGTAGAAGACGAAGTAGCCATTCTCCCGCCGGTAAGCGGGGGTTAGACCATGCATCTTGTGGCAACACCGATTCGAATTTCCGATTTGCTGGCGGGCGACGACGAGTTTAAAACCGGTGCCGATGTCCTATTTCTCGGCATCGTTCGCGGCGATTCTCACACGAGAAAAGTCCTTTATCTTGAATACGAAGCTTATGAGGAGATGGCAGAACAGATACTGAGCGAATTGGTCAGCCTTTCGTATGAAAAGTGGCCGCTTGAGGAAGTGAAGATTTTCCATCGGCTGGGACGCGTTTGGCTAGGTCAGATTGCAGTTGCCGTGGAAGTGAAAAGTGCCCACCGAGGCGAAGCGTACGAAGCTTCACGTTATTTGATTGAAGAAATTAAACATCGGGTTCCCATCTGGAAGAAAGAATATTTCACGGATGGAACGAGTGAGTGGAGTTTGTGTTCCCATGTGGACGTATCAGAAAGCGCTTGAAAAAAGGCTCCAGCATACATGCCCCAAATCCAGTTTTGGTCTTTGCAGCCAGTACCTCTCTACAGCGATTCACAAAATATTCCTTGTATAGTGGAAATTTGTAGTGTAGATATTTGAGCCGTCTGGGAGTTTTTTCAGATAAAGACGGCTCATCCTGAGGCCCGAAGGGCCGAAAGGATCTCATTGATGAGATCCCTCGCTTCGCTCGGGATGAGGGGTCGGAAAACACACCGACCCCTCAGATATTTGAACCACTGCACTCCCTTAAAAAATTTCCTGCCGGTCCGCTCATTTGCGAGATAATAGCATACATTGCTTGCCGGGATGGCGGAATAGGCAGACGCATGGGACTTAAAATCCCAAGGGCTTTTAAAAGCCCGTGCCGGTTCAAGTCCGGCTCCCGGCATTAGCATTAGAGGTACAACAGGGGTGACCGGTCACCTGTTGTGCTTTGTGCTGTTACGTCAACGGATCACGCACTCCATTTTTTATCTCGCCTCGCTGGATCTTTCTCTTTGAAATGGATCTTCTTGTTTTTTGCGTTGCCGTTTCTTGCCTCAGCTCTTGGCCTCGTCTATCCTTTGATCCAAATCTCGTTGAGAAAGGACACGCAGAGAAATGGAAAAAACAACAAGTCGGGAGGTTCTTCAGTACTGCCTGATGGATTTTTTTGAAGTTCATTGCATCGAGAGCCGAGGTATGATTTTAAACCTCGTCCGAAAACTCCTTCCTGATGTTGGAGCCGGAAGCCAGCTTTCTCACGTAACGTGTGCTGCATTGGGAGATACCTTGATCGTGATTCAAAATGGACATCGGAGCAAAATTAAAAGGCTCTTTCTTTTGAATTCACGAGCAGGCTCGTACAAAATAGGAGAGGTCACCGCGAGTGCAGGCAGATTTTGATTTAATTTCGCTTGCGCCACATTATTTTTTTCGTTAAGATACGAAATCGTCAGTCGCACGATCATTCAGTTCAGGCAGTCAACGAAAGGAGGAAGGAAATGCCGTATGTGATTACTGAAAAGTGTCTGGGAGAAAGATACGCTTCATGCGTTGCTGTCTGCCCCGTCGATTGCATCCATTCTGGTGAATACAAGGGTGAAGTATACATGGTCGTTGACCCAGAAACCTGTATTGACTGCGGCCAGTGTCTCCCGGAATGTCCGATTAACGCGATCGTCGCTTCGACAGACGAAGCTCCTGACTACGCAAAGATTAACGCCGAGTTAACCCCTTCTTTTAAGCAAAATCCAAAAGCTGAGGAGCGTCCGAAAAGCGATCCTCCGCGCAAACCAACGAACAAGCTCGTCCAGTAGTTAACGCCTAGAATATAGGGGGCGTTGCTGTCAGTGCAAGGCTGATTTTGTGTAAAAATGTCTTATTCGTTTGATATTCTGTGTCCTGTTTTGGGTTGCGACAATCGCGTAAAGATGAACACCTCAAGGTGGTTTGCCCATTTTTTAAACTTGAAGGAGGACAAATCACCACACCAAAGAACTCAAGACAACTCGTTGATTTTAGCTGCTATCATCTAATTGCAAGGGGTAATAACAGCCTCTTTACAGGAACGCCTCCGATTTCCTTTTTAACTCCGAATGATGAAAAATAGGTGTTTGTCCGTTTTGATCTTGTTTCTTTCGGTGGGGATCTCCTCCTGTGCCACGACGGGTCCCAAGGTCACGCGGGCGGAAATCGAGCAGGCGAAAGAAGAGTTCAACGCGAAATTCTTTGAGGCTTCGCAGATCTGGCTCCCGCGCGTGTACCGAGTCGGGTACCGGATCTTAAAGGCGCCCGTGCCGGAGCTGGTGGAAAGCGCGCCAGAATTTAACTTCATCGGCGTGGGCGTGACCGAGCTCAAGGATCACGCACGGAAAGTCTATGGAATTGACAAATCCGTGAAAGGCGGTTTGGTGCTCGGCCTTTATCCGGCGAGCCAAGCGGAGAGGCTCGACATACTTCCGGGCGATGTGATTGTGGCCCTTGACGGAAAGAAGACGAGCGGACTTGGCGCTTATTTCCGTAGATTGAAGGATGCCGAAGGCAAGGCGGCGAAACTTAAAATTTGGCGAAGAGCGAAGATCCTCGAGCGCGAAGTGCCGATCGAGAAGGTTTACTACAAAGCGCAGTTTTTTCTCGAGCCGACGCCGAACCTGGAAGCCTCAGCGTCGTGGTCGAGAATCAATGTCGGTATCGGTGCCCTCCGCTACAGCCGAAATGACGACGAACTCGCTTTCATTATGAGCCATGAGCTTGCGCACGTGACGAGAAAGCACAAAATCAAGGAATTCGGTGCCCAACTAGGAACGGCCGTTGCGTACGGCGCTATGGCGGGTGTGATCGAAGCCTTTACTTTTCCGGGGCTGGGCCGCGCCGTGATGGAACCGGCTCAGGCCGCAACGAATGCCGCGGTCTCGCGGGAATACGAGCGGGAAGCGGATTACTTTGGGATGAAGCATGCCTTCCATGCGGGTTATGACGTGGCCCACGGTGCCGTGGTTTTCAGCCGGCTGAGCACCGACGCGCCGGGATTTCAAGTGCTGGCGTTCACGTTTGCTTCTCATCCGGCTACGCCGGAACGCTATCTCAGGCTGAAAAAAGCGGTGGAGGAGCTTCAAACGCAATATCCAATAAAATTTCCCATCACGCCCAGCCAAGACTGGGAATTAAATGTCCCGATCCGCGCGGGGGAGACGGTGGAAGAAGCGGTGGGGCGGCTCCTCGAAAGCCGTGCCCCAAGCAGCGCGCCGGTTCAACCGGTCTCCGCTGCCCAAGGACCCGTGCTGGGCACGGGGGATCAAGCGGCTTCTGTAAGCATTCCAATGAACACAGGCATGTTTTTGGATCGGCCAGCCAGCGCAAAGACCCTTTCCGCACCCTCCAGTGTTGCCGTATCAAGGGCGTTTGGAACGGCGGAGGCTGCTTCACAAGCGCCCCTGCTGCAAAGTGTCACGACCCTAGCGGTTGTGACGCCCGTGCCCGCAACTGCGGCGCAAATTGTTTCCGATCCCTTAGTCGTCCAGGGGATTGAACTGACGAAAGAGCCCGTGCTTCAAGGTGAGGCTATCAGGGCCGCGGATACCGAAGAGCGGCTTCGAGTACTCATGATAAAGCTTGCGGAAACGGAGGAACAAATGGAAGCGATGAGGCGCGAGCACGAGGCAGCCAAGGAGGATCATCAACGTGACGCGGCCGAGCAGATGAATGAAATGATGCAGAAATTCGGAATCGAATCCATGGGGCTGAGCCGCGACGTGGACAACTGGCTGGTCGGAAGCCGGATTGAAGATGCGGGTACCCGGTTCTCCCTCTCAGACGGCAAAGTGGTTTGGTTCTGCAAATTTAAAAGCGGATTTCGCAGCGTCGTCGCGGCCGTCAACAAACCCGAGCTGACGGCAAGCTGGTTTGCACCGGACGGCTCGCTTTATCAGAAGGAAACGTTTACGATCGCTTTTGGTAATGCGCAGTTGGCGAGAAATGAACTCAAATTTGACACCGCGCATCCCGAACACCATCTCGGAAGCTGGCGTGTGTGGGTTCACCATCAGGGTGAGTTGATTGATGACCGCCGGTTTGATGTCGTACGCTGAGGTCGAAACAGGCGGCTTAGGACCAGTGAAACAGGTAGGGCCACCCCTGCCAGTCGGGATAGAGCTCAAGCATTTGCATGTCGGGGACCCAGCACATGAAGACATCTTGGAAGCCGAAGGCAGCCCGCTCGACGGTGTGACCGGCAGCCAGGCCCAGGGATTCCGCAACCGATTCGCGCTTCCGTTCGCCGAAGGGTCGCAACAGCACTTCGGTCCATCCGAGCGCGATGTTCGCACTGCCACGCACGATCCGGTAGGGAATGCGCACCGGATAAGGAATGTCTTCATCCGCTGCAAGCGCTGCCTTCCCCGTGCAGCAGAGCGAGACCAAAAGGATCGCCAGAAATGCCAAAGTGTTTTTTGCCATGCAGCGGTATTGTAGCACACGACATGAATTGGATCATCAGAAGGTCAAATCAAGAGTGGGGGGAAAAAACGATTGAGATTTAACGCAAAATCGAGGTAAAATGCCTCCTTCCAACTCCCGGTAGACGAATATGAGACATCAGAATATCTGCATCGTTCTCTCTATCCTTTTATTGCTTAATAGCTGCGCAAGTTACAACCCCTACCCTTATCCTGCCTTGCAACCAGATGAAACGCCCTACCATCAGCTTGTCGAGAATGTCGAGGTAGGAGTGATGCCTCTCATGGACAAAGGACAGATGTCCGCCTTCTTCGAAAATAATTTGCGAGAAGGCGATATCCTGCCTATCCTTATCGCTTTTGACAATAAAGGAAGAAACTCTTATAAGGTTGAGCTGGACAACATTCGTCTGATATTACCCGGCGGTGAGGACCTCAGAAAAACCGAATTCGAGCGTGTTTATGGGGCATTGAAAAAGAACGTGGAAGGGAGGACCTTTGGCGGTTTCCTGGGAGGGGCCGCGATTGCCGCAGCGAGTTTTCTCATTTTGTTCCCCGCAATTATTATCATGCCTGTATTGACGGCCATTGGGACCAAAGACGTGAACCGAAAAATCAGGAGGGACCTTTGGCAAAAGACCTTGCAAGAAACTTTCTTCCTCCACCCTGCCTCTACGGTGCAAGGGTTTGTGTTCTTTAATCTCAAGGAAGGAAAAAGCTTGGAAGGCTCAAAGTTGGAAATTAACAGGATCCAATCGACGCGCGGGAAAGATGCAACGCCGACCAATGTCCAAATCGTTTTTTAAAAAATCAGCCCGAGCCTTTCTTTTTCTAATAGGTTTCATTTGCAGTGCTCTTCTTATCCTGTCTCTTCTGGCCCCCGTGACCGAGACGATAATGCTCCCTGTTTCGGTTCGTATCTATGCCTTTTTGCATTCCTTTTGCCATCAGATGCCGAGCCGGTCGCTTTGGTACGCCAACTCCAATTTTGGCGTCTGCAGCCACTGTTTCGGAGTTCTCGCGGGGGTCGGCCTGGGCGCCTGTTTTTTGGCAGGGTGTAGGTCCCCCTCCAAGTTTCTCAACCTCTGCGCAAGGCGGGTATTCAGCATTTCTTTTCTTTTGGTTGCGCCGCTCATGCTGGATATCTTCGTCGACTATTTCCGAGGAGCAGTGAATCCTCAAGGGGTCCGTGTCTTGACCGGATTGATGGCGGGGAGTGGTGCGCTCTTCTTTGTTTCAGCTTCTTTTTTCAAAATCACAATGTGGGTTTCTCGTCACCTTTTAATCCTATCCGAGGAGGGTTTGAGATGAAGAACTTCTTTCTGGTGCTTTTATTGGTGGTTCTCTCGATTTTCCCACCCCAGGTCATGGTTCCCATAGGCCAGGCGGTCGAAGCGGGAGCGGTTCAATTAAAGCGGGGAACGCCCGTAAGCCTTCGTCTGACGCAAATGGTATCTTCTGAGACATCCCATTTGGGAGATATCGTCCATATGGAGGTTCTTCGTGACGTGGTAGTAGACGGCAAGGTCGTCATCGACGCGGGGACGCCGGTTCAAGGGGAGGTAATTGCAGCGTCGGATCGGGGTTTTATCGGGGAAGCGGGTCGGGTTGGAATTTCGGTAAAGTCGACCAGTACAGTGGACGGTCGAACGGTCTATCTTCGTTCCACCCTGCACCGCGAGGGCGAAGAAAAACAGACGCTCAGCCTGGTCCTCGGGTTAGTTCTTTGTTTCCTATTCCTGTTTATGAAAGGGGGAGAGGCCGAAATCATGGCCGGCTCCGAAGTAAAAGCCTATATAGACGATGACGCTGCTGTAGCGGTGAAAGGTTAAAGAAGATCTCCATAGGAATGAATCGCATCCAGGCCTTTTAGGCGCCAAACTTTCCTTTTCATAAGCGGTCTTTGGCTGAAGGCCGCTCGCGCCCGTTCATAGACTAAAAGTTCGAACCAGAGATTCTTTGTGATCCCACGGAGAAGTTTTGCGATAACCCCTCTTCTCACATCCAGATTTTTCACCGTAATGAGGTCTAAATCACCGTCCCTGTCAAAATCAACGAAGGACTGTGGAAAGAAAACCAAACCTTCTACGTGGTACTTTTCCGGGAATCGATTTTTTTGAAAGCGGTGGTTCACAGATAAATCAGTGCTCTTTGGCAGTTGAGTTCCCGGAAGACGAAGAAACTGGAAATCGAGCTCTTCGACGAATCCATCTCCGTCAAGATCAAGGTAGGCGCCCGTGACGAGGTTGTTGCGAGTCAACTGAAAAGTCTTGACCAATTTATCTTCCCTTCGGTCCCAGACCTCATGCCTTTCACCAGGATGGATCATGATGTCATCCATGCTCCCATCGCCGGTCCAGTCGTAACGGATGCGTGGCCGGCTTGAAATCCGGCGTTCCCAATAAAGCGCTTTTGGTAAATCCACCTTCTCCCATTCGTTAAAGGCGTTCAAGATTCGTTGCTCAAATACCTCCTGTTGATGCACCGATAAGTCAAAGCGCACCGTTGAAACGGTCCGGAATCCACGAGCAGAAATTTCTCTCAGTCTGACTTTGTACCGGATGATTCCGTGAAATAAATATTGGCTGAGTCCTTTTTTTGTCGGGCGAGAAAGACTGGTCTGGATTCCAAGGACAGCCCATCGTTTTAGCTCTCTATGCTTAAGCAAGTAAAGCGGCTCCAGGGGAGCTTCCGAAATATCCGGCGGAAAGGGAACGTGTTCAAGAAGGGCCTCGCTGTCACCTGCCAGCCACAGACAAAACTTAACTTGTCCCCTCAAGCTGAAAGTCATGGGTGATGTGGGATGTTTTGAGATCAGAAGCAGATCGAGCCGGTTATCGCCGTTAAAATCAAAGAAAATGGGGGCGGAAGACAGCGGCAAATCGGTTAAGCTAATTCTTATCGTCAGGCGTTTGTCCGGGGAGAAATTCCCGGGAGGAGATTGGGGAAAGATATCGAGGATGAGCGAGCGCTTCCGTTGGGTCGAATAAATAAGGTCATGCAACCCATCGCCCGTGGCATCCTGAAAAGTGAGATCCAGGTACTCTTTAACCTCTGGATAGATTGCATAGCCCTGAGGTTTTCCCTTCGCGGTTACCCTCGGCCACGGCGATTTGTGATCCGATTTAAAGACGCTAGGGCGCGGATGGGGGAGAGGAATTTGATGGAGAGTAAATCCATCGGTGCCAACCTGGAGGGCGTGGGTAGTGGGCTCGTCCGCGCCTCCCGGATATGCTAAGGCAGCTAGGGTTAGGAGGAAGAGGCCGGGGAGGATGATTCTAACCCAACGCGTGAAGATTAAGCCTTGAGAATAAGCGTAGGTTAATCGTGTACAAAAGGGCATTCCAGACAATTACTCCACCCATCCCGACCAGAAAAGCTGAATTTTCTGGCGGAAATCCGTTCACCCACTCAAATACCCACTCAGATAAAAAACCTGTATTCGCTGTCGGCAATAGGGAATAAAGTCCACTCACACCCGCTAGCAATTCTATGAGGAAAAGGAGAACCAGTGTTGTGGCAAGGGCACCAACACGGTTATGGAGGAGGAAATAAAAAGAGAAGAGCAGAAGCTGGATGATTAAAAAGGCAAACGGTGTGAGGACAAGAACGCCCAGCCATAAGAGAGAAGACAGAGACGGCCAAAGAGACTGAGTTACGCAGAAGGTTGCCACGAGGCAAAGGGAATAGATGGCAAGGAGGAAACCCGATGCTTGGCACGAAAGCAGGACATATTGGTTGAAAAGGAAACGACGAGAGGAAGGGACCGTAAGATAGTGCCGGATCAAGCCAGAGGCAATGTCTCCCGGAAGAAGGCCCAACGCGAGAAGAGTTGTGAGAAAGGGGAAAAAGATGTCGAAACTTCCTGAAAAAGCCTGGAAAAGGAAAGGATCGAATGCGGGCGGTTCTTCAACTGAAAAGTGAATGAGGACAAGCGACTGAGCCACACCAATTATCGCCACGAGGATTCCGAAGAAAAGAATAAGAAAAAAGTGCGGCTGAGCTACTTTTGAAAGCATCGTTCAGTCGTTTCCACGAGTTCATTGAAGTTTAAGACTTCATCGGCAAGCCGACGGCATTCTTCGTGGCTGTGAGTGGCCAAGAGAATGGAAAGATGTCCCTTGGCCATCTGCGTTTTCAAGTTCTCAATCATCCGCTCTTTATTGGTTCGGTCAATAAAAGTGAGACCTTCGTCTAGAATGAGGAGTCGGGGTCCTTTGAGGACGGCAAGTGCCATCGCAAGACGCTGACGCATTCCCTGAGAATATTGAAAATAAGGTTTTTTAACCCCCTGCAATCCCGCAAGCTCAAGCATTTCATGCGCTCTTTGAACTCCATTGTCTATTCCGTAAAGCTTCGAAAAAAATCGGAGGAGGCTTGTCGCATTCATAAACGGTGGGAAACCGGCACGATCGAACACAAAAGCCACGTGCCGCAGCGCTTCCCGCGTCCATGGGCGGCCTTGGAAAAAAATTTCTCCAGAAAAGTTCGGAATTAAACCTGCAAGGACTGCAATAAGAGTTGTCTTGCCACAACCGTTCGGCCCGAGGAGGGCGGTTGCCTTCCCTGTTTGGGTCTCCAATCGGAGGTTGGAGAAGACGACCTCCCCTCCTTTTTTATATTGCGCTCTTAAATTTTTTATCGATAATAGGGCTGACATTTGAGCTTTTTCTCACGGCACTAACCCAGGAGGATACGATGAGTATTTTAAACTACCATCACCCAAGATCGTTAGCCATTTTTTCTCTGTTGATTCTCACCATCTTTTTTGGCTGTACCACTGTTGGAAACATTCACCAGTTCCGCGGCAAAGGGACGCGGGCGACCTTTAAGGCAGATTACCGCGAAGTTTTTGAGGCAGCCAAGGAGGCTGCCACGATGCAGGGTTTGCGCATCAAAGAAGAGAATTTTGACGGGGGGTATCTCGTCGTGGGGCACGGAGTTTCTCTGATGAGCTGGGGAGAGCTTGTGGGGATTTATTTTGACACGACGCCGGATGATAAGGAAACGAGCGTGGAAGTCATTTCGAAGGCAAAGGTGCGGACGCACATTTTTGCTCCGAAGTGGGGAGATAAGTTTCTGGAAACTTTACGGGGGTTGGTCAGAGAGGGGAGGTGAGCGCTGAAAGCGCTTAGCCTGTTTTTATCGATCGTTCTAACGTTCAACGGTTGCGCAACGAATTCGGCATCCATCAAAGGAGCCGCCGGCTCTTTGCCCAAAGAGCCTGTCATCGAACGGGGGATACCATTTCCCCCGATCGATCTCTTAGCCCGTCTTCTCGCCCTTTTGGACCAGCTGATTCTGTGGAACTCCAAATTCAAGAATCGCAGCGTCTCTGATGAAACACTTGAGCATCTCCGCCGATTCCTCATTGAAAATGAGTTGACGGATGTGAAGGTGAGAGTTAACCGACTGGCCTTGGCGGATCAGTACCGGCGACTTTTTACGAACGGGAAAATATTTTTTCTGTTTCGGATCTTTCCCGGTTTTTTTGTCACGACGTTGTCTCTCATTTTTGAACGAATCACAGCGGGAGATTACTACAATCCTTTCACGGACACCATCCACATCTTTTCCGATCTTCCGCCGGTGGTGGTCCATGAGGGCGGCCACGCCAAGGATTTTGACCGTCAGGAGAGCGGTGGGTTTTACGCCCTAATGAGGGCAGTGCCCGGCATGGACTTAATTCAGGAGGATTATGCTACCACAACAGCCCTCGAATATTTTCAGACCCACCAGGACGAACAAAACGAAATCGACGGTTACAAGATCCTCTATCCGGCCTATGGAAGTTACATCGGAGCATACCTCAATAGTGTCCTTCCCTTCGGGATAGGCTCTCTTGGTGCCATCCTGGGCGGACATTATTTCGGGCGCAAGAAAGCGCGAATCCGAAAAGAGCAGTACGCCCAAGCCAAAGCGAAGCTCTGGAGGCAAGATCAAGCCATAAGCAAACCATCCAATGTTCTCCCGCAGAGCACCAACCGTTAAGTTGTCAATCCCCTCGATGCGTCTGATTTTTGGCAGGATACCTCTACAGCCTGCCGCTTTTTTCTTGGGCTTGTGTCGGCTCACCGGACTGACAGCGAAACGGAGTGTGGCGTTACGGGCGAGGATTTTGTGGGTTTTAAATTGAAGTCAATCTAGACACGGTTTTTTCTTTCTTTCGCTTCCTTTTTTTGTCAATGATGTCAAAGTATGAAAAAGAGACCCCTTCCGATTGTGCGGGGTTCAGATGAGCAAATTAACCCGGCACCTTTGGAAGGGGTACCGATTGTTGTACGTATATGGGGAAAAGAACAATGGAGCTCTTCAAAACAATGCAGGAATGGAAACCGGAATAACAGGGAGATGATTCAGGGGAGAGATAATTCTGATTGATCCGGTAGTCACTCTGATCGAATGGATAAGTTAAGTCAACATCGAAAAACCTCATGCGCAGCGGCTGTGGGGAGTATTTTTGTTTTGGCGGCGGTGACTCTCATTGCTCATTTGCCGCATGCAGCTGGTGGATTCATCTGGGATGATAATTATCACCTGACAGAAAACCTCTGGATGCGTTCTCCAGACGGGCTCCGCGCCATTTGGTTGCAGCCTGGCGCGACGCCTCAATATTATCCACTTGTTTTTACGACCTATTGGCTTGGATTCCGGATTTGGGGGTTAGATCCGTTTGGCTATCATTTACTTAATATTGTGCTGCATGTTGTAAACACCTTGTTGATCTGGCAGCTCTTGCGTCGGCTGGAGGTGCGAGGGGCATGGCTTGCTGCTGCGATCTTCGGTATCCACCCCGTTCATGTCGAATCGGTTGCTTGGATCACTGAGCTGAGAAATGTTCTGTACACGATGTTCTACCTGTTGTCACTCGTGTGTTACTTGCGATTTCACGCGCTTAAGGAGATCGGCAGTCGCGCCTCTTCTACGTGGGGTGCTTATGGGTCTTCGTTAATTCTCTTCCTTTGCGGACTTTTGACAAAGTCGACGACCTGCACCCTTCCTGTCATCGTTCTGCTCATTTTATGGTGGATGCAAAAATTAAGACGCACCGCTCATGTCTACCCTTTAATTCCTTTTTTTCTCTCAGGATTATTGATGGGGTTTGTCACCATTTGGGTGGAACGAGTGTTTTTAGGCACACAAGGGGCGGATTGGTCTTTTTCCTTCCTCGAGAGGCTCTTAATCGCAGGGCGCTCGTTATGCTTTTACTTAAGCAAACTCTTGTGGCCAGCAAATCTCGCTTTCATTTATCCCAAATGGCACGTCGACCCGTCCCAGTGGTGGCAATATCTGTTTCCGGCCGCCGTGATCGGACTGGTCGTTGGTGCCTGGGCCGCGAGACACAAGCTGGGGAAAGGTCCGCTCGCGGCGATACTTTTTTTCATTCTCACAATTGCACCGGCGCTGGGTTTTATTAATTTTTACGGGACACGATTTGCCTTTGTGACAGACCATCATCAGTACGTGCCGAGCATCGGCGTGATTGCTCTTGGCGCTTCGATGATCACCTCTTTTAGCTTCACGCCGGCCCGCAAGTATGTAACCGCTGGAGTGATTCTTCTGTTATGGATCACCCTCACTCGACTGACGTGGCAGCGCAGCTACATTTTTCAGGACGCGGTGAGGCTTTACGAAGACACGATTTCGAAAAACCCGACGAGCTGGCTCGCGTATCACAACTTAGCGCATGAGCTGACGAAACAGGGCGAACACGAGAAAGCGCTTCACTGCCAGTTGGAAGCATTGCGGATCAAGCCGGATCTCGTGAAGACGCGCGTCAATATGGCGTATACCTTGCGGACGCTTGGAAAACGTAGCGAAGCAAAACAGGAATATGAACGTGCGCTCACGCTCGAATCTGAC
>Ga0156289_1067_pt1 | contig 25496 bp, 27 predicted proteins | sample RifCSPlowO2_12_FD_116157 | JGI IMG/M metagenome (GOLD analysis project Ga0156289, IMG submission 116157) | Omnitrophica bacterium RIFCSPLOWO2_12_FULL_50_11
AACGAAATCAGAGAATACCGCCTTTCTGAATGTCCAGATTGCCACAGTCCTCTTGGTCCAGACCACGAAACCGAACCTTGGATCCAGCACACGGCCGAGCTTCCTGAAAAATTGGTCCACATCACCGAGCACCGCCGCTGCGGTTACCTTTGTCCTCAATGCCGCAAGCCGCTTTATGCCCCGCTTCCCAAGGAACTTGAGCAAGGGAAACTCTTTGGCCCCAGGCTTCAAAGCCTGGCCGCTTACCTGAAGGGCGCCCTTCACGGCTCCTACACGAGCCTTGAGGAATTGATGGGTGAAGCGTTCCAACTCGATGTCTCACGCTCCATGCTCTGCGATCAGATCCGCTCCGTCAGTCAATCGCTCGAGCCGCCTTACCAGGAACTGGGAAAAGCGATTGCCCATGAACCCAGTCTTCATATTGATGAGACGGGCCATAAGGATAACGGCCGACGTTACTGGATTTGGGCTTTCTGCACCAGGCTTTTCGGCTTCTTCACGGTGGAGGCCTCCCGCGGCTCTCAGGTCTTGAAGAAAGTCCTGGGTGAAACTTTCAAAGGCACCCTGGTGAGCGATTTCTTCTCGGCCTACACCAAATACGCCAGTCGGCTTCAGCAATTCTGTCTCGCTCATCTCATCCGGGACATCAAATTCCTGATCACGCTTGCGGATACGGCCAATCAGCAATTTGGGATTCGATTGCTGCGCCAACTCAAGCGCCTGTTTTATTTCTGGCATTTGCGTCACACGATGCCGGCGGGCCAATACCAATGGGGCATCGCTTTGATTCAGTGCAACCTCAGGGCTTTGGTTTCCCAGAAACAGCTGCCCCGTCAATCTCAAAATATCGCCAATCGATTGGACAAACACTGGACCTCGTATCTTCGCTTCCTTTTGGATCCTTCGATTCCTCCGACCAACAATCTGGCCGAGCAAACCCTCCGGACAGTGGTCATTGACCGCAAGATCACTCAAGGCACCCGTTCCGAATGGGGGCGCCAATGGTCCGCTCATATCTGGACCGTTCTTGCCACTTGTCGCAAACAGAAGCGCTCCTCTTGGAAATTTATTCAGGATTGTGTCTTCGCTCATCGCCTTGGCACGCCTTACCCCTCTCTGATTCCTGCATTAGCTTGAGGGGGTATCTGAACGGTTACCTTCTCTTGGAGATCTCGCCGCCTCTTGGCGGCGAACAAGCAGGTGATGGGATGAAAAAAATATTCCTATTTTCGGGAGTTGCTCTTGTGTCAGGATCTGTTTTTCTGCTGGGCCCGCACAGGGCGCTCAATCCTTTTCCTGCCCAGAGAGAGTTTAAAATCCTCTATAAAACATCGATCCCGGAACTGCCTTTGACTGCCGAACATGTGCGGATTTGGATTCCCGTGGCCTCTACCCGCGAAGGTCAAACCATTTTGGAGAGGAAAATCGAGTCGCCTGTGCCTTATCAAATCACCCGCGATCCTGTTTACGGCAATGAGATGGCTTACTTGGAGCTCAAGAGGCCTTTTCCTCAAAGATTGGATCTGAAAGTGATTTATTCTGCCGAGATCGTGCGGGACTTGTATGAAAAGCGAAACGGGGAGCAAAATCCGGAACAATATCTGAAGCCGTCAAGTTTGATGGTGGTCAATGAGGCAGTCCGTGCGAGAACCCGCGATGCAGTTCGCGGCAAAGAGACGTTAATGGGAAAGGCTAGGAGCATTTATGAAAACGTGATCGGCAAGATGAGTTATGATAAAACCGTTTCCGGCTGGGGGCGTGGCGATACGGTTCGGGCCTGCCTGCTCGGAAAGGGAAACTGCACGGATTTTCATTCGCTTTTTATCTCTATGGCGCATGCGGCAGAAATCCCGGCACGTTTTAAAATTGGTCTCACCGTTCCTGAAGAGCTGGAGGGAGAGATTGCAGGATATCACTGTTGGGCGGAATTTTACGAAGAAGGAAAAGGGTGGAAGCCCGTTGATACTTCAGAGGCGTGGAAGCATCCCAGACGAAAGGAGGCTTATTTCGGAAACTTTGATACCAACAAGTTTTTAATTAGTACGGGACGGGATATTGATCTTGTTCCGGAACAAGAGGGGTCCCCGGTGAACATTTTTTTCTATCCATACGTCGAAGTGGATGGAAAGGAATGGAATGGGGTGAAAACGGCATTCGAATTCAAGAACTTAAAATAGGAGGAAAAGACAATGAATAAGAAAAACATGTTAATGGGTTTAGCATTGGTGTTGAGTGTAGCCCTGTGGAGTCCTGCGGCAGTCCTGGCAGGAGAGCATGGCGGTCAGAAAGCTGCGGGTGGGGAGCACGGAGGCGCGGCCATGGAAGGAAGCCACGGAATGACGGAAGATCATATGGCCACTCTTCAAGAGGCAGCCGATCTTGCCAGACAGAGCGGGCGGGACGACCTTGCCAAAAAGCTCGAAGACATGGCGAAGATGTAAGAACAGAAATCACAACGTCATTGCGAGCGACCGAAGGGAGCGAAGCAATCTCTGAGATTGCTTCGTCGGCCTACGGCCTCCTCGCAATGACACGGAGTGAATGAAAAAGGGGGTTCTATATGCGGCTATCGTTCTTGTTATTGCTTGCTTTGTTTCTTTTGCCACTAAATGCCCATGCTCAACCGAGTCCGGAGCAGTTGCGTGATACCATTCGCGATCACATTTCGAACCAGGAGAAATTACAAGGGGCGTTTGCGATTGTCGATGAGCGGACAGGTGATGTGAGACGCTTGGAACTTGTCCGTGTTCATGAGCGCGTGGGCAAAACCGGGGATTACTATTACTCATGTACGGATATGAGAGATGTCCGCACGGGAGGGCTCCTGGATCTTGATTTCGACATCGAGGATAAAGACGGTGAGCTTCGAGTAGCCGATATCCGGTTCCACAAGGATGACGGCATCCCGCGTTATACCTACGGTGAGCATGATCAAAGAGTCCCGCTTCCTGTGGCTGAATTAAAGCCGACCGTTGAGGGATCGCCGATTGCCGGGAAGGTCTCATTTATGGAAACCGATGAAGGCCTGAAAATCAACGCCGTCGTCCTCAATGCGCCTCCCGGCAAACATGGTTTCCATATCCATGAAAAAGGGGATTGTTCCGATCAAGGAAATGCAGCCGGAGGGCATTTCAATCCGGACGCCGTTCCTCATGGTGATGTAGAAAAGCATGGATTTCAGAAAGCCCACGCCGGCGATCTGGGCAATATCGAAATCGGCTCCGATGGAAAGGGAACGCTTGAAAAAGTGATCCCGGGTCTGACGCTTTCGGGAGGGAAATACGGCGTTGTAGGCCGCTCCGTCATCCTCCACGAAAAAGAGGATAATTTCGGCCAACCCACTGGCAATGCCGGAGGCCGCATTGCCTGCGCCGTGATTCCAGAGTAGCGTTCTACGAACCCCATGGAAGAGGAAGGGCTAGTTTTAAGACCATCATACAGTCTTTGGCAGATGTTGCTTTATGCCTTAAAGCTTGGGTCCATAGGATTTGGAGGACCGGTGGCCTTAGTCGGTTATATGTACCGTGATCTTGTCGAGAACCGGAGATGGATCTCCGAAGCGGAGTACAAGGAAGGGCTGATGCTTGCGCAACTCGCGCCTGGCCCGCTTGCAGCCCAGCTTGCAATTTATCTGGGTTATTGTCATTATGGAATACCGGGTGCCACGTTTGTGGGAATTGCTTTTGCTTTGCCCTCCTTCCTCATGGTCGTCGCATTGGGATGGGCTTATCTTCGTTACGGCGGCCTTTCCTGGATGCAGGCAGTTTTCTATGGAGTAGGCGCTTGCATTATCGGCATCATTGCCCGAAGTGCGCAGAAACTTACCACAAAAACTCTCGGGAAAAGCGGCTTCTTGTGGCTTATTTTCTCAGGGATGGCGCTTGTTACGTTTCTAACAGAACATGAAAGCATTTCTTTGATTCTTACCGCAGGGCTTCTTACCTGGTTGGTTCAGATCGGCAGTAGCCACTGGCGGCAGATAAGAGAAAATATTTTTTTCGCAGCGCAGGCATTATTTTTGTACTTGCTAGCACTCTTGTCTTGCTCCTCTCGCCGAAAGCGCCAAGTGCCACGGGCTTTCTTCAAACTGCAGGTTCGGATAAATCCGTTTTGTGGGATATCTTTTGGTTTTTTACAAAAGCGGGCGGCTTTGTTTTTGGAAGTGGTCTTGCCATCGTCCCGTTTCTTTTTGGCGGCGCCGTCAAGGAATTTCAGTGGTTGAGTGACCAACAATTTCTTGACGCTGTGGCTGTGGCGATAATCACGCCAGGCCCGGTGGTGATTACCACAGGATTCATCGGTTATCTTGTGGCGGGATTTGCCGGTGCGGTCCTTGTGCTTGCGAAGCGCTCAATTATCGATGTGATTACAGCATTGATTGCGCTTATTTCTTATGTCATTTTGCTGAAAACAAAGAAAATCCCTGAACCGGTTTTGATCTTATTTGCGGCCGCTTGCGGCCTGGTCTTGTATCGGTTTCGTTGATTGTCACGTATTGATTTGCGCTTGTAGTCTGTTCTTCTAAGATGACTTCTTAACTTCTTTTCTCTCCTAAATTTGAAAGAAGTGAGACTTATGAAAAGCAAAATCGTTTTCGAAACCGTTTTAATTTTAATGATTTTCGGCGGTCCGCTTCATGCGCAATCGGAAGCGGAACGCCACACCAATCGCCTTGTTCATGAGAAAAGTCCTTATCTCTTGCAGCATGCTCACAATCCTGTGGATTGGTACCCTTGGGGTGATGAAGCGTTTGAGAAAGCAAAGAAGGAGGACAAGCCTATTTTTCTTTCAGTGGGGTATTCCACCTGCCACTGGTGTCATGTGATGGAAGAGGAGTCCTTTTCCAATCCCGAAATGGCGAAGATCATGAATGACAATTTTATTTCCATCAAAGTGGATCGTGAAGAGCGGCCCGATGTGGACAATATCTATATGCAAGTAGTGATGACCATGACCGGTTCAGGCGGCTGGCCTATGACTGTCATTCTGACACCTGACCTCAAACCTTTTTTTGGCGGGACCTATTTCCCGCCCGAAGACCGATGGGGAAGTCCGGGGCTTAAGTCCATTCTGAATACTATCGCTTCTAAATGGGAGACCGAAAGAACGCAGATTCTTGCCTCCAGCGAATCCATTACTCAAGCTGTTCGGGCGGAGGCGCAATCAAAAGCGGCCATGAGCCATGCGCTGGACGAGAAGACGCTCGAGAAAGCTTATCAGCAGTTCCGGTCGCAGTTTGATTCCCGATTTGGAGGGTTTGGAGACGCCCCCAAATTTCCCAGAAGTCACACACTCTCCTTCCTTCTACGATATTGGAAGCGACCTGGAGATGGAAAAGCTCTTGAGATGGTCGAGAAGACGCTTCAGGAAATGGCCAAGGGTGGCATGTACGACCACTTGGGTGGTGGGTTTCACCGTTATTCGACGGACGGCCAATGGAGAGTTCCGCATTTTGAGAAAATGCTCTACGATCAGGCGATTCTTTCCAAGAGTTACCTCGAAGCTTATCAGGCAACTGGCAAAGAGGAATATGCCCAAATTGCCCGGGAAATTTTTGGGTATGTTCTACGGGATATGACTGGTTCCAATGGCGCTTTCTATTCTGCCGAAGATGCCGACAGTGCCCCTGATCCAGCACAGCCAAAGAAGAAATCCGAAGGAGCCTTTTATATTTGGTCTCATGATGAAATCGTTGAAGCACTCGGTAAGGAAAGGGCGGATATTTTTAATTTTTATTTCGGCGTCGAGCCTAACGGGAATGCACCACAAGACCCGCACGGAGAATTTAAAGGTAGAAACATTCTGTATGTGGGGCACTCGCTGGACGAAACAGCCAAAAGACTCGGGAAGAGTCCTCAAGAAATCGAAACGATTTTGAAAGAAACCAAACAAATTCTTTTTAGTATCCGTTCCAAAAGGCTGCGGCCGCATCTTGATGATAAAGTTCTCACCGACTGGAACGGGCTGATGATTTCGAGTCTTGCATTCGCTTCCCGTGCGCTTGACGAACCCCGGTACGCCGAATCTGCGAAAAAGGCCGCGGATTTTCTGCTGGAAAAGATGAAGCGGAAAGACGGAAGGCTAATGCACCGTTACCGGGAAGGTGAGGTCGCGATTCCCGGATTCATTGAGGATTACGCTCGTTGTCACCATTTATGGAAAACCAGAAATCCATAGATGGAAAAACGACCGCTTATGTCTGCAAGAATTATGTCTGTGATTTCCCTACTACAGACATCGCGAAATTGAGGCAGCTTCTGGAAAAATAGATGAGGATTGAAAAGAATTTCTCAATATTTGTAATGCTTGCGCTTGTTCTCGTGTTTCTGTGCGGGGCCGGAAATCGTCCCAAGGAAGGGGATGAATTGATTGGACAACCCGCCCCGGAATGGGACATCCGGGACTGGATCAATTCCAAGCCGCTTCAGCTTAATGACTTGAGAGGCAAGGTAGTGCTGGTAAGATTTTGGACTGCGCCGGGATGCCCCTATTGTGCTGCCGCAGCACCGGCACTCAATGAGTTTTATGATAAATATCACGCTCAGGGACTTGAGGTTGTAGGATTTTATCACCACAAATCTTCGGAGTCCCTCAGAGCCGAAGATGTGAAGCACTATGCCGGAAAATTCGGATTTAAGTTTCCTGTTGCCATTGATTACGATTGGAAAACACTTCGCAACTGGTGGCTTGATGCAGATGAAAGACGCTGGACTTCGGTCAGCTTCCTCATCGATAAGGAAGGGATTATCCGCCACATCCATCCCGGCGGGCAATACGTTAAGGGAGACCGCGACCATATCCAGTTGGAAGCCAAGATTCAGCAGTTGTTAGAGGAGTCCCCATAATAATTTTTTTTGCCCTTGACTCCGGAGTATGCTCCAGGGTGTATGCTTCTGTTGAAAGCGAGGATGAAGAATGGATCAAGACAGGCTGCTGCAAATAGGGGAGGTTGCCCGGGAAAGCGGGACTCCGGTGGACACCATACGCTACTACGAAAAGACCGGGCTTATCGACAAGCCAAGCCGGAGCGAAGGGGGCTTTAGAAAATACGCCAGAGAAAGTGTTGAGAAGTTACGGTTTATCCGCAAGGCCCAGAGTCTGGGATTCAGCCTTCGTGAAATCAAAGGGATCATTCAGTGCAGCAAAGAAGGCCTCAAGCCTTGTTGCAATCTGGTAAGAGAACTCTTTACGCAGAAGGTTTCGGAGTTTGAGACTAAAATCCAAGAACTTGAGGGCATGAAACGCGAACTTGAATCTTTGCTTTCAGACTGGGTGAGCCCTAAAGAGGCAAAGAAAAAATCTTATGCTGTTTGTCCGCAAATCGAAAGAGGACCGAAACGAAGATCCGCCAAAAGACGCGGCGGATTCAATTCGGCCAAATGACTTACGTCATTTTGTTCCGTAAGTCATGGCCTCATTGAAAAAGGAGGAGGTAAATAAAAATGGAACCGATCAAGAAAGTGATGCTTTGTCCAGCTTGTGGAGGATGCCCGGAGATCGCTGTTTACGATAATGAAGTCCGTATCGGCGAAGAGGGCAATCTTGTCAGGCTCAAGAAAGACGAGTGGAATGAGCTGGTCAAAAAGATTCAAAGCGGTGAACTGAAAGAGGTTTAACATGAAAGCCAAAGGCCTTGGGATACTGTCGGCGCTCACAGCCTCGGTTTGCTGCCTGGGGCCTTTTGTTCTTATCTTAGCCGGACTCGGCAGTTTGGGATTGGGTGCCGTGATCGGAAAGTATCACTGGTATTTTGTCCTTACCGCCGCCCTTTTATTGGGAATTGCATGGAGATCCTATTTCAAGGAGAAGAAGTCCTGCGAGGCAAAGCTTTGTGAAATGGAGGGACAAAAGATGACCAAGGCGATTTTGCTTGTTGCGACAACGGTCGTACTCACGTTTGCGGGGCTCAATTTATATACCTATGCCAAAAGCAGCCCGGCCCAGGAATTAAACGCGCAAGGGGTTCAAATGGCCATTCCAGTAGAAGGAATGACCTGCTTTACCTGCGAGACCACGGTTCAATCCGCCGTAAGCAAGCTGCCGGGTATTTATGACGTGAAGGCAAGCGCCAAAGAGAAGACGGCATGGGTTTCCTATGATCCCAAAAAGACATCGCCTGAACACATTATTACGGCGATCAATGAAACCGGATTCAAAGCACAAAAACCAAACCTCTGAGGTGAGTTCTTATGGAAGAATGCTGTGAACCCAAGAGGAATGTCAAAGCCTTTTGCCCGGATTGCAAAAAGCAGGGAAAACCGGTTCAGAAAATAACCCTCGAAAGTCTTTTGAAGGATCCGGGAAAGATCGGGGATCAGGCCTACTGGTTTTGCATGACAAGGGATTGTAGCCTCGTTTATTTCTCCTTGGACGGGACCTTACGGTTTCATAAGGACGATTTAAAGGTAAGCGTTGGGATTAAAGAAACCGAAGATCCTATTCCTCTTTGTTACTGCTTCGGCTGGGACAGGAAGAGGATCCAGGATGAAATCAAACAGACAGGAAGATCCACGGCTGTGGAATCCATTACCAAAGAGGTGAAGGCCGGAAACTGCTTTTGCGAGCGCTCGAATCCTCAAGGCACCTGCTGTCTGGGGAATGTCTCAAAGGCGGTACAGGAAGGAATGAAAATCTTTATCTTAGTCTTGGCCGCAACGCTTGTTTTTTATTCCGCACCTCGCGTTTTTGCCCACGAACCTGTCTTCAGCCTCGGTCCCGAAACCATTTACAAGGGCGGTGTCGGCGTCGAGGTGGAAGGCGAGTTCGACAAAGCAGATGAAGAGCGAGAAGCCGAAATGAATTATGAACTTCTTTACGGCGTCACGGAGAATCTCTCACTGACAGTCAAAGTCCCTCACCTGATCGAAGGAAAAGAAGACGCGAGCACCGCAAATGGGCTTGAGGACATCACGCTCCGGGGGAAATACCAGTTTTTCAGAAAAGACACCTTGGGCGCGCAAGACAAAGCGGCCTTTATTTACGGCATGAAATTTCCCACAGGGAGTGAAGATAAAAGACCCGCAACCGGCTCAGGCTCTCTTGATCACTTGTTCGGCCTGACGGTGGGTCATGAATCCACCACCCTCTATGGTTTTTTGAGCGCTCGGTATCTATTGCGCACGCAGTCTGGCACGCATGAAAAAGGTGATCAGGTGCTTGCGGATCTCGCAGTAGGTTTCAGGCCCTGGCTCAGACCCTATAAATCCTGGGATCTCGTCCTGCTCTGGGAGAATAGTTACCTCTTTTCAGCCAAAGATGAAGTCGATGACCTCAAGGTTGCCAATTCCCGCGGGCATGAGATTCTCTCGGGTCCCACATTTCTTTGGTCGATCCGTAATCTCATGATCAAAGGTGGCATTCAATTTCCTCTATGGCAAAACCTGCAGGGTGATCAGGAGGAACGGGATTTCCGCGCCCTCATTGCCGCGGAATATCACTTTTAGGGGGTGTTTCAATGATCAAAAAATACAGAGGGATGCTTTTGGCCTTTCTGATGGTTGGTTTGTTGGGCGCAACACCACTTTATGCTCAGGTTGAAGAAGTGATTCTTAGGGTGGATGGGCTTGCCTGCCCTTTCTGCGCCTTTGGTCTGGAAAAGAAGTGCACCAAGATTCCGGGCGTCAAGTCCTATGATGTGGATATGAAAGAAGGGAAAGTCCATATCGGGATGAGCGGGGAAGAGGCTGTCCGGCTCGACCGGTTTCGAACCGCTGTCAAAGAAGCAGGTTTTACTCTTCGCGATGTTTATCTCCGCGCCAAGGGCACGATTGAGAAAACGAATACGGGGTTTGCCCTTGCCCTCGGACCGGGCAGGGATCGCCTTCTTCTCTTTGAAAAGGAAGCGATGGGCAAAAAATACCATCAAGGCGACGATCCAAAAAATTTGGTTTTAGGTCAAGAACTTGCCAGGCAACTGGAGGAACATATCGGCAGTAAGGAAGAAGTCCGCATTGAAGGATCGGTGCATGAACACGAAGGGCTTCCTGCCGGACTTGCCGTTGAAAAGTTCGAGGCTTTGGGGTGATAAAACGTGTCATTCTTGGGGCCGTTCTTCTTGCGGCTATCGCGGGATGTTCGGCACAAGGTGAAGAAAGTTATCATTTCGTCAAAGCCATCGGCCAAAAGGGCAGCGGACCAGGTGAGTTTCGTGAACCGATAGGAATCGCCATTGATCGGGAAGGTTTCCTTTATGTTTCAGATGCTGGAAATCACCGGATCCAGAAGTTTTCAAAAACCGGCGAATTCATCAAAGCTTGGGGCAAAAAAGGCTCCAGGGAAGGAGATCTTCATCGCCCCATGCATTTAACTTTCGGGCCGGACGGGAATCTTTATGTGGCCGAATATCTGAACGACCGGATTCAGGTTTTTGACAAGGACGGAAATTTCATTCGTTTTATTGGATCAAGACCGGATGGCGAAAGCGCATTCGATGCCCCCGGCGGCGTTGCGGTTGATTCAAAAGGATTTGTCTATGTCGCGGATTTCTACCATCACCAAATCCAAAAATTTGATCCGGCCGGGAAATTTCTCGGCTCCTTGGGAAGCCCTGGCAGAATCCGGCCGGGAAATCTGCATTACCCGACAGATGTTGAGATCACCAGCGACGGGAACCTTCTTGTTGCGGATGCCTATAACAATCGAATCCAAAAAATGACCGCTGAAGGAAGGCCTCTCGCAAGATGGGGCGGTCTATTTGGACTCGGAATTCCTGGCAAAGGCAAGGGTTCTTTCAAAGTTGCCACGGGGATTGCACAAGATAATGAGGGCAATATCTATGTCACCGATTTCAACAATCACCGTGTCCAGAAGCTTTCTCCTAAAAGCGATGTCATAGCCATTCTCAAAGGAAGCGGGAACGAATCGTTGAAATATCCCACGGATGTAGCCGTTGATCATGAGGGCAATGTTTGGGTCGTGGATTTTGGCCACAACCGGGTGGTTCTCTATGCAAAGGATAAATAAGTGAGCCCTCGGGGAGTTATTTATCTCTTCAAACCGAGGGCTCATCCTGAGCGAGCGAAGCGAGTCGAAGGATCTATTCTGGCCTCTATTTTCCTTTCGATTCTTTTTTGCCGCCCCGCCTTTGCTATTCCAATCAATAGTGATGCTGCCCTCACCGCCCACAAAGGTGAAGTGATCGTCCGGGAACAAATCCGTTATACAAGAAAATCGGATGATCCTTCCGCTTCCGACCGGACAATTGATGTGATTGCCATCCCCACGGTTTTGGTTTATGGCATTACGGAAAAAATAAATGTAATTGAGACTTATCCCATTGTCTATAAAGATCTCGATATCGACACATCAACAGGCAGAGCAAGCCGCGAAGCGGCAGGTTTTGGAGATTTTAAGCTCCTTGGAAAATACCTTTTCTGGAGCCGTGACTGGCTCGGGAAAACATTGAGGGCTGACGCGATCGGAGGACTTGAGTTTCCTACGGGGAATACCGACGAAGAAGACGGCTTGGGAAAACTCCCGCGGGATATTCAAGTCGGCAAAGGATCTTGGAATCCCATTACGGGAACCGTCCTTACCTGGCAGACACTGAGACAGCAAGTAGACCTCTCTTTCACTTATACCTTCAATACAGAGGGCCACGGCTTTGAGTTCGGAGATGTATTTAATCATGACCTTTCTTATCAATTCCGCATCTGGCCCTGGAGTTTTCCAAAGAGAAGGGGAATTCCCGCATATATCAATCTCGTGGCCGAAGCCAATGGTGTTTGGGAACAAAAGGCGGAGTCCGGGGGATCAACGGTGGATGCCTCAGGCGGCTACACGCTTTTCCTTTCGCCGGGAATCCAGATTGTCACTAAGCGCTTTATTGCCGAGGTATCCGTCCAGCTTCCTGCGATTCAAGTAGTGAATGGCGAACAGCCCGAAACCGAGTTTGTTTTAGCCGGTGGTTTCCGGGTGCAGTTTTGACAGCGAAGAGCGCAGGTGGGAAGAACATTTAATTCGAATGAGGGTGATTTCAAGTCGTCAGGCAAGTCATGGAGTCATTTTAAGTCTGCTGCCGCCCTATGATTCTCCAGCCACAGCTTTAAAGGACGATGTCGTGGAACTGAAGCTGAAAAGCGATCCTAAAACGCGCAATATGCTGAAAATGGCTCTGGGTTCCAATTACATGGTGCTCTTACCTCTTATTGCTGACCTTGCCCAAAGAGTGGAGAGGCTAGAGGGCAAAGGCGGCACCATCCTTGGGAATTTCCTTCTTAACGTCATAAGGTTCATATATTTGTTGTTTCTTTATGTTTTATATGCTATTGTTTTGTTATTATATAAACTATAGCATATAAAACATGAGACGAGAATCGCTCCTACTTGACAACCCCTTTTTGATCCGGAAAAAGGTTTTTACGACTAACGAGGCCGAAGAATCTTTGCAATGGTCAAAAACCGATCTCTATTCGGTTCTCTTTCGTTTGGTTCAAAAAGGAAAGCTTGTTCGGATTAAGCGCGGGCTCTTCTGTTTGGTCCCTCCAGGAACAGGGGATTTAAAAAGGGGTTACCCGCAGAATTGGTTTTTGATTGCCAAGGCACTGGCCGGGGATAGACCTTACTTCCTTTCTCACTATAGCGCCATGCAGCTCCACGGTATGACAACCGAAGCGATTCAGACCCTTTTCATCTCCCGTCCTGACCAGCGTCGTCTTCCAAAGGACTTGCGCATCCCCGTTCGATTTATCACGATTCCAAAGGAAAGATTTTGGGGCCTTGAAGAAAAATGGGTGACGAATGAAGAGAGAGTCCGAGTGAGTGATCTTGAGAGAACCATCCTGGACATTCTGGATCGTCCTGATCTCTCCGGAGGAATTTCCGAGATAGCCCGGGGCCTATGGCTTGCGAAGAAAGAAATCAATGGATCCAAACTTCTTGATTATGTAAAACGTTTCGATTCCTTGGCGAGCGTGAAGCGACTTGGTTTTTTGATGGAGAGTTTCGATCTTGTTTCCGAAGAAGCGATTGATAAAATACACAAGTTTATTCAATCATCTACGAGCTACGCTTTTTTAGACCCCACTTCCAAAAAAGAGGGGAAATATCTTGACCGATGGCGCCTAAGAATTAATGTGGACATGGTAGCTATCCAGAAGAATTTGATGACCTAAGAAATGATCTCCTATTCTGAAATCGAAACCGAGGGTTCCAAGATCGGTATCTCGCCCGTAACGATCGAGAAAGACTATCATCTGGACTGGTATCTGGCCGGCCTTTTGTCCGCAAATCTGTTTTCTCGATTCTCATTCTATGGCGGTACCGCGATTAAAAAGATCTTTATCTCCAATCACCGCTTCAGCGAAGACATTGATTTGATCTCAGCCGGAAAATTGGGCATTGATGCCTTAAGCAAAACCCTCGACCTTACTCACAAATTTCTCGAACGGGAAGCCAATCTTTTTTACTCCTATAATCCGGATGAAATCCAAATTGTGGGAACGCAGACCCGTTTTTTAATCCGTTACCGCGGTTTTTCGGAAATCGGGGGAATCAAAAGATTTCTCCTGGATTTCGCTCAAGGGATTGAAGCACTTCCTGCGCCGGTTCCCAGAAAGCTTATCACGACCTACCGGGATCTCATGGGAAAAAAGATTGAAATCCCAACATTGCCGCTCGAGGTTTTATGCGCTGAGAAACTCGCCTTGATTGTAGACCGAAAAAGGAAAGAGCCCAGAGACATTTATGACCTTTGGTCTGTCCTGACCCAGGTTAGAAAATTTGACAGGCGGTTGTTTCTTTCCCGATTCCAAAAAGTGCTGTCGTATTCTGTTGATTTTTCAATCATCCGGTCCTCTTTCAAGGACACCGATTTTCAGAGGGCCTGGGAAGTCCGCCTAAAGCACCAAGTTCCCCGCTTGCCTGCTTTTGATCTTGTTATTCTCGAGCTCATGGATAAGCTTGAGGCGATTTTGATGGAAGATCAAAAATGATCATCGATAGAATTGATCACCACAACGATTCGAGTAGCCCCACTTATTGTTGGGCAGCGCCTAGTACGACAACGAGTGGGGATACTCGAACCGCTGCGTTGATCTTGCCCTCTTTATCGGCAAGAAGTTACAGCAAAAAACGGATAGAAAGATCCCCGCAAAAGCCTGAATAGATGCCGTTGTGTGAAATCGATAATAGAGTAAATCGGTATTTTTCGGAATTCCCCAAACGCTACCCGCCAGAAATCCCTAGGCCCTTAAACCTGAAACTCAAGAAACGCCCTTAACTTTAAATCAATCAACCCGCTTTCCCAACTGGCAAGATGAGAGGTATCATGCGATACTCTAGTGCATCAACCCAAAAGTTTCGATACAGGCAACCGTTAACCATGCCGTTAATGAGTCCATATCAAGGCGCGTGTCCTGTCATGAACGAGAAAATCTTCAAGCGATCGTTCGTCATCAGCGGTGCGAAGCACGCCATCACCGTCGCGCTCGCTTGATACCTTTCAAGCGATTCACCGAGGATAAGTTCCAGAGGATGCTGTCGACTCGGCAGTGATTTCCAAAAGCTTGAGGCAGTATCATTGCTCATAATTCTCCTCGTTCATTTGCCTTCCGCCCCTCCTCATTTTCTGTTTCTCCAGAAAAAAGGGCTTGCAACATTCGTTGGGATGGATTATTATTTAGTCGAATGTGGATTAGACTAATCTAAGTTAGACAAGAGGAGGGTAAACCGTGTTTGTCAACCGAGGCTACGAGCTAAGTTTCCTCAATGAGAAGTGGAGAAGCGGCGGAGCCCAGTTGATTGTGATTTACGGTAAGCGCCGGGTGGGGAAGACCGAGCTTGCTGTCCGGTTTGCCAAAGAGAAGCCTCATATTTATTTTCTGTGTGAGAAGATTTCCGCTCCCCATCAACTCGTCAAATTCACGGAAGCGGCGGCATCCTTTTTCAAAGATGAGTTTCTGCTGCAGGGAGGATTCAAGGACTGGGAAACTGCTTTAAAATACATTGCGAAGAAGAACTCCAAAATCGTATTGATTCTGGACGAATTTCCCTACCTGGTCGAAACCGATCCCGCGATCCCCTCAACCTTTCAGAAGGCGTGGGACCTTTATCTAAAAAATTCCCCTATTTACCTCGTTCTCCTGGGGTCCAGCATTTCCATGATGGAGCGCACGGCCCTTCACGATAAAGCCCCTCTCTACGGAAGGAGGACGGGGCAGCTTCTCATTCAACCCTTCAAGTTTAAGGAGCTCCAAAAGCTTTTTCCCAAGGCAAGCTTCGAGGAACGATTGACGATCTATAGTATCGTTGGCGGCACCCCGCTTTACCTGAATAAGTTTCGGGAAAAGAATCCTGTAGAAGTGATGAAGAGTGAAATCTTGAGGAAAGGGGAGCCACTTTATGAAGAGGTGGAATTCCTCCTTCGTGAGGAATTGAAGGAACCTAGAAACTACTTTGTGATTTTGGAAGCCCTCTCGCTTGGAAAGCATAAACTTTCTGAACTGATCAATGAAACGGGTCTGGATAAGGGCACGGTCTCCCGATATATCGCCATTCTGAAAGAACTCGGCATCACAAAAAAGGAAATTCCTGTAACGGAAAAAACCCCGGAAAAGAGCCGCAAGGGAATTTACCGGATTGAGGATAATTTCTTTAATTTTTGGTTCCGATTCGTCTTTCGGAATCGGTCACTTCTGGAAGAAAACAAAATCGATGAAGTCGCTTCAGTGATTAAGCAAACCTTGCCGGAGCTTCTCTCGAAAAATTACGAAAGGGTCGCTTCCGAGATTCTTAAAGAAACCATTTCTGAAAAGAAATTGTCCTTAAAATTGGAATCCTACGGCCGTTGGTGGGACCGGAACGAAGAGATTGATCTCGTGGCCTTGAATCGCTCGACCGGGGAGATTCTATTCGGAGAAGTGAAATGGTCCAATAAACCTGTCGGAACAAATATTTATGAGGATCTGAAGGCAAAAAGCCAAAAGGTCGACTGGGGAAAGAAGCAAAGGCGCGAGCGGTTCGCTTTATTTAGCAAGAGTGGGTTCACTCCGGATATGATCAAAAAAGCCCGAGAGACGAAAGTCATTTTATTCCAGGGTGACGGTATCATCGCTTAATTTGGAGTACCCCTTCCCATTACTGCGGTCCAATGATACCGGTTATTGCAACAGCGGCGCGCGTTTCTTGCGTTCCCAAACAGAGTTACCGAAATTCGGCAAAAAATACGTGCAACATTGTGCAGTAAGCGGTTTTTAAAAATGATTGGCCGCTGAGGCTCAGAAATGTGTAATTTGAAGCTCTTCCTGACTTCCGCAAGCCACACTAAAATCAACTATTTTTAGGAGAGAAAGGATGAAATTTGGGTGTCCCATTGCGGAAGTGCTGATTCCGCTGGGACTTAAAGCGGTCATGCTTATCCGTTTGCTTAAGGTCGCCGCTCTATCTTGGGGCCAACTCCGGTCGACTACCCCGCCGATTGCGCTCTGCTGAAGCAAACGGATAAGCATGACAGCGGTAGGCGATCTGCTCAAGGAAGAAGTTGAGATGCTGGCCGGCAGCCGCTCCACGGTTTCGAGAAGGACCATCCGTGCCAGCGCCCGGAAGCTCGAGGCACTGATGAGCCGGCCTTTGAATCAGGACGATTTTGTGGCCGTTTTCATGGATGGGAAAAGCTTTGCCGAGGACGGGATGGTCCTGGCCGTAGGCATTACGCTTGATGGAGAAAAGCGGCTCCTGGGCTTCGTGCAGACCGCTGCGGAGAAAGAAACTGTAATCGCTGAGTTTTTTGAGAGACTCGTGGAGCGGGGGCTGGATTACCGCCAGGGACTACCCCATGTTTGGGGAATGTGAGTCAGGCCGTGAAACAGGCCTTCATAAAAAAATGAAGAAGCGCACGCCCCTTCTTTCTGCCTAAAATTCCTTCCGGGAGGAATCAACTCGGAAAGAAGGTCGCAGGGCAGACGCCAAAACGTTTCGCAAGCCGCTCAATATGATCCCGCGTTAATTTCCGCTTTCCGTGAAGAATAGCGGAAACCACGGGTTGGCCCCCAACGTCCGAGGCAATATCGTATTGGCTTAACTCATTTTGCTCCATCAGGAATCGAAGCATCTTTTCTGGGGTAGCTCGTCCAATCGGGAACCCCTTCTTTTCGTAGACTTCAATAAAGGGCAAGACCGAATTGAGGTATTCTTGAATAATGATACGGAGGATGCCATTGTTTTCCACCTTTTCGATTTCATGCATCAAGATATTGACCGCCTCCCGGTAATGGGCATACATTTTCTTTGTCACAATGGGGCGAGGCGGAAAATGGACGTAAAGCCATTTCGAGAAGACGTCTTTGACAGGATTTTCATAGGGTTTTAATTTCTTTTCCAAGGTCTCAAGGGTCATCTCATTTCCTCCATTTGCCTCGATCGTATTCGCGATGCGTTAGAATCTGTTCCACAAAGACTGCTCCAATCTGATAATTGACCAAGGCAATCAACCGGTATTTGTTTCCTGAAATATTGAATACGATATAAGGCCTGACGTAATCGGCTGAGCCAAAGGTCTGTTTGAGCTCATTCAGATGCTTAAAAGAATTCGCTTCAATGGCTTGGACCCAAGATTTCAAAGAGCTTTCGGAATCCGGATACCGCTCCATGAAAGCTTGGACGGTATCCCTTCCGAGGATTCGCATGACAAATGATAGCATATAGCTATTATTTGTCAAGCCCCTCCATCGGCCTTACACCTCCATAGCCCTTATGAAAAAAAGAGTTGGGGGTTCAGGCCATCAATGTATATAATTGAGTGTGGGGCGTTTTTTCCCGACCCCTCATCCTGAGCGAAGCAAAGGATTTCTGGATCATTCGGCCTTACGGCCTCGGGATGAGTCGTCGTCGCCTAAAAAAACTCCGTGACAGCTCAAGCCCATATCACTAAAAATAACCGTTCAGGCGTGACGCCGAGCTTGGTCAACACGCGCCAGCAGAGCATCTCATCCTTAAGCGCAAGGAGGGTACGAAAGTGCGTTCGGATTTGCTTCAGATTTTATCCCGTACTTTGAGGCAGAATAAGGACTTACAATCAATTTCTGCCAGCCGGCGGAAATTGGCTTGGGCAAAAGGCCGGGAAATTGATCCAAGCTTGTGTCCTCGCTCACCGTTCCGGTACTCCTTTCCCCCTTCTCTTGCCGACTGCTTTTTGAAGGGTATCTGAACTGTGCGTACGGATTCGCACATGTGCCTTGAGCACAAGTCGTTTCGGCGATGAACTATAAAACGATTGAGGATGTGCCGATCAAAAGCAGACGAGTTCTCGTTCGTGCGGACTTTAACGTGCCGCTGGATGCGAAAGGGAATGTTGCTGACGAAACGCGGCTTCTCAAAACACTTCCTACCATCCGGAGCTTAATCACACGCAAAGGACGTGTCATTTTAATGTCCCATCTGGGCCGCCCGGAAGGGAAAAAGAGTCCGAAATTCAGTCTAAAAGCGGTCGCAGATCGACTGTCAAAGCTCTTGAAAAAACCCGTCAAATTTGTACCGGATTGCATAGGTGCCGGAGTAAAAAAGGTGACGGCAAAAATGAAACCAGGCGATGTCGCACTGCTCGAAAATCTGAGATTTCATCCGGAAGAAGAACAGAACGATGTAAAATTTGCAAAAGCGCTTTCTTCTCTGGGCGATCTCTACGTCAACGATGCTTTTGGTGCAGCCCATCGAGCCCACGCTTCTACAGTTGGGATCACTCGATTTTTGCCGGCAGTTGCCGGTTTACTGCTTGCAAAGGAAATTGGCTACTTCGACCGCGTCCTTGAAAATCCAAAGCGACCTTTTGTGGCCATTTTAGGCGGCGCGAAAGTGACCGATAAAATAAAGGTCATTGAAAATTTGTTGCTGAAGGTGGACTGTCTGGTGATCGGCGGTGCGATGGCCTATACCTTTCTCAAAGCGCGGGGCTATCGAATCGGCAATTCAAAATTTGACGAAGAAGGGTTCGAAACTGCGAAACGTTTGCTCGAACATGTAAAGCAGAAAAATTTGCAACTCATCTTGCCTCAGGACCACGTCATTGCAGAAACGGTCACGGTAGATTCCAAGTCAGACACTTCGGATGTGAACATCCCTGATGGATGGATCGGTGTCGATATCGGTCCCAAAACGACCGAACGCTTCCGCACCATCGTCGGGAAGGCAAGGACAGTAGTTTGGAACGGACCGCTCGGCGTTTTTGAGATTGAGGCTTTCTCAAACGGAACCCGTCAAATCGCGAAAGCCTTGGCGGCGCTTAAAGAAACGACGACGGTCATTGGCGGCGGCGAAACAGCAGCTGCGGTTGCGAAACTTGGTCTTGATTCCCAAATGTCTCACGTCTCCACCGGAGGGGGTGCGTCACTAGAGTATCTAGAAGGGAAAAAGCTTCCAGGAATCGAAGCCCTCTGCACAAGCAAAGAAGTTCAGGTGTGATATGAAACGTCCGTTGATTGTTGGCAATTGGAAAATGCATAAGACGATACGGGAGGCGACGACCCTCGTCAATATCATCAAGGCAGGTGTTCACAAAATGACGGACTGTGACGTCGTCGTCTGTCCGCCGTTTACGGCCCTTGCTGCTGTTGCAATGCTCCTCGAAGGCAGCAAGATTGAGTTGGGCGCTCAAGATATGTACAGCGAACCAGAAGGTGCCTTCACAGGCGAAATTTCCCCGCTCATGTTGAAAGACGTAAGCTGCCGTTACGTCATTTTAGGTCATTCAGAACGTCGTCAGACGTTCGGTGAAACAAATGAACGGATCCACACCAAAGTGGCAGCCGCGCTCAAATACAATTTACTCCCGATCCTGTGCGTTGGAGAAACGCTTCAAGAACGTGAAGCACGTAAAGCGTTTGAAGTGGTGAAAGAACAATTTGACCATTGCCTTGGAAATCTCATCGCTCAGGAAATGGAACGTGTTGTCCTCGCTTACGAACCGGTTTGGGCAATAGGAACTGGTCGAACCGCAACGCCCGACCAAGCTGAGCAGATGCATTCCTATCTTCGCCGGCTCTTGAACGAAAAATATAGTTCCACAATCGCAGAACGCGTTAAGATTCTCTATGGTGGAAGTGTCAAGCCAGACAACATGGCCCAGCTCATGGCAAAACCTAACGTGGAGGGTGCCTTGGTCGGAGGTGCTTCGATCAAGGCCGAGTCTTTCATCCAGATCGTCGCCCATGCACGAACGACCAACATGCCGACCGCATTCAAACGGTAGGGAAGGGAAGCTTTAAATGATGATTGTTCTTGTCCTTCTTCATATCTTCGTCTGCTTGTTTCTCGTTGTCGTCATCCTTTTGCAAGCGGGCCGCGGCCAAGGCTTAAGCTGGGGCGTTTTTGGCGGATCGCCTCAGTCAATCCTTGGCACCAAGACCACAAGTTTTCTCACGCGGCTCACGACCGCTTGCGCAATCATATTTTTATTCACCTGTATTGGTCTAAACATCGTCGAGACGCATAAGTCTCGATCTTTGTTTGCCCCCAAGAAGCCGCTCACCCAGGTAGACTTCCAAAAAATTAAAGACGCATTAGAGAAAGCGAAAGACGCGGAGCCCGCTCAAGATGCAGAACCGAAATCGGCCACCGATCATGGAGAAGCGCCGGATGAAAAAGCGCCTGCACTTCCGCCTCAAGCGGATCCATCTTAAGCGAAAGCTCTCTCTCCACGTACCACCTTTGAAGGACCTACTACCTCTGCAACGGTTCACGAATAGAGAAACATGTTTTCACTGTCCCCTATGTGGCCGGATCGCGCTCGAGTACCCCCGCCTTTTGCTATGACCAATGTTGAAGAGAAAAAGCAACCACAAAAGCGATTGGAACCGAGATCCGCACAATTTGTACGGGGCATCGGCCCTCGAAGGTTCGAAGCCCTAAACCGGATCGGGGTCCACACGGTCAAAAATCTTTGTTATTTTTTCCCCAGACGCTATGAGGACCGGACGCGCTTCGAGTCCGTTGCTAATTTGAAACCAGGAATGGAAGTTACGCTCCGGGGCGAGATCTTGGCACAGGGCGTAAAACCACTAAAAAAATTTGCCATCTTTGAAATGGTGGTCGGCGATTCGACCGGCACGATTCAAGCGGTTTGGTTCAACCAGCCTTATCTCAAGAACCAGTTCCGAGTCGGAGATCAAGTCATCCTTAGTGGCAAGGTCGAGTGCTACCACAATCAGGTTCAACTCAATTCACCTGAATACGAACGCATCGAACGCGCCGAAGACGACCCGATTCACGTCGGGCGAATCATTCCGATTTATCCTTTGACGGAAGGCCTTGTTCAACGGTCACTACGGCAAGCCATGAAGGAAGTAATAGATCGTCATGTACCGAACGAGATCGAGGAATTCCTGCCGGAAGAAATCCGCAGCAGAAATTCGCTCTTGGACCTAACGACCGCACTCCGAACGATGCATTTTCCAGAGGATTGGCGGTCGCTTGAGCAGGCACAGAAACGAATCATCTTTGATGAATTTTTCACTTTTGAGTTGATGTTACTTTCAAAAATTCGTGGGATCCGATCGCGAGAAAAAAGTATGCCCTTTGAAAAAAATTCTGCCCTGCTTTCTAATTTTCGCAAAGCCCTTCCGTTTGAGCTGACAAACGATCAGGAGCAGGCCGTTAAAGAAATTACAGACAGCGTCTCACAAACCATTCCGATGAACCGGCTGCTGCAAGGTGAGGTGGGGTCCGGAAAAACCGTTGTTGCAGCAGCCATGCTCTATCTCGCTGCTCAAAACAGATTGCAGTCCGCACTGGTAGCACCGACGGAAATCTTAGCCGAGCAGCATTTTGGTAAATTGAAACCGTTCTTTGAATCTCTGGGCGTTCAAACGGCCTTGCTCACAGGAAGCGTAGAAGAAAACGAGCGCAGCCGAGTGTACGAGCAAGCGCAAGCGGGTGCGCCAACCGTCTTCATCGGAACTCATGCACTGCTTCAAGAGGAGGTGCAGTTTCAACGATTGGGCCTAGTCGTCATTGACGAGCAACATCGCTTTGGCGTCGCGCAGCGGGCCAAACTCCTCCTGAGACGTCCCCGCCCACACCTCTTAGTGATGACGGCAACGCCAATCCCACGCACATTAGGCTTGACGCTGTATGGTGATTTAGACATGACGATCCTTCGCCAACTTCCGAAAGGGAGAAAACAAATTAAAACGTACTGGATTGATCGGGACAAAGAGGAGGATGTGCTCAAACACATTCGAAATTCGGTGGCTGAGAAAGACGAGCAGGCATACATCTTATTTCCGATCATCGAAGAAACAGAACGTTCGGACTTGCAAGCAGCAACGCAAGAATTCGAACGGTTGCAGAAGGGAATCTTCCGCGGCATCCCGCTGGGTCTCGTACACGGTCGTCTGGCAAAAAAAGAGCGTGACAATGTCATGACCCGATTTCACAGCGGCGAAATCAAAGTCCTCGTTGCCACATCGGTAGTGGAAGTTGGGATCGACAATCCCAATGTGACCTACATGGTCATCGAAAATGCAGAACGTTTCGGTCTCTCCCAACTCCACCAGATGCGCGGTCGAATCGGTCGTGGAACGAAAGAGTCGATGTGTTTTCTTTTTGGAAATCCAACCACGGAGGACGGAAAAAAGCGTTTGCGGATCTTGACGAAAACCAACGACGGTTTTACGATCGCCGAAGAAGACCTTGCACTTCGCGGGCCGGGCGATTTTTTTGGAACGCGACAGACGGGCTTACCGTACTTTCGCGTTGCAAGCTTGACGCGTGACGTCTCGCTCCTTCTGGCCGCGCGAAATGAGGCGGCTCAATTTTTAGAACGTGACCCTGACTTTTCGCAACCTGAACACAACTTGCTCGCAGCGGAAATCGCACAGCGGTGCACGCAATTTACACCCTAATGCGAATCATCGGCGGATCTCTTGCGCGACGCCTCTTACGATTCCCAAAGACCTTCCAGACGCGGCCGATGACAGACCGTGCCAAAGAAACTCTTTTTAACGTGCTCGGCAGTGCTCCCGAAGCTGCATCTGTCCTGGACCTTTATGCGGGGAGCGGTAGCCTTGGGATCGAATCTTTAAGCCGCGGTGCCCGACATGTCTATTTCGTCGATTCCGAAAAAATAGCAACCCTCTGTATTGAACGGAACCTGACAGCGCTGGGCCTTGAATCAATCGCCCATGTGATCAAAATGCCGGCCGCGAGGGCCTTAGACATGCTTGAAAAACGACACGAAAAGTTCGATCTTATTTTTTCCGATCCTCCTCATAACAAAGGACTTACCAAAAAAACGTTGCGCCTCTTAGACCGTTCTGATACACTACGCGCGCGTGGAACTGTTGTGGTCGGTCACTCGAACAAGGAAAACCTTCCCGAAGACCTTCAAACCCTTTGTGTTTATCGAAGTATCAAAATCGGCCAGGCGTTTATCAGCTTTCTGGGGAAAAAATGAAAAAGAAAAGACGCGCACTGTATCCGGGGAGCTTTGATCCAGTCACCTACGGCCATTTGGATTTGATTGACCGGGCACTGGAGCTCTTCGACGAAGTTCACGTGGCGGTTGCCGTTAATACGGATAAAAGACCGTTATTTTCAGCGCAAGAGCGAGTCAATTTTATCAAGCGGACGATCGGAAAAAAAAGAGGGATGTCCGTGGGGGCGTTTACTGGTTTGATCGTCGATTATGCACGTCAGTTGAACGTGGGCACGATCATACGAGGCGTACGAGCGACTTCCGACTTTGAGTATGAATTTCAAATGGCGCTCACGAATCGAAAACTTTCAGGCCATATTGACACGCTCTTTTTGATGCCGTCGGAAAAACATTTCTATCTATCGTCACGGCTGATCAAGGAAATTGCGCGGTGGGGAGGCGACGTGTCGGATTTCGTCCCGCCGTTTGTCAGACGCGCCTTGGTGAGGCAGTGGTCGTAGAAGCGGGAACGCAATGATTATCAAAATAAAAGACCTGAAAAAAAAAGAGCTCACGCCGTTAGCCGCAACGTACGACGCACAGACACTCGATCTAGAATTTGAGGATCTTCATTACCGGAAAAAAATTTCGCTCGCTGGGTCTGCCGAACTGACCGAACAATCGCTTCACTTTTATGGGAGCTTGGAGAGCGAAGTCGAGCAGATTTGTAACCGATGTCTTAAGCCGGTCGCGAGTGACGTGCAAGAGCCTTTTGATTTCACCTATGAGATCCGAGACAAGAAAATGATCGACTCGACCATGGATATTCGAGATGTTCTCATTTTAACCCATCCAGATCAATTTTTGTGCACAGCGGACTGCCGTGGGATATGTCTTTACTGTGGCGCCAATTTAAATCATGAATCATGCAGGTGCAAAGCAAAGGACAGTAAAAAGGAAACGCCGCAAACCTGGAAACCGTTAAAAAAATTATTCGAGAGGATAAACGAATAATGGCAAATCCAAAACGAAGACACTCTAACGCGCGAACAGGCTCACGCCGCGCCCACGATTTTTTGAAGCCGCGGTCGCTTACGCGCTGTTCGAACTGTAAGCGGTTGATCCTACCACATCGAATCTGCCCTCACTGCGGCTTCTATCGAAACCGTCAGGTAGTGACGATGAAAGTAAAAACAAAAGATGAGGCAGGAGGAAAACCGTGACCCCCTTGGCAACCACGCAAAAAAAAACGAATACGAATGCGCGACCAAGCAAAGCCAATCCGTTGAGGGAGAGTCTGATACCATGATTCGAATCGCAGTGGATGGCATGGGTGGGGACTTCGCCCCACAGCTCGTCGTAGCAGGGGTTGTCGCTGCTGCAAATGCATTCGACGACCTAGAACTTACGATTACGGGTCGTGAACAAGCGATCAAACGGGAACTGTACCGACACAAAGTCACCGGAGGCAAGATTTCGGTTCGTGAAGCATCTCAAGTCATTGGGATGAATGATTCACCTGTTCAATCGATCAAAAAGAAAAAAGATTCTTCGCTCACCGTCGCCGTCCAGCTCTTGAAACAAAAGGAAGTGGATGCGGTCGTCACAGCTGGAAATACAGGGGCTGCTGTCGCAGCGTCGCAACTGATGTTGGGTTTGCTTCCCGGCATCAAACGGCCAGGGATCGCGGTGACGATTCCGTCGCTCCGCGGCATCTCTGTCGCGATCGATGTTGGTGCTAATATTGATCCGTCGCCGGAACATCTCCTTCAATACGCCATCATGGCAGAAACTTATTCCCGCCACATTCTTCGCAAGAAAAAACCATCGGTCGGGCTGTTGAATATTGGCGAAGAAGAACACAAGGGAACTGAGGTTCTCAAAGAAACGTATCAACTATTACGGGACTCAGGTCTTAACTTCGTCGGCAACATTGAAGGACGTGACTTTTTTACGGGTAAGTGCGATTGCGTGATTTGTGACGGGTTCGCCGGAAATGTCGTTTTAAAAATGACAGAAAGTATTTTGGAAATGCTCATCACACTCATTGCGAAAGAAATGCAAAAAAACGCGCTTGCCCGGCTCGGTGCATTTCTGTGTAAACCTGCGTTTGAATCGATCCGTAAAGAAACCAATTACGAAGAAGCAGGCG
>Ga0156289_1105_pt1 | contig 24987 bp, 27 predicted proteins | sample RifCSPlowO2_12_FD_116157 | JGI IMG/M metagenome (GOLD analysis project Ga0156289, IMG submission 116157) | Omnitrophica bacterium RIFCSPLOWO2_12_FULL_50_11
CCTTCCTTGACCCACTCACGACATGCATCCCGAGCCTTCTCAATTTGAGGTTTCAGCAAGTCCTTCTCCCTTTCCGTAAAAGGTCCCAAGACAAACTCAGAGAGATCGTTTTCACACGAATCAGGTTTTCCAACGCCGATCCTCAGACGCGGAAATATCGTTGTCCCCAAAGCAGAAATAACCGACTCCAGACCGTTATGCGATCCGGAACTTCCTCGCAACCGGAATCGAATTTTTCCAAGCGGAAGATTGACATCGTCTACCACAACCAAACAGACTTCCGGCTTCGCTCGAAATTGCGCGATCATCGAACGCACGGCACGCCCACTTTCATTCATGAAAATCGTCGGCTTCGCTACGATGACCTCCTGCCCGTTGATGGACAGCCGGTTAAACTCAAAAAGCTTTTCCCTCTCTGTCAAAGAACTTCCTTCATATTTGAGTAACTCTTCAATGACACGAAACCCAACATTGTGGCGCGTTCGAGAATATGTCTTGCCCGGATTTCCAAGGCCAACAATGAGTTTCATTAAAATAGTACCCCTTCCCAAAGTGCCGGGTTTAGGTTTTTCCGCACGTTCGTAAACCCGGCACTTTGGGAAGGGGTACTGACAACTGACAGATCACTTTTTTTCTACTTTGTCTGGCTTCTCTGTGCCAGGCTTTTCTCCGCCAGGTTGTGTGGGTCTCGGCGCAGAGGCTTCCTCTCCTTCCTCCTCCTTCTCTTTCTCCTTGCTTACCAACTCGGGTTCTGCCGGTGCTTCCTCGGGCGCTGGCACCTCTTCGATCTTAGGCGCGTGAACGGCGATCACGACCTCGTCGGCTCCGAGCACAGGCGTTACCACTTTAGGAAAGGTCATCTCGCGGATGTGAATACTGTCGCCGATCCTCAACGCGGAAATATCCACGTCGAGCCGCTCCGGAATATCGGTCGGTAAACACTCAACTTCTATTTCATGGTGAATCACATCTAAGACGCCTCCTTCTTTGACGCCAAAGGATTCACCTGTCACATGAAGCGGAACCCTCACCCTGATTTTCTCGCTCAAGGAAATGGCGTTAAAATCAACGTGATATACCCTATCTGTGACCGGATTGTGCTGGATTTCTTTAATGACCACTACGTTCTCAAAGTTTTTCTCCCCGGACACCGTCAGTCGAATCACGACATTTTCACCTGCTTTCGTGCGTATGGCACGCGAAAAGTCATCGAAACAGATTTGAATCGGGGTCGACTTCAAGCCGGAGCCGTAGACAACAGCCGGAATCAGCTTCTTCGATCGGAGCTTCTTTGCCGCCTGTTTTCCCAGCACGCTCCGGTATTCTCCTTTTAAAGGGATCGTTTCCACTCTTTCATCACCTCCACAAATAACCCGTCACAACGGAACAATAACAGAGCATGAGCTAAGCTTCAACGCCTGCTTTTCTAAACAAGGAACTCACCGATTGGCCGCGATGAATACGTTTGATCGCCTCGGCCAAAAGTGGTGCGACGGACAAAACTTTAATTTTTTCGATTCTCTTCTCTTCTGAAATAGGGATTGAATTGCTCACAATCAACTCCCTAATCGGCGAGTTTTGGAGCCGCGCAATGGCAGGGCCAACTAAGATCGGATGAACGATCGCGGCGTACACATCTTGACATCCCTGGGTTTTCAAACCGCGCGCTGCCTCCACAATCGAGCTGCCTGTTGAAATCAAGTCGTCTACCAGCAGAACATTCCGATTCTTTACCTCACCGATAATGTGCATAACGACCGTATGCGCCGAGTCTTCACGTCTTTTGTCGACAATGGCGAGTGAGGCATCCAAAAGCTTCGCATAGGCCCGGGCTAATTTTAATCCGCCCACATCCGGAGAGACAACAACCAAATCCCTGATTTTCTTCTTCAGAAAATATTTGCCGAGTACGTTGATCGAATACAAATGATCCACTGGGATATCAAAGAAACCCTGAATTTGCCCAGCATGAAGATCGAGCGTGAGAATCCTACTCGCGCCGGCACTCGTCAGCAAATTCGCAACGAGTTTTGCCGTGATCGGAACACGGGGTTTGTCTTTGCGGTCTTGTCTCCCATAACCATAGAACGGCAGAACCGCGGTAATCCGAGCCGCAGAAGCTCTGCGTGCGGCATCCAATAAAATAAGCAGCTCCATCAGATGCTCGTTGGGAGGCGAACAAGTCGATTGCATAATGAAAACGTCTTTCCCTCGGATGTTATCCTTGATTTGAACGCGAATTTCCCCTTCGGGAAACCGGTCGACGAGCGCGTGGTCCAACGCAACACCCAAACATCTGCAAATTGCTTTCGCAAGTTCTGGGTTTGAATTGCCAGTAAGAACCGCAATCTGTCTATTCTGGGAATACGAAGATTTCTTTTGCTTCATCCCCCACCAACCTTTCTAGAATAACTGAGGGGTCGGGGTATTTTCCCGACCCCTCATCCCGAGCGAAGCGAGGGATCTCATCAATGAGATCCTTTCGGCCCTTCGGGCCTCAGGATGAGCCGTCTTTATCTGAAAAAAACTCCCCGACGGCTCAGAATAACTGACAACGCGGAATAATGAACGTAGCGGCGCCGCAATGACAACCGAACGCGCTCCTGATCCCCCACCACTTTAAGGTTTGTCCCAATGGACGTTCCTTAAAGTGGTGGGGGATCATCGTTTTCTTCCCTTATGTTTTTTTCCAACGACGTGTGCTGGAATTCCGACCACCGTTTCTCCACGGGGTACTGTTTGACGTGCAAGCACGACGGAACCAGCACCTGTCTTCGCCCCACGTCCAACGCGCACCGGAGCGACCAGAACCGTATCGCAGCCAACCAAGGCGCGGTCTTCGACGACGGTCCTATTTTTCTTGCGACCGTCAAAATTAGCGGTAATCGTTCCTGCACCGATATTCACCCCTTTTCCAATTCGAGCATCGCCCACATAACTGAGATGCTTCACGCACGTCTTCTCGCCAATCTCAGATCGCGCCACTTCAACAAAACTGCCAATCGCCGCACGATCATGAATTCGAGACGCCGATCGAATTTTTGCAAACGGACCAATTTCACAGTCCTGACCGATCCTGACATCCCGCTCCACCCACGTAAACGGATGGATGATCGTCCCGCCTCCAATCACAACCCCTTTAGCAATATACGTCTGGGCCGGGTCAAGAATCGTCACACCATTCTGTGCGTGCCGCTCGAGCTCTTGTCCCCGCAAGATCTGATCTGCTAAAGCGAGTTCACGTCGCGTATTGACCCCAAGGATTTCCCGCCCATCGTCAATCCGATGGGCCCGAACACATTGCCCAGATCGCGCAAACATTTCCATGACATCGGTCAAATAGTATTCTTGTTTTGTTGCGTTTTTTTTTATCTTGCGCAACTGGCGAAATAGCTGCGGAGCGCGAAAGAGATAAACTCCTGAGCTCACCTCTGAGATCTTTCGTTCCGCTTCCGTTGCATCTCGTTCTTCCCGAATGCCAACTACTTCGTCTCCGCGGCGCAAAATCCGGCCATACCCATCCGGTGCCGCCACCTCAGCCGTTAAGACACTTGCGACGCGCCCGCTTTTTTGATGGTCAGAGATAAATTGTCGGACGGTTTCCGCTCGAAGGCATGGCGCGTCCCCTGGAAGAATTAAAACATCACCCTGCCAGTGTCGAAGTCGTGGCTCTGCTTGGAGAACAGCGTGTGCGGTACCTAACCGATTCGTTTGCGAAACCGTCTCGAGTCGCCTAAAGCGAAGAGGATTGCCCGAACGAGCGATGCCACCTGAACTCTCGCGTAAAAAAGAGCGAACTTGTCCTGCCCCGGCACCGACCACAACGCTCACACGTTTGATCCCGGCCTCGCGAACCGTTTCCAATACATGACCCAGGAGTGTAACACCACATGCTTCATGAAGCACCTTCGGAAGGCTTGAATTCATGCGTTCACCGCGACCAGCAGCAAGAATCAACGCAACCGGTGGACGTCGACTCATCCCCCACCACTTTTTCTATTTGCCCAAGGAAACTTCCCAAGATGCACCCACATCACACCCGTATTTTTGGAATATAAGGAAAATATGCCCGAAAAAAAGTGGTGGGGGATCATCCTTTAATCCCCGTCAGCTTAATGCCTTCCACGAAATAGCGCTGATTAAAAATAAAGAGTAGAAGAATCGGAAGTATCATCATGAGAGAACCGGCCATCAGAAGTGTCCAATCCGTACCATGAACACTCTGGAAATAAGCCAGCCCAACCGGAAGTGTGAACTTTTCATGTGAATTCAGAACAACGAGCGGCCACATAAAATTCATCCATGTACCCATAAATACGAATGTGGTCAGCGTGGCCAGCGCTGGCTTTGACAACGGGAGAACAATTTTCCAGAAGATTCCAAAATAACCGCAGCCATCCATTTTCGCAGCATCTTCCAGATCTCTCGGCAGCGTTAAGAAAAACTGCCGCAGCATAAACGTCCCATAAGCAGTGAACATACCTGGCAAAATGACCGCTTGGTAGGTATCGATCCATCCAAAAAACTGCAACAGAATAAAGACAGGAATCATCGTCACCGCACCTGGGATCATCATCGTGGCTAAGTAACCAAAAAAGAGCTGATCGCGGCCAGGGAATCGCAACCTCGCAAATGCATAAGCCGAAAGCGCACTTGTCGCAACTTGTCCAAGGGTAGTGAGTACCACAACGAAAATCGAATTCAAATAAAACCTGGCAAACGGCACCACGTTGAATGCCCGAACGTAATTTTGCCAAACAAAGGACGTCGGGACCCAGTCATACCACCATGGCTTACGATAAGAAAAAACATCGCCAAATTCTTTCAGCGACGTCGAAATCATCCAGATAAATGGAGCCACCATCGTCAGCGCTCCAACCGACAGCAAAACGTAAACACCCAAGCGTTTCAAAAAACGCTGGCGTGCATGAGCACGAATTAACTGTTCACGTTCAAGATCTGATGCCATGTAACCACTGAGTCGTCATTGCGAGGCAGCGTACCAGAGCCTTGCCGACTTGTCCGCCGGTAGTGTGGCGGAAGCAATCTCAAAGTCGCGAGATTGCTTCGACATTGCTTGGATTGCTGTCTCGCAATGACGGTTGCCTTAATAATAAACCAACTTTCCGAATACTTTCCATTTGAGGAGGGTAACCGCAAAAATTACAATAAAGAGCACCCACGAGATCGCAGCGGCATAGCCCATTTTCTGCCAAATGTAAAAGTTATTAAAGATGTAATACATAATCGTCGTCGTTGCTCCATTGGGTCCCCCGCCGGTCAAAATATATGCTTGATCAAAACCGGTTTGAAAACCACCGATAATCGACATGGTTGCAATGAAAAAAGTAGTAGGTGAAATTTGGGGCCACGTTACCGACCAAAATTTCTGCCAACCATTCGCTCCATCGATTTCAGCAGCTTCGTACAGATCCCGTGGAACTCCCTGAAGAGCTGCCAAATACAAAATCATGTTGTACCCGCCTACCTGCTGCCAAACGCTCATGATGATGATGGCGGGCTTTGCCCACGCTTCATCCGTCAGCCAATTCGGCCCCTCGAGCCGGAGCCCCAAAAACTGACCAAACGCTGCAATGCCGGTATTCAAAGCACCAAAATCCGGATTGTAAATTAATCTCCAAAGCACGTAAATCGCAACGCCGGAACAAATGGTCGGCAAGAAATATATGGTTCGAAAAAAAACCACCCCTTTCAAACGCTGATTGAGGCCAAGCGCAAGCAGAAGCGAGCCTGCAATGCTGAATGGAATAGCCGCCATTAAAACAACTGTGTTCCAGCAATACTTCCAAAAGTCAGGATCGCTCAATAAGTCCCGAAAATGCTTCAATCCGACAAACTGATAAATCTTCGGTTCTGCGATTAAATCCACTGTCATAAAACTTAAGAGGAGCGAAGCCAAGACGGGAAGTGAAGTGAACACGAGAAATCCGACGAAATTCGGAAGCAGAAAACCGTATCCTGCGAGCATTTCTTTCGTCGAATCTTTCATATGAAATTTTTTTATTGTGTCAGACATGTTCCGCGTCCGCCGTGATCGCAACGATAGGGGCACGGCGTGCCGTGCACCTACGCAGGTTGACGGACAGCGTCGAGGAAGCGAATGAGCTCGGGCTTTGCATTACCTTCCACGACCGCGCGACTGATGTAACATGAGGCGACGTTCGACTCCAAAGGAAGTTCGTACATGACATCCAACATCACCTCTTCCAAAATACTGCGGAGTCCACGCGCTCCCGTCCCTTTCTTCATAGCCAACTGAGCGACTGCCTCAAGCGCATCCTCATTAAATTCTAAGCGCACTCCTTCCATTTCAAAGAAGCGTTGATATTGTTTTACTAAGGCATTGCGCGGCTCTGTCAAAATTCGAATCAAATCGCTTTCATCTAAACCATTCAAGGTGGCCACGACCGGCAATCGCCCTACAAATTCTGGAATAAACCCGTATTTGACTAGGTCTTCCGACTCCACATGTGGAAGTGCATCTCCGATCTTTCGAATCCGGCTTGGGTGAGGCTTCGCGCCAAAGCCCATGATCTTATTTGAAAGCCGCCGGTCAATAATATCCTCCAAAAGAGAAAACGTACCCCCGCAAATAAATAGAATATTCTGCGTGTTCACTTGAATATACTCTTGCTGCGGATGCTTTCTTCCCCCTTGGGGAGGAACGTTGGAAACGGTCCCTTCTAAGATTTTCAGAAGCCCTTGTTGGACGCCTTCGCCGGAAACGTCTCGCGTAATGGAAACGTTATCAGTGGTCCGAGCAATCTTGTCAATCTCGTCAATATAAACAATTCCAAGCTCCGCGCGCTTCACGTCAAAATTCGCAACTTGAAGGAGCCTGAGCAACACATTTTCAACATCTTCTCCCACGTAGCCTGCCTCAGTCAAACTCGTCGCATCTGCAATCGCAAAAGGCACATCGAGAATACGAGCAAGCGTACGCGCCAAGAGCGTCTTCCCCGATCCCGTCGGGCCGATCAGCAAGATATTACTCTTTTCAAGCTCCACTTGGGAAGGATCGGGCGGGACTTTCACCCGTTTGTAGTGATTGTGAATGCTGACCGACAATTGCTTCTTTGCACGCTCTTGGCCAACCACATACTGATCCAACTGCTGTTTGATTTCATGCGGCTTTGGAATCTTCATCAAAGAGAAATCAAAAGGCCTCAGATCCGGGCTCCGCTCCTTAAGCAACATCTCATGACAGGCTTTCACGCACACGTCACAAATGTGAACACCCGGCCCTGCAAAAATCTTCCGAATGTCTCTTTTCCGATCCCGTCCGCAAAAGGAGCAGCGTTCCATCAATCACCTTACGAAGAAGCGGTTTCCAAACCGCTCCTGGTGTCAAAATTATGTTTCACATTCAGATCTCCATGATCAACTGCCCGACCTGGATTCGAACCAGGAACTATGCCTCTGACCTTAAAACCTCCAGGTCCGCCAAATCTTGATTGCGGCCCGAGAGTTTCTTATTCCGTATCAAGTCGTCCTTTCCGCTGAAAAGGACACGGTGCTTTCCATACTTTCCGACTCTTTTTTTCTTCCAAAGACTGGCGAAGGAAAACCCTCTCAGAGAGGTAAGGAGATCGATGCGAATGGGTTCATAGCCGAGCTGGATCATATTCCCCTTCTTTGTGAAATCTTCCTCTTTCAATTTCAACGACTTAAACCCGAAAGCGTCCAAGGCCTTGACAAGTCGCCTCGCATTGTCCGGAACCGGTTCGATCAAAATATCCAAATCCTTCGTGTATCGAGGGCGCCCATAAAATGCCACCGCATAAGCCCCGACAATACAATAGCGCACATTATGCTTGTTGAACAACTCTAATAGTTCTACGTAATCTTTTTCGACTTTCATTGATTAACTTGGGATGCAGTCTAAAATAAATTTCCCTGAGGAATTGGACGGTTTCAACGCGTTGGTCAGCCCCCATTTGAGCGTAATAAGAAGAGCCAAATTGCCGCGCTTGAGCAAAAGAGCGAGTTCTGTGAATCCAAATTTTCCTCATGGTTTAGGATGACATCCTTCAAGTCGTGCCCTGGTATATCCGCAGGCAAACCGTTTGCTGAGTGACAGGACTTCAAACAATTAAAATTGCTACTGAGCAGAAACCCTAAGATTTAAAATAACCACCCAAGCTGAGTCGTTGATTCCTAAATTTTCCTTGATTTCCTAAAAAACTGGGGGAGTTGGTCACAAGGCGAACCACCCAACGTCCCCAGATACAACTACGGGTGCCGCTTTACCGAAAGAGAAACAAAGGTTATTTGATTTCCTTGGGCCAAGCATTCCCATGAATGTGCTTTGACCAATCGGTTTTACTAAACTTGGCTATAAAGTCCTTAACAAATAAATCCTGAGATTTCTGAGGCAGTGTGACCAACGCGTATTTGACGCGGTGGTCTTCTTTGATTTTTTTAGCCCAATCGTTAAATCCAACGTCCTTAGTAAAAAGGAGATCATATTCATTTCTTATAATCCTATAAAGGTCTCCATTCTGGACACCAGCGATACCAAGCGTATGAACGGATTCAACAGCATGTCCTTCAACACGCAACGTCCTTACTAAATTATGAGGCATATTTTCATCTAGCAGAATTCTCACGCGGCTTTTTCGTTTTCCCGAGCCAGTTCTTTAAGAGCTCCCCGAACCGCCTCTTCGGTTAAGGTGGGATAAGCTTGAACAATTTCTGAGATAGTCATTCCCGCAGCCAAACTCTCCAAAAGAAAGGCAAGTGAAATCCGAGTGCCACGGACTCGCGGCGCTCCTCCCAAATGTTCCTTATCCGCAATAATCCAATTTTTCATTCACGCCTCCTCTTCATTAAAAACTTTCTAAATTTACTCGAGTTTGGCACTTTTCCCCTCTCCCCTCTGGGGAGAGGGCAGGGTGAGGGGTAAGCGGCCACTCTACCCCCTCAACCTAACCTTCTCCCCCAAAGGGGGAGAAGGGATGTTGCGAGAAAGTGCCAAACTCGAGTAAATTAAAAGATTCCGGGTTGTTATGACTACGTTATTTAGCAGTAATGCCAAATCAAAAATATAAGATTCCACCTTGAGTTCTGCAAGTTTTCTCCCCTCTCCCTCCTTTTTTTAAGGAGGGAGAGGGTTGGGGTGAGGGCGGATAAAATCGGTCATTCAACCCCCTCACCGGTCTCTCGATCTTCTTTTTCCTGACGCAAAATATCACCGTCTTCCGTCTCTCTCAAACCGGGCTTGACCAGATGAAGAGCAAACTGAGTAATCAGACCTTGATGCGTTTTAGTCTCAATTCCTTTTATCTTTAAGGCAGCTCTGGCACTATGGAAAACAGTGTAGTAAGCTCTTGAAACGGCGTCGTCTGTGAGTTTTTCTTTAACAAGAGTTTTGGCCGCTCTCAGAGAACGTTCCGCCTTTTTCATTTCTTCATGAAGGAAGGCGCGTTTCTCCTCGGTCATAAAAGGATTCCTTCGCGCAAAATATTCCGGAGAAAGGGACTGTCGAGATGAATTAGTCTTTGACGGAATGATTTACCAAGCACCTTGACTGACAAATAGACGCCGTAATCCAAGAGGATTGTCGTCGCAACCTTCCCAACTTGTTCTTTGAGTCTCCAGTCATCACGTTCAGTAACTACTAAGATGTCAATATCCGACTCTTCAAGAGTATCTCCGCGTGCCTTAGAACCGAACAAATGAACACTTACAATTTCTGACCCAAATTGCTTGGTTAGAATTTCCTTAAAACGATTTAACGCCTCTTCTTCTTTTTTTCCAGCTTCATCACGCACCCCTCACAAAAATTACAATTGGAGCCAAATGCAATAAAGCTCCTGAAAAAAACTCTGTACTCATCGTTGAATTGTTCAACCAAGTTTTCGATTGACATTTTTCTTTCCAATCCAACGAACTGCCCGACCTGGATTCGAACCAGGAACCTTGCCTCCAAAGGGCAGTGTGATACCATTTCACCATCGGGCAATGGCGCTCATGTCTGCACTTCACAGTTGACGAATACTGCCCTTTGCAAATGATCGGAAAACGGCCCCTAGAAAGTGCGAAAACCCGTATGGAACAACTCTTTTCAGGTTGTCTCTTTACTGAGAAGGTTCAGAACCGTGGGGGTTCTAAGATACCTTCTCCCCCAATTTCGTTTTTTCCTTTTCGTAGGCGTTTAAAACCGCTTTCTGAATCGTTTCTCGAAACTCCGCCGTGATCGGATGCGCAATATCCCGGTGTTCACTTTGCCGCTCGCGGCTTTGGAGTTGTTCCACTTCAAAGTGTTCCTTGGACTGATCACGTGACTCAAGAGGAGCGCCGCACTGATTGCAGTAACGAGCGTGTACGACGTTTCGATGACGACACCGCTGACATGGTTCCTTAACGCGCCTCGAAGGCATCGCCACAAAATAACCTCTGCTCCCCTCGATAATTTTGATATCTCGCACAACGAAACAATCATCAAAGGTGACTGTGGCAAACGCGCGTAACTTTTTGTCGTCACTTTCCTTCTGGAAAACTCTGACCTCTGTAATCTTCATGATCCAGAATCAATACGTATGGCACACGAAGGTTCGGAACCCTGGTTTCCGGTTCCGAATTTTGCGCGCAAGCCGACGTGCTTCTTCCTCCGAAGAGTAGATGCTTATCATTGCCGGACCACTACCAGTCATCAACCAATGTTGAACGCCAAATTCGTCAAGGAGCAGCGCAATTTGCCTTAACTCAGGGCGCAACGCACAGCTAGCACGGAAAAGGTCATTCCTGCAAGGAAACAATAGGGGCAATCCTTGCCTCCGGCCCTCACAGCCTCCGGTTCTTGGAACCGCAAAGCTTACGGAGGCCATGAGCCCGGAGGAAATTGCCCCTACTTCTCTACTCTGAAAAAAGTCGGAAGTGATTGTAACAAAACGACTTATTCTTGTCAACCTGGGTGCATTTAGCTTTTCGTACACGCGTCGAGTTGAAAGTCCAAAAGGAGGAGCAATCAAGACAAACCAGAGCTGACTGCACGCTGGAAAAGGGACCACGAGCGATCCTCGCCCCGCCCCCAGACTTTGGTTGACCTCATTCAGGAAAAAAGGTACATCTGCCCCTAAACGAGTTCCCAACCGGACGAGCGTGTTTAGCGGCAGACCAAGATCAAACAGCCGGTTCATACCCAACAGAAAATGAGCGGCATTGCTCGATCCACCGCCGAGGCCGGCAGCAACAGGCACCCGTTTCACCAGTTCGACTTCCACGCCCCCTTTCCAAGAGGTGATTTGAGAAAGAAGTCGGGAAGCTACGTAAATTAAATTATGCTTTTCGTGTTTTAGCGCTGGGTGATGAACGATGAGGCGAATCTCAGGGCGTTTAATCCGCTTTAAGGTTAAACGATCCCGAAGCGAGATTCGATGAAACACAGTGAGCAACTGATGGTAACCGTCCACGCACCGACCCAAAACCCTAAGATACAAATTAACCTTTGCGGGTGATTGAATGGTAAGGGTGTTCATGGGAGGTTACGAAAACGTAGCGGTGGGCCTTGTGTGCGCCCGCCCGTGGCCTTGTACTCGCACTTGGATGATGCACCGTAACAGCGCGCCCCCCACCTGCCTGCCGGCAGGCGAGGACGCCCCTACTCAGCACAACCGCGTTACGACCAAGGTTTCTTTTTGTGGCGATGCTTTCTCAGTTTCTTTTTCCGCTTGTGTTTATTCATTTTGCGCTTTTTGCGCTTTCGGCCACACGGCATTTGTCTCCTCCCTCCAAAAGCTTTCAGCCATCAGCTGTCGGCTTTCAGCAACACACATTTACCCCGCACCACAGAAAGCCCCGTCTGTGAAGACGGGGATGATCCCCCACCATTTGGTTTCATGAGTATGAATGGTGGGGGATAAATGAAAACGGTTTTCTCGAAGACTTCTTCCCCAAAGCCATTCCGCTCCACATTGGTGCGGGATAAAGGCGTGGTGCGAGGTTTACTGAACAATACCGCTATTTCCTTCTTCGCTGATCGCTGATTGCTGACATCTGAAAGCTTTAATAAATCACTTTGTTCAACGGATATTCAATAATTCCTTCTGCACCTGCTTTACATAAATCTGGAATCAGATCACGAACCACGGCTTCATCGATCACTGTGTCCACATCGTACCAACCGTCGCTCGAAAGACTGGAAACAGTCGGCTTTCTTAAAGCGGGAAGCAGTTTGAGCACTTTTTCCAAGTTCGACTTCGAAACATTCATCTTCAAGCCAACTTTATCCTGCGCATGAATGGCACCTTGAAGCAAGAGTACGATCCTGTCAATTTTCTGTTTTTTTGCATTATTTTTTAAACTTTTCTTATTCGCGATCAGGCGCGTCGTCGAGACTAAAACGGTATCCACAATTCTTAAATGATTCGCTTGAAGACTGGAACCTGTTTCCGTCGCTTCCACAATCGCGTCCGCAAGCTTCGGCGGCTTCACCTCCGTCGCCCCCCATGAAAATTCAACTTCAGCATTCACTTTTTTTTGCGACAAGTATTGCTTCGTCACGCGAACCAACTCGGTTGCAATCTTTTTCCCTTGAAGATCTTTCACCGACTTGATCCGAGCGTCTTCGTGAACGGCCAACACCCAACGGATCGGCCGGCTCGTAGCCTTGGAGTATGGAAGTTCGCACACTTCTTGGACATCCGCTTCGTTCTCGACCACCCAATCATGACCGCACAGGCCGCAATCGACCACGCCGTCTTCCACATAGCGAGGCATCTCCTGCGGCCGGTAAAGCACGATTTCAAGCTCGGGATCGTTGACGGTCGGGTGGTAAGACCGCGCACCACGAACGATGTGAAAACCGGCCTTCTCGAACAGCTGGAAGGTTGCCTCTTCCAAACTACCCTTCGGTAATGCTATTTTGAGGATCATTTGTAAGTCATTGATCTAAGCTAGGTTAAGCTCTATTAGATATGACAAACGACAAAAATATTCTACCTTTTTTCGTCTCTTCTGTCACCAGATTTATTGATCAGTTGATCCAGAACGAGACTTGCGAAACACGCCGCATTGAATCCCGAGTCAATGTTCACGACGGCAACGCCTTGCGCACATGAATTGAGCATTGCCAGAAGTGGTGCCACACCCTTGAAGTTTGATCCGTAGCCGACACTGGTCGGCACGGCGATCACCGGTTTGGGAATCAACCCAGCTAAAACGCTAGGTAATGCCCCTTCCATACCTGCAACGCAAATCACAACGCTTGCTTGCTCTATTTCACGAACTTGATCGAGTAAACGATGGACGCCGGCGACGCCGCAATCGTAAAAACGCCTCGTGCGTTTGCCCATGACCTCAAGCGTAACCGCTGCCTCCTCTGCAACGGACGCGTCACTCGTCCCTGCTGTCACAATCGCGACCCAACCCTCTGAGTTTGATTTTTTTCCGTCCTCCTGATACGCCAGATGCGCTGCTTTGGCGTACGAAAGTCCAGGGAAGCTCTTTTTTAATTTTTTAAAGCTGTCCTCACCCAAGCGGGTGATCAGAAAAGGATGACCCTTCTTGAGCAATGCGCGCGTGATCTTTTCAAGCTGCTCGATCGTCTTGCCAGAGCCGTACGCCACTTCCGGCAGATTTCTGCGCAGCATCCGATGATGATCCAGGCGAGCCACCGAAAGCGTTTCGTACGACAAATGCCGCAACTTCCGAAACGCAGCATGCGCAGAAAGCTTTTTCTCTGAAACTCTTTCCAGAATCGCCCGAATCGCTTGTTGAGAATAGGAAACGCTTTTTCTAAACATCCCTTGCACCGATCCTGCGGCCGATCCATGAAAAAGCGATTAAAACGAGAAGCGTAATCGCAGTGCCACAAAAGGCCGCCTGAAAATATCCAAGTCCGCTCGCGAGTCCAATCGCTGCGGCTGTCCATAGCCCCGCCGCCGTGGTGAGTCCATGGATTCCGGTCTGAGAACGGATAATCGCACCGGCGCCTAGAAATCCGACGCCCGAGACGATTTGAGCCGCAATTCGTCCCGGGTCTACTTGTACTTGGCTTCCGTACACTTCAAAAATATGAACGGATGCCACCGTAAACACAGCCGCACCCGTTGCCACCAAAGCATGCGTACGGAAACCGGCAACTTTTCCATGTAGTTCTCGCTCAATTCCAATCGCCCCGCCCAGAACAGTCGCCACGATTAATCGGTACACCATGTTCAGATCGAGTTGTGTACTAAGAAGTTCCATGTCCGTTTCCTCCGATTTTTAAAGACGGATCTGCAGCCACTTGAAAATCCGAGCGCATTCCCTTGCGAAACAGTGAATAACCTAATCGCGCTACCATAACCGCATTGTCCGTAGTCAATTCCAGTGGCGGTAAAAAAACTTTTATCCCTCTCACCCCTGCCTCTTCGCTCAGCAGCGCACGCAACCGAGAATTTGCGCTGACACCGCCGCCAACAACGATGCACTGGATTCCTTCCTCCCGGCATGCAAGTAACGTTTTGTCGACGATCCAACGCATCACTGTTTCTTGAAAGCTCGCGCAAAAATTCTCGAGCGTTCTCCGTTCACGTAAGGACACCGCTCCACGCTGTTGTAAATGGAAAACGGCGGTCTTGATCCCGCTGAAACTGAAATCGAAACGTCCTTCTTGTTTGGGCTTTGTAAATTCAAACGCTTTGGGATTGCCTCGGCGTGCGAACCGATCGATCACAGGACCGCCAGGATAGCCCAGATCGAGCAGCCTGGCGACCTTGTCGTACGCTTCACCAATCGCATCGTCAACGGTTTCACCCAGAACTTGGTAGCGCCATTTTTGATAGCGGACCAAAGTCGTGTGGCCGCCCGAAACGATTAAACCAATAAAAGATGAAGGTTTTAACCTTCCAATAAAATTAGCTTCCAAATGTGCTTCAAGATGATGAACAGCAATCAAGGGACAATCGAGCGCAAAAGCAAGGGCCTTAGCAAAAGACACGCCCACGAAAATCGAGCCGATCAACCCCGGACCTTGTGTCACCGAGATTAAATCCAGATCACAGGGCTTCACCCGTGCTTTCTTGAGCGCTTCTTGGTAAACCACATCAATCGCTTCCAAACAATGGCGGGCCGCAATTTCGGGAACCACTCCGCCAAAAACGCGGTGTCGATCCAAACTCGACGAGATCACATTGGACAGGATTCTGTTGCCGTTTTTTAAAACGGCGCAGGCCGTCTCGTCGCAAGAAGTTTCGATGCCCAGCGTATACATATTACCCTGCCATGAACCTCATGCTCACGACAAAAGCTCCTTCAATGTAGACAAACGGATCCCTTGTGCTTCCAAACTGGGAATTGCTTCCTTAATCGCGCGAAGAGTATTTTCACGAATGTGGCCGATCGCGACCGCCTGTTTTTTGATTTTTGCGACCCGCGCCGCTTCTTCGATTTGCCTTGTGATGTAGTCAAAATCATCCTGATTGTCAAGAAATACATCGCGCTTCATCGTGGGCGTACCAGCCAAGCGCGCCATGGCAAAACCTGCAGAGTTTGGATACGTCAAACTGTCCAGAAAAATAAGATTTTTCGCGCGCAGCTCACGGGCGAGTAAATACATCAAACTTAGATCTCTCGTGGCCCGCGAACCCATGTGATTGCTGACGCCGACGACACCTGGAACCGTCGCCAAATTCTTTTTCAATATGACTCTCACCTCGTCTGGGCTCATGTCGACGGTAATCACGCCCGGACCCGGATTGTCATGTTCGTTATCAGGTTCGAGAGGGAGGTGCAGAATCGTCTCAAAACCTCTTTTTTTTCCCTCCTTAGCGAAGTAATCCGAATACGCAAGCTGCGGCAAAATAGCAAGTGTGAGCGGCCGATCGATTGAGAACAAAAGCTCTTCATGGTGTTTGTTGTACCCCAGGTCATCAATCACGAACGCGATTCGCGGTGCAGCCTCAACCGGACGAGGAAATAGCTGAGAAATCTTTTCTTCTGGGACCACTTTGACTTGCTCAACGCGTTTCGGCATCGGTTTTGGAATCGCAACCTGAGCGACTGGAGCTTTTCCAACCACGCTCTGAGCGATTCCTTTCCACTCAAGGCTTTTGCGCCCCAGACCAAAACCAGCCCAAATGCCGAGCACAAAAACAACGGCCAGAATCGGAACAATGGGATAATCCTTAAAAAATCTTTTGGGATTAAACCCCCGCTTCGCTCGGCGTCTACGTCTCGGCACCGTGCTCCTTCCTTCTCATCGCAAGGCTTTCAATTTTCGCTCCAAGATTTCATTGATCAGTTTCGGATTTGCTTTTCCCTTCGTCTCTTTCATCACCTGCCCGACCAGGAAACCTACCGCTTGTTTTTTTCCAGCCCGTACATCGTCTGCCGGCTTCGGATTTGCCCGGATGACACGTTCGGCCACCTCTTCAAGTAACGTCGTATCCGTAACCTGAACCCATCCCTTCGCCTCAACGATCGCCTCTGCTGATTGTCCTGTCTCAAACATCAACGGCAACACTTCTTTGGCAATTTTCCCACTAATGGTCTCCTGCTCAATTAAGCGGATCAATCCCGCAAGCGCATGGGGTGTGACGCGCGATTCGCTGAGCTTGAGTTTTCTTTGATTGAGCTCACCCAGCAGTTCAGATTGAATCCAGTTGCTCGCAAGTTTGGGACTAACACCCTTGTTCACGCATGCTTCAAAATAATCCGCGAGCGCTTTCTCAGACACAAGCACATGCGCATCGTAAGCCGAAAGGCCGTATTGGGGCCGGAATCGTTCGTAACGCGCTCGCGGAAGTTCAGGCAACGAGGCTTTTAACTCGGCGATATGCGCTGCAGGAACCGAAAACGGAACCAGATCCGGTTCCGGAAAGTAACGGTAATCGTGCGCGAATTCTTTCGAGCGCATGCTCAAGGTTTCTCCCCTTGCTTCGTTCCATAGTCTCGTTTCTTGAACAAGGCGCTCCCTTTTTTCTAGTACCGCCACTTGACGTTCGAACTCGAACGCAAGAGCCTTTTGAACGGCGCGGAACGAGTTCATGTTCTTAATTTCAACCTTGGTCCCGAGGCGAGTGTCCCCTTTCTCGCGCACAGAAATATTGGCATCACACCGAAGGCTCCCTTCTTCCATGTTGCAGTCGCTCACATTCAGGTATTGAAAAATGGCCTTCAAACGGACGAGATACTCAAACGCCTCTTCGGGCGAACAAAGATCCGGCTCAGAGACAACTTCGAGGAGCGGAATGCCAGCCCGGTTGTAATCCACCCAGCTGCCGTCCTGGATTCCTTCGTGGAGTAGTTTGCCGGCATCCTCCTCAAGATGCGCACGATTCATCCTGATCTTTTTTTGAGTCAACTCGTCGCCATTTTTTCTCACTTCAATGATCAAATGCCCATTGTGGCAAACGGGCATGTCATACTGGGAAATCTGGTACGCTTTCGGAAGGTCAGGGTAAAAATAGTTTTTCCGGTCAAACTTAATTCGCTTTGAAATGCCGCTTTCGAGCGCAAGACCCACTTTAATCGCAAGGTCGAGCGCAGTTTTATTCAGAACCGGAAGCGAACCCGGCAGGCCCAAACACACGGGGCACGTATTTTGATTCGGCTCGGCCCCAAATTCAGTCGAACAACCGCAGAAAAGTTTGCTCTTTGTTTTCAGCTGTACGTGGACTTCAAGCCCTATGACTGGTTCGTATTGACTCATGGTTCAAAGCGTAAAGTTTCAAGCGTAAAGCGTAACGAAGTGCCTTGCATCACTGGATTTTGCGAATTAAACCGTAGAGCATCTTACATATTTCAACACACTGCTGTCTAAACTGATCGTGCCTTGCATCTACAATAAGCGCTCGACGACGCGCGAGTTCCAACATCGGAACGCATTCTCTCGCGGAATCTAACGCGTACCCGTAGAATTGCCGTTTCGCCGCCCCATGCTTCTGAGAGCCCTCCGCCAGATTGTTACAAACCGACAATGCTGCTCTTCGAAATTGATCGCCTACAGAATACTGTAGCCTCTGTGGAAATCCATCGGTCATTACAAAGACTTGATCCGCAAACTCAATGGCCTTCCAATACACATGAAGTTTTTCAAAATCGAACCTATCACTCTCCATTACCCTTTACCCTTTACCCTTTACGCTTTACACTCACAAGGGCGGGCGTTTTTCACGCCACTTTGTAGCAAGCTCATACGCTGATGCGGCACGAAAGAGTGTCCCTTCGTCAAACGCCTTTGCCATTAACTGCATTCCGACCGGAAGGCCGTCAGAGGAAAAACCGCACGGAACGCTCATCGCGGGGATGCCGGCTAGATTTGCCGGAATCGTGTAAATGTCCGAAAGATACATCGCGAGCGGATCATCCAGCTTCTCTCCTATTTTAAAAGGAGGCGTCGGCGACGTCGGCCCCAAGATCAAATCGACATTCTGAAAAACCTCGTCAAAATCTTTTTTGATCAAGGTGCGCACCTTCAAACCTTTTAAGTAATAAGCGTCGTAGTATCCTGCGGAAAGAACAAAGGTTCCAAGTAATATCCTTCGTTTCGCCTCGTTTCCAAATCCGCGGTCCCGCGTCTCAAAATACATCTCCCGGAGACTTTTGGTTTCATGCCGAAAACCGTACTGCACACCGTCGAAACGTCCGAGGTTCGAACTCGCTTCGGCAACGGCAACGACGTAGTAAACGGCTACGGCATACTTGCTGTATGGCATGCGGACATCGACGCAGCTCGCTCCCAGATCGCGCAATACCTCGACTGCTCTTTTTACGGTCCGTTCCACTTCGGGATTTAATCCTTTGGCAAAATATTCCTTAGGAATTCCAATCTTCACTCCTTTAACATCCTTGGCGAGAAACTTCGTGTAGTCCGGCACGGCGATTTCCGCAGAAGTGGAGTCGCGCTCGTCGTGACCGCTGATCACGCCAAGCAGAATGGCGCAGTCCTCAACCGTTTTCGTAATCGGACCTATTTGATCGAGACTAGAGCCAAATGCAATCAACCCGTACCGCGAAACCCGCCCATAAGTGGGTTTCAAGCCTACGACGCCACAGAAGCTCGCGGGTTGGCGAATCGATCCGCCCGTATCCGTGCCGAGTGCCGCAATCGCAGCGTCGCTCGCCACCGCAGCCGCAGAACCACCGCTCGAACCGCCGGGCACACAATCCAAATTCCAAGGATTCCGCGTGGGGTAAAAACAGGATGTCTCACAAGAGGAACCAAATGCAAATTCATCCATGTTGCACTTTCCAAAAATCACTGCGCCTGCCTCGCGCAGCTTGCGAACAGGCGTCGCGTCGTAAGGCGGAACGAATCCCCTGAGAATGTTCGAGGCGCAGGTCGTCTCCCAACCGCTCGTAGTAATGTTGTCCTTAATTGAAATCGGTATTCCAAAAAGCAGCCCTCGTGATTTCGAACCCTTGTGCGCTTCGATTCCTTTCCGACTGAAGTGGATGTACGCTTTTAACCTTGGGTCGACGGTTTCCACGCGTCTCGCAAGCGCGTCGATCAATTGATCCCGTTTACTTGAGTCCGTGCCGATAAATTCCTGTGCACTTTTGAGCGTTGATCGAAAAAGCTCCATTACGACTGACCTTCAATCACTTTTGGAACTTTAAAATACTTTTCCTCTCGTTTGGGGGCGTGTTCGAGCACACGATCCCCAACGTCACACTTCGCAACCGAATCCTGACGGAACACATTTTCAAGTGCCAGCGGATGACTGGTGGGTTCCACTTGATCCGTATTTAGTTCTTGTAGTTGATCCACATAAGCCAAGATCTCATCGAGGTCTTTGGAAAGCGCGAGACGCTCCTCCGGCTTTAGATTTAGTCGGGCCAGTTCTGCAATCTGGTCAATATTGACTTTGTCGGACACGCTCTAACCCCTTATAATGCAATGGGATACTAACATATGGTTCCCCATAAGTCAACGAACCTCGTACGAGGGGTGCGTACCACTCCATGCAGTCGTCATTGCGAGGCAGCGTCCCAAAGCATCGCCGACTTGTCTGCCGGTGGTGTGGCGGAAGCAATCTACGTTCTGAGATTGCGGAGCCTGTCCCGAGCCCGCGAGATTGCTTCGGCAACTCCTGGGATACTGCCTCGCAATGACGGGCGAGGGATCTGCCTGGAACGCATCCTCGCAATGACGTCGGGGATTACTGCATCAAGTGGTAGACACCCCGTACGAGCGCTGAAAATTCAGCCTATTTTCGTCCTGTCTCTTTTAAATGATTTGTGAACTGTTCCGCGAGACGAATAAAATCCTTTAGCATCAGGCTCTCGGCACGGGCTGTCGGAGCGATCTTCGCAACGGCTGAGAGTTTTTTTACCTCATCTTTTGTCAGCTGAGTTTGGAAACCAGCGGCGATCGCGTTCACAAGGTTCTTCCGCCGCTTGGCGAAGCCGGCTTTCACCAAATCAAAAAATACGATCTCGCTAAAAGAATCCGGACATACACTGTGAAAAACCAATTGAATCGCGGTCGAATCCACTCTAGGCTTCGGCGAGAAGCAATGACGTGAGATTTCAAATAGCCGCCGCACTTCCGCATAAAACCGCATCAGGATCGACAAGCGCCCGTACGCTTTGCTTCCGGGCTGGGCAAAAATTCGATCTGCGACTTCGCTCTGAACCGTCAGGTACGCAGAATTAATGAACTTCCGATGCGAGATAAGATACAGCAAAATCGGTGCCGTGATGTAATAAGGAATATTTCCGACCACCTTGAATTTAGCTTTCCGGTTCGAGAAATTTCCAAGATTGGTTTTCAAAATGTCGCTCACGACAAGCGTTAAATTTTTGTAATCGCCTGCTAACTCCCTGTTCAAGATCTCTGCGAAACGCCGGTCTTGCTCAATCGCAATCACGTTTGCCCTACTTTTCAGAAGCGGTTCGGTCACAGCACCCAGACCTGGACCGATTTCGACGATCGTTTCGTTAGGTTTCGGATCGATCGCCGCAATCCATTTCTCTTGTATGTTCCTGTCGACCAAAAGATGCTGGCCGCGGGTTCCGCGAACAGAAAGCCCGTATTTTTTAAGGAGCTCGATTTGATGCATCATCAGGGACTTTAACACGGCGCTTTCGAAAATAAAACAGCGAAATGGAGAAAAAAGGAGCTGTCCCAATCTCCATTCTAAAGGAGTCGGCAGGAATGCCGATAAAAAACACTAAGTCGCGATGAGATGCGCACTTTAAATCAGGGAGGATTGAAAAATGATGAAGAGAATGTTGATCGGTTTGTTAGTTTTATCGGTGCTCTTTGCCGCCTCCTCAGCCTACGCGTTTGAACTGCAAGCAAGCCCCTGGAAGAATGAAGCAACAACGGGGGAAAAGGTAAAAGCAAAAGTCGTATTCGGCCTCAAGAATACACTGCTCGGCTGGACTGAAATCTTCACAGAGCCGTACGAAGCTCGTCAAGGAGGTGCCGGCGAATTTCTTCAAGCGATTCCTGTAGGCATCATCAATGCAGTCTCAGATACGGTTGGAGGTCTCCTCCACCTCGTCACCTCTCCGTGTCCGGCCATTGATATCCCCCTCCCGGAAGGCGGCACGGACATAGCCGAGATACTCAGTTAAACGTCCAATCGAGACCTTAAGGAAACAGGAAGCGCCTTCGGCACTGCCGGGGACGCTTCCGGGTAACGAGCTTTCTCAAGAACACCTTTGAAATAATCAGCGAGTTCATATTTACCTCGTTTCAAGGCCCCGCGAATGATAATCCGACACTTACGTTCCAACTCCTGACTCGCAATTTTTCGTTGATCGGCAGTGAGCATCCCCGATCTGAGAATTTTCAGCAGTGCTCGAACGCGAAACTGATCCATCACTTCAAACTGTCGTGATCGCTGGTCGGCATGCCCACCGTACCGGATCACATAAGGCCGTTCAACCAATCCGATCGGCAGGCACGCACTTGTTCTGAGCCACAAATCATAATCTTCACAGGCAGGAAGCGATTCGTCAAAAAAGCCGACCCGGTCAAAAAATGCTTTTCTCATCATGACACAAGAAGGACTCACCATAGAAAGTGAAACACATCGTTCAAAAATAAAACCGCCTGCTTTTCGATGTTTCTTCATCGGATTGACTCGCGTTCCATTCCGAATCCAAATCTCATCCGTCTGGCAAATCAGGCAGGCCGGAGTTTCTTCAAAAAACTTAAGTTGGGCCTTCAGCTTCCCAGGTAACCATTCATCATCAGAGTCTAAAAATGCGACAAACGGCGCACGCGCATTTTTAATCCCGACATTCCGCGCAGCTGCAGGACCCATACGGGTTTGGAACAAGTACCGAATTTCTGGATGCTTCTGCCCCAGCTGTTCCACGACCGCGCGCGATGTATCGTTGGATCCATCATCCACGACAATCAATTCAAAGGAAGCTCCTTTTTGAGTCAAAACCGAACGAAGTGCTCTCGCTAGCGTGGAGGCTCGATTAAAGGCGGGAATAATTACGCTGACTTGCATCCTTTCATCCCCCACCGTTATCGCGAGGACGTGGATCGTAAGACGCCGCGATCAGCTAACCGAATGGAATTGATCATGGCGCTTGGAAACGCACGATTCCGATAGGCAATGTCAAACGCAGTACCGTGATCCGGCGATGTTCTCAAATACGGTAATCCCAGGGTCACATTCACACCGTCACGAAAGGCAATCATCTTAAAAGGCGCTAACCCTTGATCATGATACATCGCGACGACCGCGTCGAACCGCCCCTCGTAAGCATCGTGAAACACTTGATCCCCCGGAAGCGGTCCTTCGACGCGGATCCCCTTCCTGCGTGCGGCCTGAACGGCTGGCAGCACAATTTCGTCCTCCTCGGTTCCAAATTCACGTCCGTGTGGATTCAGACTAGCGACGCCGATTCTGGGGAACTTGATCTTTAACCGCTCCTTCAGAAATTCGTTCGTGAGCCGAATTTTCGTCACGATACCTTGAGGACTCAAAACGCGAGCCACTCGCTTCAGAGGAAGATGGGTCGTTGCGAGCGTCACGCAAAACCGTTCACTGACGAACATCATCGCAAAGTCTTTGACACGAGCTGCTCTTGCTAAATATTCGGTATGGCCCAAAAAATGAGGATCCACCAGCCGCATCGCACCTTTGTGTACCGGTGCCGTCACCACCGCATGAATCTGATATCGAGCTGCTCCAAACGCAGCCTTCTCCAGCGCAGCGTGTGCAAGGCAGGCATTCCACTTGGAGACCTTCGCAATCGCAAACCGCTTGCCTGCCGGTGGAAGCTTCTTCCCAATTCGTTTTTCATAGGTGACTTCCGCTTCGTCTGTAATATCTAACAAATTGATCTGATTCGGTTGGAGCATCGGATCATCCAGAGATCTGATCACATTCGGGCGAAACGGAATCGCAAGCCGCTCGCTCGCATATCGAAAAACAGACTCACTCCCAATCACGATGGGGATAGAATTTTTCGGAAAGCTATTCCGTAGGGATTTTAGGATGATCTCAGGACCAACGCCGCCCGGATCCCCCATCGTCAGTAGAAGAACTGGCTTTTCCTTGGCCACTCTGAAATTCATCGCCGGCGATTTGGTTCGTTTTTGCCATTCATGACTGCGTTGAGGAAGGTCTTTAAAAGGGCGGAGGATTACCCCCACCACTTTAAGGAGTGTCGCAAGGAACGAACCTTAAAGTGGTGGGGGGTCAGCGAACAGAAATGTAGGATCTATTCTTGACTTCCGCCATCCACTCAACAAACCGCTCGTGGGCTTTGATGCGGAAGACCTTGTCACGAATTTCGTCGCGTAATTCTTCAAAAGTTTTCTGTACCCCAATCTTTTTCTTGCCCACTTTAAAAATATGATAGGCGCGCTCCGTTTCCAGCACGTCTGAAAAGGAACCCTCCGCCAGCGAGAAAATGATACGATCGATGTCGTCGAGCAAAGTCCCTTTGGTCACAAAACCAAGTACTCCACCCGCTTCAGCATTGGAGCTTTGTGAATTTCTCATGACCAACCGTGAAAAGTCCGCGCCTCGTTTCAACCTCAAAAGCAAATTTTCTGCTTTTTTCTTTGCTCCCTCGTCGGTGATTCCTTCCTTGATCGCTTCATCACTTTTTCGAATCGTAATCGTCCAGAGTTCAACTGCGTCTTTGGCGATGAACTCGTCTGGATGATCCTGAAAGTATTGTTCCACCTCCTCCGGCGAGACAACCACCTTACCGCGAATCACAAATTGATGCAGGCGTACGATGGCAAGGCGCTGACGGCACTGCTCCTCTAAAAGCGGGCGGGTCAGTCCTGCGCGTTGCATCTCACCTTCAAACGTCGCTTCGTCAGGAAATTGAGACTTGAAACTCGCGATCCACTCTTCGATTTCGGAGTCCAAGACTTCAATGCCCATCTTTTCAGCTTCCTGATAGACCAGTTTGTCCTCGATCATTTGATTCAAGAGTTTGAGCCGAACTTCACGAAGCTCCTTTTGTAGTTCCGGCCCTTGATAAGTTTCTTTTATTTGTTCATAAATCGGGCGAAACACCGTATCAAACTCGCTCTGGGTGATCACTTCCTCATTCACCACAGCAGTCACCCGATCAACAAGACGGCGATCCGCCGCCGGAAGTAAGCCAGGAAGAACTAGGAAGCTCAAGAGAAATAGAAACAGACACTTCATAGAGGGCCGTACCCTATCATAATTGCCTTGTTTTTTCAATCCCGGCCCCCAATCGCGCGCTAACGCCCTTTCAAAGACAAGGTCTTCGGTAAGCGCCTTCCGGTTACTTGTGAAGGCGCAATTGACCCACCGCTGTCCTGTCTTCATTACCTTGCGAGTCAAAAACAGAGAGTTGGTAATGAATTGTCTCGCCATGAATGTCCTCTATGGGAATCTCATATTGATAAGGCAAGGGTTGAGGAAGGGTGAAGGTGTTCAGAGTGTTTAAGTTCTCATCATAGAGCGTCAGGCGGCCTTGCTTAATGAAGCGGTAGTAATTACAGTCAATGGTGAAGAGGAGTCTGTCTTCTTTCTTTTCTGCAGTGATGGAAAGGTGTGGGCTGAGTTTGGTAGGGTC
>Ga0156289_1010_pt1 | contig 24904 bp, 20 predicted proteins | sample RifCSPlowO2_12_FD_116157 | JGI IMG/M metagenome (GOLD analysis project Ga0156289, IMG submission 116157) | Omnitrophica bacterium RIFCSPLOWO2_12_FULL_50_11
AGTTCCATCTTTTTCTCTTTCATTCGGTCGGTCACCTCGGCGAACTCAATCTGGATGATTTTTTCCAGATCCTCCCGGGTCAGCTGGTGGAAAACGATCATGTCATCAACGCGGTTCAAAAACTCAGGCCGAAATGTCTTCTTCGCTTCGTCCACAAATTTTGTTTTCATACCGTCGTACGTCTCTTGCTCCGACTTCGCCTTAAAGCCGAGATCCCCGTGGCGCTTCCAAAGGTCGACCCCGATATTGGACGTCATAATTAAAACCGTGTTCCGGAAATCCACCCGACGACCAAAGGAGTCCGTCAAACGGCCGTCTTCCATCACCTGGAGCAGAATGTTAAAGACATCTGGATGTGCTTTTTCCACTTCATCCATAAGCACAACCGAATAAGGCCGCCGCCTCACCTTCTCGGTCAACTGACCTCCTTCCTCATACCCCACATAGCCGGGAGGCGCTCCCACAAGACGGGAAACATTAAATTTCTCACTGTATTCGGACATGTCAATTTGAACCATCGCATCCGGATCACCGAACATGAACTCCGCAAGCGCACGCGCCAGAAGTGTTTTTCCCACACCGGTCGGCCCCATGAAGATGAAATTACCAATGGGGCGCCTCGGATTCCGAAGACCCGACCGCGAACGACGAACCGCATGCGCAATCGCTTTAATCGCTTCGTCTTGACCAATTACCTTCTTGTGGAGCTCCTCTTCCATTCGGAGCAGCCGAGCCGTTTCCTTTTCCTCCAGACGTTGGAGCGGAACCCCGGTCATCTTTGAAACAATGTAGGCTATCTCTTCTTCGCCCACCGAAACTTCGATCTCAGATTTGGATTCCTTCCAGCTTTTTTTAATTCTGTTGAGCTCCTCTTTGGCTTTGCGCTCTTCATCGCGCAGTTTGGCTGCTTTTTCGAAGTCCTGCGCCTTAATCGCTGCCTCCTTCTCCATCTTGACCTCTTCAATCCGCGCCTCATGTTTCTTTAAATCTTTCGGCAGCCGGGTAACGGAGAGCCGCGCGCGGGATCCTGCTTCGTCAATTAAGTCAATCGCTTTGTCCGGCAAAAATCTGCCGCTAATGTATCGATCCGACATTTTGGCAGCTGCTTCCAAAGCCTCGTCTGTCAATTTCACCCGGTGGTGGGCCTCATACCGGTCCCGTAACCCTTTCAGAATCTCGACCGTTTCGTCGACCGTAGGTGGATCCACATTAATCGTCTGAAATCGTCGCGCGAGCGCGGCATCTTTTTCAATGTACTTTCGATATTCGTCGAGCGTCGTGGCACCAATGCATTGGATCTCACCGCGCGACAGCGCTGGCTTTAAGATGTTCGACGCGTCAATGGCACCCTCTGCCCCACCCGCCCCGACGAGTGTGTGAAGCTCGTCAATAAAAATGATCACGTTTTCAGCGCGGCGAATTTCGTCCATGACGCCTTTAATTCGCTCTTCAAACTGGCCGCGGTACTTGGTCCCCGCCACCATGAGTGCTAAGTCGAGAACGACAATCCGCTTGTCCAGTAAAACTTCGGGCACGTCATTGGCAACGATCCGCTGAGCTAAGCCTTCTACAATTGCTGTTTTGCCGACGCCTGCTTCTCCTAACAAGACCGGATTATTTTTCGTTCGCCGCGCAAGAATCTGAATGACGCGTTCAATTTCATCGAGACGGTTCACCACCGTATCCAATTTACCCGCCCGCGCGAGAGAAGATAAATCTCGTCCAAAGGCGTCCAAGGCAGGCGTTTTTGTCTTCGTTCCTTTCGCAGTGCCTGGACCGGATGGAAAACCGCCTCCCTCGTGCGAAGGAGCCGATGAACCCAAAAGTTTAATCACTTCGGAACGCACTTTGTTCAAGTCCAAGCCGACATTCATGAGCACATGACTTGCCACACCTTCTCCCTCCTTGATGAGACCGAGGAGCAAGTGTTCGGTTCCAATGTAGTTGTGACCCAGTCTTCTTGCTTCATCCATGGCAAGTTCAATCACCTTCTTCGCCTTGGGTGTAAACGGGATGTCCCCAGAAACAATGGTGCTGGGACCAAATTGCACCAATTTCTCGACCTCAAGACGAATCGTGTCGAGCGAAAGCCCTAAATTTTGCAATACCGCTGCGGCCACACTTTCTCCTTCTTTAATTAAACCGAGTAAGATATGTTCCGTCCCAATGTAATCGTGATTAAAACGCTTCGCTTCTTCTTTTGCGAGAATAATGACTTTTCGTGCACGTTCTGTAAAACGGTCAAACATTTGTCCCTCCCGACATCCGTTTCATCGATTAAACTGACCCCTCGGGGAGTTTTTTTCTCCTTCCTGAGGGGTCATCCTGAGCGAAGCGAAGGATCTTGCGAGATCCTTCGGCCCTTCGGGCCTCAGGATGACGGGTCGGGAAACTCCCGACCCGTCAATTAAACTAACTCCACGTCCTTCAACCGTGTCCGCAGCAATTCAGCTCGCTTGTAGTCTCGTTCCGCCGTTTTCAAAGTTACCGAACTTAACTTCTGCAGATGGGCGGGTTGCATGTACAAGAACAGTGCATTTAAATTTTTCTTACTCAAATTCTTAATAAATCCAACATCCACCCCCAACCGCATCAAAGACAACAACCCAAGCGTTTCAGCGCTCGACATGAGCCGCGCAGATTTAAGGGCTCCGACGGCGCGCCAGATTTGATCTTCCAGTTTTGCCCGGCGCTTCTCTACAAGATGGCTCCTTGCTTCCTTTTCATGTTCGATCACTTGCCGCATGACGCGGTCCAAGCCGTCGACAATTTCCTCTTCGGCTTGGCCGAGTGTCATCTGATTTGAAAACTGAAAAAAATTACCGCTTGCCTGCGTTCCCTCCCCAAAAAAACCACGCGCCGTCAAGTTAAGTTTCGAGAGCGCCTGCAAAATTTTGTTCACTTGTTTCGTCATCATCAACCCGGCCAGATGCACCATACACGAAGCACGAAGTCCTGTGCCCACATTGGTCGGACACGCCGTCAAATACCCAAGACTCTCGTGAAACGAATAGGAAAGCCTCTTGTCAAGAGCAGAATCCACTTTGTCAACGAGGCGCCATGCCTCAATTAAATTCAAACCCGATTGAAGCACTTGAACCCGCAAATGGTCTTCTTCGAGCACCATGATGCTTATAACTTCATTGCGGCTTACGGCCAACCCCCGTTCGCCTTGATCGGCCGCATGCTCTCGGCTGATCAAGTGGCGCTCGAGCAAAAATTGCATGTCCAAATCTTTCAGGTTCTTGTAATCAAAAAAATATGAGTCCTTGAGCATGGGCAGGCTGACAACCGCTTTTTCTACCTCGTCAAGCAGTTGTCGTTGCCGAGCTTCCTCCAACCTTTCCGAAAACGCGTATCCGCTCAGATTTCGGGCGAGCCGGATCCGAGAACTCAGCACAATATCATTTTCCGGTCCGGTTCCTCGTAGCCATTCACAGGTTGACGTTAAAAGTTCATTCAGTTCTTTAGTTGGTTCCATAATCAAGCGTCATTCTGAGGCAGCATACCAGGCCCTTGCCGAAGTCGCCAAAAGGCATCGGCGACCCGCCAGCACTTTGTGGCGGGAATCCCGACTGAGATCCTTCGCGGCACTTCGCGTTGGTTTGCTTTCCGCTCAGGATGACGAGACGACGAAAAACGTCGACTCGTCACTTTTGTTTTTTATCCGACTTCTTCACTCTTTCTTCCAGCTGATGGATCCGGTCCCGGATCTGAGCGGCCTCTTCAAACGTTTCAGCTGCGATGCATTTTTTCAAGCGCTCGTGGAGGTCTCGCAATTCAACGGACCATTTCATTTCACCTGTCGCTTTTGCGGGTACCTTCCCGACATGGCGTAGCTCACGCTGAACCCGTTTCAGGAGCGGTGTGAGCACCCGCTCAAAAAACCGGTAGCAATCCGCACAGCCCAAACGTCCCGTTCTTCCAAAGTCCTCATACGACATGCTACAAGTTTTACAGGTGAGCTTTTCTCCTGCTTCGTCGCGACCGGTCACGCCGATATCAGACAGACTCGCCAAAAGTTTATTGAAATCAAAATGGGTCTTAAAATCGGAGCCTTTTTGCTCCGCACAACTTTCGCACAAATGGACTTCCACCATCTGATTGTTCATAATTTCCGTCAAATGAATCGTGGCCTCGTTCTGTCCACACGCATTGCAAATCATCTGTCGCCCTAGAACGTATACCGGATCCCATCGCGCTTCGTGAGGTCACGAAATGCGCTCATGAGTTTTCGGGTCATTTTCCCAGGTTTTCCCGTCCCAATCTTGCGGCCGTCCACCTTAACCACCGGCACTACCTCAGCCGCCGTACCGGTCAAAAAAACTTCGTCTGCGTTAAAGAGGTCATGCCGCGTGAGCACACGTTCCTGACAGGGGATGTCATTCCGTAAGGCGAGATCCATGATCGCCTGCCGTGTAATCCCTCTTAAAACGCCGACATAAGTCGGCGGCGTCTGGAGAATCCCGTTTTTGACCATGAAAATGTTGTCGCCGGTGCACTCCGCAACGTAGCCAGCGTCATTGAGCATGAGCGCTTCCTTGTAATTGGAGTTCGATGCCTCAAGCTTTGCCAGAATATTGTTGAGATAATTGAGCGACTTGAGCGCCGGATTGATCGCTTCTGGAATGTTCCGTACCGTCGGAACCGTGATAATGTCCATTCCATTTCGGTAAAATGACTCCGGATAGAGAATAATCTTATCCGTAATGATAAAGATATTCGGCTTCTCACACAAACGGGGATCGAGGCCTAGGTCTCCCTCGCCGCGCGTCACCACGACTCGAATGTAGGAGTCGCGGAGCCGATTCCGTTTCAACGTCTCCACAATCGCCTCCGTCAACTCTTCACTAGAAAGCGGAACTCGAAGCATGATCGAATGAGCGGACTCGCCCAGTCGCGTCAGGTGTTCTTCCAATTTGAAAACGAGACAGTTGTAGGCACGGATTCCCTCGAACGCACCGTCGCCGTACAAAAGCCCGTGATCAAAAACGGAAATTTTTGCTTCTCGCTTTGGTACAAACTCGCCGTTCAAATAAACGTGAAGCTCCGTGGGCGACGTTCGCAGCCCTTTTCCCGATTTTCCAAAACTTTTTGAACTCATGGTGAGATGCCTCCGACTTTCGAAATGTTCTGAACCAAACCTTCATGTAATCGATACACGCGGTCGCTCTTTTGAGCAAAGCTTTCTTCGTGCGTCACAATACAAAAGGTTTGCCCTCTTTCATTCAATTTGAAAATCAGCTCATGAACCGTATTGGCCGTCTCCTCATCCAAATTGCCCGTCGGTTCATCGCAAAAAACAATGTCCGGTTCGTTGACGAGTGAACGTGCGATTGCTACGCGCTGTTGTTCACCGCCCGAGAGCTCACTGGGCAAATGGCCTCGCCGCTGCCACAAGCCAACCTCTTTAAGCAATGTATCGGCTCGTCTTGAATCGCGCTTACCCCGAATCCAACTCGGCAGAACAACATTTTCTTCGACCGTCAGTTCCGGAAGCAAATGGTAAAACTGAAAAACGAAACCAACTTTTTGATTCCGATACCTTGCAAGCGCTGCTTCGCCTAACGTGCTGATGTCATCACCTTCAAACTCCACGCTTCCCTTCGTCGGCCGGTCTAAACCGCCCAACAGGTGAAGCAGAGTCGACTTACCGGTCCCTGACCGACCCACAATAAAAACGAGTTCACCCCGTATGATCTCTAAATCAACGCCACGAAGGACGTGAAGCGGACCATTCGGTCCTTTGTAGTCCTTCGCGAGACCGATAGCCTTCAACATCATCCCCCACCACCTGGTTTCCGGAGAATAAATGCTGGGGGCTTACTCATAACGCAACGCTTGCACCGGACTTAGATTCGCTGCGTAGTGCGCTGGATAGAGGCCTGCCAAAAGCGACATCAGGAGCGCAAATGCCACGATCACAATCACATCCGGAGTATTCACTTGTGCCGGTATCTGGTCAAAATAATAAATGTCACTTGGAAAAACAGAAATTCCAAACGTCCGCTCCAAAAAATCAGAAACCGGATTCAAATTCATTGCAAGAGCCAGTCCGCTAGCAGTTCCGACGAACACGCCCGACAATCCGACGACCAATCCTTGAACCAGGAAAATCCGTCGGACCGCACCACGCGTTGCGCCAAGCGCCCTCATAATGCCAATGTCCTTCGTCTTTTCCATGACCGTCATGATTAAGGTCGACACGATGTTAAAAGCGGCAACCAAAATAATGAGAGAAAGCAAGACCGTCATCACATTTTTTTCAACCTGTAAGGCTGAAAAAAATGTACGGTTCAAATCGATCCAGCTTCGAACCACATATCCAGTTCCGAACAATCCTTGAAGGGGACCTTTCAGCTTTTCCGCAAAACCGACGTCAGCGAGCCTGAGCCCGATACCCGTGACATGGTCATCCAGCCGATAAAGTTCTTGTCCTCTGGTCAAATGAACCAGCACCAAACCAGAGTCGAAATCGCTCATGCCGAGTTGAAAGATACCTGAAACCACAAACGGAAGACTTCGCGCTCGCTTCACGACTTCTTTGAGAGATTCCTCATCCATCGCGGGCGAAATGATGGTTACCACGTCGCCGACCTCAACGCGCAACCGCTCGGCCAGGCTTGAACCAATCACTGCACGACCGATCCGTTTCTGGTGCGCCGGATCAATCGAGACATCCACTTCCGTAAAATCAAGCGTCCCGCGGCGCAAATGTTTTTCAAAAAGCATCAACGGTTCGCGTTCGGGATCAATCGCTTTAAGCACGATGCCAACCGCATTCCGGTCTGAGCGGATGATCGCTTGACCTTCCACATAAGGAGCGATGGCGGTGATTTCAGAGCCTCCCCCCAACTTGATCGTTTCGATCACAGCATCCAAATTGCCGACGCCACCAATCTTTTCCAATCGGATGTGCGGCTGGACACCGACAATTTTCGTTTTCAGCTCTCGGTCAAAACCGCTCATCACGGCCAAAACGACGATGAGCGCCATGACGCCGACCGCCACACCCAAAACGGAAATCACCGAAATCAAGGAGACGAAACCATGGCGCCTTCCTTTCAGCACGTGTTTCATCGCAATAAAGAATTCGAACTTCACACTCCCTCCCCTTTTTCCCCATGTGGCGTAGTCAGATTTAAGTAGGAAACAGGTCTCAGCTGCGGAAATAAGATCACGTCACGAATAGACGGTGAATTCGTAAGCAGCATAACGAGTCGGTCAATACCAATCCCAAGGCCACCCGCTGGAGGCATAGCGTACTCCAAGGCCGTCAGAAAATCTTCATCCAATTTCTTGTCGACGCCGATGATTTCCTTTTGCGCCATCAAACGTTCTCGCTGCTCGAATGGGTCGTTTAATTCCGAAAAAGCATTAGCAATTTCCATTCGCGCCACATACAACTCAAAACGTTCCACCACACCTTGATCATCTGTTCTCCGCTTCGCAAGCGGTGTCGTCACTGCCGGATAGTCAACTACAAATGTCGGATCGACCAACTCAGGCTCTACAAAACGGTCAAACGCTTCGTTTAGCTGATCTACCTCTTCTGGAAATTGATCAATAGGTATGCCAACTTCCCCGGCAAGTGATGAAATCTTCCCACGCCGCCAATCCACGCCGCTTTTCTCTTTAAGTTCGTCGTAAAACGAAATGCGCTTCCAGGGTCTTTTAAAACCAATGTGGTACTCTCCGAAAGAAATCGTTTCACTTTGGCACACTTTACGCACCATAGTTGTAACGAGCTCCTCAGTCAGCACCATCATTGATTCGTAATTGGCATAAGCCTGATAAAGCTCTAGCATGGTGAATTCTGGATTGTGCTGGCTGGAAAGACCTTCGTTCCTAAAATTCCGATTCATCTCAAACACTTTTGAAAATCCACCCACCAAAAGGCGCTTTAAATAAAGTTCGGGCGCAACGCGAAGATAAAGATGCGTATCGAGCGCTTCATGATGTGTAACGAAGGGACGAGCCCGCGCGCCTCCCGGAATAGGCTGCATCATCGGAGTTTCCACTTCCGTAAAGCCGCGTTCCTCAAGGAACGATCGAATCTCACGCATTAACTGGCTCCTCTTGCGGAACACGTCTCGGACACCTTCACTCATCATGAGATCCAAATATCGTTGACGATACCGAGCCTCTACGTCCCGAAGGCCGTGCCGCTTCTCAGGAAGCGTTCGGACAATTTTGGCAAGCAGCACAAAGCGTTCTACTTTAATTGATCTCTCACCCTTTTGCGTGATGAAAAGTGCACCCTCAATCCCCAGAATGTCACCAAGATCAAGCGATTCAAAAAATCCAAATTGCTCCTTGCCAACCAGATCGTATTTGACATAAATCTGGATTTTTTCGGTCTCATCCCTCACATCGGCAAAAGCGGACTTCCCATGCAGACGACGTGTCATCACCCGGCCTGCGACTTTAACCTGCCTACCATCCTGAAACGGTTCCAAAAGATCCCGAATGATATCTGTGGGCACAAACCCATCCGAATAAAGAGAAACGCCCTTCGCTTTTAAGCCCCTAATTTTACCCAGCCGTTCCTTCAATACTTCGGATGAGGAATCCACGGAAATACCTCAGCTGTAAGAAGTTACGAACACGTACAATCGTTTACAAAATAAAGAGTAGCAAAAAAAGCGCGTCATTCTGAGACGGCGATACAGGACAAAGTCGGAGATCCCTGAACGAGATCCTTCAGTCGGCCTACGGCCTCCTTCAGGATGAGCCATCGGACTCTCCTAAAAGGCCCCCGATGGCTCATCTTACTACGTGATGTGGACAGTGTCAATGAACCTGAGTGCTTACGACTCTGCTTAAATGATGGCGTGACGCCAAGTTGCAGCAAGTCCGTGATAAGCAAGCCTAAACTCAATTTCAGACTCAATTTCTGCGTGACAAAGCCGATGAGCATTGGTAGAATGCCGCTCTTCATGCCGGTTCCGAAAAGGTCAGATCCAACGCTCATCAAAGCCCGTTCCGTATCCCCACCGTCGATTCTCCATTTACTCAGGCTGCTCGTGCTTCTTACCGTATTTGGTAGTTTCGTTTCAACACCGCCGCTGGGCGCGCAGTCAAGCAAGACACCTCAAGAACTTTTATTGACCCCTATGAATGAAATCAATCAAGATCCTTATTTCGGCTGGGTTCTCGCGCAAAGAGACCGCGGCGCAGCGGTTGAGACAGCGAAGATTGAATACTTAATTGAGCGGATTCGGAAATCGCCTTACCTTTTTATCCGCAATCGAGTCGAATATTCAGCAGCCGAAGCGGCACGACATCTCACTTGGAAATACGAGCATGCACGCCGGTACGCGCTGACCGCACACGATTTCATCCGACACCTCGCAACGCGGTCGCTCGAATCGGGCCTCCTCTACCTCGTCAAACTTCCGAATGGAACCACGTATCCGGTGAAAGAACTCCTCGAAAATGAGCTTTTCGCACTCGAACAATCTCTCAACAAGAAACAACCCGCACACGTCCCGTTTTAGTCCGGTTTTCTCATCAATTTGGCGGATTGATGAGAAAATCGCTTTGGACGCACGAAGTTGCGTCCACATGCACGCACGGGATGATCGACATCCCGGCGTGCAGTGCTGGCCCATAAAGGGCCGGCAAAGTTTTGCGCCCCTCTCAAAACGGGGCGCAAAAGACAACCCCTGTGGTACAAATGGACAAGCCTATTTGCACCACAACCTCTTCGAGGGCATTTCTCATTGGCGATGAGAAATGCGGGTTAGCTGCTCAGGCCAAGCGTTCGAAAAACTTCGTTTCTAGTTCCTCGAGGCTTCTGAGAACTCCTGCGTAAGCGCGCCCGATGGCTTCCTCAAAACTTTTCCCCTTCGCCAGATACAAGATGAAACTGCGGAAACGACTTGCCCCGTACGTTTCAATCAGATACCGGACGAAAGCCTGCGATTCGCCGTAGTAAACGTTCGCTGCACCTCGAGTTTGCTGTTTGGGATCGACAATCGTGAGCAATTTGAGCGGGAGGAGCTTTCCTTGTGCCGCTGCCAGTTTGACGGCACGATTCAAGTCCTCTCGTTCCTCATCTTCCTGAGCAAGTGCGAAACCCTCGTGCAGCCACGTGGGCACGTTCCTATGTTCGCCGGTCAGCTCGTAAAGCACCAGATGCGCCACCTCGTGCGGAAGCGTCGAACTGAAAAAATGCCGCGATCCCAGGTACGTTGTGATCAACTTTTTTCCGTAATCGGCGTCACCTGCTGCCCAACTCGGTGCGCCACGTTTCTGTTGAAACATCTCCTGGTTCTCAAAAATAAAAATCCGAACGCGGCCGTCCTCCTGCCAACCTCGTTTCGGACCGTCATCATCCAATCGTTTCAAGATGCGGCCAAGATTTTCTTCGGCGTGCACCAAAACCTTCTGAGAAAGATCGAAATCTCTGGTCTTCAGGTAAACATTAAAGTGATCTCCCTTAAGCTCCACCCACTCATCTTCCCGTAACGGTTCCTCGTGTTCAGGTTTGATGTGCTCAAGAACACCGGAGTGCACAAGTAGGGACGGATCGGTCTCCTCCAAATCACGGTGGTGAAGCCTTGCGTCATCTTGAGAAAAGCACGGACAACTGAACACAAAGAGGGCGAAAAATAAAGACGCAAGTTGCCTTCCTCTCGTACGAGCAGAAACAATGGCAAAGGATACAATGAGAACGAACAAGCAAAAAAGAGGAAACAAATGCCCACCCTGCTGGTACACCGTCCTCGCCCTTGGAAGCAGCACAGTACGCACGAGCCCGCCGGCGACAAATGTGTCATGCCTATGGGTGTCTTCAACACGATCGACGACCTCGCCTGTAAAACTCACAAAAGCAGAAACGCCGGTGTTCGCAGCGCGGACAACGGGCACCCCATTTTCAATGGCTCTAAAAATCGATGCTTGAAGATGTTGGTACGCTGCCGCACTCTTTGAAAACCAAGCGTCGTTGGTCAACACCACGAGAAACTGTGCTCCTCGTTCGACCGCCCGCCGCGCAAGCGACGGAAAAGTGTCCTCGAAGCAAATGAGCGGCGAAAAGCGCTTCGAATTTTCTAACACAAATACGCTCACATCTTCACCCGCCCGGTAATCCCCCACGCCGAGCGAATCCGCGAGGCGCTCCAAACCAAACATACCGAAAAACGGCCGCCACGGCACATATTCACCAAACGGAACCAAGCGGACTTTGTCGTAGCGCGCTTCGAGCCCGGATCCACGTTCCACCAGAAAAACGCTGTTGTAAGATCCTCCTAAAACATCCAAATAAGGACTTCCCAAAACCATCGGAACGTTGAGCTCTTTTTGAAATTTCAATATTTCCTCACGTTTCGGATCCAAATTAAAGTAACCTGGAAACGCAGCCTCGGGCCAAAGAATTAGCTCGGGCTTGTCATGTCCCACAAACCGCGTGAGGGCAAGGTGCGTTTCGAGAATCTCCGCTTTCCGTCCTGGATCCCATTTCACGTCCTGCGCAATATTTCCTTGAATCACCGCAAGTCGAATCTCATCTCCACGGACTGTTGGCTCGTTTCCACGACCAAGGAAAAAAGAACTCGCCAGGATGACAACGAGCGCACCAGTACCAACGGTACCAGGTACAGAAGGGACAGGTTCACCGAACCTGTCCCTTCTGTACCTGGTACCGAGAAACTGCACCACAAAAAAAATCCCAACATTGACAAACATGACGAGCCACGAAACACCGAACGCCCCCACAAAAGCTGCGATCCGTGCAATGCCAAGGTTGGATGTCTGGCTGTACGCCAGTAAATTCCAGCCGAAACCCCAAACGGGAATCTCGGTCCGCACCCACTCGAGAACAGCCCACGCCGATGGAATCAGAAAAAGAAAGGCGAAGCGCTGCTTCGATTTCCATACCGAACAAAACACAACGCCAAAGAGGCCAAAATAAAACGCGTACAAAAAAGCAACAAACACCCAGCCAAAGTACGTGACGTGACGAAGCCACTCCACAGAGGCAAAGAAAAAGAGGAAACCCGTCAAGTAGAAGAAACTGAACGCATCGCGCACACGCTCAAGCCGCGCACTCAGACAGAAGATGGGTACAAAAGCAATCCAAGCGAGCCACGAAAATGAGAATTTTGGAAAGGAAAGAATAAGGAGCAGAGCGGCGGTCAGCGAACAAACAGTGCCGTGGTACGCGTTTAGCGTCACTTCCTCCCCCCCTTGTTCGCCACAACGCGTTGGCGGAATCCGTCCCAAAACGCTTTGTGGCGAACAAGGGGGGGAGGAAAAATCGCTAAACAGATACGTGCCGTGAAACACTTTTATCCGCCGTGGCACTTCTTGTACTTCTTTCCGCTTCCGCAAGGGCAGGGTTCGTTGCGGCCGATCTTAGCTTGACTTCGCCGAAAGGTCGCCGGACGGTCAGCCGATTCTCGACGACGCCGGCCGCCAGTGTCAGGAACCGGCTCAGCCCCCGGAGCAAAATCATGTGTCCCTAGACGACCCATTTGCTGATCTTGCAGCAAGGCCGATGGCCCAACACCAGCGTCGAACCCGCTAGCTTCGGGATGCAGATATTCCTGGCGGCTTGGACTTATTACCGTCGACACTTTCTCCTCACGCACGGCTTGAACCTTGAAGAGGAACTCGATCGCCTCTTCCTTAATGGAAGAAACCATCTCCTCAAACATTTGAAACGACTCCTGCTTGTACTCGACGAGGGGATTGCGCTGGCCGTAGGCCCGGAGGTAAATCCCCTCGCGAAGCTCATCGATCGAACGAAGATGTTCTTTCCACTTGGAATCGATCACGTGAAGGAGAATGTAACGGCTTAAAAAGTGGATCCTGTCTTTTCCAAACTTTTCTTCCCGGCTCCGGTACGCTGCTTTTACTTTTTCAACGATTTCCTCCCGAAACGCGTCAAATGTGTCTTTCGTAAAATAAGGATCCTCCACGTCAATCCCACACTTCGCACGGAGCGCTGTTCTCAATCCTTCGCCGCTGCGTTCTTCTTCGCGGATCTCTGGGTTCATGTATTTCAGAATCAGCTCGTCGGCAAAATTTTCGATCATTTCGATCACGTGATCGGTCAAATCGGCGCTTTCCAGCACCCGGTTTCGTTCCTCGTAAATGATCTCTCTTTGCCGGTTCATCACGTCGTCGTATTCCAGAAGATGCTTGCGAATCTCAAAGTTTCGTCCTTCTACGCGCCTTTGTGCCGTTTCCACCGCGCGCGTGACAAGCGGATGCTGAATCTCCTGACCTTCCTCCATCCCAAGACGCTGCATCAAACCGGAAATCTTGTCCGATCCAAAAATCCGCATCAGATCATCTTCAAGCGAAAGGTAAAACTTGGAGCTGCCAGGATCACCCTGCCGGCCTGTGCGGCCGCGCAGCTGATTGTCAATACGCCGCGCTTCATGCCGTTCCGTGCCCGTCACGGCCAAGCCCCCTTTTTGCGCCACACTTTCCCCCAAAACAATATCGGTCCCCCTGCCGGCCATGTTCGTCGCGATTGTAATCGCGCCCGGTTGACCTGCCCGCGCAACGATTTCGGCTTCCTGCTCGTGGTACTTGGCGTTCAGCACCGTGTGCGCAAGGCCGCGCCGCTTGAGCATTTGACTCAAGTGTTCCGACTTCTCGATGGATATCGTACCCACCAAAACCGGCCGGCTTTGGTTGTGAATCTCAGCAATTTCCTCGACGATCGCATTAAACTTTTCGCGTTCGGTGCGGTAAATGCAATCGGGGTGGTTGTGGCGGATGAGCGGCCGATTGGTTGGAATGACAAGCACCTCGAGCTTGTAAATTTTTTCGAATTCAGCCGCTTCGGTCGCCGCGGTTCCCGTCATACCGGCGAGTTTTTTGTACATGCGGAAATAATTCTGAAAGGTAATCGTTGCAAGCGTTTGATTTTCCCGCTCGATCTTGACGCGCTCTTTGGCTTCAAGCGCTTGATGCAGTCCATCCGAAAAGCGGCGTCCGGGCATTAAGCGCCCCGTAAACTCATCGACGATGACAACTTTGCCGTCCTTGACCATGTAATCCACGTCGCGCCTGAAAAGCACGTGCGCCCGAAGGGCTTGACTAATGTGGTGGATGACATCGATTTGCGTATTTTCATAAATATTTTCAACATTCAAAAGCGACTCGCAGCGCGCAATTCCTTCTTCTTTGAGCGTCGCGGTATTCGCTTTTTCGTCCACCTCGTAATGGACACTTTTTTCGAGCCGTGGAATGATTCTGTCGATCTGGTAGTATTTTTCCGTCGACTCCTCAGCCGGACCAGAAATAATGAGCGGCGTTCGCGCTTCATCGACTAAGATGGAGTCGACTTCGTCTACAATCGCGTAATGAAGTTTGCGCTGGACGCGGTCACGCACATCGGTCACCATGTTGTCTCTTAGATAATCGAACCCAAATTCATTGTTCGTGCCGTAGGTAATGTCCGACTGGTATGCCAACTGACGCGCTGCTGGATCCATCTCGTGCTGAATGACGCCAACCGTTAAACCCAAAAATTCGTAGATCGGTCCCATCCAAAACCGGTCTCGTTTGGCGAGGTAGTCATTGACGGTCACCAAATGAACCCCTTTCTCCGTGAGTGCGTTCAGATAAATGGGCAAGGTGGCGACGAGCGTTTTTCCTTCTCCAGTCGCCATCTCGGCAATCATGCCCCGATGAAGCGCCAGGCCGCCCACGAGCTGACAGTCAAAGTGCCGCATCTTGATCGCTCGACGCGACGCTTCCCGGACGACTGCAAATGCTTCCGGAAGCAAATCGTCAAGCTTCTCGCCTTTTGACAAACGAGCGCGGAATTCGTCTGTTTTCGCCCGCAGCGCTTCGTCTGAAAGTGCTTTCACGGACGGCTCAAGCAAGTTGATTTGATCCACGACCGGCTGCATGCTTTTTAGGATCCGATCGTTTCGCGAACCGAAGACTTTGGTTAACACGGCGGCTGCGCCGCCAAGAATTTTCATCAACATTTGCTTTTACGACATTACGTCTTTTTCGATTGTTCCCGTGCCTCGTGTTTTAAATACGCCTCGATGAAATCGTCAAGCTCCCCGTCCATGACTGCTTGACCGTTTGAGGTTTCGTAATTCGTTCGGTGGTCTTTGACCAATGTGTACGGATGGAACACGTAAGAGCGAATTTGCGAGCCCCACGCAATTTCCTTTTTTTCGCCGTACTGCGTTTTGAGCTTTCGCTCCTCTTCCTCGCGCTTTTTGGCGTACAACCGCGCCTTTAAAATTTTCATTGCCACTTGTTTGTTTTGGTGCTGCGAACGTTCATTCTGACACTGGGCGACAATTCCTGTCGGAAGGTGCGTAATGCGCACGGCGCTTGACGTTTTATTCACGTGCTGACCGCCCGCACCTCCTGCGCGGAACGTGTCAATGCGCAAATCTTTCTCGTTGACTGAAATGTCCATTTCTTCCTCGACTTCCGCAATCACATCCACTGAGGCAAACGAAGTGTGGCGTCTTTTATTAGCGTCAAAGGGTGAGATGCGCACGAGGCGGTGGACACCGCGCTCAGCCTTGAGGTACCCGTAAGCGTAAGGTCCTCGGACAAAAAAGGTGGCGCTTTTGGTTCCCGCTTCCTCACCTGCAAGTGAATCCGCAAGTTGGACGGAAAAGTCCCGATTTTCTGCCCACCGCACGTACATGCGAAGAAGCATCTGTGCCCAATCGCAGGATTCCGTTCCGCCCGCGCCGGCATTGATGCTCACAATCGCGCTGTTGGCATCGAGCGGACCGGAAAGAAGCCTCTGAAACTCAAGCATCTCAACTTCACGCTCGACCTTTTTGAAGTCTCCCTCGAGCTCTTTTAAGGACGCGTCATCGTCACCGACAATGCTCAAGAGTTCTCCGAGGTCTTTTACCTCCTGGTGTGACTTTTTCCACGGATCAATGAGCCGCTTGAGCGATTTGAGCTGGTTGACAGAGTTTTTCGCCTCGGCAGGAGCGTCCCAAAAATCCGGCTGGGACATCTTTTCGTTTAAAGACTGGATTTCACGTTCTTTTCGGTCGAGGTCAAAGATACCCCCTAATCTCTTCGAGCTTCGCGCCCGTTTGTTGGATGGATTTTGCAAGATTTTCGATTCGTTCTTTCATGCGTGACCTCGTAGTTACGCCCCGATGAGTAAACCCCGCACCAATATGGTGCGGGGCAAAGGGACTAATGACGTAAGACAAGACGACACCATAGCTTAGCAGCAACGGCTACTGCTGTCAAACAACCACAGAGTTCTCTGGCTGTCAACACAAACAACGGAGGAAAAATCATCCACGCTGTGCCCCATGGCGTTGAGCCGTGATGTGCTCAAGCTGCTGGCGGGTGCGTTTCAATTCTAATGCTAATTTCTTTTCGTCGGGAAGCGTCATCCGGCCTTATTGCGGGAAAGGGTGACGCGCTCGTAGAACCGAGAGCTAATCTGACGATCAAGCTGGCGGACCGACCACCCGCCGCGCAGGGCTTCCACTTCGTAGAACTTGCGTGCGTGAGCAGTCCTTACCGTAAGAAGCCGGACATAATGAGACCAGGAAAGTGGAAAAATGGCCGCAAGGGCTTCCACATCCAATTTACTCAATCGTGTTGAGGATTTCTCAACAGACACTCGAGATTTGCTAGACACCGTCTGGCAGATTCGAGATTTGCGAGACAGTGTCTGGCCAATTTGAGCAGGCGGGTAGGACAGGTAAAATTCACGCATCTGCTGAAGATTCTGACGTGAAAAGCCTCGGCCGAATTTTTTGGTTAAATCTCGCGACAGATTTTCAAGAATTGCTTCCCCATATTCAGCCCGCTTTCGGCCTTTTTGTTCGTATTCGACAACGCGCCGACTGATCTCCCAGTACGTAGCCGTCAATATGGCATTTACAGAGCCGGCAACTTGGTGCCTGGCTTCTTCCAGAAGCCGCTGAATTCCGCCGAGAAACCGCTGGTATCCCTGCAAAACAGATTCAGATTTTAACCGTTTCATAATGCGTGGCATTTTAACATACCTCCCTTTGAGAATCCTGATTTTTTGGTCTAGGATCATCGAGGATTCAGATAGAACTTTGAGGGAGGCGGGTCGCTTGGCAGGCCGAAGAACTCTTTCCTCCTGCACCGCCTTTAAAAAGCGGCAATATGAATCCAAGAAGAATTCGAGGATCTGTGCATCGATTCAGGGATACAATACTTTCGGCCCTCAGATCGTTGGCTCGCTCGGGAAAAGATACCTCAGGGGAACAAACTCCGTAGCCGATAATAATCTTATGAAGAAAATATGGTCATGCGGTTTGCTGATACTGTTAGTGGGATGTTCGGTTCAAAATCCAAAGGACACCGAACGGGCTATGGCAGTCGCAAGCGAGTTTATAACACTGCTTTATCAATCCAATGACAATGTAAGTCGAGCATTCGCTTTAACATCAAACAATTATCAAGTGGTTTCAAATGAAGGAATGACCCGAACGCTGCGGGATGTCGCAGGCGAAATTGTCGGAAATTATCAAAGACACGATCAAGGTACCGATGTGACTCGTTTGCTCGCACCCGATGCACCTTCCAATGGAAGAGTTATACGGTTTAACGTTGCTTATGAAAACGACCCTGAAGGCCAGCTATTGGTTACCATGATAAAAGAAGGCGGTGTGTGGAAGGTCATGGGCTTCAATATCAACTCTCCAAAAATTGCTGGCCTTCAGGGTGACCCTGAAGGCCAGCTATTGGTTACCATGATAAAAGAAGGCGGTGTGTGGAAGGTCATGGGCTTCAATATCAACTCTCCAAAAATTGCTGAGAGCCAAGCACGAGGAACGCTGCAACAACCTCCTGGTGGCAACCCGACGACGGCAACGTAATCCAGAGAAACCGCGAAAGGAATCCTTTGGTCAATAAAGTTGCCTTAACTTTCAGGAACCTGACCCCAAACTGTCCGTTCCATTTACCATAACCCAATTATCGGAAATAAGTTTTCCCTGTAAATATTGGTCTCGAATGAACGGTATTTTTTAAAAAAACAGAAAAGATGCTGACCTGGTTACGCAATCAGATGAAACAAGGGACTTATCAAAATTCAGCCGTTCTTCCTGATTTATCCGAAGAGGAGATACCGCAAAGAGGAGTAAGTCACTCTCGGCAATTTGAAGAACAACATCAAACGAAGGAGGATTTTCAAATGATCAATTATATCTCGGGACTTGTCTTTACGATTTTGTTCGTCATTGGCGGAGCCATTGCGTGGAACATTTACCTGGCTGATCCGACGCTCGCCGTTTGGTTTTCAATTGTTTGGTTCGTCGGAGATGTCATTATCGCACAAGCCATTCAACTGGCAGCGCAGTGGGAAAAAGGGGTTATCTTCCGGCTTGGCAAGTTCTCAAGCGTTAAAGGCCCAGGTATTTTCTTGATTATCCCCATCATCGATCAAGTCAAAATGGTGGACCTCAGAATCCTCGCCATGGATATTCCGGCTCAACAAGTGATCACCAGGGACAACGTCCCCGTAAAAATAAACGGCGTCCTCTTTTTCAAAGTTCAAAACGCAGCCGACGCGATCATCAAAGTTCAAGATTATCGCTACGCCATCGGCCAATATGCGCAAACCTCGCTTCGTGATGTGATCGGACAGATGACCCTCGATCAATTATTGGTAGAACGCGAAGAAATCGGAAAAAGCATTGAATCCAATGTGGAGAAAGACACACGTGATTGGGGACTGGAAGTAACGGGCATTCGAATGCAAGACGTCGACATGCCTGAAGAGCTTAAAAAAATGATGTCACGCCAAGCGTCAGCGGAACGCGAAAAACGAGCCACCATTACAAAAGCCGAAGGCGACAGAGAGGCCGCGATCAATCTTGCGGTGGCCGCGAGAACCATGACAGAGAGCCCCGGTGCGATGCAGTTGAGAACCCTTCAAACTGTTGACGGCCTTGGTCCTACCGCATCCAATACGGTCGTTCTTGCCGTTCCCGTAAACATCATGGAAGCAGTTGATCAGTTAACTCAAGCCTTAAAAACTAAAAACCAGAAATCTTAAAACTTGGACTGGGTAACCAAGGGTAAGTCGTGAAAAAAACAATTCTAGGGGCGATAATTGCTCTTTCAACTGCTTTGGCGATTGAATTGCCTCTCATGTTCAATTTAGAATTCACGCCTTTGCGCATCGTTAGAAATGTCGTCATGTATATTCCTCAATTTTTTGCCACCATGATTCATCTTTGGACGTTTTTCGGCATCAGTCCGAAGGCGTTTCACACGCTTACCCCAATCATGCAAACCCCATTTAACCTTTTCTTCTGGACTCTGATAGGAGGTGCAATAGGAAAGTGGATGACAACGAAGCGTAACGCTTTGGTTTTCTTTTTAGTGGCTCTTCCGGTATGCTTTCTTGCAATGCTCATCTTTACAGTGGTTGTAAGTTTTGTTGTTATTTATTCAGTGAAAGGCCGAGTCTAACCTTAATCGTCGATCGACATTCGCTCATTTGAATTTCTTCCAAGCGCTTCTTGCTATCCTATTGTGGATCGTGATATGGATTGGTTCCTACCTGGCTTTGATCGGTTCACTCCTCTTGGTTGCTAAATCCTTTGCTTGAGTAGGGCAAAAACAATGGATGAATTCTTGACAAGCAATTGGCAATTTGAATCTGAACTTTTGACTGAAAAACCAAGACCTGTATCCTATCGATTGTTTTTTTACAATAATTTCGAGGACTACTTCCTGCTTGGTGCGACCGGTTTCATGAGTTTGCTTTTAGGTTGGTTTGTCGTCACACATGTAAGGCTTGATTCCTTTCTGATCTTTCTGTTATTTGTCCTGCCTTTTCTCTACTTGATCTTTTCTATAAGAAAGGAATTATCGATTCATAAGTATTTAACAGCACAGGGAGACCCGATTTGTGGTAAGGTCGAAAAGTATAGTTTATTTCGTTGGAGTGCCAGAAAGCATCGCCTACAACCCTTTGTCAGCTATGAATATCAAGGCAGGCATTATTTTGAGAAGGTGGTCGGTACCACCGCGTGGTGGTCAGGCGTCACAAAAGGACGCAATATCACCCTTTTAGTGGATCCTAATAATCCTCACATTTGTGCCATCTATGTTTCCATGCGCTATAAAGCCAAAAAGTGACCTCCGCAAAAACGATCACGAAATTCGTTTTGGCGTCAAGTTTGGGCTTGTGGCTAATCAGCTTTTTTCAAAAAGACCGTTTTCCGGATAAATCGGCCATTTTGCCAGAACTTTCTCGCCCACCCATTCAAACTGAAACTGATGCCCAGCCGTTTGAAATTCAGCGAAGAGGTGTGACCTATCGAGTCACGCCGATGCACGACTATGAATTATATGGCATGGTGGTTTCTGAGAATGACTTCCGAGATTTTTGGGAAAAAGTACACGAGGATCTGAAAGATCATATCAACGTAAAGGATTTGTGCGTCATTTGGGGTCCGAATGTTGAATCTGGAATCTATCAGAAACTAGAATTCAGCTCAGGCGAATGGACTTGTTATTATGAGTGGAAGACGGGATCTGACCGCGAATCTTGGGCTCAGTTTCAACCCAACGCGCTTTCCAACAACCATTTGCTTTCAGACAAAAGTGAGATTCTGGCGAAGACCGCACTAGCGAAACGAGGAGACCAAATTCATTTTAAAGGTCATTTAGTTAAGTACAGTTCAAATTTCATGAAGGCACCAAGGATTTCAAGTACCGTTAGAGAAGACAACGGTTGCGAAGTCGTCTATTTGACCCAGCTTGAAATACTCAAGAAGGCGAATCGTTTCTGGAGGTCTCTATTTTCATTGTCTGGTCGCGTGGCGTTGGTTTGTATCATTCTGTTTATGAGCCACTTTCTTATCGAAATTGGCAAGGTCGTAAAGCACGAAGGGCGGAAGCAAAATGGGGACTGATAGGCAATTTTCGGAGCGCTCCGAAAATTGTGTTATTTTGATACACCCTCAAAGCATCGTAAGGGTAAGTCTTATCATAAGATAGATCGTGAGCGAGCTTCAGAATGACCTTTTCTCCGTAGGGTGCGCGCACAGCCCTGAAAAAGGAAAAGGGAAGATGTCATGCCACCTTTTTGTGCCGTTTCGGTACCGCTGGTGAAGGGACAATCAAAGAATCAATGGCACGTGCGGCGGAGGGCCGCGTCATTCCTTCCAGGCGGGCCAGGACTTCAAGCGGCGTATTTCGGAACCCCCTAAAAAGTTGACATAGGTTATTCTACCGCGTAAAATAACCTCATGCTTATGATTCCCCGAGGGCTCGGTCCACTCCTGGCCAAGTCGAAGCGGAGCCTCTTACTCCTTGGCCCGCGACAGACAGGAAAATCGACTCTGATTCAAAGCCTCAAACCCGAGCTTACGATCAATTTGGCCCACGAGCCGACCTACTTGGAATTCTCCCGAAACCCGCGAGAGCTTGAGGAGCGCCTCGCCGCCCGCCCTTACAGAACCGTCTTTGTGGATGAGGTTCAGCGCCTCCCGAGCCTTCTCAACACCCTCCAAGCGATCCTCGATGAGCAAGGACAGCAGATGAAGTTCTACATGACCGGTTCAAGCGCAAGGAAACTCAAACGGGGCGGGGCCAATTTGCTGCCCGGACGCATCCACACCTATCTCCTTGGACCGTTAACGGCCCGAGAAATGGGCTACAAGATGAAAACCCAGGAGGCCCTTTCCACAGGGACGCTTCCTGGAATTTGGACCGAACCGCATCGGCAGGAGAAGGAAAAAGTTTTACGCTCTTACGCAGCCGTTTACCTCAAGGAGGAGATCCAGGCCGAGGCCCTCACCCGGGCGGTGGAGGGGTTTTCGCGCTTCCTCTTTGTGGCCGCGGCTGAGGCGGGAAAGTTCCTGGACCTTTCCAAGCTCGCTTCCCAGGCTGCGATCCCGCGGCAATCGGCCGTGCGGTATTTTGAGATCCTCGAAGACACGCTCCTCGTGCGCCGTTCGGAACCGTTCAGCCGCTCCGAAAGAAGGCGGCTCATTCAAAGCCCCCGATTTTTCTTTTTCGACACCGGGGTGCTGAATGGCCTTTTGGAAAATTTTTCGCCCTCGCCTGACAGGATCGGGATGCTCTTTGAACACCTTGTCTTTAATCAAATCGTTCATAGCGCTGCCGCTCAAGACATGCCCGTGCGCCTCGCCTCCTACCGAACCGAGCATGGGGCAGAAGTGGATTTCATCCTGGAATGGAAGGGGGAAGTTTGGGCTGTCGAAGTAAAGGCCTCCTCCCAGATTCGAACTTCCGATTTAAGGGGCTTGGCGAGCTTTGCCGACTACTACAAAAAGAGACACCGCCCGGTAGTGGTTTATTTAGGGTCTGCCTTGAAAAGAGTCGGAAAAATTGACGTCTTCCCCTGGCTCGATTTCCTCAAGGAGGCCAGTCTTTAAAGTTCTTCCCATAAATATCTGAGGGCCGAAGGCCAGAAGGATCTCTGAGATCCTTCGCTCCGCTCAGGATGACCCCTCGGGGGAGTTTTTCAGTCTTCCCGAGGAGTCAACTCAAATATTAAAACTAAGAACCAAAAGCCTTCAACACAGAAAGGTGCCACGTGCCTTCGTTTTTAGATGATACACAAAAGCCTGAATCCGTTTCGACTAAGCTCGACGCAAAAACTCAAGGACACGTGAGGCTGAAGGCCGCGTCATCCCTTTCAAGCGGGCAAGGACTTCAAGCGGCGTATTTCGGAGCTCTTCGAGCGAGGCAAAGGACTGAAGCAAGATTTTCTTCCGTTTTTCACCGATGCCCTCGATGCGGTCAAGAAGAGAACGCGTGAGCTGCTTTTCTTTAAGCCGCCGGTGGTACGTAATCGCAAATCGGTGCGCTTCATCACGGATCTTCTGAAGAAGCCTGAGGGCTGCCGAGTTCGGCTCGAGCGCAACGGGCACATTCGATTTCGGCGAATGAACCAGTTCGAACCGCTTGGCAAGCGAAATGACCTCCACGTCCGAACAATCCTCCGATTTGAGCACCTCGTGCGCTCGATTTAAATGCCCGCGGCCGCCGTCAATCATGATTAAGTCCGGAAGCGCACTTTCTCTGCCTTCCTTCACACCCACAATCATCCGCCGAACCGCTTCGCAAATCATCGCATAGTCATCGATGCCGGTAACCCCTTTAATTTTGTATCGGCGGTACTCAAGTTTATGGGTAAGCTCACGGAAGAAACATACTTTCGAGGCCACCGCTTCGTCTCCCTGAATATTGGAAACGTCGAAACAAATAATTTTTTCCGGCAGTCGATCAAGCTTCAACGCTTGTTTCAATTCCAAGGTCCCGCGCAGGCCGATTCCGCCTTCTGGGCGTCTCAGATCAAATCGCTTCTTTCGAAACCATCCAAGCGCTTCAATCTGCTCTTTAAAAAATTGAGCATCTTCAAAGCGGTATTCCAATGCAGCCTGTTTCATCTTCTCCGCAATGTAATCGATTAAGCTCTGCCGCCCGCCGCTTAAAAACTCTTTCATGTGCTTGACGAGCGAATCGTATTCGGGTTTCACTGCCGGTTTAATGCACGGCGCGATGCATTGGCCGATGTGATAATAAAGACAGGCCCGTTTCGGAAGCGTCCGGCATTTCCGAATCGGAAAGATGCTGTTGAACACACGCACAACTTCGCGAAGGAGCTTCGCGTCTGTGTAAGGACCGTAATAAGCAGCTTTCCTATCTTTTCGATTGCGCGTGACGAGCAAGCGTGGAAACTCGTCCCCCGTAAGCTTGAGCAGTGGGTAACTCTTGTCATCTCGCAGCTGCGTGTTGTAGCGCGGATGGTGTTTCCGCACAAGCTGGGCCTCAAGCAAAAGTGCATCCATTTCCGTCTGAGTTTCAATCGTCTCGACATCAACGATTCGCCCGAGCAGGACTTCGATTTTTGGTGAGACACCCCGATTCTTGAGGTACGACCGGACGCGCTTCCTTAAATTGCCAGCTTTTCCAATGTAGAGGAGCCCTCCTCCTTTGCCCTTAAACAGATAAACACCGGATGTTTGCGGAAGCGCTTCAATTTTTTCCCGAAGACGATCACGAGCGTCAGAATTTGACATGGTTTTCCTCGTGTGTTACCTTATGCGGCCGTACATCACGGTCACATGAGTACCAGGTTACGGAAAGGACCCGGTACGAGTGTCTTTAGTGTAACAAAAAGGAGTGCAATTTCGAATGCCGAATACACGGTCCGCTGCTAAACGCATGAGAAGTAATGAGTGGAGGCACGCACAGAATCTGGGCGTGCGTTCCGAGTTGGAGACACGGTGGAAGAAATTGGTAGCACTCAGTCAGAAGAAAGGTGAACCGAATGACGGGGGACTAAAGGAACGGGCTCGAATCCTCGTTTCCAAATTGGACAAAGCCGCTGTTCACGGTGTCATCCCCTACGGACGCGCCGATCGAAAAAAAGCCCGCATCGCAAAACTGCTGAGTAAAAAATAACCACGCCAAAACTGTAGGGGCGCCCCTTGTGGGCGCCCGAGATGACAGCGAACGGACGCGCACAAGGCCCGCCCCTACGATTGCCCAACAGTGGCGAGGAATGTTTCCATCGCAATCGTAGGCTCGCAGGCGCCGGTTTTGACCTTCCAATCAGTTTCCCACAGTTCGTTGAGAAGCTGCTCGAGTGTTTCGAGGTCAAACTGTCGCACTTGATTGAGGAACACTTGAAGGCGAAAAGGCGGAATCCTGACCGCCCGAGCGACGTCGTCGCGGCTTCCCCCACGCGCCAAAATTTTCTTTGCCTGCCAAATCCGCTTAAGCTGCCAATGGATGAGCCCAATGGTACTGACCACATCACCGCTTAAATCACAGAAATAATGCAAAATCTTGATCGCTTCGCTCGTATCCTTCCGGGCAAGTGCATCAGCCAAATCAAACGGTTCATACCGGAGCCATTCGATCGCGAGTTTTTCGACCGCTCTTTCATCAATGGTCTCACCGTCCG
>Ga0156289_1080_pt1 | contig 24759 bp, 20 predicted proteins | sample RifCSPlowO2_12_FD_116157 | JGI IMG/M metagenome (GOLD analysis project Ga0156289, IMG submission 116157) | Omnitrophica bacterium RIFCSPLOWO2_12_FULL_50_11
GCCTCAAAGAGATCAATCCGCAATCCGAAATCGGCAATCCGCAATATCTTTTCTCCTACGATTCCCTCTCAAGGAGAACCTCTCTTACTCGTCCCAATAACATCACGACCACTTACACCTATGACACCCTAAACCGCCTCACCCAGGTGCAGCATGGCTCCATCTCCACCATCTCCTATCCCCTCTATGACAAAGTAGGGAACCGGAAACAAAAGACAGATTCACTCGGAACACACACTTATACCTATGACAACATCTACCAACTCACCTCCTCCGTCATTGCGAGCGTAAGCGAAGCAATCTATGCATATGATCCCGTAGGCAATCGCACCTCAGCTTCAGGCACCGGCATTCCTTCAAGCTACACTCCCAACAACCTCAATCAATATTCCTCCGTAGAAGGGACTGCTTATTCTTATGATCTCAATGGCAATCTCACAAGTGACGGTGATCAAGTCTATGAATATGACTTTGAAAATAGACTCATCCGCGTCACACCTGCACCACCCAATACGTCATTGCGAGGGAACCCCGCAGGGGCGACCGAAGCAATCTATGAGTACGATCCCTTTGGCCGCCGCCTCTCATCGTCATTGCGAGGAGCCGGAGGCGACGAAGCAATCTCCTATCTCTATGACGGCGACCAAATCATAGAAGCCTATCCATGCTCTTTGCTCTCTGCTCCATGCTCGCTGTCTCAGTCTTTCCTCTCCGGCCCGGGCATTGATGAACCTCTTGAACTCATTCAACATCCCTCACTGACGACCTACTATTACCATCAAGACGGCTTAGGCTCCATTACCCAGCTCACCAACTCCGCAGGCACCACGCAGGAATCCTACACCTATTCACCTTACGGGATTCCTTCAACCACTTCCACATTAGGCAATCCCTTCCTTTTCACAGGAAGGGAGTATGATTCAGAAACGGAACTGTATTACTACCGGACACGGTACTACCATGCCACGCTTGGGAGATTTCTCCAGAGAGACCCCATTGGCTACGTGTCTGGGAACAATCTCTATCATTACGCCAGTAACAATTCGATCAATTTTATTGATCCTGAAGGCCTGACCGTCATTCGCATCTTAGATTCAGGCGGTATTCTCGTAACACCTGGTTCATCAGGTGGCGGAGTCACCCATGTCACACCGATTGATCAGCCGATTTCAATTCCGTTTGTTCATCCTCCAACCCCAATAGGCCCCACTATTATTCGAGATCCGATTTCTCAACCAGGGGCTACAGTAAGTCCAAAGATTCCGAAGCCAGTACAGGTTATTATCTTAGCTGGTGGTATAGTGATTGGTCAGATAGTAGGCGGAAAGCCTATTGGTGTGAAATGGCAAGATGTTGTAAAGCCTCCAGGCATTGAGATTGTAATACCTGGAAAGGGAAAGCGAGGAGAAAAGGGTGCTGGTACTGACGGCGACGGTAAAGATGACGGAAAAGAAAGATTTGATACAGGTCCCCGGGAAAGGGATCCGAAAAAGCAAAAGAAATAAAGATGATCTTGGTGCGCAAAATCTTCCTTTCGTTCTGGAATTTAATTTACCGTTGTTTGTTCTACCCGCTTGGTTGTATAGCTAATTATGCTTGGCTTCGGTTCACGCTATTACTTTGTGAAAAGAGGTCTTTTCAGACATTTGCGCTGTACGCATTTTGTGATCCTGAGCGAGCGGATGTTTTTTTTAAAGCTGCAGAGGACGCACTATCTGTTCTTGAGATCGTTGATCCGCTGAAGTTTAAGAGAGTTCAAAAGTATCTGCCAAGGATTGTCTACTTGCGGTCAGGAATAAACCACTACGATGCCTCTTTGTCGGCTTTCCTTGTTGACGCGTTTCCAGAAAACGATGCAGTTTTTTTTGCTACACAGATCGTGCACGAAGCAACACACGGTTATTTGAGATCCAAAGGCTTTCCGTATACCAGAGAGACAAGAGAGCGCCACGAAAACATTTGCTTGAAGGAGGAGCGCCGGTTTATCAGAAAGGCGATACATCAACACGAGAAGTGGACGGACGAAGAAAAAAAACAAGTTATGGAACGGTGGAACGAATGGTTTGACGATGCGCTTAAAACCCGCTGGTGGGAACCACGGAACGTGTGGGTGAATCGGTTGAAACGACTCAAAGAATTACTTCAGGGTAAGGTGTAGTAAAACAGCACAGGAAAGACAGAAGCAGGGGACAGTCCCCACGGGGGATAGGCGGAACAGGAACGGGATTGAGGGATCTGATATCATTTGCGAAAAAGAACGAAAAAGGGTTACGTAAAAAAGGTGACGGTCACCAGCCAAGGGGACACACAGATCAGTCATGACCATATCTGACGAACGCGATCTTCTTTATCGCGTAACCGATGCCAATCAAAATACCACCACCTACACCTACGATGAATTTGATCGGTTAAGGACTACGGTGTATCCTGATTCCTCCACGGAAGCTTACACTTATGATCCCGCTTCGAATCTCACAGAACTCAGAAGTCCGAAGTCAGAAGTCAGAAGATACGCTTATGACAGTCTCAATCGCTTAACCTTTAAAGAATATGTCTCCTGCACCAACTGTGGGGGCAACGTAGATTACACCTATGACCCAGGCTCACGACTCACCCACATCTCAAACTCAAATGCCTCTATTTCTTATCAATATGATTCCCTGAACCGTGTCAAAGGGGCCACCACCACGCTTAATGCTTCACCCTTCACGCTTCACTATGAGTATGACGCCTCAGGCAATCGTACCCAGCTTACTTATCCTCACGGAAGGGTGATCACCTACACTTATGACTCACTCAACCGCCTCAAAGAAATCAATCCGCAATCCGAAATCGGCAATCCGCAATATCTTTTCTCCTACGATTCGCTCTCCCGAAGAACACAACTCACTCGCCCAAATGGAATCAGCACCTCTTATACCTACGACACGCTCAACCGGCTCACTCAGATGCAACATGGCTCCATTGCCACCATCTCCTATCCACTCTATGACAAAGTAGGCAACAGACGTCAGATGGTAGACGTCAGAGGACAGACGAATTATTCCTATGACAGTCTCTATCAATTAACCTCTGCTTCCGGTGCCACAACAGCCTCATACACCTATGATCCCGTTGGAAACAGAACCTCCTCTGAAGGCCCAGGCATTCCTTCTTCCTACACTCCCAACACCCTCAATCAATATGCCACGGTCGATGAAACTTCATACACCTATGACCTAAACGGCAATCTCACGAGTGACGGTGATCAAGTCTATGAATATGACTTTGAAAATAGACTCATCCGCGTCACACCTGCACCACCCAATACGTCATTGCGAGGGAGCCCCGCAGGGGCGACCGAAGCAATCTATGAGTACGACCCCTTCGGCCGCCGCCTCTCATCGTCATTGCGAGGAGCCGGAGGCGACGAAGCAATCTCCTATCTCTATGACGGCGACCAAATCATTGAAACTTATCCGTGCGATTTGACCGCAGATGCATGTTCACTTAGCCAATCTTTTCTCTCCGGCCCCGGCATCGATGAACCCTTAGAGATCACCAGTCACCCGTCACAAGTCACCAGTTACTACCACCAAGATGGCCTTGGCTCAATCACTCATCTCACCAATTCCTCAGGCTCCTCCATTGAATCCTACACCTATGATGCTTATGGAATTCGTTCAACCACCTCAAGCATAGGCAATCCCTTCCTTTTCACCGGCAGAGAATATGATCATGAGACAGGACTGTATTACTTGCGTCGTAGATACTACGACCCTCGGATTGGGAGGTTTTTGAGTAGGGATCCAGTATATGGCGGGAACTTGTATGCTTATGTGCGCAACAACGCCATCAATATTCCTGATCCATGGGGATTACGGCCTGGGGATAAGTATAGGAGTCAGGATGAAGCGGCGAGTAATGCGCTGAATGACGTTCTGCCTGGTTCAGTTCGTGAGGACAGAGAACACGGCGGATGGGTCTATCGCAATACCGATGGAACGTACTCCTACACGCCAACCAACAAAGGGATGGCTCATCAGACCAACTTGGGTCGAAAACCACCAAGTGCAACGGCTTCCTATCACACTCACGGAGCAGAAAGCGGACCGCTTTATGACGACGAAAACTTTTCTCCTCAGGATATACGCGGAGATCGAGGTGTTGGTGTTGATGGCTATCTGGGGACACCAAGTGGAAAGTATTTGAAATATGACAACTCAAGGAACCAGGTGGATCCAATCGATCGTTCCGCTGACACTGGCATCAGGAAAGAGGGGTTTTCAAGTCAATCCTGCAAACGGGGAAAGGAATCTCAGATATGAGGAACATACGCATTATGATCCTGTGTTTCACATCCCTTTTACTTCTTGTCACTGGGTGTCATAACAGTTTGTCCCAAGAGGAAATCGTTGATGCCGCTAGGGCGGTAGCAGCCAAAGAAGGTTTTGATCTTCATGGGAAAAGCGTTCTCTATGACCGTGACAATGAAGAGTGGAAGGAAACGCAGAAGATATTGAGACAAGTTGGTTCCTCGATGGGTGGCCAGCTTTCTCAACTGGTCGATCGAGACTACCAAGTCGTTTATTTCTCGCCGGAGAATATTGCAAATACCCGTGGCGGTGGATTTTGGGTGTTCATTGACAAAAAGACCGGCGAAGTCATCACCTTTTTTGGTGAGGAGTAACCAAGCCCAAAAACTTTCGATTTCCTGCTAACCTCTCCGGGTTGTTACTGAGCACAACCAAAAAGGAGATTAGCCATGGAACGGAACAATCGATATGAAAGATTTCAGCACGTTATGCAAACGATCAAAGAAGCCCAGGATTATCTCGCAGTAAGACGGTTCCGGTTCTTGGAGGGACGGATGTTCGAACGACGAGGCACTTATGATGAGTTCGAGGTACCCATATGACAGGCTATCCTAAGTATCGGCCGAGGCGGATGCGGAAAACGGAAGGTTTGCGGAAACTCGTGCGTGAGGCCCGATTTTCGCTTGACCAGCTGATCATGCCCTGCTTTATTAAGGAGGGACATGGCATCAAGGAAGAAATTGGGTCGATGCCGGGTCAATACCGATTTTCGATTGATCGGTTTCTCTGTGAACTTGAGGAGTTCGAAGCCCTTGGGCTCGAACACATCTTGCTTTTTGGGATTCCTGATGAAAAAGATACTCAGGCGAGCGGGGCTCCTGATCCAGATGGCGTGATTCAACGAGCAATTCGGGAAATCAAAAAAAGGTTTCCTCGCTTTACGGTCATTACAGACGTCTGTCTTTGTGAATACATGAGCCACGGGCATTGCGGTGTCGTAGAAGGGGAGCAAGTGATGAATGATGCCACTCTGCCGCTGCTTGCTCGAACGGCACTTTCTCATGCGAGAGCAGGAGTTGATGTGGTTGCGCCGAGTGACATGATGGACGGCCGGATCGGTGCGATCCGGACGGTTCTCGATGAGCATGGTTTTAGCGATCTTCCCATTTTAAGTTACGCCGCAAAGTATGCGTCGAGTCTTTACGGACCGTTTCGGGATGCGGCGCAGTCGGGGCCGCAGTTTGGAGACCGAAAAAGTTATCAAATGGATCCAGCCAATGTGGACGAAGCACTCCGCGAAATTGAGTTAGATTTACAAGAAGGAGCAGATTTGATCATGGTCAAGCCTGCCTTACCGTATTTAGATGTGATTCGCGCCGCTAGAGAGAAATTCAAAATCCCGCTTTTGGCCTATCACGTGAGCGGCGAATATGCGATGGTGAAAGCCGCCCACCAGCTGGGGTACCTTGATGAGCGGAAAGTCATTCCTGAGATTCTCACCTCAATTATCCGTGCCGGGGCCAATGCGATCTTAACCTATGCTGCTAAAGAGGTTACGCGTTGGGCCAAGGAAGCTGCCTCTCATCCTGAGGCGCGCAGCGCCAAAGGACCCTTACCTTGGTTCCGAGACCCTTCACTCCGCTCGGGGTGAACCAATCAAATAAGGGGTCGGGAAACTCCCCCGACCCCTTATCTGATTGGTTCATTTGAAAAAGCCTGATCCATCAGGTATCTTTAAACAAGAGTCGAAAATCAGGTTTAAACGATACATAACACCAACCCATTGCGGCGTCAGTAGAAAGAACGCTGCAGAACACATCGATCGGAAGTCATATGGGCGAAGAGAAATCAGCTCCTACCGCGCCCAAAAAGTACAGCCTTCACTTTTACATCCTCATCTTCTTTGTCGGCATGCTGTTTACGGGAGGCCTTTGGGATGCCTATTACAACGGAGATCGTCCTCTCGACAGAGATCTTGCCAGTATCCTGATCCTGATCATGGGAACCCTCTTTTCTGTAGCGGCGGCACTTTTGAGCTGGTCCATCGAAACGCGGCGGGATTATCTCCAGAAAGAAGTAGACCACAGGACCGAAGAGCTCGAGGAAAAAAATAAGGAACTCCTCCACCGAAATCAGGAGGTTGAGAATTTCATCCACATTATTTCACACGATCTAAAAGCTCCGATTGTTTCCATCCAGGGATTCGCTTCCATTATTCGAGACGAACTTGGGGAAAAGCTCCAAGGATCTGTTTTGGATTATTTCAACCGGATTCAGACGAACGCGCGGCGTATGAACGGACTCATCTTGGATCTTTTGGAATTTTCGCGCGTCGGGCGCGTTGAAGAGGAAAAGGAATCTTTAGATACAGAACAGCTCCTGCGGGAGATTATTGCGGAGTTGAGGCCGGAGATCGACAAGCGTCACATCCAGGTCACGTTGAGTGATCACTTTCCGCCTCTTTGGGGTTCGCGGAAGCGTTTGTCGCAAGTATTTACCAATCTGGTTCAGAATGCAGTGAAGTACATAGGCACGCCCGAGGAACCCCGTATTGAAATCAGCTGTCACGAGGACGACGGAAACGGCCGATGCACACTTTGGGTGAAGGACAATGGGCTTGGGATTAAAAGAGAGTTTCACGAAAAGATATTCCAAATTTTCCAACGTGCTCCCAGCGCGCAGAAGATAGAGGGCAGCGGCATCGGATTGAGCATTGTCAAGAAAATTGTGGAACACAACGGCGGCAAAACCTGGGTCGAATCTGAAGAAGGAAAAGGAAGTCAATTTTTTGTTTCGTGGCCCAAAGCTGAGGGTCATGAAATGAAACAAAAAGTTGCTGCGTAAGACTCGATCGACTTCGACGGAAGCTATGCACAAGATTTTTATGGTGGAAGACAACCCCGACCACGCACTTTTGATCCGTCGGGGGATTGAAGGAAGTGCGTGTGCCATCGCACATTATGAGGACGGCCTTCGTGCTGTGGAAGCGTGTGAAGCCGTGGATTGTGCTGAAGCGAGACCGGACCTCGTGCTGTTGGATCTCAAGCTTCCAGGCATGGACGGTTTTGGAGTCCTCGAGCGGTTAAGAAAAATGAAGTGGTTCAAACACGTACCGATTGTCATGTTGACCACCTCGAGCCGCAAGGAAGAAATTGAACAGGCGTATCGGTTCGGGGCGTCGGGATATGTGGTCAAGTCGGATGATTTTGGCGAGTTCACGGCGAAGCTCAAACGCGTGAAAGATTATTGGCTCTCGACAGTGGAACTTCCGAGGCCAAACGTCAGTCACGATTAAAGGTGTGAAATGGCTCGTCAGGCAGCACTTCAGCTTTTATTGGTAGAGGACAACCCGGATCACGCCGCGCTTGCGCGCAACGCGATCGTTAAATCCAAGCAACAAATGTATCAAGTGGATGTTTCTGGATCAGCCGAGGAAGCAATGGGAAGGTTAAAGGACGGCCATTTTCACATGGTGGTTTCGGATTTTCACCTGACAGGAAAGACCGGACTTGAGCTTTTAGGCTGGTTAAACCATCAGGAAATCGACTTACCGTTTATTATGGTGACCGGCGAGGGTGACGAGAAAACAGCGGTAAAGGCAATGCAGGACGGTGCCTACAACTACATCGTGAAGGATGATAATTACTTGAAAGTGCTCCCCCACGTGGTAGACGAGACCTTCATCCGCTATCACGCCGACAAGGAAAGAGAACGCTTTGAACTCGAGATCCGCCAGAAAAATGTTCAGCTTGAGAAAGCGAACCGCGAACTGAAGACGTTAGACCGGCTCAAGTCTGCTTTTGTGGATTCTGTCAGCCACGATATTCGATCCCCGCTGAATTCCGTTCGCGAAAGCATTGCCTTAATCTTAGACGGGGTGGTAAATCCCGTGGAGGAAAAAGGCAAGAAGGTGCTTGAAATTGCGCAGCGGAGCATTGAGCGTCTCACCAAAATGATCAATGACCTGCTTGATTTCTCAAAGCTCGAACGGGGGAAAATGCGGCTTTACATCGAGCCGTGTGACATCCAAGTGTTGGTAGACGAATCCATTGCAACGCTCAAAAGTCTAGCGGATAAGAAAAAGATCAACCTTCAGTTCAAGCCGAAAGAGGATTTTCCCAAAGTGTCCTGCGACGGCGATCGGTTGGTGCAGGTGTTTACAAATTTGATTGGCAATGCGATTAAATTTACGCCTGAACAGGGGACGATTTCGGTAGACACGGAAGTCATCGATTCGGGCGTGAAAGTCACGGTGGCGGATACAGGATCGGGCATCAAGCAGGAAGACTTAGAACGCATTTTCGAGCGTTTTGAGCAAGTGAAAGGGACTGATTCCGGCGGCATCAAGGGCACGGGCCTTGGGCTTGCCATTTGCAGGGAGCTCGTGAAACTTCATCAGGGGGAGATTTGGGCCGAAAGCGAGTTAGGGAAGGGAAGCCGTTTTATCGTGTCGCTGCCGATCACTCAACCGGTACAACGTGCCGGAGTTTCGTTAGAGACGGAAAATGAAAAAGGGTGAAAAAGAAAAAAGGGACTGTCCCCTTTAAGAAGGTACAACGAGACGGCAAAACGCTCGGCGCCGAGCGTTTTGCTGTCTCGATCAAGAAACCAGTTGGTGTAGGGTATTCGGAGGTAGGACGAGATGAGTCAGGCTACAGTTCTCATTGTTGAAGACGACGATGATTTGTTAGAGGTGTTGAAAATCCGAATAGAGGCGATGGGCTATCGGGTCCTCATGACCAACAGTGGAAGTCAGGCGCTGGCACTGGCGCAAGAAAAGCGTCCCGAACTTGTCATTTTAGATATTTTTCTTCCTGATATGGATGGCCTCACCGTTTTGAAACGGATGAAAGCGCCGATCGATATAAAAACCGGAAAACCATCCAAGTCGAAGGAGATTCCGATCGTGGTGATTACAGGAAAGGCGCCTATGATCGAAAACATGACGCGAATCGAAGGCGCCGCCGATTTCTTCGTGAAGCCGATTGATATGGAAAAGTTAACGTATCGTATCAAACAGTTGTTGGTCCAAACGGAACATGAAAGCCGGCGATAAGCATAAGACCATCCTCGTTGTAGACGACGACAACGATTATTGTGAGCTGACCCGTCTGAGGTTGGAAGGTGCCGGTTTTGAAGTGCTTTGTGCTTGTGACGGACGAGAAGCTCTGGCGCTTCTCGAAAAGAGGTACCGGCCAGATCTCATTATCATGGACATTGACATGCCGGAAAAAAACGGCCTGACGACCTTGATCGAGCTGAACGTGAAGGGCGAGAGACTGAATCCCGGCGAGTGGCAGAGGCCTCATGTGATTGTGGCGACAGGCCTCGAAGACGGCAAGATTCAAGCCATTATGATGAATCATCGAGCGGACGATTATTTGAAGAAGCCGTACACGGCTCATGAATTGATAAAGAAAGTGACGCGGTTCATTGGTGACGTTTCACGTGACCAATGAACCGCGTCATCCTGAGCCCCGCACCTTTTGGTTCAGTAGTGTCGAAAAAGGTGCGGGGCTCAGGATGACATGTGAGACATGATGAAAACATATCCCCGCAAGATTTTAATCGTAGAAGACGACCAAGATCAAATGTTCTTGATCCAAAAGACACTTGAACAATGGGCAGAGGGCAAAGCGTGTGAGTTTCATCTTGCCCATGCGGTGGAGGAAGCGCTTGGGAAAATTTCTTCTTCATCGTACGACCTGATCCTGACAGATTACCGTTTGCCGGACAACACGGGTCTCGATCTTTTGAAAGAAATCAAAAGAAAGAATCTAAAAACCCCTGTCATTTTAATGACGGCAGTGGGAGACGAAGCGCTGGCCACGCGCGCGTTAAAAGCAGGCTGCTTTGATTATGTTGCAAAATCGGACAATTACATCTGTCGATTGCCAAGCGTCATAGAGGATGCCTTCGCACGCTATTTGGCGCGCGAAGCGGATATCAAGCGGCGCGAAGAACTCGTAAAGAAGAATGAAGCCCTCGCTTCTAAGAACAAGAAACTTGCCGAATTGTCTGTCTCTGACGACCTCACGGGCCTGTACAATCATCGATTTTTGCAGGAGAAGTTTGCAGAGGAGTTCGCACGCGCCTCCCGCTATCATTATCCGCTTTCCTGTCTCATGGTCGATCTCGATCATTTTAAGACGGTGAATGATATCTATGGCCATCAGGTGGGGGATGTGGTGCTCAAGGAAATGGCCGATTTTTTTTCTTCCTATTTAAGACAAGCCGATACGATCGCTCGGTACGGCGGCGAGGAGTTTTGTGTCTTGCTCCCCCACGGTACGTACGAAGGAGCGCAAAGCCTTGCAGAGCGGCTCCGGAAGCAAATCATGGCCTTAAGTTTTGCGACCGCAGCAGGTCAGTCCATCAAACTGACCGTGAGCATTGGGATCTCGTCGTATCCGGAAGATCCGATTGACAACAAAGATACGATGCTCTTTTACGCAGATAAGGCGCTTTACCGGGCCAAGGCGGCCGGCAGAAATCGGGTTTGTTTGTATCAATCCATCGTCAAGGAGTACGCCAAGAAAATTCCATCGGTCAAAGTTGAAGATGATCAAGTGCTTGAATTGACGCAGCGCCTCATCGATATTTCTGAAATGTCAAAGCGGGCATACATCGAGGCGACGAAAGCGCTCATCAACGCCCTGGAGGCCAAGGACAGTTACACACTGGGGCATGCCACGCGTGTGGCACGCCTCAGCTGGGAAATTGGCCAGGAGATGGGTTTTGGTATGGATGACGTTCGGATTTTTGAACATGCGGGGCTTCTCCATGACATTGGTAAAATTTGTATTAAGAATGAGGTCCTGATGAAACCGGCTGAGTTTGATCCGGCAGAATATGAAAATATGAAAGAGCATGCCGTGCTCGGCTATCAAATTGTAAAACCGATTAAATTCTTGTCTGAGGAGGCAACGATTATCCTGCATCATCATGAGTGGTACAACGGCAAAGGCTATCCTTATCATTTGAAGGGAAAAGAAATCCCGGTTGGGTCCCGCATTGTTGCTGTGGCGGATGCTTATGACACGATGCGTGTCGCCGGCGGTCGGTACAAACAAACGATGAATTGTGAGGAAGCAGCTCGCGAATTGATCCATTTTGCCGGAACACAGTTTGATCCCGAAGTCGTTTATCACTTCGTCCAAACGCTGATGAGAAAAGGCGACCTTGTCCTGAAAGCCGAAGACCAGAAAGAATTAGACAGCTTCATCAAAGCGGTTGCCTGAGCGTTTCCCCCCTTGTTTCTTCTCTCCAAATTTTTGATGTAGGTAATTGGGCGCAACTTGCATATAATAGTGCCTCGGCCGCCGAAAGCACCTCTATGAGCATCGAGCAGTTTCCTGAGATTGAAACATTCCAAAAGTTACCGCGCAAAGTGATTGTCAAAGGCGGTAGTTCGGGAAAGGATTCCAAAGGTCGTCCGGAACTACGAGGGATTGTGATCAATAATATCGGTCACTCGATCCGCGATACGAAAGTCTCGCTCGTCATTTTTGATAAACAGGAAATACCTGTCCTCAACAAGAGCACGGCACCGAACCCAAGCCATCTTCCCCAAGGCGGGATTGGTTCTTTCTCGTTCGTCCTGGAGGACTACGAAGGGGAGATTACGAACTATTATCTTTACGCAAGTTGGAAGTACGACGACTCTGAATGGTGACGGTGTGGGGCATTCTTGCCCCACACCGTCATCCTGAGGCCACGCAGTGGCCGAAGGATCCACCAGGGGGTCCTTCGGTGCCCCTACGGGGTTTCTCAGGATGACGAAGGGGTTGAGCACCGCGAATGATGAAAACACAACCTCAATCTGAAGCGATCAATGTTTTCTTAGAAGAGAAAAGGACATTTGAACCGCCGGCGTCGTTTCGTCGAAGCGCGAATATTCAGGATCCTGACATTTATGAGCGGGCGGCGCGAGACGTGGAAAGCTTTTGGGCGCGTTTTGCGAGTGAGCTGGTTTGGATGAAAAAGTGGGATCGTGTGCTTGAATGGGATCCGCCAGATGCCAAGTGGTTTGTGAATGGGAAACTTAACGTTTCATTCAATTGTGTTGATCGCTGGGCGAAATCCGAATTCCGAAACAAAGCGGCCATTATTTGGGAAGGTGAGCCTGGCGAGGAACGGACGCTTACCTACGAAGTTCTCTACCGTGAAGTCAATCAATTCGCAAGCGCCTTAAAGAAATTAGGAGTTGCCAAAGGCGACCGAGTCGCTATTTATATGCCGATGATTCCCGAAACGGCCATTGCGATGCTGGCCTGCGCTCGAATTGGAGCCGTTCACAGCGTTGTCTTTGGCGGCTTTAGCGCTGAGTCGCTTGCTGATCGAATTAATGACGCTCAAGCCAAGGTGCTGATCACCGCTGACGGCGGTTACAGAAGGGGAAGTGTGGTTCCGCTCAAACGTGATGCTGATGCTGCTTTAACCAAGACACCTTCGATTGAACATGTTGTGGTGGTGGATCGCTGTCATTCAAATCCTCCCATGAAGGACGGCCGAGACCGTTGGTGGCATGAAGTAATGGGGGATGCTCAAAAGTTTTGTGCACCAGAGCCAATGGACTCTGAAGATCTCCTCTACATTCTTTACACTTCAGGGACGACAGGGAAGCCAAAAGGGGTCATTCACACAACCGGTGGATACCTAACGGGCGTTTATGCAACGGCCAAATGGGTGTTTGATCTGAAACCAAGCGACGTGTATTGGTGTTCCGCCGATATCGGCTGGGTGACCGGACATAGTTATGTCGTCTATGGGCCGTTGGCCAATGCGGCAACGGTTTTCATGTACGAAGGCGCTCCCAATTGGCCCGAAAACGACCGCTTTTGGAAATTGATCGAGAAATACCGTGTGACGATTTTTTATACCGCTCCGACTGCGATCCGCGCGTTTATGAAATGGGGAACGGAGTGGCCCGAGCGGTGTGATCTTTCGAGTCTTCGCCTTTTGGGGACGGTGGGCGAGCCGATCAATCCCGAAGCCTGGATGTGGTATCACAAATACATCGGACGTGAGAAGTGTCCGGTTGTGGATACTTGGTGGCAGACCGAAACGGGGATGATCCTGATTACGCCTTTGCCGGGCATCGTTACGACGAAACCGGGTTCTGCGACGAAACCATTTCCGGGTGTCGAAGCTTGCATCATGAATGGGCAAGGCGAAAAAGTGGAAGTCGGCGGCGGTTATCTGGCGATTACGAAACCGTGGCCTGCGATGCTTCGCGGAATTTACGGTGACCGAAAACGGTACATCCAGGAGTACTGGTCCAGATGGGATAAAATTTATTTTCCGGCAGATGGTGCGAAGCGGGATGAAGAGGGTTATTTCTGGCTCCTAGGACGTGTGGACGATGTCTTGAACGTGGCGGGACATCGAATCGGAACGATGGAGGTGGAAAGTGCACTCGTCGACCATATGAGCGTTGCGGAAGCGGCGGTGGTCGGCAAGCCGCATGAAATTAAGGGGGAGGCCATCGTTTGCTTTGTGACTTTGAAGGAAGGGATTCAGCGGTCGGCTGATCTTGCGAAGCAGTTAAAGGAACATGTGGCGAACAAAATTGGAAAGATTGTGCGTCCCGAGGAAATTATTTTTTCGGCGGAGCTTCCGAAAACGCGCTCCGGAAAAATCATGCGCCGTCTATTGAAGGACATCGCGCTCGGAAAAGTATTGGGTGACACCACCACCTTAGCGGATCCCGATGTGGTGAAACGGTTGAAAGAGCAGTACGAAAATACGGAAGCGTAACAGATGTTCCTGCGTAGGCAGTGACGTAGGAACTTCCGTGCGAACGGACCAGCCTTAAATCATCCCCCACCACTTTAAGGTTCGTCCTTTGCGACTTTCCATAAAGGTAACCGTTCAACCCCGTCATCCTGAGCGGAGTAGCACTCAGAGTAAACTCCGCGAAGGATCTCGTTTTTCGAGATTCTTCGGCCTTCGGCCTCAGAATGACGATACGTGGGTGGCTGAACGGTTACCCTTAAAGTGGCGGGGGATCATTCCCATGAAATCATCAAGTAAATTATTTCAACGGGCACAATTACACATTCCAGGCGGTGTCAATTCACCGGTTCGGGCTTTTCGTGCCGTTCACTCGACCCCGCGCTTTATCGCGAAGGGAAAAGGAGCGCATGTCTGGGATGTGGAAGGAAACCGCTATCTTGACTTTGTCATGTCCTGGGGTCCTTTGATTTTGGGACATGCAGATCCTCAGGTGGTGCAGGCGGTTACGAGGCAGGTAAGAAACGGTACGAGTTACGGCGCACCTACCGAAGGTGAAATTAGGCTTGCCGAACTCATCAAATCCGCGTTTCCCTCGATCGACAAAGTCCGTTTAGTTTCCTCAGGGACAGAGGCAATCATGAGTGCCGTACGCCTTGCACGCGGTGTGACGCGGCGAAAAAAGATCATTAAGTGTGACGGCTGTTACCACGGTCATGTCGATTCGCTTTTGATTCAAGCTGGGTCCGGACTCGCTACCTTTGGCGTTCCTAATTCAGGCGGTGTTCCAGAGGAATTGGCGGAACTTACGATTTCCATTCCTTACAATGACGCTCAAGCGCTCGAGGGGGTATTAAAAAAGTATGGCGGTGACGCCGCTTGCTTTCTTCTGGAACCGATTCCTGCAAATATGGGTGTGATACTTCCAAAACTAGGTTATTTGAAAGAAATACGTTCGCTGACAAAACGATACGGCGTCCTTTTGATTTTTGACGAAGTGATTTCTGGCTTTCGAGCAGCTCTTGGTGGTGCGCAGGAGCTTTATGGAGTGCAGGCAGATCTCACCTGCCTCGGCAAGGTCTTAGGCGGAGGACTTCCGATCGGCGCGTTTGGCGGACGGGGTGAAATCATGGATCACTTGGCACCCAAAGGAAAAGTCTATCAAGCTGGAACGCTTTCTGGGAATCCTCTCGCTACCGCTGCCGGCATTGCAACGCTTACCCGATTAAGGAATCGGGGTTTCTACCGCTTACTCGAATCCAAAAGCGATCGATTGTACTCACTCTGGGGTTCCGCGATTCGGAAGGATTCGCTCCGAGTCACGCTCAACCGAGTCGGGTCGTGCTTTACGATCTTCTTCACACCCCAGGCGGTTACGGATTATGCTTCAGCGCAGCGGTCAGATGTGAAACGTTACGGCCGGTTTTTCCGCCGTTTGCTTGCAAGCGGAATTTATCCAGCACCCTCACAGTTTGAGGCAAATTTTGTTTCAGCGGCTCACCAACGTGACGATCTAGAGAAAGCGGGCGAGGTCATTTTGAAAGTACTTCGTACCGTATAATTCGCTACCGCCGTTCTTATGACGTAGGTCGGCAGGGCCTCATTCATTTCTTAAGTTATTGCTGAGCAATAACTTACTGAATTTCCGCCGCGCGGCGGAAATTCAAGGGTGCCCAGCCTGAAAAAGCCGTTTCAATCAATTTGCGGGCGGGGTAAAATAGCCTCTCTACGGGCAGCCCTAAAGCTCCAGCGACACCCCTATTCTGCCGATTTTAAAATAGCTGTTCGTGGATAAGCCATTACGATGACACGTCATTCAGGATCTTCATTACCGGTTTCGCTAAATCCGTCGCTCCTTTTATGGGCCAGGAAGGAGAGCGGTTTCCCACTGGACCGAGTCGCCCGGAAACTGAATATCAAGAAAGTCGAAAGGGTGGCAGCGTGGGAAGAGCTGAGTGGCGAAACTCCCACCATGCGTCAAATCCAATTGCTTGCGCGGTTATATCACCGCCCGCTCAGCCTTTTCTTTCAGCCAAAACCGCCCAAGCTCCCGCCGCTGGCTGCGGAATACCGGCGTTTGCTTGGAGTCGTGGCGGGCGAAGAATCCCCGGAGCTGCGGCTTGCGGTCAGGCAAATGAGCAACCGCCGTGACCGCGCGATGAATTTACTTGAAGAATTAGGCGACGCTGTCCCTGAGTTTAAATTAAAAGCCCACTTGAATGATGAACCGTCCGTTGTTGCGGAACGCTTGCGTAAAGCATTAAACATTAGTTTTGAGACACAAACGGCTTGGCGTGATGAGTGGCAGGCCTGGCACGGCTGGCGTGAGGCCGTTGAGAAGCTGGGCGTGCTTGTTTTTCAATTTTTAAAAGTGAATCTCCGCGAAGTGCGGGGCCTTTCTCTTTTGAAATTTCCAATGCCTGTGGTCGGCATTAACAGCAAAGAACAGATTGCGGGTTCAAAAAGCTATACCCTGATGCACGAGGTTATCCATCTCATGCTTGCGGCCGGGCATGAGGAAGAACCGGCAATCAAGGAGAAACGGTCAGAAAAACAATGGGAAGGTGTGGAGCATTTTGCTGAAAATGCTGCAAGCCATGTCCTGGTTCCCGAATCCGCATTGCAAGGTGCCGCCGGTCCAAAGCGCAGAAATATGCCATGGGATATTCAAGGTGTCAGGCGTTTGGCCCGGCAATTCCGCATTTCACCGCTTGGCATGGCCACTCGCCTGCGCGCTTCAGGTTATATGGACTGGACCGCCTATCAGTCGTGGAAGGAGAAATGGAATGCTTTTTTAAAAGCGCTCAAACCCAAATCCGGAGGAATAGCAACACCGGCTGAAAAGGCCATCAACAGAACGGGGAGACCTTTTGTTCAGCTTGTCCTCGAAGCCCTCGATTCCAACCGCATTACCTCCGTGGACGCGGCCCGCTATCTGGATTTGAAATTCCAGCATTTCGACGAACTCCGACAAACCATCAGGATCGGCATGAGCCGAAGCGAGGCTCATGACTGATTCTGTGGAAAAGGCATCATACTCCGTTGACACAAGTGCCTTTCTTGACTGGCAGCTTCGGTATTATCCGGCCGATGTCTTTTTTTCTTTGCTGGACAAGATCGACGGCCTTTTGAAAGAGAAACGCATTTTTGCTCCCGCTCTGGTCAAAGAGGAAATTGAAGCAAGCGGTGGCGCGAATCTCGCAAAATGGGCCAAATCCCACTCAGGTTTATTTGTCCCTTTGGATGAAGTGTTGGCGGCTGCGCAGGCAGTTCAAAACCGGTTCCCGGGATTAATGGATCCAAAAGCCGAATACGAGGAAGCCGATGCCTATGTCATCGGCCTCGCCCAGGTTCGCGGCGCCGTTGTCATTACCGGCGAAACCTCAGTGGCAGAGAAAAGCAGGCCCAAACGATCTCATTATATCCCCGACGTTTGCCGCGAACTTGGTATCTCGTGTTTTAATTTCCTGGGTCTCATGCGCCGCGAAAAGTGGCGGTTTTGAGATGCAAAATGTATCGTGAGACGATTAACGAAAGATGAGGCAAGTATGAATATTAAAATGGATGGTGTAAAAGTAAAAATCTTATCTCATAAATATGCTTTAGAGATTAAACATGAGGAACTCGACGTGCCTTTTAAAGTGGTGGTTGCGGAAGCGATACAACAGGGAAGTGGTGCGTCACTGGGATGGGTCGCAACGCCTGAAATTCAGTTAAGACAGACAACGATGGGAAAACAAGAATACATAATGTCAAATTGCAATCCTACTCTGGAAGAAGCGGTCCAAGAATGCCTTGTGAAAATGGGAATATCAAGAGGAAAAGATGTGTTCTATGCACATGATTTCGAACAAAATGATAACCGATTGTGGTAAAAAATTAGACGAGCCCCAACGCGTCGCAACCGAAATTTTTATGCAAAATCAGTCAAAAATATGCCGTTCGTGCGGAGAAAAAAACAATCCATCTTTTAACGAATGTTCGAAGTGCGGTTCTCAAAAGTGGTGGGGGATTAGACTTCGAAATTCGTTTTAAGTATACTGATCTGAAACGCTTATGAGTTACGAACCGATGGAGGCCATTATCCGACGCGGCTTTGGCCTCAAGGAAGAAATTAAACCTCTCCTCGACGAGAGTTACCACAGTTCTTTGATTGAGCAAATCAAGGCGTCTCAGTATGTCCTTGAGGCGGGAGATCTTACGATTTGTCTCGCGCGTGAATTTGGATTTTGCTACGGCGTGGATCGGGCCGTCGACTTAGCTTACGAGACGCGGAAGCGGTTTCCGGATCGGAAAATTTATCTCACGAGTGAAATTATTCATAATCCGAGGGTGAATCACAAATTGCGCGAACTCGGGATTGAGTTTCTCGACGGAAATAAGAGCTCGTCAATGCCTGGGGCGTTTTCGATCGATCGAGTCACTTCGGAAGACGTGGTATTGATACCGGCGTTCGGGACTCCGGCACACGAGCTTGAACTTTTGAAGTCGAGAGGATGTATTCTGGTGGACACAACTTGCGGCTCCGTGATGGCAGTCTGGCGCCGCGTAGAGCAATATGCGCGCGACGGATTTACTTCCGTGATTCATGGAAAGTATCATCACGAGGAAACGCGGGCGACGAGCTCTCGTGTCTCGCAGTATCCGAGTGGAAAATTTCTCGTGGTTCGTGATAAGGAACAAGCCGAAAGCGTGTGCGGCTTTATGAGAGGGGTGAAAAGCAGGGAATCGTTTTTGGAAGAATTTCGGGAAGCGGCATCGGCCGGCTTCGATCCCGAAGAAGATTTACAGCGCGTCGGCTGTGCGAATCAGACGACGATGCTTTCAAGCGAGTCGCTTGAGATTGCAGAGATGATGAAGGCAGCGCTGCGGGATCGTTATGGGGAAGAGGAAGCAGGAAAACGGTTTCGTCACTTCGATACGATTTGCAGCGCCACTCAGGACCGGCAAGATGCAGTTTTGGAATTGGCACGTGCCGGGGTGGATCTCATGGTGGTGGTAGGCGGTTACAATTCAAGCAATACGGGCCATTTATGCGAAATTTCTTCGCAGTACTGCCCGGCTTATCACGTTCGCGATGCGGAGGAAATTGTTTCTCGCGATGAAATTCGCTATAAGCCTTCAGGCCACTCAGAAGCGATCGTCGCGCGAAACTGGCTGCCTCGAGGGAAAGCGAGAATCGGGATTACCGCAGGAGCTTCAACCCCGAATCGTGTGATCGAAGAGGTGATTTGTAAAATCACAAGCTGCGCGGGGTATGAAGTTCCTGGTGACGTACGAGGGGTAGACTCATGAGGTGTTTTCAGAAAAATTTTCCAGAGCCCATCGGTCTCTACGACCCGAGATATGAACGGGATAGTTGTGGGGTAGGTTTTGTTGCCAATATTGGCGGCAAACCCAGTCACGATATTCTGCTCAAAGGCATCGAGTGTGTCGTCCATCTGACCCATCGCGGCGCGATCGACGCGGACGCAAAGACGGGCGATGGTGCCGGCGTGATGACCCAAATTCCGCGCCGTTTTTTTGAGAGAGAACTCCAAAAGCTCGGCCACAGAAATGAGTTGGTAGAGGACCTTGCCTGCGGAATGATCTTCTTTCCGCAGGATTATGGAGCGCGTGAACGCACGCGTACGATTGTCGATAATAGGATCAGCCGTTTCGGTCTGCGGGTGATTGGGTGGCGCCGGGTGCCGATTGATGCGTCGATTTTGGGCGACAAAGCAGCTCAGACGATGCCCGGAATTGAACAGATTTTGATCACGAAAACGGGAAGGATATCATCACCCGATGACTACGAGCGGAAGCTTTATCTTGCTCGGAAGGCGATTGAGAAGAAGATCGATCGGGAAGGAATCGATGATTTTTATATCGCTTCATTATCTCATCGGACCATGGTGTACAAAGGTCTTTTGGTCGCGCCGCAGCTCAAACGTTTCTACCTGGATCTGGCCGATCCGCTTTATGAAACCGCGTTTACGATGTTCCACCAGCGTTACAGTACAAACACGTTCCCAAATTGGTTTCTTGCTCAACCCTTCCGGATGCTGGCCCACAATGGCGAAATTAATACGCTTCAGGGAAATATCAATTGGATGCGCGCGCGCGAAGCCGAGTTTGAGTCCCGTGTTTGGAATAAGGAGATCAAATTACTCAAACCCGTGATCGCTGCCGGGGGAAGTGATTCGGCGTGCTTAGATAATGTGATGGAATTATTGGTTCGTTCCGGCCGCGAGCCTCTTCATACGAGTATGATGTTGATTCCTGAAGCGTGGGAGAATATGCCTCATATGGATTCTGTGCTCAAGGCTTTCTATCAATATCACGCCTGTTTGAGTGAACCATGGGACGGTCCTGCCGCGGTTGCTTTTTCAGACGGCCGCATTTTGGGCGCGATCTTGGACCGAAATGGTCTTCGCCCAGCCCGTTACATCGTGACTGCGGACGGGATGATCGTGATGGGGTCTGAAGTTGGCATGCTCGAGATGGATGAGGCGAATGTACTTGAGAAGGGGAGACTTGGTCCCGGCCAGATGATCGCGATCGACCTGGAGCACGGTATTTTGCACAAGAATGACGAAATCAAGAATAAATTGGCGCGCAGCAGGCCTTATTCCGACTGGCTGAAAAAGCAGCTTCGTACGGTGAACGCAGAAAATGGCGAGAAAGTTTATCTGCCAATCTCCTCAGCACATCTGACGCGTTTGATGCTTGCTTTTGGCTTTATTCAGGAAGAACTTGCGTTTATCGTCAAACCGATGGTGATCGATGGAAAAGATCCCGTTGGATCGATGGGAGATGATACGCCGCTTTCGGTGCTTTCTGAGAAGCCTCGTATTTTAGCTACCTATTTTAAACAACGATTCGCTCAGGTGACGAATCCCGCAGTGGACCCTATTCGGGAAGCACTCGTCATGAGTCTCCATACGTTACTTGGAAGGCGGCATAATTTACTTTCCGAGAAGGAGGAACATGCAAAATTAATCCAGCTCGCGGATTTCTTCCTTTTTAATGAAGAGTTATCAGCATTGAAGCAGCTTGAGGATCTTGAATTTAAGTCTGTGACTTTAGATGTGAATTTTGATGCGACACAAGGACCGGAAGCTTTAGAGCAAGCTGTCTACGATCTTTGTGACCGCGCCCAGAAAGCTGTCGATCAAGGAAACACGATCGTCATTTTAAGCGACCGCCAGATCGACGAACGTCATGCGCCGATTCCTATGTTGCTTGCTTGCGGGGCGGTTCACCATCATTTGATCCGCGGGGGGAGGCGGATGCGCGCGAGCCTTGTGCTTGAAACGGGCGAGCCTCGAGAAATTCATCATTTTGCAGCACTTCTGGGTTATGGAGCAGACGCGATCAATCCGTATCTGGCGCTTGCTCTTGTGGAAAATTTCGTTGCGCAGGGTGAAGCCAAGGGTTTAAGTGTACGAGAAGCATACCAGAATTACAGGAAGGCAGCGTGTGACGGTGTGCTTAAGATTATGTCGAAGATGGGCATCTCGACAGTTTCCAGTTACCGAGGCGCTCAGATTTTTGAAGCGATTGGACTAAGTCGTTCTCTTGTCGAACAGTGCTTTACGGGTACGCCCACGGGGGTGAGCGGCATCGGTTACACACAGATTGCGCGTGATGTGCTTCGTTGCCACGAGAAAGCATTCGCGCTGGAGTCCCGGCTGGAGGTTGGAGGTTATTACCGGCATCGGACCGACGGTGAGCGCCATGCCTTTAATCCTCAGGTCGTCAAAGCCCTTCAAACCGCTGCGGAAACCGGCAGCTGGGAAGATTATCAGACCTATCGGCAGCTGGTGAACCGTCGAGAGCCTATTGCGCTGCGTGATCTTATGAAATTTAAAAAATGTGAGCCGATCCCAATTGAGGAAGTAGAGCCGGCGGAGAACATACTCTCGAGACTCTGCACGCCGGGGATTTCTTATGGCGCTCTCAGTCTTGAGACGCACGCAACGCTTGCGATTGCGATGAACCGGATCGGCGGGAAATCGAATAGCGGAGAAGGCGGCGAGGATCCGCGCCGGTACAAGCGGCGGCCAAACGGCGACTGGCCGAACAGCCAGATTAAGCAGGTTGCGTCTGCGCGCTTTGGCGTGACACCCGAGTATTTAATGTCGGCCACGGAATTCGAGATCAAGATCGCACAGGGTTCAAAACCCGGTGAAGGCGGCCAGCTGCCCGGCCATAAGGTTTCTCTCGAAATCGCGAAGGTGCGTCATGCCGTTCCGGGTATTACCTTGATTTCGCCTGCACCCCACCACGATATTTATTCCATTGAAGATATCGCGCAGCTCATCTATGACCTCAAAAGAATCAATCCACAGGCGAAGGTGTGCGTCAAACTCGTGGCGGAAGCTGGAGTTGGAACCGTCGCAGCCGGTGTTGCCAAAGGCCATGCGGATATTGTCCAAATTTCCGGACACGACGGGGGAACCGGTGCTTCGCCTATGAGTTCCATTAAACACGCAGGGAGTGCATGGGAGCTTGGTCTTGCCGAGACGCAGCAGGTTCTTGTTTTGAATGACCTCAGGGGACGCATCACGGTCCGTACCGACGGCGGATTCAAAACCGGCCGCGATGTTGTGATTGCGGGCATTTTGGGTGCAGAAGAGTTTGGTTTTGGGACAGCTGCTTTGGTGGCTGTTGGTTGTTGCATGGTTCGTCAATGCCATCTCAATACGTGTCCGGTCGGCGTAGCGACTCAAAATGAGAAACTGCGGCTCAAGTTTCGTGGAACCCCTGAGGCGCTCATTCACTTCTTTACGCACGTGGCTCAAGAAGTGCGCGAAATTCTTGCGTTCTTAGGTGCCCGTCGTTTTAATGACATTATTGGCCGTACGGAGCTTTTGGAACCGATCGAGTTGGATTCAAGCAGCAAGGCAAGCCACATTGATTTGTGTGCGATCTTGACGCAGCCGGATCCACACGGGACCCGTCCCAGGCACCACATTCAGGAGCGCAATGACTGGGATGACGTTCCAATGGACGAAGCCATTTTGAAGGATGTTCAAAACGCGATTGAGACGAAAACGCCGGTTCGGATCAAATGTTCGATTCGAAACATTCACAGGACTGTAGGCGCCCGTATCGCAGGTGCAATCGCTGTGCGTTACGGTGATCAAGGTCTCCCGGATGGGACCATTGAGATGACCTGTGAAGGAACAGCAGGTCAAAGCTTCGGTGCATTTCTGATTCGTGGAATGCGAATGATCTTGGTGGGCCAGGCGAATGATTACGTCGGTAAAGGGATGGCAGGGGGGGAGCTTGTCTTACGTCCGGATCCGCGCGCCGCATTTGCTTCCGAGCAAAATGTGATCCTCGGCAATACGGTGATGTATGGTGCTACGGGGGGCACGCTTTATGCGGCCGGACGAGCGGGAGAGCGGTTTTGTGTTCGAAATAGCGGCGGCCGGGCGGTAGTGGAAGGTGCAGGTGACCACTGCTGTGAGTATATGACGGGTGGTGTCGTCGTGATCTTGGGCGAGACGGGCCGGAATTTTGGCGCCGGCATGACCGGCGGCGCGGCGTATGTTTTGGATGAAGAGGGAACATTTGATCAGCGCTATAATTCTCAGCTCGTAGGTATTGAGCGCCTGACACAGAGTGGAGATTTGGAGTTGGTGAAAGCGATGATTGAGCGCCACATTGCCTACACCGAGAGCGCTCACGCAAGGAGAATTTTAGGCGGGTGGGGAAAATTCGAGTCGCTCTTCTGGAAAGTAAAACCCCGCCCGACCGAAACGAAGATTCGCACCGAAGTCGTCGTGAATGTCAACAAGGACGAATACGGCCGAGTCATTCCAACCCGGGAATTACTCAAGAGAACGAAAGCGTGATTACGAAACGTGTCATACACGGCGTATTGTTTGATCCACGCAATTTTCCGTCCTATCGCGCGTACCGGGTTTGATCTTTAAGCCCGGCGCTTCGAAAAGCCCGCTTCCGCTCCGCACATTTATTGCACGCGCCGCAGTGAGTCAATCTCTTTGGTGAAAGACAGGAAAAGGTAAGCTCAAGCGGGAGTGTTCTTCCGAGACGCATGACTGATTTCTTGGAGCGGCGGAGGAAAGGGGTGTGAATCGAAATTTGAAAATTGAGTCCTTGACTCACAGCGCGCCCGATCGCTTTGAAAAAGCTAGCCTTCGCATCTGGGAATGGATTCGTTTGAAGCGGGCCGAGCGCGAGGTTGGGTATGTCTTGAAGGGCACAATAAACCGAAGTTTTGGTGATCAAGAGAATATTTTTTCCGGGGAGATAAACGTCTCGATCTGGCGAGCTGGCGCGTGGTATTTTTCTTCCAGTTTGGGACCAGTGATGACGATAAAGATCGCCCGTTGCGAGTGAAAGGCAGACGAGCGGCTTAAGCCGAGGTGTTTCAATTGATTTCAAGAAGCGCCGAAGCCAGTAGAGTTCGGCTCGTTCCCATTGGTGGCCGCTTCGAACGTAAATGGGATAAACGGATTTAAATGTTTTCAGAAGACGGAAAAGTAAAATCGCACTGTCAATGCCGCCGCTCGTGAGGACAGCGATTTTTGTGTGGGAAAGCATGACAGAGAAATTATGAGGATTTCCGCACCGAAGTTCAAGAGAAACTGCCCCCCACCTTTTTTTCCTCCCCCCGCGGAGCGGCTGACCATTACCCATAAGTCTGGTACTGGGGGAAAGGAAGTAGAAGTATAGCAAAGGGAGATTGGTAAATTCTACTCAATAATACATCGGA
>Ga0156289_1020_pt1 | contig 23040 bp, 14 predicted proteins | sample RifCSPlowO2_12_FD_116157 | JGI IMG/M metagenome (GOLD analysis project Ga0156289, IMG submission 116157) | Omnitrophica bacterium RIFCSPLOWO2_12_FULL_50_11
ATGACGATACGTGGGTGGCTGAACGGTTACAAAAATTCCAACTATACTTATCCATGATTATTTTTTTGGAGCGCACCTCTTTTTCTTCATTAATCGTATACTCTAAATTAGCCTCGATCATTATGCTAGATTTGGGTATCCAAATAGAGTAATTATGATCTGGAAGAAATCCTTCTCTTGTGTTTCTCGGTGCTAAGTTCACTTGGGATGGTTCTGTAATAATTTCCTTTTTCCATCCTTTTTTCCGATCTTCAAGACTAAGCCGTTGTATCTTTATGGTTGCTTCTGTGTTCGTATTATTCTTTAACGACACTGCTAATCGGTGATTGGTTTTGGAAAATTGAATAAAAAACAAACCTCCTAATACTTCACGCAAACCTTTATCTGGATCGAGAGAAAAACTGGCTGTAAGCGAACCTTCTTCATCTAATGGATAATCATAAGGAGGCACTATTATAGGCCATAGATGGTTGTATATCAAAATGGGCGGGCGTTTTGCATTAGGTTTTCTTCCTTCATAGTCAGACTTGTGATATACCCCACATCCGGAAAATAAGACGACAAGAACAAGTAGATAAATTGTGACACATTGATGCATAGGTTCCCTCTCACCTGAAAAAAGCCCGAATCCAGAATATATTCGGTACCCCTTCCAAGAAGTGCAGGCTAAAAACATAGTGCAAGATTTTTATTTCTGCGGCGTTTTAAGGCTTTTTCAAAAGAGACAAATCTCGTTGCGCTAATGCCAACTTTTTAGCACGTGTCCAGATCTGGAACATTTCCAAAAGGTACCATTAATGAAGTGACAAAAAAGGCGTTACCCTCCCGAGGGCTTCGAACATTAAAATATCGGAACGGTAACACCTGTCTTCTGATTGGCACCCCAGGCTGGGCTTCCCCTTCGCTACGCTTCGGGGACTGCCGTCGTTCGCACGGGCTGCGAACAATCATCGGTCTCCGGCTGGATGTTCTCGCCTACCAAGATACAAAATTGGCAACGCCACAGAAGGCAGCGCCGCCAATTTTGGCTCGTCGAAAGCGACGCCTATCAAACCTCCCTCAAGGATGAATTTGACTCCGAAATAGCCCCTATGATTAAGGGGGCAGAAACAACTCATTCTACACGAAATTCCCATTAATCCCCCACTTTTTAAATCAGGCGTCATATAAGCGGCTCGAATCACCAAAATTAAAAGTGGTGGGGGATTAGGAACTCTCAAAAGAAATGCGACGTCGATCAAGAGTAATTTTGAATCTTTCCAGAAACTTGTGCCGCCCCAAGAGAGGAGGAATATCATTTTGTGCAGAAAAACCGACCGGAACAGTCAAAAGTTTGCCGAGAAAGCTTACTTTCATCTTGGAATAAAGAAAAACGTCTGCAGTGCCCCCGATCCCCTTTGCCTTCATGCGACGGCATTTTTTCTTGATGTCAATTCCGAGGTCATCCGCATAGAATCTCGGGAGAAGCGTATAATCCGCGCCTGTGTCCACTACGGCAAAGACTTCCTGCCATTCCCGAAGTCGTAACGACCAAAAATGAATCGCCGCAATGGGACGATAAAGCCGGCCGAAAATCCTGGAGGGAACGGGCTCAAAGGGATAAACAATACGCATGAAAAAGAATGAGAGCGTCAGCCTTTGGAACGTAGGTCAAAGCAATTTTTTGATGAGCGTATTTCTTCCGAAGCTGTTTAAGCAACCGCAAAGTTTGGGGGCCGGTACGGGCGCGGAATACCTTTCTCCCCACAAAAATCAAATGTTTCCCTTGGTTCACCGGATCTGACATTTGCTTGAAAGGAATACTCGTTTTCATCACCAATAAACCTCTTCAGTTGTAACCGTTCAGCCACCCACGTATCGTCATTCTGAGGCCCCTTCGCCGTCATCCTGAGCCCCCAAAGGGGCGAAGGATCTCTGGCTCAGAGCAGGCTCCGGCCGAAGAATCTCGAAAAAACGAGATCCTTCGCGGAGTTTGCTCTGAGCGCTACTCCGCTCAGGATGGCGGGGCTGAACGGTTACCTTCAGTTTGACATTTCACCGCTGTTTTAAGGATGCACAAATTGTAACACAATGATCATTGCAAAACTATAATGAGGCGCATCCCACGCCATGCAGTAATCCCAACGTCATTGCGAGGCAGGGAACCAGAGCATGGCCGAAGCAATACAATGGTGCCGTCATTGCGAGACAGCCGGCCAAAGCGAGGTCGAAGCAATCTGCGTTCTGTGATTGCTTCGTCATCACCTGGATTGCATCCTCGCAATGACGATGTAGTTGGGATTGCTCCGGCAACGCCTGGTATGCTGCCTCGCAATGGCATTGGGGTTACTGCATCAAGTGGCATGCGCCCGGTGCATGACGGGAGTGGACGCTTCACGCGATTGCTTGCTCCCGCAGCCATGCATTGAAGCCTTCCGGCGAATGAATCGATAAAAATCCGCGCATCCGGTAATGACCCAAACCACAAAATTCGGCGCAGGCAATTTCATATTTTCCGGTCTGAGTCGCTTCAAACCACACGTCAATACCCATCCCTGGAACCACATCCTGTTTTAACCGAAATTCCGGCAAAAAGAAACTATGAATAACGGGATGATTTCCGTCTTTTCCAATCGATTTGAGCCGCACCCTTACCGGTTTCCCCACTGGGATGTGAAGCTGATTCACCGTTTTGATGTCATCCGACGTTTCAAATTTTCCATCCTGTCCCGGATAGCGCACGTTCCACGCAAACTGCTCGGCCTCAATTTGGATGGGAATCGCTCCTGCTGGCGGCGTCCCACGGATTTCGCGCCAAACCCTTTGACTCAGTACCGTTAAAACGACCAAAATGATGGCTGGAATAATCGTCCAAATGACTTCGAGCCGTTTGCTGCCGTGCGTATAGTGGGCTTGAGCACCTGTTCGAGCGCGATAGCGAATTAAAAACGCAAGCAACGTGCTTTGAACTCCCACGAAAATAATTCCGGTAATCCACAAGATGATGTAAAAGAGCCGATCAATTTTTCTACCATAGGTGGAAACATTTGGTGGCAGCCACCAGCCGCTTTTCGGACGGGGAACGTTTAACGCGGCGGAGTCATCAAAGCGCTCAAGCTCCTTTAAGGGCTTCGGCTCCGCCGCTTTAATTTTAAGTCCTGCTGCCTCGTCCACAATCTCACGCGCGCTGAATTGAAAGACAACCTCGACCGGAGCCTCGTCTTCAACCACCACATGTTGAGACTTTGTTCCATACGTTTCGTGCCATGCCTCGAACGTGTATTCGCCGGGTGGAAGATTCTCAACCTCAAATACGCCTTCTTCATTGGTGACCGCAAAGAACGGATGATCCACCACGCCGATGTAACCTGTCATCCACGGATGGACATCGCATTTCATCTTGACCATCACTTCCGGATTTGAAAACGTTTTCTCGAGCTTCATTCCTTGGAGCGGCATGCCCAGGTTGAATTCTTTGTTGTTCTTCGCAAAGGCATGGACATTGTGAAGCGTAGAATCGCTATTCAAAATGGTAAGTGTCTGACCTGCTTGCATCCCTTGGATCCGGGGATGATAGGAACAGCCCTTTTGATCTAACACCACTTCTCCAGCCGGAGCAAGAGATGTCTTCTCGAGCCCTTCCTTGACATAGACGAACACATTCTTAAGCGTCCCATTCGCATTCACGATCACACGCTCGTCAAAAACTCCAGACTCATGCAATGAGCGGCAAACGGGATCCGCCGACATGTCAATCTTCGGGTTTTCACCCGGCGAACCATCAAAAAGCACACGGCCCGTCACCGTCGCCGCGAAAAGAGGAGGGGAAATAAGAAGCATTAAGAAAAACACCAAGTGCAAGCGCCTCGTCATTGCAAACGCACCGTCATTACGAGGATGCATACCAGGCATGGACGAAGTAATCTGGATGCAAGATTGCTTCCGCCACACTACCGGCGGACAAGTCGGCAATGCTTTGTGACTCTGCCTCGCAATGACGGATGCCCTCGATTGCTTCCATATGGCTCATGTTGCTTGAAACATGAACTCCACAACTACTGGTTCAGCCTCCGTCACCGTGACTGTCTGTTCCTGCGTACCGTATTTTTCATGCCACGCTTCGACCACATAGTCGCCCGCTGGCAAATCCGAAATTTCAAATGCGCCGTCACTGCCAGACACACTAAAATGAGGATGATCAAGCACGCCGATGTAGGCATTCATCCAAGGGTGGACATCGCATTTAAACTTGGCCATGATCTCTGAATTTTCGAATTTTTTCTTGAGCTTCATCCCCTGAATCGGCATGCCGAGATTAAATGGCTTGCTATTTTGTGCAAGCGAATGAACGTTGTGAAGCGTCGCGTCGCTGTTGCGAATTTCTAGCTCCTGACCTGTCTGGATTCCTAAGACGTGGGGCTCATAGTGACAACCTTTTTGATCAATGCCGGCTGGCTCACCCGGAACTGAAAATGTCCGTTCTTCTAAGCCGCTTTTAACGTACACAAACACGTTACGAAGCGTTCCATTGTCATTTACCACCACGGTTTCTGCATAAACGGGTTCCACATGAAGCGACGCACAAATGGGATCCGCATCCATTGAAATCTGTTCCGGTTCAGGCGGAGTACCCGTGAACTTGATCGTGCCAGTAATGGAACCGGCGAATACCCAAGCCGGGAGAAGAAAAAGTAACAGCGGTGTCATCCTGAGGCCACGCAGTGGCCGAAGGATCCCAGCCGAGATCCTTCGTCGGCTTCGCCTCCTCAGGATGACGGAATCACTAAAACGCTCCTCACAAGAACACTTTATCATGAACTTCCTCCTTTCACTTCCGTGACTTCCTCGGGTCTGTAGGTCCACAAATAATCCCGAATCGCCTTGATTTGTTGTTCTGCATTTCCACCTAAAATAGCCGGTAGCGGTGTCGTGGCGTCCGGGAAAAAGGTGGGCATCATGGTACCCGTTTGAAGGACCTGAGGATCCTTCAACCATTCGATCACCCATGCTGGTTTCAAACGATCTTTCGCCATCGCGAGATCCGGCGCCAAGAAGGACGCCGTTATCGTCTGCGTTTCACCGCCTTGATGACATTGAATGCACTTAAACTGGGTAAATAACTCGCGACCCGCCGCAACGGTGGCCGCTTTCGTTTTTACTTTTTCCCGAAGGAACGAGATCTCTTGTTCATCCAGGTAAGCAAAATATTTTACCAAAGAGTTGGTCTCCTCTTCAGTAAAATCAAACGTCGGCATCCGGTATTTAAGCCACGGGCGAATTGTTTCAGGATCCCGAAGGAAATGATAAAGCCACACTTCTTCGACCTTGGCTCCTTCCCCGTCGAGAACCGGAGGCTCCTTGCCAACGTCCTCTCCGCCAAAGGACGTGGCGGATCCGCCGCGTAGTGTGGCGGAAAAGAGGGAACGAACCCGCCCGTCAACGCCGTCCAGCGTGTGACACCCTTGACAATTTAACTTAGACACCAGAAGCCTTCCGGCCTCGATTTCTTGCTCCCTTAAGTCGAGCTGCTTGCGCATCTCGAGTGGAATTTCCTCAACGCGCAAACTTAAGAGAAAGGTTGTCAGCGCCTCCGCTTCCTCGTCCGTAAAACCGAAATGGGGCATCCTCAGTTTTTCGTGATAGTCTTTAATCTTGCCGCGGTCAAAAATGCGCGGATTCTTAAGCTTCTGGCGGAACCAGTCGTAGCGCGTGCGATCAATATCGACAAAACCGAAATCAAGCCGCTCCACCTCTTTTTGACCTTCTTTCGTGAGCTCCGTCCCAATTTGCTTTGCCTCTTCAAAGCCGCGGATGGTGTGACAACCGAAGCATCCTTGCTGCAGGATCATCTTCTCGCCAACAAATTCAAACTTTTCCTCTAACTCCATTTGTCTTAGCTGATCTTGAGCCTCAGCCTGTCTCATTTTACGGGTGAGGAAACCCATCGCGAGTCCGTCTAAATCATCCGCGGCAACTTGCGGAATCACCGACGCATCAAATTGTTCATTGCGGTCCTCAAGCAGATAAGCGGTCATATGTGCCGCCTCTTCATCCGTTAAGCGCAGATTGGGCATTCGTGTCTCAGGGCTGTAGTGCTTTGGATTCTTAAGCCAGCTGTAGAGCCAGTTGTCCTGCACTTTACTTCCCAAATAAACCAGCTCCGGGCCGTGGTCATTTACACTGGTATCCCCCATCGTATGACAACCGAGGCATCCAGTTTCTTCGACGAACTTCTTCCCTGCCTCAGGGCTTCCGGGGATCGGCGGAGACTCGAGCGAAACCGTGTTGGAATGCTTAAGCAAATAAGTTGCAATCCCTTCGATCGCTGCGTTCGACCTCCGGCGATCGCCCTCGCTATTGGTATTCTCCAAATGGAAGGCTTGCGGCATTTGCGTTGACGGCCGAAAAGCTTTCGGATTTTGAAGCCAGCGAACGATCCATTCGCGGTCAAGCTTACTTCGGACATTCCGAAGGTCAGGCCCCACGCGCCAACGGTTCTCAAATCCCTTGACCAAATGACATCCAAAGCAGCCGTATTTTTGCGCTAAGGCACGGCCCTGATTAAGCTTGGGTGCTTCTGGAATGTTCACGACGCCCCCGTGGCACTTCGCGCACGAAGCTTCAATATGCTGAAGCGGAAGCATTTTCGCTTCCCATTTTTCGAGTTCGTGCCAATCGTATTTTCTCTCCCACGCTTTCCTTTGCTCTTTATTCTGCGGAGTATGAGCGGCCCACGTAAAGCTAAGCGACTGCCCGCTTCCGCCGTGGCAAACGGTACAACCGATCTTCTCAAGCGGATGCGGTGAATCTGCGCTCAAAAATAAATCAAGACGCGGATGAGTCCGAAACGGCTGCGGCGCATCTTCAAACCCCGCTCGGTCCACTGCTAAATGACATGTCGTACACCGGTCCACCCTTTGAGCCTTTGCAAAATGGAAGTCCTCATGCAGATCTTCCAGAACGACTTGCTGAATTTCCAGTGTCGGCGCGACAAAATCAACCATCGGCGCATTGATCATATCTTTGATCAAGGACGGCTCTAGTTCTTTGAGCTTTCGCTCGAGCCGTTCCTCGTCGCGGCGAAACTCATTCATTTCCTTTTCAATGCGCCGCTTCACTGATTGAAAACTAAAGATTCGAGCGTCTATCTCTTCTATTTTACGCTCGATTTGCTCTTTCTTAAACTTGGCGTCCTTTAATTTCGATTCCACTCCCTTGAACTTACGCTCAAATTGAGCGGCTTTCTCATCTTCGCCTTGTTCCCGGTGCTCCTCGAGGAAAAATTTATACGAATCGTAATGCTGTTTTAAATCTTCGTATCGCGCAGAGGCCTTCACCAAATCGACATTGAGTCCCGTCTTGTCGGCCTCAAGCTTTTCAAATTCCGACTTGTTCCGATCAAATTCTTCCTGTGCACTCGCAAGTTCTTTACGGAGATCCTCGAGACGCTTCTCATCGACTTTCGAGTGCATGGCTTGAAGATTCTCTTTTAACTTCTTCCGTTCGAGCTCAACAAATTCCTCTTGCCATGTCTTCCACTCTCGGTTGTGGTCTTGAAAAACAATCAAAACGAGAGTAACCACGAGCGCAATGCTGGCAACGGCGAACCAAATCGTGGTCTTGTGAACGCTGTACAGTTGATCCGGACTCTGCGGCATCGATTATTTCATCAAACGTTGAAGAAAAATTCGGGGATGGCAATGAGGTACTTCAAGTTAAACGCCCACCTCAGATACATCTTGGCCGGCACCGCAATCATCATCAACAGGAGAAATGCGGCGACCACGTAACGAACCGCGCCCATCTCTTGAAGGGCTTTCCGACAAAACGTTTTCGCCGCAATCAAAGGGGGAACAAAGAAAAAGACTCCGAGCAGCAAAAATCCAGGTGCTTCCCGAATGAACCACTGCTTCGGTAACCCGATACCCAGCCATTTAATGAAAATGTAGTCCGAAAGGTTGACGTTCACCAAGGGCACGACTTTGTGAACGTTCCACGCTTCAAACGGACCGAAAAAATTCCAGTTGGGGCCTCGCAAAAAGGTGCCAAAACAGATGAGCGTGATCCAAAGCATCCAAAAGCAAAAAAGGAAACCCGTCACCCAAACGCGGCGCTGGCGAAAGGAATAATAGCCAGATCCTTTCGTGCTCCGATCCAAATAAGGCAGCGCACACAAACCCACGATAATGAGCGTTGGAACCAGCACACCGGCAATCCAAGGGTCAAAATAAACCAAAAGCTCTTGAAGTCCTAGAAAGTACCAAGGCGCTTTGGATGGATTTGGCGAAATCGTGGGATTGGCCGGATCTTCAAGCGGTGCTTTCAGCGCAAGGGACCAGATCACGAGCATAATCGCATAAAATAGCGCAACGACAAATTCAATAAAAATGAGATAAGGGAAAACGAGTACTTTTTGTTCCGATTCCTCTTTTTCAATCGGAGCCTTGCCTTGAGCGAGCCGCTCGTCATTGCGCACCGCTTTCCGCACCGCATACCAAGTAAAATAAGCCATAAGAAAAAGCAGGGCGACGATCGGAACGTTGTCCGGCGTCGTGACTATTTTCCGAAAATGCGGATCCGTCAGCCCAAACAGGAAAAAACCAATTCCCAAAATAGCAAGCGGCCCGCTCACCCATTTGGACGTGAACTGCTTTGGAAATGAAAGGAATAAAATAAGAAAACCGGTACCGAAAGTAAAAATGGTTACCGGCGAACAAATCGAGTTAACGAACTGTTTGATAAGTGAAGCCATAGCCGCTCATCTCCTGCCCCTTGGGCCGCCAGATCCACTTTAGGAATGCGCTTTTTCTTTTCGAATGAGCTCAAAGGCTCTCTTCGTTGCATCAAAACGGTCGGAAAAATCTATCCCTTCTTCTCGCATCTTGTCCATTAACATTTGGTGATATTTGGCCCTCAAAGAGTTAATTTGATCTTTGGCTTGATATTCTTCGGCAGGGATGTGTCTATCTAACTCGAGTAAATCAGTATAAATCTCGGCGATTTCAACAAGACTCATAATTCACCGTGAGCAATTCGAACGGCAATTCTTGTTGCGTGATCCCTGTCTTTAAACGCTATTCCTTGTCTTTTTAGCACATCGATAAATTTCCAGTGAAGTTCCACCCTTTTTTCTTCCAATAACCTGAGCTCTTTTGGATCCGGTGTCTTCTCTATTTTCTTGATCACTTCAACATATTTTTTAGCAGCATGATAAAGATTTGCTTTCATTTCAACGCGCTCCTGGGCGACCGAGGGCAAGGAATAATGCCGCCGATTACAACGGTCCGCTGATTCCGCCGTCTTTCCTAATGCGCCAGAAATGGACGGCCATGAGAATCACCACAACCGCAGGAATGGCAACGCAATGTAATATGTAAAAACGTAGAAGCGCCGCCGCACCCACAAACCGGCCGCCCAAAAGCGCAAATCGCGCATCGTCACCCGAATGAACGAGCTCAATATCGCCAATCGCAAGAAGGAACGCGCCCGGCCCTTCATGCCCGAAAAACGGTGTCGCGCGGGCCATATTGCTGCCGACTGTGATCGCCCAAATGGCAAGTTGATCCCACGGAAGCAGATATCCTGTGAAACTTAAAAGCATCGTTAAAACCAAAAGAGTGACCCCAATCACCCAGTTAAACTCGCGCGGCGGCTTGTAAGAACCGGTCATAAACACGCGCAGCATATGAATCCACACCGTGATCACCATCGCGTGTGCTCCCCACCGGTGCAGCTCGCGCATAATGCCAAACGGAATATGTTCGCGCAGAGCGACGATGTCGTTATAAGCATATTCGACCGTGGGCCGGTAATAAAACATGAGAAGAATTCCGCTAACAACGAGCGTGAGAAACACAAAGAACGAAAGGCCGCCGGCACACCACGTAAAACCGAAACGCGCGCCGGATTTTCGAACCTTGACCGGGTGAAGGTGAAAAAAAACATTGGTGAGCACCGCCAGCGCGCGGTCACGATCATCCGTCGTGTACCCGTGGCGAAACATCGACTTCCAAATCTGACCTTTCGTCACAACTTGCTTGAAGGTGTTAAAGTCGAAACTCATATCCCTCCCACAATGACGGCCGTCACAATTACACGGTCAAAAATGATTCGGGATTATTCCACTCGCCTTTTTCTTGCTGAAACTTGATGCTTTTGTCGATTAAAATCTGGCCGTCATCAGCCAGGCCGATTTTAAACCGCTCAAGCGGTCTCGGCGCCGGTCCCTCAAAGTTGATTCCGCTTTTGTAAAATCCGCTCCCGTGGCAGGGACATTTGAATTTATCTTCCGTTTCAAGCCAATTCGGTGTACAGCCTAAGTGCGTACAAACGGTCGAAAGCGCATACATCCCTTCCGCGACACGGACGAACCAGACGCCGTACTTTTCTTTCCACCGCGAGTCGACCATGCCGACTTCATAGTCGTCCGGATAACCTGCTTTAAACGTACTCTTCGGCTCGAACAAAACATTGGGAAACATGAAGCGGCCGACAAGGGAAAACGCGCCGAGCGTTGCCGCTGCGAAACTCGCCCAGGCAAGGGCAAACCAAGACAGAAACTTTCGACGCCCCGGAGCAGAAACTTCTTCCGTCAATGGTTTTATTGCTGTCGGCTGTGATTGAGAATCCGCCATGATTCACGAATAGCATCTAACAAAACGTCATCCTGAGTCCCGCCAACGGCGGGACGAAGGATCCCGTTCTGGATTCTTCGACTTTGCTTTGTACCGCTGTCTCAGAATGACGTACTTTTGTTAAGCGCTCTAATGATCTTTTTCAATAGCCCTCTAGCGCAGCGAGTGCTGCTTGTCTTACTTTTAAGCTGGGGTCGCTTTTTGAGACCTCCGTTAACAAAAGCAAAAGGGGACTGTCCCCTTTTTCGGGGACTGTCCCCTTTTGCAGAACCAGACCCAAACCCTTTGCCGCATTCACCATCACGCGCTCAATCTCTTCCCTGCCCAATCCATAAACTCGAGTCAAACGTTCACGCTCGAGCATTTCGACGAGCGTTTCCAAACCGGAACCGTCGCCAAGCCGTGCAAGACTAAGCGCCGCATTCCAACGAACATCGGCCACAGGATCATCAAGGACATTTTTAAGATCGACTGCGGCTGACTCGTCATCGAGGACGCCTAATATGTACGCAGCACCTTTTCTCAAATCGTCATGCTCACTTTCAAGAAATCGCGCCACTTCATTTGAAACTTCCAGGCTATCCGTCACCTCAGAACGTGGCGTTCTGCTTGCCACATCACCCAGTGCCCACATAATAAATAACGGCACTTCAGGATCTTCTGTGTCGTCCGTGCCGCGAAGAGCTTCGAGCAACGCATCTCGAGCTTCAGGATTTTGAAAGCGTGCGAGCGCCATTGCCATATAAGCGCGCGTTTTGCCGTCGTAATGGTCCTTGTCATTCAAGATATGAATGACTTCCTTCATGACACCGGCGCTTCGAATGAGTCCGTCCTCGCTGTTCAATTCATTCGAAAGCTCAAACGCTTTCTGCCAGCGCTTGCTTGGCGCTCCCGTTTTAATCGCTGTAACGAGCGATTCGGGCTTCTCATCTTCCTTGGTCAAAAGAACAATGGCACTTAAAAGTACCGCCATCGTAACGGCAATAAGCATCGGGAAGACGAAAAGCCCGAAAAAAACTTTCCGCCTTTCATTCGCAGTCGCGTCACCACTTTTTTCGGTGTCGAGCATGTAAAAAAATTGTCATTCTGACGGCGAAGCCCGAAGTCGCCAAAAGGCATCGGCGACCCGCCTGCGCCTTACGGCGGGAATCCTGACTGAGATCCTTTCCGCCAAACAGAGCGGCGGACCCGCCGCGTTTTCTGGCCGGCGCTTCGCTCAGGATGACAGGACTGAACGGTTACACAAGCGATAACTGCTTTTCCAGCAACAATTTATGCTAGGTGAGCTTCAAATGTGAATCTTAGGAAGAACAGATAAAAAAGTCAAGTGGGAATCCGTCTATGAGGACAGTGAGAACAGGATTAATGTCTGCTTTTGTAAGTTGCCAGATATCGCCTTACGGTATTGTGATCGCCCGCCCGAACAAGGTAGTACGTATCACCTTCCCGTTTCGTCACCACGCGCAGACTCAGATCAATTCGAAATTCGAACTTATCGTGGTTGATCTTTTTGAACCGAAATCCATAGGTATGTTCGCCCGTGCTAAGAAACCGATTCAACGCAGAGAGCGCCTTTTTTAATTTTTCATTTTCTTCGAGGGTAAACTTTTTTATGTCTCGCTCAAAACTGGGAAGAATCGCTACCTTCGTCATGCAAGCAATTACAGGTCTTCAATCGCGCGCTCAAAGTCTTTCCCAACCTGAAAGGCCTTGGCCTCATTCTTCTCATCGGCAACGATTTTATCGATCGCTTGGAGCTCCTGGGGCGTGTACCGCGGTTCCACTTGGACGGGGATAATAATAATTTGCCCATTTTTGATGGCAAAGGAAATCGCATCATCCTGTTTCAGTCCAAGTATTTTCACGATCTTGCTTGGAAGCGTCACTTGATTTTTATACTTTATTTTTCCTAGAATCATGGTATTGACCTCTCCCACAAAGCAAGTATACGCTAAGTATTACTGTATTTCAAGTATGACTTTAGGCTGCCACTTTTTGTTGTGCCTCGCCCCGTGCACGGAACATGAGGGCCTCGAGTTGATTGGTGAAGACAGAAGGTTCCGGTATCCAGATATTTTCAAAATTCTGCATTGCGCGGAAGACATTCTCATCGATGAGTACGGCCAGCGCGAGACGAATTTTTTCCGCCAGGCCAATCGCAATTGTTTGGCCGCCAGCAACTTGATCGTGTACCACAAAAGTGCCGCCGACTTTAGGCGCAAGTGCTTGCGCTTCCGCGGTATCGGTAATGAAGTAGTAGTTTCCCAATGCACCATTCATGAACCGCACAAGAAGCGAACCGTTTTCGCCAAAGTCTTTTGCTGTCAGTTCGGCGCCGTTCGGAAATTGAGTTCCGCTTGCAACACGGTAAGAATCCAGTGTCTGTCTCAACGCACGCTCCGAGTCCGCGTCTGGAACTGCCAATACAAATCGTCTGCCGCTTTGAACTAAAGCAAGTAGGGTTTCAAGCACTTCGATTCTCTCGTCGTTTGCAAATTCCGGACTACGTAAGTCGCTCCGAGTCAAATTCCCAAGGCTCGACAGTCGATCCGCCTCCTCTTCCGTCAAACGAAGGACAATTGTTTTCGACTGATGACCGACGGCTGACAGCTGACGGCTGACGACTGACGACTTTTCATCCCGCAATTCAGGCCGAGGATCACTCCCCGTAACGCGAGGTGGTGACCACAAAGGATAGCCCCTGCTCGCGCTTGGTTCTACGGAATTATCGAAAGCGCGCCGCATCGCAATCTTATTATCTTCCAAGATGCTGGCATATCCCCAAATTCGGTCGAGGTGTGATTTTAATTCAGACCCGCTTACGGTATTGACAAGTCTTTGATACGCCACATAACGAAGATAAAGAGCCATTCCCTGCAGGTTCCATATAGCTTCTGGCTTGTGGAGGAGGAAATCCACTTTCAGTTTTTTGGGAGCTTCACCAATAGAATGCCTCACAGCGTCGACCTTTGTAACATAGCTGGTTATGTCTGCAGGCTCAAATTCGCTTCCAACTAATTCTTTAAATAAAACACTTGGCATTTCGTTGTGGAGGTTATCTTCAGATGGATGCGCAGGCCGTTGTGTAAAAGCCAGAGCACGTGCTGCGTACGGAAGGTAGGCCACGGTAGGAGAAGCAAATCTTTCTGTTGACTGATCCAGTGACAACGTAAGGAAGCTCCACAGCCCCAACTGGGGAAAGGAAGCGTCATCGAGTATTTCTTCTGCGAGCGATCTAGAAAGACGGACATGCGCCCAAAGAATGGAGATCCCTACGATTTGTATTTGTCTGAGCTGATGAATCACATCCTCGGTCAATTCCTCGCGATGGATGAGGTGCTGAATTTCTTGGATCAGTTGGTCCAGTAGATCAAGGTCTTTGGCTTCCTGTATTTTCTCCTCGTGCGTAAGATCTGCGTTTGGCAAACGCTCCCAGTCTTTCGCTTCTACAATTCGCTTGATCTCATACACTTGCCGCCTCACGAGAGACGCTTGATCCGCCAGGTTTTTGATGCGGTCACGCAAATTCCTCACACGACGTAACAGTTCTTTCCGCATGTCCTTAAGCATCTCTTCGCGGCTCAGCTCCTTTTGAGGCTGCTCTTTGAGGGGTGGTTGGGGAGCCAAGGAAGCTATTTGGCTCTCAATGCTTCCTACCTCTTCAGCTGGCGACGTTATCATGGGAGCGATCTTTCGCTTCAGTCTGCGCGCGAGCGTTTTTTTGATCTGCTCCACTTTAGGTTTAAGCGTTTTGATCAGATCCTTGACTACTTCGTCATGCTGCTTACGGATGATGGACTGCTTAATTTCTTCGGCCTTTGTCTCCGAGACAAGTCGATTCGCCGATTCTTGCGGCCATCCAAGTTCTGAAACGGATTGATTTACTGCGACGTCTTCATCTTGAGGCCAACCTAGAGGCAATGCTGGAACACCGGGGAATTCGAGCCGGAGCGAACCTTTAGCGATGAAAGCGTTGCTCTGTGCGAAAAGCTCCGTCTTCACCTTTAAATTCATAACTTTGGCAAGATTGAATTTGAAACTCTCGCCGAGCGTTTCCAACGGCTTTCCTTCGGCATGCGCCAACTGAACTGAATGAAGCAGTCCAATACCTGGAATATCAACGGGGCGGCTGAGTGCGATGGTCAAGTATTTCCCCTGCCTTTCAAGACTCCCGACAATTCCATATTGGCGCACGTGATTCTGCACAGCGTCCATTGAAATGAGCGGCTTTAATCCTAGCTTGAACGCCATATTCGCTTCCTGCCAAAGTTGAGCTCCTCTTTTCGTGCGGAGTACAACCCTCAGGAGGACACGCGTCTTCTTGTCTAAGCCTTCCACGTACTTGGGCAATCTATCCATTAGCACGTCGAGCGGTTCTGCCGGCTTTGTTTCAGACCCGAAAATTTCAGTGTACCGCTCATGCCGAGGATCTAAAACCTCAAGTTTGCTTACCTCGTGAGTCGTCTTCATCCGCACCTCGGCGCGGTGGCGTTTGATAGTACGCCCTGCCAACCTGTGTACTTGTTGAAAAGCCCGAGCATATGCCTCACGGTCGAAGTTTGGCAGACCCTCGTGGATCGTAAGAAAACTTTCTGCCAGCTGATCGAATGATCTTAAGAGTTCGGGTCTCCACTCGTCATAAAACAGCACAAAAGCACTTAGCACCTGAGCATGATCTTTGGCCTCTTCAATCAGTTTGTCCATTTGTGCCCGCTGAGCATCCGTAATCCCTACAGGACTAAACAAACGAGCCCAAAATTTGACATAGTCCGCAAACTCCAATTTCTCCCCGCTCGTCTGCTTAAGAATTCTTTCTAAGCGTTCATATTTCCTTAATATGATCTGCCTCGCTTGATCTAATGTGATTTCTTCTTCATGTGAAATAGCGAAAGAAAATTCCGAAAAAATAGCCCCGACCAGATAAAGGGCTACGTCCTGGGGTGGGTCAAAGCGTTCCTCGTCTCCAATTAAAGTCCTGTAACGCCGAAATATCTCATTGATGTCCTGAAGCACAAGATTAAAGTCAGCTTCCCTTACAACCTCGGAAAACTCCTGCGATCGACCTCGAGCGTGAGGAGCTAGGTACTCTTGAAGATGGGTGTCTAAATAACTCAGCCATTTTATGTAGTAAACTTCATCCATTTTTCGCGGTTCTGCCTCGCCTTCCGGGCTTAAAGGCCCCATAACCGGAGCGATGGATCTGACAAATATCTCGGGGACAATAGCAACCCTAGGACTCAATTCTTGAACGAACGGAGAAAGGACGGTTAACCCATCCCGCGCTTTGGACCTTCGACTTCGCTCAGGTCGAGAGCCTCCGCCCTTCATCTCTTTCACGTACTCGCCCTGAGCAAGCAAAGCGAGTCGAAGGGCTTCAGAGCGGCGAGACTCGATATGGCTTATTAGTGATTCGATAACATGAATGTGCACTTCAAAGGCAGCATCAACCGAATCGCTCTTCGCCGGAGCTTGTGTTCTCAACAGTTTTTCTATTTGCCGATAATATTCCTTCTGTACCGCAGACTTTATTTTTTCAACTTCGACGAAATAGCTCTCTATGATATCGAGAAGTGCGGTGCGGAAAATTTCTAGTTGTTGCAAAGTACCGTAATCGCCCTCCACAAACGGCTCGCGTGGTTCCTTCGGATGAATGACATCCAAACCCTGTTGCTTTAGTTCTCTAAGGGACAGTAACAGCCCGTCCAGGGTCCCTCCTGGTTTCAACATCAATTCCTCATCTGAAAGCTCATCAAAAGCACTACTGAAAGCCCGAAAAACAAGGGGAGGTGCGGTCCTTTTAGCTTTTTGGAGGTACTGCCTGTAACTCCGTTTAACAGAAGCGGAAATCCTCATAAGCTGACGTTGGATCGCCTCGTGAATCGGTCCAAGATTTGCTGCGCCAGAAGGAATTTTGTTTAGTGCTCTGTCGATGGTCATTAACTTCCGGTCTACATCGACTAACGTGCGACGTGCCATGTTTCGAATAGCTGGGTTCGGATCCATGAGTACTTTGTCAAAATTTTCATCCACGCTTCGTATCACATGGTCAGAAACCTCGTGAAAAGTGGACGTAAGAGATTTTGTAATCCATCGACGAGGCCGGCCGCTCATTACTAGCAGTGAAAGCGAAACGGCCAAATCATGAAGAGATTCCATCGAATCATGAACTGCCTTTGATAGATTCTCAGCTTGAGAATAGTCCACCCTACTTAAGTACTGGGCATTGGAAGAGTAATGTTGCACGAACGCCCGAATCATCCTACGGGCAGACAAGACTACTTCTCTATCTTTGTGGCTAAGATCCGGGATCAATTGCTGAATGCCACGCGCTTCGGAGCGGGGCAAGAGAGAGGTGAGTGGCAAGCGGGTAGAGGTAAGAGGCTCACCTGGAATGAGAGTTTCCGTCGCCGGAATCGGTGAAAGGTTTTCCTCTCCCCTCTTCCCTCCCCCTTCTTCCGTCAAGTTATCCCGCACTTGGGAGCGGTGGACGGGGTTGGCTTGACTTGGCAGGGGGCGCTGGGTATGATTGAACATGGGATGAGGAGGCAAAAGTGAAGAAAAGAGCCGTTCTTCCGAAAAAGATCCAGCGGGAATACGATTGGGCTTTCCGGAATTATCACCACTTAGCCAGCCGATATCCGGAACAGTGGATCGTCTTCGCCAATCACCGCGTGCTCGCTGCTGGCCGTGCCTTAATGCCGATTCTCCGAAAGGTACGCCGACAGAAGGATTGCCCGAAAGGGCCGCACGTACCCCACCTTTTTGTGGAGTCAGGAGTCCATATTTATGTCCAACTGGATCGCCCTGGAAGTCCGCCGCGTCCTTGACCTGAGAGCTCACCTTCTGGGACGCCGACTTTTTATCTACCGCATCTGGGGACAGGTGCGGTTCCGACAACCCCGAGGTTGGAGCGACCCTCTTTTTGCCATCATCGATACGGGAGCCTCTTATTCGGTTATCCCTGCCTCTGTCTGGAAAACTTTGAGAATCGAGCGGCTTTTCAAAACTGCCTTGAGGGGAATCGCTCCTGGCAAGGGGGCTAAGGTTGACTCCACCCTTGCCAAGGTCTCTTTGAGGCTGATGGATGTTCAAAACACGTCCCGCGACCTCCGAATTTGTGCGAACCTCGCGAGCACCGATAAGGTTCCTTTGATCATAGGTTCCTCTGGCCTGCTTGACAAGGTGAAACTCGTCGTCGACGCGCCCGCGAAAACCGCCTGGCTTGAGTTCTAAGTTCCGCACTTCGGAGCGGCGATATGGATGGCTACTTCCTCCTTCCTTGATTAAGAAAGATTCGGCCTTTCCATAATCAACCCGAACCGGCTCGTGATACTCATAAGCCCGCTCGGGTGATTCGAAACTATGGACGTACCACTTATTTGAACCATTACGGTTAAGCATTGTAAGTGTCAACGCGCGGCTTGTGCTTTGGGTCTCACGAATCTGCCAGGAAAAATTGGGATGATGAGCATCTTTTGCGAACGATTGAAAATCACCCAGCATTTGCTCATCGTCCCTTGCAAACGGCACCACAACCATGTCCACTCCTTGAATCCTATTTTCCTCATAAAGAGAGCCTAAGAACCAAAGCAACGGATTATCTGGGTAGTATGGACCGCCCATCTCCTCAAGAGGGTACTGATGAGCTAAGAAGAAAAGCTCTTTACCATCGGGCGTTGTCAGTTTCCCTGCGGCGCAGGTACAGGTATAAGCATGGGCTGTTGCCAAATCATGATTCTCAAGCCACGGGGTGATCACTACCTGTCCGAAGGCGGCCACAATCACTTTTCTCCCTGTTGGGACCACTTCGTAAATCTTAGGATCTTTGTACTCAAATGTTCGTCTTGCAGCATTCCACGATACGGATATCGGCTTCACACCCAGCTGCTCGATTGAGACATCACCCTCAGGAGTGGTCCGAACCACAAATTCGCCAAGGCTTCCTTTCACCGTGGTCAAAGCTTCACGGGCATGTCGAGCCGCCTCGAAAGAATCCCCCAGCTCCTTTTCAGGCGTATCGTTCCCCCGAACGGTTCGCATCTCAGAGCGGGAGCGCATCCTTGCTGCAGTAACCCCAATGCCATTGCGAGGCAGCATACCAGGCGTTGCCGGAGCAATCCCAACTGCATCGTCATTGCGAGGATGCAATCCTGGTGATGACGGCGCCACTGTATTGCTTCGGCCATGCTCTGGTTCACTGCCTCGCAATGACGGCTGTATGAAGTGGTATCCGCCCGAGCGGGGACGCCATTGACGGTGCTGGGGCACCATGCCAAACTTCCCGCGAGGTGTTTTCATGAGGCCGGCCTTATCAAAAAAGGAACGACGCGCATTAGAGGAATATGTCAGGGAGCTAGTGCGTTCCTTACCTGAACTTGAAGCCATCCTGTTATTCGGCTCAAAAGCTCGCCGAACAGCAACCGCCCGTTCTGACATGGACGTTTTAATTCTTGTAAACTGCGAGAATTCCCCTTCTCTGCGGTTGAGAGTCGTTGGCCCCTTTTTCGAACCTATTGCCAAATACGGCGTGGATATTTCTCCGTTCATCCTTCCAATCCGACGGTTCAGGGAAAAAACGCCGCTCACCAACCATATTAGAAAAGAGGGCATCATCCTATGGAAGAAAAGGGAAAATTTGTCCGCCGCCGCCTGAAACTGGCTCAGGAACGGTTCCAAGTTGCTAAACTTTTGGTTCGCCACAGAAATTACAGGGATGCTATTTCCCGGGCCTATTATACGATGTTCTATGCGGCCAAGGCCTTTCTGCTCACCAAGGGCAAAGACCCCTCCAGTCACAAGGGCGTTAAAATCCTGTTTCATCAATTCTGCACCACGGAGAAAAATCTTGAACCCGCCCTTGCCAGGATGCTCTCGGCCGTCCAAGAGGAGCGCCTCGAAGCCGATAATGACGCGATGTCCCTGTTCCCCCGCGAGGACGCCCTTTAAGCCATTGATTTGACGGAAAAGTTCACTAAACAGATCAAGAAATCCTTGGCGTGATAGGCGATCTTCTCTATCTGCATGCTCTAATTTGCCATCTTTCATCTCATGGCCCCGCACTTCGGCGCGGGGACGGCCGTGGATGTCTTGTTCGTGAAGCGTATAAGGTTGATCGGGTAGGGGAGGTTCAACACCAGCAAACTGGGGAATCTCCCGGATGGGACCGTAATAAAAATGCTCCGCTTCGATCCAGCCTTGATCCGTGACTTGAAGATTAGTTTTTAAGTGTTCCACAACTTTCTGAACAAAATCTTCAGGATTCCAATTTTCCGGTTTCACGGAAAACTTATGTTCAACCCCTGCCGATTGTTTCGTGCCGTACACAATCCAGCTATCGACCCTTACCGTCACATCCATTTCACCGCGTTCATTCAAAGCTTCGGCTTGATAGACAAAACCGCTTGTCCGTTTTTCAGGGATTCGAAAATTCGCAACCATTCGGCCGGGAGTCTCTTCGCGGACATAACCTACAAGAAGCAGCGAATAGTCCACAACGTCGGCAAACTCGTGATCCGCTGCCTGTCGTGCACGCTCAGCAAGCTCCACGAGTGCTGGCCCAAGCTTGACGGCCCGAGTGCCAAGCTCGAGAATCCGCCGGAAGACAAGCCCATCCCAAAAATGTTTATAGTTCGTCCCCAAGCCCAAAGGGTCGTATTCATAAAAGAAGCTTGTTAGCTTGACAACGCTGGCGATATGGGAAATCTGCCTTTCAATCCAAACATCCGAATCTTGAACAGGGACGCCTTGCTCGATTCTCTGAAGAGCCCTCTCAACCCTCTCCTTGATCGAGAAATGCTGGTATTGGGAAATAGACTCTTCGGTCTTAGATTCAGCAATGTCTCTGAGAATTCCAGCAAGCGGCTGGGCCTGTGTTCCTATCCTTGATACCGTTTCAATTGCCGCCATAAAGGGGTAGAAGCGATCATCCCTATCGAGATTGGCCTGATGAAATCCAATCTCCTTGGCCAGCCAGTCAAGCGCTTGGAACGCATCGGGCTCGAGTTCTCCTAATACCTCTGTGACCCATCCCCTGAGCCATGGCTCGTCACTGTGTTCGGCAAGTTGGATAAGCTTCGAAATGAGTTCCTGCGTTGGGATAACAACCGGCGCTTCGCTGCGGATCGCCCGTAACGCGTCATCGATTTCACGGACCAATTGCCGCTCGCGGGGTTGGCCGTAATCCCAGGCCGTATCACGTACTGCTTGAAGAATTGGAATCGCCTTTTGCGCACGAGGCCCCAGGATGGCAAGGATTCTGGCTACCAGAGAAATCAAGCGTGAATCGATCTCTAACGGTTCGTTTTCAGGCTGAAGGGTTTGAGCGACAATGATTTTGCCGCGCTTGGTGTCCAAGGCAGAACGGTAACGGTATCTGAAATAAAGCAGCCGGAGAAACGATGTGATTTCTGAAGCCATGTTTTCAAATGGATCGTTCGGCCGTTCGAGAATTCTCATACCGTTCGGTAATTCCTCCAGGGGAAGGCCTTCTAAAACATTGGCGAGGTAAAATCCGGTGTAGTGAGCATTGTAGGGCATGAATCCTTTATGGTACTCGTTCCAATTGAGTCTCCGGAGGGTCTTCCTGTCGTAATCCGCTGGAATCCAGAACAGGCTGAAGTGAAGATGCGGCGGCGCTCCTGTCCAGTTTTTCCCCGGATCAGCAATCTCGGCGATGACACTGTCTTCTCTGACAGTATCCCCAACAGACACTTTTGACCTCACATGACTGTAAGCGGAGTACAACAGATCGCCCGCCTTATTGCGGATATCCGGATGTTCGAGAATAACCGTCTCGCCCATGACGTCCGGAATGACTGCAACTACCTTCCCGGAAAGAATGGCACGAACTCCGGTACCAGTCGGTGTATAAAGAAAATCACCGTATTCATTCCTGATATTAAAGATATCCACTCCCTCGTGAGGCCCCGGCAGCCGAAGCCGGCCCAATCCGAGATACTTTTCAACTCTGAATTCCTGAACCGAACCGTCCGGACGTCGCACGGCTGTCGTATTAAGCCACCACTCCCGATCCTCTCCAAAGGCACCCCCTGGAAAAAGCACAATCCCGGTGATTTCATCCCCTGCCGCAAGCGCCCTGGCATCGGGATGATCGAGGGTTTCTCTGGGTGGGTAGACAATGGCCCGCCGTGTTAAATAATCTTGGACATGGACTTCGGATGGAATGCCGGCACGCACACGACGGTATTCTTGATAGTCTGGAAAATTCATCCAGCGTTTTTCATCCTCCTGCCAAACTTCAACCTTGCCGAAAAACGAGACCGTATCTCCAGAAACAAAGGGATGATCTTTGAGGTTGGGTAGCGGCACACGATAAAGGATACCGGCCTTAGTATTGTGGACACCCCTCTTTTCAACGGGCAAGTCTTCATATTGTTTGCCTTCTACTTCTTGGACCGGCGTCGGAGCGTTTTGCTTTCCAAGGCTCGGCACCAAACCATCCGATTCAACAATTGCGCTCCATTCTCTGATCGTTGGAACGTAATAACGAAACTTCTCGGGTGATGTTCCCTGAGTGAAAATCTCATAAGTACTCTTTCGGGCAAGCTCAAAAAATTGCTCTAGGGAACGTTCTTCTCCCTTGTGATCCATAACCTTAACGGCAAGATATTCATGATGGAACCGTTCATAAGCCACGACAAAAGCGCCGGCTTCCAACGTGTCCCACTCCGGTTTTTCCTTGAGGACCGGAAAATATTCGTGAGGAATAAAGACACGCTCGTGAGCAATCGGAATACTGCCAACAAAGCTGAGACCTTCGGAGGGGATGACTTGATAGAGGATTTGAGGGGCGTGTTTCCCATCCATGACCGCACTGCGAATACGAAGCTCATGCAACGTCTTAACCGGAATAAAAATCTCTGCCCGCGCCTCGGAGCGGAGTGATAACTTCGAAGGCGTAGTTCTTCCAACTTCCATCTGTAACCTTCGAACCTGCTTTCCCCGCACTTCAGAACGGCGGTCATAGCGATGAAGGGCTCCCGATGGATTCACTTTCGCATGATCTACCACCATCGGATGCCCGGACAATTCCAGCGTTAGCTTCAGGCTGTCTTCAGAAGCTTCCTCATCCACAAAGCGGATACGCAACACATGTTTTCGAAAATGGTTGTAAGCTACAAGAGCCTCTCCTCGGAAAGGAATTGTCGCAAAGAGAACCCCGCCCCGATTTGCTTTGCGTTTTTCGTCCTGCCGTTGTTTTTCGCTGCGCACCTCCTCGTCGCTCGGAAATCTGTCCTTGCCAATTTTTTGCCATTCTCCTTCGGGGAAGAAAATCACCTCGGGATCCTGTGCCAAAATGATGAATTTCTCCTTCCCCCAAGTCTTCTCCTCAACGGTATTTTTGTCCGTAATCGGATTTGAACTGATCCCGATATAGATACTCCCGAAATTAGTAAAGTTGGGAATT
>Ga0156289_1009_pt1 | contig 22867 bp, 22 predicted proteins | sample RifCSPlowO2_12_FD_116157 | JGI IMG/M metagenome (GOLD analysis project Ga0156289, IMG submission 116157) | Omnitrophica bacterium RIFCSPLOWO2_12_FULL_50_11
CTTTGGCGGGGAATGTGGCGTCTTACTGATATCGCAGCAACCTGGAAACTATTCAACCAACCTCTTAATGAGGTTACTTATGGGTAATGGTCAGCCCGGAGGGGGAGAGGACTAAGGTGAGGGGGAGAACCATTGAACATCCCCCTCATCCTAACCTTCTCCCCCAACAACGGGGGAGAAGGGATATTGCGGGAGTATTCGTCCGCACGCTAAACACGTCGATTCTTTCAAATATCCATAAAGCCTTTTTTGTTCGCTCTTCACGCCTGTTCGGCGCCGACAACGACTGCAACTGACTGCTGGGTTCCACCGTACTGAGTCGAGGTTGGTGCTTGAAATTGAAACCACAGACCCCGCTCGTTCGCCACAGCGACGTTTGCACCGTTCGGTGTTAACGTCGGATCGCCGAACTGAGTGCTCGACGCACGCGATCCAGAGCCAATAAGAATCGCGTCGTCGGTCGAAAATAAACCTGTCGGATCGCCAGACGCAGGACCAAAAAGTCCTTTCATTGCGAAAGTGTCGGCACCCGGCGATGTCCCCGCCAGCCAGCCTGAAGGAGCGCTCGCACCCGAGATACTTAACGTAAAGGCTTCGGTCACGTTTCCGTTATTGGTCACCGTAAACAGATTCGACGGCCCAATCATCTGCTCCTCCACAACGTTGCCAATGGACCAGCTTGCGGCCGGCGTTACCGAGATGCTCAGGATGGGTGGTTCACAAACGGGCGGACACGTGTCCAAATGAAAGAAACCTGTGTGCCACAAATCATGATGAAACATCGGCCAAGGCTTCGTATCCGCTGCCGTTTCCGGCAACGTCCAGACATGAACCTTAAAATCGTCCGAACCTATGACCACTTCTAACATCCCATTTCCATCCAAGTCACCGATCGCTGGAGAAGAGACAGAGATACGATATGAGGTTTGAACCGGCCAGCCGGCTACCGCGCTTCCATTCGCGTGCCAGGCATACACTTTGTTATCGTAAGACCCGACCAATACTTCCAATGTGCCATCTCCGTCGAGATCAGCGATGGCAGGCGAAGATTCAACCCTGTCGCCGGTCGTGACTGGCCAACCTGTTACAGCCATCCCATTAACGTGCCATGCAAAAACCTTCCCTTCAGTGGCGCTAATAGTAGATCCAACTACTATTTCCAATGAACCGTCCCCATTTAGATCAGCTATAGAAGCGGATGAACCAACTTGAGCGCCCACCGGTATTGGCCACCCAGCCACAGGTGTTCCGTCTGCGTGCCAAGCATAAACGCTGCCATCCATCCCGCCTATCACCACTTCCAACTTTCCATCGCCGTCCAGATCAGCAATTGCAGGCGACGATTGTATCCAGTCTCCTATTTGCTTCGGCCACCCGTTGACGATCGTGCCGTCTGCATGCCAGGCATAAACCTTGTTATCGACAGGAACAGAAACACCAGCATGGAGCGTACCAACCAGGACTTCCGGTGACCCGTCGCCGTCCAAATCCCCAATGGCAGGTGACGACAGATCTGCATAGCCGTCCCCTGTTGATTGAGGCCAACCCGCAACAACTGCCCCATTTGCATGCCAGGCGTAAACATTTTTATCTAAAGAACCAATCACCACCTCTAACATCGCATCTCCGTCCAGGTCTGCAAGAGCAGGTGAAGAACGGATGTTACTTCCTGTAACTCTCGGCCATCCAGTTACAGGTGTTCCATCCGCATGCCAGGCATAAACGTTCGCATCATCAGATCCTACCACCACTTCCATCGTCCCATCTCCATTCAAATCGCCCACCGCAGGCGAAGAACGTACCCAATGGCCAACTGTTTTTGGCCAACCCGTGACTAAAGATCCATCCGTGTGCCACGCATAGACTTTCTTGTCCATAGAACCGACGACGACCTCCATCGTCCCATCCCCATCAAGATCAGCCAAAGCAGGTGAAGCTGGCACTTGCGCCCCCGTCAACTTAGGCCAGCCGGGTAAATTCAAAATCCCAAGCCGAATCGTAGTCGAGAGATCAATGTTCACCACATCAATATGAAGATTGAATGGAACATCGCCCAATAAAACTGGCTCGGTCCCTGCGTAAATAAGCTGGAATTTCGAATCATCATTGTTCGCAAAAGGAGAGGTTCCTTCCTGCAAAAACTGCGCTTGTGATTGATTGAACTGTATGTTTGGATGATTCGTGCTGAGTGTGGCAGTAAATGGCGCTGTGAAATTATCAAGAAGGATGCGGAAAGATAATTCCCACTCTTGTTGCGGAACCACATATTGATCAGCAGGGAACTTTTGATATGAACTTACCCTCGCGAAAGGCTCGGTTAATGACGCGTATGCATTCACAATACCTTCTCCAATAGGCACGCTGGGTGTCGAAGGAAAAGGCGATGCCCCTGCGACTAAACGACCGACAATTTCCTCTTGGCTGATTTGGGGGTCATTGCCAATCAGGATTGCCGCAACCGCAGAAACGTGAGGTGCCGACATGGAAGTTCCAGAGATGCGAAGATAATCAGTACCAACAATTAGGAAAGAGAGATTGTTCTCAAAATAGGAACCTGCCGCAAGCAATGATAGGATAGTTTGTCCCGATGTTCCCGAAGTCCCACCCGGAGCAGCGATGTCCACGAGATCACCAAAATTTGAAAAGGAGGCCTTTTGTCGGAGATGATCAACGGCGGCGACCGTGACTACTTCCACATCCATATTCTGGGGCGAGAAATTGGATACATCCAAATTTTCGTTTCCGGCGGCAAAGATGACAACAGCGCCTCCGTTGTATGCCGCACGAACCGCATCTTCAACGACCGGATTGGAAGGACACGGCGACTGACAACCCCAGCTGTTGTTGATGACGCGGGCGCCCACATTCGCAGCATAGTTAATGCCTCCGGCAAGATCACTCGTGAAACCGCTCCCTTGGTCATTCAACCCTTTAACCGGAAGAATCCTTGTTTGCGGAGCAACACCGGCTATTCCGATTCCATTATTGGCTGCGGCCGCGATGGTTCCCGAAACGTGTGTTCCGTGGCCGAATCCGTCTAGCGGATCCGGATCGCGCAGTTTTGTTTGGCTGCAGGCGCCACCACTGAATGTCGCACAGGTCGTAAAATCATATCCAGAGACATCATCGATGAACCCGTTTCCGTCATTGTCAATGCCGTCGAAATCGCCTCCTTCTGAGGATGAGGTGGGATCCAGACGACCATTATTGTTGATATCTTCCAGCGCATTCACAAAAACATTTCCTTGAATATCCGGATGATTGTAGTCAAGACCTGAATCCACAACGGCAACAATGACGCCTTCTCCGCGGCAGTTGTTCGTGCAGCCGGCAGCATCCCAAGCATCTACCGCTTGAACCATTTTAAGTCCCCACATGTTCTCGAACGTTTGGCCCCAGGCGCCTGTGTCCCAGTTTCCGTCTTGGTTGCCATCCACATATGTGTCGTTCGGAAGGACGTGCGCTTCCATCATGTAATCAGGCTGGCAATACTCGGCTTCGCCGGTTGCCATGATTTCACTACAAAGTGCCTCGACATCTTCGCTGGAATCAAAGTCGAGTTTCCTCCAACGGTCAAGACCGTCGTCTTCGGCGGGTGGCTCCGTCATCCTGAGTCCCGCCTTTGGCGGGACGAAGGATCCTGCGAGGTTCTTCGGCGCCTCAGAATGACGATCCGGCTTTTTTCCTCTAAAGATAGGCTCCATTTTAGCGTTTGCAAGAGACGGTTTGCTTGTCAAAAGCTGATTGAGCTTTGGGGTGTTTGAATCAAAGTGCGATTGACTAGGGTTGAGCGCGTTCGTTGTTGCAGCCGCGGAGGAAAAAGCATCCGGTGGTTTGAGCTTGATCAAGACACGACCAGGGAGATACTTTAGCTCCTCCGGCTTTTCAGCGCCGGAAGCTCCGCGCAATGGGTCCGGCTTCGGTGATACTTTTGCCCGGGGGTCTGGGAGTGAAGTTTCCGAACCACCGGCGGGCTCGGTAAATACAGCCTCGCCCGAAGCGGGATAAAAAAGAAGGGCGAGAATCGTAACGAAGAAAGTAACAAATCGCAGCCGCGAAGACATACAAACTCACCGATATGGCACACAGTGTATCACGTGCGCTGGAGATTCAAAACGTAAATGTTCAAGTCATGAATTTTCACGTCACACGCAGGACTTCGCATTCGGTCGTGAGGCCATCTCGCACTTTGGCAAGGCCGTCCTGCCTTAACGCCGCCATTCCCTTTTGAATGGCGGACGCTCTGAATTCAGAACTTGAGACACGGCGTGAAACCAAGTTCTTCAGATCTTCATCCAGCAGGAGAAATTCCGAGATCGCGGTGCGGCCGTAAAAACCGGTGCCATTACATTTTGAACAACCCGAGCCAAGACAGCGGTCGCCTACTTTCTTCTTACATTCATCACAGATCAACCGCACAAGCCGTTGAGCGATCACACATTCGAGACTTGAAGCAGCAAGATAAGGTTCGATGCCAAGATCAAGGAGCCTCGCGACAGCACCCGAAGCATCGTTCGTATGAAGCGTTGAAAAAACCAAATGCCCTGTGAGCGACGAACGAATGGCGATTTCAGCGGTTTCGGGGTCCCGGATCTCTCCTACCATTAATACATCCGGATCGTGCCGAAGCATATGACGAAGTCCGCTCGCAAAACTAAGACCGATCTTCGGATGAACCTGCATCTGAATGATACCGTCCAGCTGATACTCAATCGGATCCTCCACCGTGATGATCTTCCGACTGCCGTCGTTTAATTCGCTCAAGCACGCGTAAAGCGTCGTCGTTTTTCCGCTGCCCGTGGGCCCTGTCAGGAGAATAACGCCGGACGGCCTGGCGAGAATCTGCCGCAGCTCGTACCGATTAGATTCACTTAGACCAATGCGTTCCAATTCAAGCAACCGCGCCGGCGAAAGCAGGCGAATAACGAGCGCTTCCCCAAACGCCGTCGGTAGAATAGAAATCCTTAAATCTAAATCTTCATTCTTCATCCGGATTTTGATCCGGCCGTCCTGAGGAAGCCGCCGCTCTGAAATATCGAGATTCGCCATAATTTTAATTCTCGAGATCATGCTCGCGTGAAACCGTTTGATTCCTTCCGGCAATTTTACTTCTTCAATGACGCCGTCGATCCGGTAACGGACACGCAGACGGTCCGAAAACGGTTCCAAATGAATATCGCTTGCCCGCTTTTTTAATGCATCCACAAGAAGCTGATTGACAAACTCCCGCACGGAAGCTTCGCCCGCCACTTCCTCTAATTCATGAGTGACCGTGGGCATCACGAGATCCGCCGCCGTGCGCGGCTCAAGCCCTTGACTTTTTGAGAGCCGTTCCACAATAGAGGCACCAATCCCATAATGCCTTTGGATTGCCTCGTCAATCTTGGTCCGTTCGGCCAAAACGATTTCAACCTCGGCACCCAGGATGGTCCTCAGTTCCTGAATCAAATCAAAATCCGACGGCTCACCCACGGCAAGTGTCAGCGTCCCGCTCTTGAACGCGATCGGAAAGACGTGGTAGTGCTGCGCCGCCTTTGGCGGTACCCGTTCGAGAACCGGCTTCGGAACGGACGCCTCGGAGAGATCCATAAACGCAAGTCCAAATTGATCCCCTAAAATTTGAAGTAATTGATCCTCACGGAGAGAGCCGGAACGAATCAGAATCTTACCTAGAAATTCGCCCGTCTCTTTTTGCGCTTGAAGGGCTCGGTCGAGCTCGTTCGCGATCAGAACGCGTCTTCGAACCAGCTCCTCACCAATCAGAAAATTCTTTTTCTTTGTAATCATGATGCCATTTGACCAAGTGTTATTTGAGCGCGAAGCAAGTCGGAACCATCGGATGAGCTAGAAACTAAGAATTTTGAGACATAGACCATGTCATCTTCCTCTGAAACATGGTATAGAAGCTTCAAAAGATCTTGTGCTCGTCCCTCCAATTCCAAAAAAAGATTCGCGACTCTTTCTCCGCTTCCCTTTCGTTCATACACCGGTTTCAACTCTTTGAGTGAAAGCTCGTCACCAGCCGTCATCATTTGCATCTGCTGAATCCATTCGTTCGTATTCAGAATCGCTGCCTTCGGCAAGTCCACGCTTTGATGCACGCTTTGGTAGACGCGAAGACGCTCAACTTTGTGGCGCGAAAGATCAAGATCAACTTGATAATCCCTCCTGAGTCGATCAAGCCTTTCCGCGAGTGGTGTCTGCCAACGATGAAGCACCACCGCCAAAATGAGGAACAAAGCCGTCATGATTAAAGACACCTTCGCATGACAACGCAATTTGGCCGGAGAAACGGGAAGCGTCACAGGTGTCGTTGATTTTTCCAGGGTCAGAGAATTCATGGAAGCTCTCCCAGGTTTAAATTTCCTTCCAGCGTAAAGGAGTAAACGGTTGAACCGTCCTGAGCCCGCTCCGTTTGGATGCGCTCCAATGCCAAACGCTCGAAAATCGATTGCGCGCCAACAGCGGCAATAAATTGATCGACGTGCGCCTGAGCGCGAGCCGTGCCTTGAAGACTGAATCTTCTTTTTGCCTCGTCATATTCCAATTCTCGGAACACCAGATCGTGAGGAACTGCTTTTCTGAGGCCGCCTAGAAGGAGCACCGGAAGTGACTTCTTCGCGCGAAAATCCTGGACGTGAAGCGCTTTCGTACGCACTTCCCTCACCTCTTGGACAGAACCTTCAAGCGCACCCATCTTGAAACGAAGCCAGCCCATTTCTCCGACCGTCATCAAGGTTTGAACCACTGCCAAAAAAAATAAAGAAAACGAAAAACAAGCAATCGAAAAGAGAAGCATCGCACGTCCTTTCACCCGGCGCTCTTTATTTCGGACCTCCTTCACTTCCGGCAACGTAAAATCAAACACGTCCTGAGTAGCATAGGCACGAGCAGCGGCAGCCAAAATGGGTGCAAGGGTCGTCTCGTGATCGGAGGAAATGCGTTCCACGGAAAAATGTGACTTAAGCAGCGACGACTCGGCTTCCTCATTTCGCTCACCAATGAGAAAGAGCGCGTTCGGCCTCTTGCGCCATTCACGCTGGAAACCGTCCGTGTAAGACTGGACCGCATCCAAAAGATTCGCCGCTTGATCCGTTTCCCACGAGACCCAACGGCTTTGAAGAAGCACTTGATTCTCAAAGAAAAGCATCTCCGCTTGATTGCCGAACAAATGGATAAGAACGTTCGCTTGATCCGGGCGGCGATCGTCGCCGCGCATGTGAGCCCGGTACATCCAAACCAAAAGATCCGTCGAAAGGATCACCCGATCCGGAACAAGGCCACAGGCGCGAAGGAGTTTCATTTGCTCTGCGAGAACGTCCTTTGGGACCCCCAAAAGAAGCGCCTCAAGTGAGCCGTCCTCACTTTTCCTCTGGATCGACCGGTGAAGAACGGCTTCTTCCGAAAGATAAGGAATCTCTTCATTCATCCGATTTGCCAGAACTGTTTCCAACTCACCCGCCGAAACGGCAGGAACAGAAAAAACCTTGGCGAGGGCTACATTTCGGTTCACGAGATGAACCAAGATCGGAGAGCGCGCTTGATAAGATTCGAGGCGGCTTCGAAAGCCGGAAACGAATTCGCTTGAGATGTCGCTTGTCGAAACTGCTTCCGTACCGACAAGTTCGTAATCAGCTCCCGACCCTTTTAAGAATACGATCTCGAGTTTGTCCTGCCTGAAATGACTGATGCCGTAGAGCCTTTTTTTTCCTCCGAAAAGCGCCATCACGCCACAACCTCCCGCCAGGAAAGAATCTCAAGCGGCACAGTAACAGGCCGTCCGGCCGGCTTCGCCGATCTTAAGGAAGATGCGTCACCAGTGTTCCAACGATGCTGAAAGACCCGGGGCCCTAAAACCGACTCCAAAGCTCTGGATCGAGATTCCGCACGAGACGCGGTCTTTCCTGAGCGTAGCTTGACACGGACTGAAAAAAACTTGGAATCCACCGTCACATGCCTCATCAATTGACTTACCAGTTGCTCGATCGCAGCCGAATCCGGCAGCTTCAACATCCGGATGAACCGCTGGGGACGCAAATCACTGGGTTGGAAGACCTGCTTACTCATATCGTGCTCCTCGCCATCGATAGGAGAAGAAGTCGAACGAAATTTTTCAATCGCCTCTCGTAGCGTTTGCTTTGGCAAGTCACCGCCGGCAAGACTTAAAATAAGAGCTTCGAGAATGTACGGATGAACTGTATTTAAATTCACCTTCATGATCCTTTCCTGAGGCTGCCCGTACACGGTGACAAAAGGCTTGAAGCGTTGCGCGTCACGCGCCGAAATAAATTGAATCAACCGGAGCTCTTCGACTGACTCAAAGGGGGCTCTTTTGTGCTTGAATCCGAGCGTTGGTTTTCCGCGCAGAGCCGTTTGTCCGCGCCAAGCTAAAATGCTTCCAACCAAATCTTCCGTATCTGTTTCAATTTCAATATTGCTACGTTTCAACACTTTGATGAACTCGATAAGAAATTGCTCCGGAGCATCATTGAGACTGGCTTTGCTTTCCTCATCCTGGATTTCCAAATCAAATCGGTCTGAAAAGTCCATTTCGCCAAAGCTTTTCGGAACCCCGTACCACTCATCTCTGCTGTGATCGACCTTCGGTTCATTGTCGGTCTCGATGAAAAATCGGGCAAGGTTGACGGCCGAAAGAAAATCGTATTCCTGCCTAAAACGGTGTGCTTCAAAACCTCCAATCTTCGTAGCCAGGCGCGCTCGAAACGCGACGCTCATCGCGAAAAGGGCAAGCAGAATAAAAACCCACAGGCACAAAATCAAAACGCTCCCCCGCTCGTTCACGAGGATCTCCTCAAAAGAACGCCGTGCGGAATCAAAATTTCGCTCGTCCTGCCCTCACCAAAAATATCTCTCGAAAGTTTGATTCGAACGCCGCGCGGAAGACCCACGTAGGGCTTATTGGACCAGTCGGTCTCCCACGAAAGTTCATTTGAATCATCAAGATAGAGGAAATCAAACACGGCATCGATTCCTTCAAAGAGGACGTCACTGACTTGAACCGGTTCCAGTAAAGACTTCCTCAACTTCAGCTCTGTCCTTATGAGAGCGCCGTCGTGTATTCTGTATTGAATGAGCACAAGTTCTTCCTTCATCCCTTCAGGCGTGTACTGCACAAGCCGCGTCGGAAACGTGATCGTGTCTCCTTCGCCCACGAATGGATGCAAAGAAAAAGGAATCGCATTTCTCAACTCCTGCGCAAGTTGCGTTAGAAATACATCGCCTTCGCGCTTTTCAGTAAGGTTTTCCTCGCTTCTTGCGTACGCCGCTAAACCGGTCCGAAAACTCGTTACGACCACAACTGAGATGACCGAAAGAATGCTCGCCGCAACCAAAAGCTCAACGAAGGTAAACCCCCGATCCTTCTCCTTCACCTTCCCCTCGCTCTAAACACGCACGCGCCCAGGTCAAAAACTCCCTTCCGATGCTCCTTGTCGACGCGGCACTTCACTTGATAGTATTGACTTGCTTCAAACGAGCGGATTTTCCTCTCAGCCTCTAACTCTTCGGGTTTAGCCTTAAGATTTTGTGATCGAATTTCAACCGAGTACAGATCCTCGAAACGCTCGGAATCGAGCGGAAGGGTAAGGACACCGTCCTCCGGCAGCACGACGCCCCCTGGATAAGCAAACCACTCAAATAAAAGATGGTCAAGCTCCGAGATGGCTTCTTTTTTCTCCTCATTCCTTGTCCCCGCAAAGAGCGCTTCGCTAAAGATTTTGAGCGTACTCGTCACGCCGACAGACAAGATCATCAGTGCAACGAACGCCTCGAACAGGAGGGTCCCTTTACGGCCCCCCACCTTTATCCCCCACCATTTTTTCGCTGTGGGCCGGAATGGTGTGGGATTTATCCTCCCCCCGCGCCGCGGGGGGAGGAACCAGAAGGGGGGTTGTCTATGTTCATCCATGTGTTGTTACTCCGAAGGCACCGATTCGGTTCTTGATCTCGACCGTCGCTTGCCTGGTGCCGTTCCTTGAGACAAAAAGTTGATTCCGCGTCACGGCTCCATCCGGAAAGAAATAAATTTCATCTCCGCGACTGAAATCAATGGAAAAAACCTTTGCTTCTTGAAACCGCTGCGAGTAAGGACTTCTAAACGGTTCGAATTGTGTCGAATTCTCGTTCCGCACGAATGTTTCAAGCCTTCCGGATTCCGGGTTGAGAACCAATTTATGGGCAGCACCGGACTCGATGGCATCAAACTGCAGGTAGCGCAGATAGGCGGTCAGGTCTTTGACGAAACCGTCCAAGCTTCGCGCTTGGAAACTTCGAACAAACGCCACAGTCGCCAAACCCGCCAACGTCGCCACCAAAGCCATCGTCACGAGGAGTTCTATTAATGTCACTCCTGTTCTCTGTTCCCGGTAAAAGCGTTTCCCTAACTGCTTCCGCGCTGTTCCGCAAGTGCTTCGCGAGAAGATGAAAGGTCTCGCCACATCCCTTCTCCCCCCCTGGGGGAGAAGGCCAGGATGAGGGGGATCATCCATCGTCTTCCCCATCACCTTTCCGCCTCCGGCGAAGAGAAAAAGTTGCTAAACATATTCCCTTCCAGGGAGAGGCTCGGAGTGAGGGTCATCCAAAGACAGACGAATGACTTCTATGACGGAATTAGTTTTTTGTAACACGTCATGATCCCAAAAGCGTAGTACTCGATAGCCTTTACTTTTGAGATGCTGCGTTCTTCGTTGGTCTCTCAATTGTTGTGTCGCGTGCTGACCTCCATCCAGTTCTACAATCAAGCCTTTCTCAATGCAACAGAAGTCCACAATGTAACCATCGATCGGATGCTGGCGTCTAAACTTGACCCCAGAAAAGCATCTGTTTCGCAAAAAATACCACAGCCTTCTCTCCGCTTCCGTTTGATTAAGACGAAGCTTACGAGCGAAATAATTCTTCATATCACCACTTTAATCTTCGCTTTCCAAAGCACGTGCTTCGCGTACGGATGAATACTCCCCCAACATCCCTCCTCCCCCTCACCTTAGTCCTCTCCCCCTCCGGGGGAGAGGAGATGAAGCTCATCTCTGTTCATTTGCGCTGCGATCCATTTCTGGTCAAACACCTCTAAGGTTGGAAAAACTTTTGGGTAGTTTTTGCGAAGAGCGGCTTCGAGCGAAGTTCCGTCGCGCAGATCGCGGCAAAATCCAGCGAACTGAAACGTTTCCCCGGAAGAGAGCAGAAAACGCACCACGCTCTGTGCCTCGGCGTAAAAGAGTACTGCTTCTCCCGCGGCAAAGCCCTTCAGAGAACGAATCTGAGAAAGCACCTTAATGGGAATCCATTTTTTCTCGGACATCATTTTTTGAACCCATTGATCGAATTCATTCTCTCGCTCTTGCCTTGCCTCCTCCTGCGCCAAGGCAAGCCCTTCATCAAGCCAGAGGGGAATCATTCCGTTCCGCGCGCCGGTGAAATCTCGAAAAATCAAATGTGCCATCTCATGCGGCAGGACGCAATCCAGAAATTTTTCCGAGCTTTGATACGACACGATCTCGCGCTTGCTCGGAATGGCAAACCCGCTCGACCACGCCGCTTGTCTGGTTTCGCTATGAAACGCATCCTTCGTTTCATAGAGATAAATCTTGCAGCGATGGTCCCAAAGCCAGAATTCGCTTCGCCGGGAATATCCAAGCGCTCGTGCAATGCCGTCATAGTACGACTCCGCTTTCTCGAGAACGCGGTCGGCAAAACTTCGATCTGTACCCTGATAATATAGGATGAAGTGGTCCCCCTTCATTTCTTCCCACGCATGAGCCGTCCGTGGTGCAAGAAGCACCAAGACGATGAACAAAGAAAGAGGCAACGTTTTCATTGAACCACCAAGCTCATTTCAAATATGGGAAGCAGAAGACTGATCACCAGAAATCCGACGACTAAGCCGATTGCGAGAATCATCATCGGTTCGAGGAAAGTTCCCAGGAGCTTGATTTTTCCATCGAATTCTCGTTGATAGAACGTGGCAATCTTTTCAAACGCATCATCGAGCGTTCCGGTTTCCTCGCCGACGACAAGAAAATTCATTGCAAGCTCAGGAAACCAGGGTTCTTCGAGCATCGCCTCTTGGAGCGTAGAGCCTCGAACTACCTTCTCCCGAATGCGGTCCATGGCGCATCGCACTTCTAGATTCCAAATCACCTCACGGCTGGCGCGGATTGCTTCTATCATTGGAACACCGCTCCGAAGAAGCATCGCCCAAGTGCGGGAAACACGGATCAAATCGGTCAGGAAAAAGAGTCGTCTCAAAAAAGCAATTTTGGAAAGAACACGGTATCCTATTCGTCTCCGTTTCTCAGCTCCTAAAGATCGCACAAACAGCAAACCGGAGACGGATGCGAGGATCAAGACAAGAAAACCGCCGTGGCTCAGAACCGTGCTTGTTCCGATAAGCATTCGAGTCAGCAGTGGAAGCGGCGTTTCCCACAACTGGAAGACGGTCGCCAACTGAGGAATCACAAAAACCATAAGCACTGATACCGTGATGACCCCAAAGCAAGCAACTAAGGCAGGATAAGCGAGCGCCTGCAAAAAACGGCTTTTCACCTCGGCCCGCTGTGCATAGGCACGTGACAGTTCCCGCGACACCGCTTCCAGCCTCCCGCTTGCCTCTGCTGCTTTTACCATTCCATGTGCAACTGAATCAAAAATATCAGCAGATTCGAGAAGCGCTTCGGAAAATTGAGCACCGGTCCGAATTTTTTCCGAAATTGTTTCAAGCGACCGAATCAGCTTCTCGCGCCGTGTTGCTCTGCGGATAAATTCGAGTACCTGAAGGAGCGGAATCCCGGAAGCCAACAAGGTGGCTAGGTGATCGAAAAAATCAGAAAGGACTTGAGGACCAACGGACCGTTGGATCCACCAGTCCTTGTACCTTAAGAGGAACTGCGCGCCGAACCCGTGCTTCGGGGGGAGGGAAAGTGCTTTTGGGGGCAGATCGAAGGGTGCAACCGCCGTTTGCCCGCTCGTATCTTGCCACGCCCCACGTTCACTTTTTAGCAATCCTGAATTAGTTATCCTCGTTTCCTCGACTGGCAATTCAGTTTCCCTGCGCTTCTTCTATGCTCTTGAGACGCATCTCGTCGACGGGAAAGGTGAGAAGGAAAAGTTCGCTTTCAGAATCGAGACCTTTTGGAAATTCCTTGAAAGGCGCTGCCTCGCGCGCAGTTTCCCGAAGCTGGCGCTTGAGTTTACGATCTTCAAGACCGCCTGCGTTCATGATCGAAATATCTTCCAAGACTCCGTCGCGCCGAATCTTAAGTGCGAGTTCGATCGTTCCACTTGCTTCGCGAAGAAATTCTAAAGACTGAAGACGGTTGAGCACGGTTTGCTTGACGCCTTCCTGATAAGCCCGAAGCAGCTCATCACGCGGTGGCAGCATCTTTCCCTCCACACTCCCTTCAAACTCATTCATACGTCCTCGATAAGGCTCGCTCCGCACATACAAATCCCGTGGAGATTTGTAGCGCGGGCGCGCGGGACGGTCGATTTTCCAGTAAGGCTTGCTGTCTTTTCGGAGCACACCTTGCGAATGATCCTCACCCTTGGCGTAATCAAATCCTCCTACTTTGTCGAAGTCAATCAGCTGCCCTTCCGCGCCGACGTACTTTTCATGCTCGCGCGAGCTCACATCCCCTGAAACGATGTAGGGCGTAAGAAAAATAACGAGTTCGGTCTTATGAAAGTCAACCGTGTTGCTTCGAAAAAGAGCGCCCAGAACCGGAACGTCTCCCAAAAGGGGGAGCTTCCTCAACGTTTTACTCTCGGTATCTTTAATGAGTCCTCCGACCACCAAGGTTTCTCCGCTTTTCACGATCACGGTGGTTTCAAGACTTTGCGTCGCCACGATCGGAACTTGGGTCCGCGTGAATTCCTTCTCGCTGCTTTGAGAAACGCTCCGCACGGACAACGTGCCGCTTTGCGTACTCACTTCCGGCTTTAGTTTTAAGATCACAGTGTCGTTGTCGGAAATGGTGGGGACCACAGTTAAGGTCACGCCGATATCCACAAATTGAACGTCGTCCGCCGTCTGGGAAGTGGTTTCACCTTGGACAACCGTCTGCGCCACGTAGGGCTGGCGCGTTGCGTCCGCCAATCTAGCTTCCTCATTGTTCAGGACCGTGACACGCGGCGCAGAAAGCGTATTCGTTTTTCCCACGTTTTGGAGAATGGAAATAATCGCGTCAAACCCCGATCGGGTACCGGTAAGTTCAAACGTACTCAACGTACCTGAACCCAGAGCAGCGGCGGGTGCGGACAAATTAGTTGGGTCGGCGAACGTGGGTGTTAACGCCAGATCACCGTAGCCGGCGAGATTCGTACGAACAAATTCCCAATCGATTCCATATCGAAACGCATCGAACAAATCGACTTCAATCACCTGCGCTTCGATCAGGACTTGAGGAGGCCGGACATCAAAAGCGCGGACGATCTTGCCGATTTGCTCCACATTTTCCCGTCGATCGGTCACAGAAATCTGATTCGACCGTTTGTCCACTTTAAGAAGGCCGCTAGAGGGTGTGAGATAATCCGCAAGCTGCGCTTCTAAACTTTCCACAGAAGCATATTCGAGCTTAAACACCTTTGCCATGAGCGGTTCGTCGAGAGCCTCGACGGCCTGTTCCACATCCTGAACCACTTGAGGATGATCCGTTACGATCACCGTATTCGTCCGCTCATCCAGCACCGCTTTTCCCATCGGACTTTTTAGCTGCTGCAGCATGGCGTTGATCGCGGCCGGCTTTGCGTGTTTCAACTTAAACGTCTTACTCACCCGCGGATCGCGAAAAGGACGTCCGTACTTTGATTCATATTCTTGGGCCGTCATGACACGAATAATTCCCTGCTCATCTTCATACGCGAGATCCATCGTCGAAATGATCGTGTCCAAAGCATCCCGAACGAGGACATCTTTTAAATAAATCGTAACGGGACCGCGGACATTTTTTCCAGCCACAACGTTCATCGCCGAGCGCGCGGAAAGAATTTTGAGGACGTCCAAGACATCCACACCTTTCAGCTCAAGTGTGATCCGCGACTCAGCTGCGTCAGCCGGAACGCCGGCATTTTGTACAAGTGCCTGAGGATCAAAAGCGGCCTTTCGCTCCTCCAGCGCCGATCGTCCAGGCGATTGTGCCCGTGCTGGAACCGGTACCACAAGGATCGAAAAAGTTAAAACGAGTGCCAGAAATAGATTCGATTTCACGCGACTCCCCCTTCCATATGAATTTCCCGCTCTTCGCCTTCCTGCTCCAAAACCACACGATGGGTTTTGATTTCAACTAATTTAAATTGATCGAACTGTTCTCCTGCTTGAACGAAATGCGTTTGATTGGTCTCGAAGTTGTGGATGAGCGCCTCGGGCTCGACACCCTGAACAATCCCAATGAGGGTATACGGCTTTAAGCGTTCTGCGAGATCGACTCGACGAACAGGCTCCACAGCTTTTGGCTTCGAAAAAAGCGTATGGGTCGAGAATTCCTGCTGATACGCGGCAAGTGGCTCGAGCTGCGCTGTCTCGACGCGGTACGTGCCGGCCGCAGCTACATCCTTCGAGGTGATGCGAAACCGAAAAGGAAGTGAAACCGCTTGAATCAATGTAAAAGCACCAACCGCTCCAGCAAGTAAAAAGAAGATAAAGCTCACGTGTGACGACCACTCCCTCATCTTATTCAGCCTCTTTCCAGTTGGCCACATCGTCCTCTGTTCCTTCTTGACCGTCTCGACCCAGAGAAAAGAGGTCATACCACGTCGGATTCCTGAGACCAGGGGCTCGATAAAGATACGCATTCCCCCACGGATCTCGTGGAAGTCCCTTTTTTAAATAAGGTCCCTTCCAATTTTTGGCATCCGAGGGTTCGCGGATCAAATCAGAAAGACCCGCAGGATATCCGCCATTATCTGCTTCGTAAAGATCGAGGGCAAGCGCGATGCCGCCTTCGATATCCGACCGTGCAGCCTCACGTCTCGCTGCCTCGGTCCGGCCTGCGAGACGGGGTACCACAAGAGAAGCAAGAATCCCCAAGATGATGACTACCAGGAGGATCTCAATGAGAGTAAAACCTGCCCGCGATTCCCTGTTTTCTCCCCACCGCACAGAAGGAGCACCTACGTCCGCCACAACAAGGGCGGGCCTGCGGGATAGGCATGGAAAAAGGTGCGGCATCCAATGAAAAGTCATGCTCATCTCGTGAGAGTAGGAAATAGCAAGAATGCAGGCCGTAGAGGGATGCTACGATAAATGATTCCAGCCTAAAAATCAACCGAATTCGAATTGCTTTCGTTCGTGAACCCGGCCCTCTTGGAAGGGGTACCAAACTACACAAACTACCAAAATTAATTCCCGGCGCCCGGCTGGGTTCGCAGGGCAATGACCATGTAGTTCACAAGAGCTGTCTCACGAATTTTTTTCATCATGACTGCCTGGGCGTCCTGGCCGGCTCCGGCCGCACGGCTGATGCCCATATTTTTGTAGTATTCCTGCAATTCTTCATAAGTCCTGTCCTCGCTTACGTTGATATCATGATCTGTCCAGCCGTGTTTCCATAACGACGTGTGCACGTATCCATTTGCATCTACATTGCATCTGATATAAAAGGACGCCCCTTGAAAGGAGGCTTTTGCTGGTTCTGTCAACTTGAAGACATCTAGTTTCCTTGGTTTTAGTTCGACGACGTTACCTTTCGTCGTGACCACCTTCTCCCTCACCTCTTCTTCCTGAACCACACCCTGAGAGGGAAAGGTCCGTGAAAAAAGCATCGCGGTAGAGATTTCATTAGGAGATACAAAATAGCGGCATTCTTTCCTTGTGGCGCGTGTGCCGTCTTGATATTGGGGCAATGGGATTTGTTCTCCGTTTTTGATTACCCCTGTCTCAACCGCAATAAAGTTCCCGAAGAATTTCCACATCGCTGCCTCAAGTTCAGCGTCTTTACCCGGATCCTTCTGTGCAAAAAGCGTGGGAACTCCTAAACTTAAGATGGCTGCAAGAACGAGGACAAAAAATAAAAAATACTTCGTCATCACTTTATCCAGCTCGTTGCCGTGTCGGTGATCGGTACCGGTTCCGGCGGAAACGGTATCTGAAATATTATTTGAAACCCCTGAACAACGGCTCACATGAGTGGGGAGCACTTTCGCATTTCACGATTTCGCGAGGTTAAAACTTGAGTTCTGCAGATTTTCTCTCCCTCTCCCTCCTTTTTAAGGAGGGAGAGGGTTGGGGTGAGGGTGGATAAAATCGGTCATTCAACCCCCTCACCTTTCCGCCACACAGCGCGGCGGATCCGCCACGTCCTATGGCGGATATCCTCTCCCCCTGATAAAAGGGGGAGAGGAAAGTAGGAAAAGTGCAGAACTCAAATCAGTAACTCAAGCATTTTCGATCGGAGTTCTGCTCCAGGCGTCAGAGAAATCTCTCTCCTTGCTACCTCCGAAGATGAGACTTCAAAGGTACTCCATTTTTTCCAAAACCGCTCCGTTTCCACCTTGCGGTCGGCATGGCGCGTATCATAAAAGGCGCTGAACACCGACGTATCCAGATAAACCCGTAATTTCATAAAAAAAGAATATCATAAAATCCACTGCGGAACAGCTGAAAAATGGCATGAAAAAAAAGAGAACGCGACAGACGCCTCGCGTCCGTCATTGCGACGGTTCGCCCGCTCCTGCGGTAAGGCGGGGAAGCTTGATCGTGAAGGTCGTGCCGTGGTCGCGCTCGGATTTGACTTCAATGGTTCCGTGGTGCTGGTCCACAATGCTCTGGCAGATGGAAAGCCCTAAGCCGGTTCCCTTGCCTACCTCTTTGGTGGTAAAAAACGGATCAAAAATTTTAGAGATGTGGTCCCCTGCAATGCCAACGCCGTCATCCTGGATTTGCACGATGATGTCGCCAGCAGTGCCTGAAATGGAAATGGCGATCTCGCCTTTTTTCTTAATCTTGAATATCGCGTCCCTCGCATTCAAGATCAAATTGGTGAACACCTGCTCGAGCTCATTTTGATTTCCCTTCACGATCAGTGGACAATTCTCAAACTTCGTGTTCACGTTGATGTTGTCCTGCGTTAAATTGAAGCCCAGAAATGCGATCACGCTGTGGACGACTTGCTCTAAATCCACTTCGGTGACTTCCCTTCCGCCAAAGGGTTTTCTCGAATAGGTCATGAGCTTCCGAACAATTTCCCGACAGCGCTGGCTTGCCTCTTCAATGAGCTCTAAAGACGCCTTCTCGTCCGCGTCCTGCACCGTCAGCAAAAGCATCTGCGCGTTCGTCAAAATGGCCGTCAAGGGATTGTTAATTTCATGGGCCACACCGCCCGCCAAGGTACCAACCGTGGCTAACTTTTCAGCCTGGATCAACTGTTTTTGGGTCTCAATTAATTCTTCGGTTCTAATTTTCACCATTTCTTCGACTCGGCCATAGACAAGCGAATTGGAAAGAGCGATCGTTGCTTGATTCTTGAGGCGGCTCAGAAATTGCGAGTCACGCCCGCTGTAGGATTTCAGATTCATTTTTCGGCCCAAGTTGATCAAGCCAATCAATTTCTCATTTAAAACGAGAGGAACACACAAAACTGCGTCGAGTGCCTGAACGTATTCTTCGGCTTCGCGGCGAACCGGTTCATAGCGAGGATCGATCGCGAGAAATTCACGGCGGAGGATCCGATCGTTTTGACACAGCCATTTGAGAAAAGGGTGCTCCGCGTCCATCTGGAAATCAGATTTCAACGCATCTCGGACCCCGACTGCCGTCACCAACTTTTTCGTCCGTTCGCTGTAAAGAAGAAAGATGACCCTGCCTGCGTACAACGTGTTCGTGATCGTATCTGTAATTTTTTGGACCAACTCCCCAAGTCCTCTTAGATGAACCACCTCATCCGAAAACCGATCGAGAACATTTTCCATATCGTATCGACCCCGTTGAAAAAAGTGGTCGACTTTAGGGTGAACGTATTTCACAAAAACCAAGAAAAGCATCAAGAGTCCGCCCAAATAACCACCTGCATGAATCGGGTTGAGCGCGGAATACCAAGACCTTGTAAAATAAAGCGTGGCCGCAAGGGGTGAAACGAGGGCAACGCTCGTCAGAAACCACCCAATGGTCTTGTGAATAACGGTCTCAATATCGAGCAGCTGGTATTGAATCATGGAATAAAACATGACAAAGACGAAAGAAATGATGAAAACAAAACCAAGGGGGAGGAGTTCAAGGCCGAATTCGGGAAGATAATCCATGCTGCCAAACAGAGCGACCGAAAAAGCGAGAATGAGCATCCCGAACTGTTTTTTACGCTTCGGATTTGTCTCGCTTCTAAATGCCTGAAAAAAATTCCACATGGACGCAGCGTAGTAAGCGGTGAAGTAGAAATGATAGAGACTTCTCAGGGAACCTGGTTTCGGCCAGAACCCCCAATAAAAACGCTGCATGCCTGAGAAAATGAGATTGGTCGATGAAAGAAGAATCGAAAAGAGGACTGCCAAGGCATACCCAAGCCAAACAAGTTGGTGACGGACGGGACTTCGAATGCGGCTAAAAGCAACGGAGAAAAAGTAAACACTTGGCGCGATGAGGAAGACACCGTAATTGGTGTAAAAGCGCATCCATAAGTTCGAAATCTCCAACGACGGGGCTGATACTTCCAAAGCTGTGCCGGTGAGCCAGATGAAACAACTCAGTGTCACGAGCAGAAACGCAACATGAGTCTGCGACCTGAAATTTTGATAAAGAACGAATACCCCTTGCAAGAGCATCAAAATGCCTGTCAAAAACAGAAATGCCGTGTAAATGGAAAATCCGTAGCCGGCGAGTAGCCAGTTTGCTTCCGTCATGTTACTCGAGTTGACCGCTTTTGATCCAAAGCGTTATTCCCTCTCCCTTTTTTTAAAGGGAGAGGGAAAGGGTGAGGGTTTTAAAAACGACGGAACGATGAAACCCCCTCATCCTTTCCTTCTCCCCCTCAAAAGGGGGAGAAGGAATCATCCCACCACCTGTATATCCCGCCTTTGGGCGGGATTGGCCCTCCGGGCCAAATACAGGTGGTGGGATCATGCGATAGTTCAAAAACGGTCAAGTTGTGTCATGTTACGTTAACCGTAACAGCCTCTTGGCGTTGTTCCACAAAATGTTTCGAAAGGAAGATCCACACCATGTAATTCAACGAGGAAACCGAAGACAAGAGTTCTTCTAGCTCGGCTTTCGAGATCACGACCGAGACGCCTCCAAGTTAAAATTGACCCTGATATTCCACTCAGAAACGATAGGCCCGCTGGGTTCTCCTTGGGGATCGAAAAGGCTGATGCCTTTAGAAATCTGCTTAAGCCAAATCTTTTTTTCCTTAAAATCGGGCTTGAGTTGATCCATCAGAATTCCCAATCGCTTAAAAAGAACCCCTTTCCCTATTCGGTTGGCATAATGGGTGAGCTTTGAAAAGTTAATCTTTGAAATGGCATTCTTGAAGCTCTTCACCACTTCGATCATGCCGCCACAGTATTGAGGAAATAAAAAAGCGTCAAGAAGCGTCTTCTCCAAATCTGTAATCACTGCTTTCTTCGAACCAAACCAAATTTCCTGAGTGCCAAAGAAACGCTTCTTGGGAATGACAATGATTTGATAAGTGGAAGCTCCTATCTTCTTGGTAGGCTTTGAAATCCTCCGTGTGCTCAATACATACACACGGTCGGGTATCTGCTCTGTAAGGCCGTGTTGGTTTAAAGCGGACCACAGGCCAATGGCATGGGGGGAAACCAAATAAGACGCGATCACAAAGTCGTGTTCTGTGACACCGCCTTCCTTGCCCGTTTCGAAAGGGGAAATAAAATAGGTACCCTGTCTCAAGCGGACAATCCAGCCTCCCTTAACCAAATCTGAGAGGCGGTCATAAACCCCTTGGCGCGAAAGCTTGAGGTAGCGGAAAGCATCCCGGGTTGTAAATACGTTCCTTTGCTCCACGCTTACTGTCCGCAAGAGGTTGGCTGATTGTGGATCGAGGGAATCTATATTCTTAGCCATAATTCTAGTCCTTTAGAACTAGAATCGTATCGTAAAATATAATAAATTCAAGCCGTTTCTCAGCTTTTAGGCCGCAAATCCTCGAGAATCATGAACTCGTCTATTAGCGAAGAAGTGAGAGTCCACTCTTGAGCCCAAAATTATAAAGGCTAAGCCGATGTCGAAATTCGACCTACACAGCTAAACCGCGTTTGAAAATTTAAATGTTTGAAGAAATTGTTCGATCTTTTTTTCTGCCTCCTTCGCTTCTAAGGAACCCTGCAAATACAGGATGATCAGTCTATTACCAGCAACCGTATAATAAACGCCGTTTAGAAAAGTTGCTTCAGGCGGCGCACCCCTAAATTGAAGTGAAGTCACGATCTTAGCCCATTTTTGACCGTTCACCTCCATAAAAATTGGCTCTGAAGTTTGACTGTCCTTAAGCATGAGTTTAAACATTGCATGATTGAACCCTTTCGCTATGGGTTCGATAATTTCTTGAACTTCTTTTTGATCCAAAGAATGGAATAAAGTCTTTCCCTTCGGTGTGTAGACCCAAAGAGATAATACACCAAAGACTTTGTCAGTTTCACTTTGCGCCTTCCTTTGATCTTGCTCTTTCGTCGGTTGAATGCCCATAATTAAAAAAAGCATAGGTTTGGTTTGATAGTTTCCAAAAAATGACGGTTGAAAATTTCCTGGAAAGCCTGAGATCACTCGCCATCCCGGTAAAGGAACAAATTCGACCCCTGCAAATTGTATTTTTTCGCCTTGCGAAATTGTCGGGTTTATCATCTGGCGCTGCATTGAGATCACACTTTTAGTTTGAAGTCCAAAGAAGACGGCGCCAATGCACACAGCGATTAAGATTAAAATCCAAAAAGGGGTTTTGTATCTCTTGTAAGGGAGGGTGGGCCAAAAATTTTCGTCCTGGGTTTTCTTTAAAAAATAATCGTAATTGCTGACCGATCCGTAGAAACAGAATTCGCCGATCCATAGAACAAGACTAAAAATAATCATTCCAGTCATCCCTAACATCTGGGTGGGATAAAATAAAAAAGACCAAGACAATAAGGTCGACACCAGACCGTACAGCAACCACTTCGCCCACAGTCCTCTGCACGGTTGCCAAATCCAGTTAAAAATAGGAGAGGCCCAATTCCAAGTCAGTCGGAAACGCCCATTGTTTTCAAGGAATTTTCGGAATTGTTTTGTATAGTAAGGAACGTTCGCTAAGCCATTAATGGCCCCAATCACTCCCACTTGCTGAAATTCTCTGACTAAATCAACAGCTTCGTTCACCCGCTTTTTTTTAAAGATGGCCGAATCATTCTTTGATAGAAATTCGTCCATTTGTTCTGGCGTCCAATTTGCTTTTTGAGCTAAAAGATTCCTGAACCTCGGGTCATCCTTTTTTTGACCTAGATAGTAGAAATGGACATCGACGATTTTCATTATTGCTCCTCATCTAAGTTTCTTTCGTTTGAATTTTAAGGACCTCTCAGGGCTCGAACCTGAGTGGGAACAAACGGAGGCGTCCTATTCAAAGGCGTCCTGTAAGCTGTCCGCTTGTAGGATGCCTTCCAATCCGTAACCTCCAAACACCCAGTCCGCTTCTGTCATGTTACTCAAGTTGACCTCTTTTGACGCAAGGCGATATCCCCTCTCCCTTTTTTAAGGGAGAGGGAAAGGGTGAGGGTTTTAAGAGCGATGGAACGATGAAACCCCCTCATCCTTTCCTTCTCCCCCTCAAAAAAGGGAGAAGGGATCATCCCACCACCTGTATATCCCGCCTTTGGGCGGGATTGGCCCTCCGGGCCAAATACAGGTGGTGGGATCATGCGATAGTTCAAAAACGGTCAA
>Ga0156289_1078_pt2 | contig 22500 bp, 24 predicted proteins | sample RifCSPlowO2_12_FD_116157 | JGI IMG/M metagenome (GOLD analysis project Ga0156289, IMG submission 116157) | Omnitrophica bacterium RIFCSPLOWO2_12_FULL_50_11
GAGCTCGAACGCCTTCGGCACAGTTGTGCACATATCTTAGCACAAGCGGTACAGAAGTTGTTTCCTAACGTCAAGTTAGCGATTGGCCCAGCAATCCAGGACGGTTTTTATTATGATTTTGATTTGGACAGGCCTTTTACAGAAGAAGACTTGAAGCAAATTGAAGGCACGTGCCGCCAGATCATCAAAGAACATCAGCCGTTTTCTGGTAAGAAGGTGACTCGCAAGGAGGCTACGGAATTATTTACGAAACGAGGAGAACCGTACAAACTGGAAATTTTAAAAGGGCTTCCCGACGACGACATTTGGCTTTACTCGAACGGGTCTTTCATGGATCTGTGTCGTGGGAATCATATGGAACATACGGGGGAGGTGAAGGCTTTTAAACTTTTGAGCGTGGCCGGTGCGTATTGGCGTGGAAGTGAGCAGAACCCAATGCTTCAGCGCATTTACGGCACCGCCTTTTTCTCGGAGGGAGAATTAAACGACTATCTTCAACGCCTTGAAGAGGCAAAGAAAAGGGATCATCGGAAGCTGGGTCGTGAACTCGATCTCTTTAGTTTTCAAGAGGAATCGCCTGCGATTCCTTTCTTTCATCCAAAGGGGATGATCGTGTACAACCAGTTGCTCGCCTACTGGCGTGCAGAACATGAACGGGAAGGGTATCAGGAAATCTCAACTCCCATGATCCTCCGGAAAGAACTGTGGGAACAAAGCGGTCATTATGGCCATTACAAGGACCACATGTATTTTACCCAAATGGACGAAACGCAATTTGCGTTGAAACCAATGAATTGTCCCGGCAGCACGCTCGTGTACCGAAGTGCCCAACGCTCCTACCGGCATCTCCCGTTGAGACTCGCGGAGCTGGGGTTGGTGCACCGTCACGAACTATCCGGTGTCTTGCATGGGCTCTTTCGCGCAAAGGCTTTTACCATTGACGATACCCACATCTTTTGTTATGGTGAGCAAATTAAATCTGAAATTTCAAATGTCATTCGACTCATTCTCAGGATTTACAGTCGCTTTGGATTTCATGACGTCTCCATTTATCTATCCACATGCCCCCAGGATTCTATGGGATCGAATGAGATTTGGGAAAAGGCAACGGAAGGGCTTGTAGGCGCATTGAAGGACAATGAGATCGAATACGAGCTGAACGAAGGCGGAGGCGCCTTTTATGGTCCCAAGATTGATTTTGAAGTTCGGGACTCGATTGGTCGGGATTGGCAGTGTGGAACGATTCAGCTCGATTTTATGATGCCGGAACGCTTTAAGCTAGAATACGTTGGTCCAGACGGCAAAATGCATCGTCCCGTGATGGTCCACCGTGCTGTCTTTGGTTCGGTCGAGCGATTTTATGGTATCTTAGTCGAACATTATGGAGGTGCGTTTCCGCTGTGGCTTGCGCCGGTTCAAGTGCGGGTGGTTACGATTTCTGAAAAGCAAGCAGAGGGCGGCACCGCGGTTTACAGGAGGCTTTCGGAAGCTGGTATCCGAAGCGAACTCGATCTGAGGCCTGAGAAAATTAATTACAAGATACGGCAAGCAGAAATGGAGAAGGTACCGTACGTCGTCGTCGTGGGCGCGCAAGAAGTCGGGTCGAACACGGTTTCGGTTCGCGCCCGTCGTAGAAGAGACCTAGGTTCGATGAGCTTGAACGATTTGATCGAGAAGGTTCGAAACGAGATCAACTCAAAAGAGGCGGAGGTTTCCAATTAGGTCAAGTCGACGCTACATTCGCAGGAATGAGCGAATCCGCGCGCCTCAGATTCGTTTGATCGGTGCGGATGGACAGCAAATTGGAATCGTGCCGCCCGAAGAGGGACTTACGCGTGCACGCGAAGCAGGGTTGGATCTTGTGGAAATCGCGCCTACGGCAAGACCGCCGGTCTGTAGAATTCTTGATTTCGGAAAATATTTGTATACGCTCGAAAAAGAGGATAAGATCGCTCGGAAGAAACAAAAAGTTGTCCATCTGAAGGAAATCAAACTGACCTCCAAAATTAAGGAGCACGATTATCGGACGAAGCTGCGGAACGCGATTAAATTTTTGGAGCGGGGAGATATGGTTAAACTGACCATGATGTTCCGTGGCCGTGAACTGTCGCACATTAATTTGGGCGAACGGATTTTAAATCGATTCGTCGAAGATGTTTCAGACTTGGCTGACGTGGAGAAAAATACAGGGCTCGAAGGAAGAGCCATTGTTTTGCACTTGCAACCCAAACCGGCCGGTCGGAAGAAACAGAAAAGTGTAACGAAAAGTGCCGAAACTCAAGACGAACAAAGCCGTACGGAACAGATTTAAAGTTACGGCAAAGAAGAAAGTGTTTGCTTCCAAGACCAAGCGGCGGCATCTCATGACCGACCGGAGCTCATCTAAGAAGAGGCAATTTCGCAAGATGTGGAAGTTGAGCGGGATGAACCGGCGCGAGGTTCTCAAAGCGCTTCCCTACGGGTGACGAAACAACGAGTTTTTTTTTAAAGAAAATCGCGTTCCGAAGTGAGATGTGAGGTCAGATCATTATGCCACGAGCGAGGCGAGCGCCAGCAAGAAGAAGGCGTAGAAAAAAGTATTTAAAGCGTGCCAAAGGGTTTCGCGGCGGGCGTCGAAAGTTCTACAAAACAGCTCGTGAAACGGTCCACCGAGCGCTTGCCTTTGCCACTCGCGATCGGAAGAAAAAGAAGCGGTCTTATCGAAGCCTTTGGATCATGCGGGTCAATGCCGCCTGCCGAAAAAATGATATCTCCTATTCCAGATTCATTTCTGGCTTGAAGCGTGCACAAGTTGCACTCAACCGGAAATCACTTGCTGAGATCGCCGCTCGGGATGGCGAGGTCTTTCAGCAACTCGTAAATCTTGTCAAAAAAACCTAGTCCCCCACCACTTTTGAAATGCTATGTCCTATCAGCCGTCCAAACCGCCAAAATCAAAAGTGGTGGGGGACGAGTAGGAGGTTGGACTCATGACCGACCTCCATGCGCTTCAGGAAGAAATTAAGTCGCGTGTCGCCGAGGCCTGTGACGTTCATTCGGTAGAGCAGATCCGAATCACCTATTTGGGCCGGAAGGGAACGCTCACGCGCCTTTTTCAGAAACTCGGATCCGTCAAGCCTGCCCAACGACGGGAATTGGGGCAAGCGCTTAACGCATTAAAATCCTACTCTGAGTCTGTCCTCCGAGACAAGCTCCGCGATTTAGCGACCGAGCCTGAAGGCCTCGACCCGGCTTTTGATCCGACACTGCCAGGCGTTCGACCCTGTGTGGGACGTCTTCATCCGATCACGCAAACGATCCGTATGATCTGCGATGTCTTCGTGCGGCTGGGTTTTGAGATTGTCGACGGTCGGGAAGTCGAAACGGAGTTTCACAATTTCACCGCTTTAAACATTCCTTTGGATCATCCATCACGAGACGCCTTTGACACTTTCTATACAGACACGGGAGGATTGCTCCGATCCCAAACGTCAACGGTCCAGATTCGCCAAATGCAAAAGCGGAAACCGCCGCTTCGGGTGATTGCGCCCGGCAAAGTTTTTCGGCCTGATGCGGTGGATGCAAGTCACTCGTTTATGTTCCATCAGATTGAGGGATTGATGGTCGATCGAGATACGACTTTTTCAGATTTGAAAGGCATTTTGCATGTGTTCTTAAGGAAGCTCTTTGGCAAAAACATTCGGATGCGGTATCGCCCTCACTTTTTTCCCTTTACCGAACCGAGTGTCGAAGTGGATGTCAGTTGGGGTAAAGGCTGGCTCGAGCTTTTGGGTGCAGGGCAAGTCGATCCTGCAGTGTTTCAAGCGGTTGGGTACGATCCCAGACAAGTTCAAGGCTTTGCTTTCGGTCTTGGGGTTGAACGGATCGCGATGCTCAAATATGGAATCAAGGATATCCGGCTTTTTTTTGAGAATGATCTGCGTTTTCTAAGACAGTTTTAGGAATTCGATGAAAGTCTCGCTCAATTGGCTGAGGGATTACATTCAGATCAAGAGTTCTCATCAGGTGTTGGCCCACCAGTTGACGATGGCAGGGCTTGAGGTCAAGAACGTCGAGTCAACGAGAGACGACGCCGTCTTCGAGACAGAGATTACGACGAATCGCCCGGACTGGCTGTCGCATCTCGGGGTAGCGCGTGAAACGCACGCAATTGGAGGCGGCCGTTTTTCAATCCCTTCCCATGCGGTGAGATCCAGGTCCAAAACGAAAAGAAGGTTTAAAATTTCGATTCTAGATCCCGCGTTATGCCCGTACTATTCTGCCGTGTTGCTTGAGGATATCGTGTGGAGCGAAACCCCTGAGTTTATGCGCGAGCGCCTTGAAGCGTGCGGCATCCGTTCGGTTAATCTCGTTGTTGATATTACCAATTATGTTCTTCTGGAATGGGGACAGCCGCTTCATGCGTTTGACGCTGATCGTTTGGAGGGTGAGACCATTTATGCGCGCCGCGCTCGCAAGGGTGAGAAGATGGTCGCGATCGATGGGGTCACCTATGAGCTCGACACGGATGATCTCGTTATTGCAGATTCAAAAGGAGCGGCGGCGATTGGTGGCGTGATGGGTGGGAAAGTATCTGAAGTCAGTCGGAAGAGCAAAAATGTTTTGTTGGAATCCGCATTCTTTGCTCCCTCTGCCGTTCGGAAGACCTCTCGGCGGCTCGGACTTGCAAGCGAATCGTCTTACCGATTCGAGCGCCGAGTCGATCCACGTGGAGTGGCTCCAGGCCGGGAACGAGCTGTTTTCTTACTCCGAAAATATTGCCGTCCTGGAAAAATCAGTCGCGTCTTCCAAGCAGGACGCGTTCCTGTAAAAGAACCGGTTATTGTGCTCAAGCCGCCCGCGATTCGACGTGTTTTAGGGATCGAGATTCCGTTTTCTAAAGTTAAGAGTTTGTTGAAACGCTTGGGGTTTCAAATATCTGGAACGGCCGAGAAGCTCACGGTTCGTGTTCCGTCTTACCGAGGTGATTTGACCAGACCGATCGATTTAATTGAGGAGATTGCTCGTCTTTACGGATACGACAGGATTCCAGAAACATTGCCAACCCTTGTGCCTCGAGAACCTGAGGTGGACCCAGTTTTGGAAATCGAGGATCGTGTTCGAACGTTGTGCGTAAGTTTAGGGCTTCAAGAAACGATTACCTATGGCATTGTTGAATCAGCAGCGCTTGAGAAACTCGATTTTGACCGCCGTCAGTGGACTCGGGTGATCAATCCACAAAATAGAGCGTTGGATCTCATGCGGCCTAACTTGTTGCCAGGGCTGATGGCGACCATCCGTCACAATCTGTACGTCAATGAGACAGATGTCCGCCTCTTTGAAATCGGAAATCGCTATTTACACCAAGGCGAAGGCCGTTTTCCGTCGGAAGAACGGATGCTTGCCATTGCGATTGCCGGGGAGGGAAGCCGGAGCTGGCTCGAGCAGGAGCGAGCCGCGAGTTTTTACGGTTTGAAAGGGATGGTGGATGAATTGATGTCACAATTAGGCTTGTGTGCGCTGGAGGCCAAATCGGCAGGAAACTCTTTTTATGTTGCAGGCAAGGGTGTTTGCCTCAGTCTCCGAGGGCAAGAAGTAGGACACTATGGGGCGCTCTCGGACCGGGTTCGAGAGACCTATGATGTTAAAAGGCCTGTATTCTTTGCGCAGATCAGCTTAGAAAAAATGGAATCGCTAGCAGAAGCAAAAAGAGCAGTCCAGGACATCCCGAAATTTCCCCCTTCGCCGCGCGATTTGACGGTCATCCTTCCAGAGTCGATAAGGGCCAAGTCCGTGATCGCTGAAATTGAACTCGGAGGCGGAGACTGGGTTCGCGGCGTAGACGTCTTTGATTATTTCAAAGGGGAAAAATTACCCCAAGGTAAGAAAAGCTTGTCGTTTCGAATTCATTATCAAGCCAAGGACAGAACGCTTCAAAATGAAGAGGTAAACCGTTTACATTTCTCCATCATCGACTCTCTAAACGGAAAATTCGGCGCTCAGCTGCCGGAGCAGTAGGACGCTAACGCATGGATCTATTCCAAGCAGAACCTTCGAAAGAGAAGCGGGAGTCCCAATCGGGATCGGAAAGCAGCTGCCGCGATTTTTTTGATGCTTCTGACCAGTCCTACGCACCACTAGCAAGTCGCATACGACCGCGAATCTTGGACGAGTTCGTTGGCCAAGAACATCTTCTTGCCGAAGGAAAACTTCTTCGCCGCACGATTCTAGCGGACCGTTTATCTAGCTTGATCCTGTACGGACCTCCTGGGAGTGGAAAAACTACCTTAGCGTACATTATTTCTCGTATGACAGGTGCTCGCTTTAAGAGTCTCAATGCAGTGACTGCCAATGTAGGGGACTTACGGAAAATGATCGAGCAAGCACAATATGATCAACGGGAAAAAAATGTTCGAACCATTCTCTTTATCGACGAGATCCATCGATTTAACAAGGCTCAGCAGGACGTACTGATGCCCGATGTTGAGAATGGAACGCTCGTCCTGATCGGTTCCACGACACACAATCCATCGTTTTCGATTAATGGTCCGTTGCTGTCTAGATCAACCATTTTCGAACTCCAACCGCTTACGGAACAGGAAATTATCCGAATCTTGGAACGTGCGCTTTATGATGAAAAACAGGGGTTTGGGCATATGAAAGTGGAGATGGAAAAAGAAGCGCTCTTGCATCTTGCAAAGAGTGCGGCCGGTGATGCGCGCCGTGCGCTCAATGCTCTGGAGGTGGGAATTTTGACTACTCCGCCGGATTCAAAAGGGAAGATTCTCTTTACACAGGCAGTCGCTGGAGAATCCTGTCAGCGAAAAATCGTTTTCTATGATCGAGATGAGGATTATCACTATGATACCGCCAGTGCTTTTATCAAAAGTATGCGGGGAAGCGATCCTGATGCTGCTGTCTACTGGCTCGCTAAAATGCTGTATGCCGGCGAAGATCCTCGATTCATCATGCGGCGGATCCTCATCCTTGCCTCTGAAGATATCGGGAATGCGGATCCTCAGGCGTTGGTGTTGGCTTCAGCCGGCCTTCAAGCAATTGAATTCGTGGGGTTGCCAGAAGCGCGGATCATCCTGGGGCAACTCGTCACCTATATGGCGCTGGCACCTAAAAGCAATGCATCCTATGCCGCGATTGAAGCGGCGGCAGAAGATGTCAAAGAGGACGTTGCGCAAGAGGTGCCAAATCACCTAAGGGATAAAAGTTACGCGGGTGCAAAGCAGCTTGGGCATGGCGAAGGTTATCAATATGTCCATCAATTCCCGGAACACTATGTCAAACAACAGTATGTGAAGAAAAAAAATACTTATTATCGACCAACAGCGTTTGGATATGAAAAGGTTCATCAAGATCGCCTCAAGAAATTACGTGGGACGGCATCATGAGTGAAGCAGCGCTCGCGAAGATCAAAGTCTCATTCTGGGCGAGTCCGTCGATGCAGCGAATGATGGATATTGCGAATCGGATTGCGTCGACCGATCTTCCAGTTTTAATCGAGGGAGAGCCCGGCACGGGCAAGGAATGGCTGGCTCGTGCGATCCATTTTGCAAGTTCCCGAGCTCATCAGGAATTCGTTGTGGTTGACTGCTCCAGTTTTTCCGAGGTTTTTCTTGAGAGTGAGTTATTTGGTTACGTCCGTGGTTCCTTTGTGGGGGCCATTCGGGCTAAAAAAGGCCTTTTGGAGCTTGCCAGTGGTGGGACCATTTTTCTCAAAGATGTTTCAAAAATGAAACTGACCTTGCAAGGAAAATTTGAGCGAGTCCTGGAAGAACAGCGTTTTTGGAAAATTGGCGGGGTTGCCTTGATCGACACTAATGTTCGCGTGATCGCCTCAACCGATCAGGATTTGAAAGCCTTGGTGAATCAGAAGAAATTCCGCCCGGCTCTCTATTATCAGCTGAGCACGGTGCGTCTTGGAATTCCACCCCTTCGACAAAGACGGGAAGACATCGAGGTCCTTACAGATTACTTTTTGGGTGAGATTGCGAAACGAAAGGGGTCAAAAAAGAAGGTATTAGGCGAGAAAACGAAACCGATGCTCTTGCTTTATAACTGGCCGGGAAACATCCAAGAACTCGAAAGCGAGATCGCGAAGAGCTTGGTTCTAACGGAGTCGGGAGATACGATTGAACCAGACCATTTATCGCCGCACATCAGGAAGAAAAGACAAGCGTTGTCGACTTCTTCCGGCGAGGTTTCGTTAAAGACGCGGAAGCAATCGATGATTTCCAGCCTCGAAAAAAATGCGATCGAGGAGGCACTCAAAAAGACTTCCGGCAACCGAACGCGCGCTGCGCGTCTCCTCTCCATTTCGCGTCAGCACCTTATTCGAAAAATCGCGAATTATCAGATTCGGCTTTAGTACAGCACGCACCTTTTTCTAAAGATTAGCTGCCACAGCTTGGTGTAACAACGGTGTTTATCACTTGTGACAGGTTGGTTACATCCTCTGCCAATCCATAATGAAAGTCAATTTTGGCACTTTCTATAACTCATTCTTCTATAATATCTTAGAGAAATTATGTCCATGGAATTTGAATTTTCGCGCGCAATTGGGTAAGATTGTTGTAGGGTTTCTAAATCCAAAGAAAAACATGATCCCACAAATCGGCGTCAGAAGGATTGGCCAAGTGGCAATCGTTGATGTCAAAGGGTCTTTTACGGGAACTTGGGCTCTGCGTGAGAAAGCCGAACTCACCTACCAACTTACCGGCGAAGAAGAGCGAAACGTGATTTTAAATCTCCGGCAACTTGAAAGTTTGGACACCCTGGGCGCCCGGACAATTCTTGAATGCATTCCAGAAGGTAGAAAAGTTGGCTTGCTCGGTGGAAACCAAGGAGTCATAGAACTGATGAGCCGTGTCAACAGTCGCAATCGATTCCACTTCTTTGAGGATGAGGTGGAAGCGATTTCAGCATTTGGCGAAGCCTTCTTGGAAGGGACCCCTCCGCAGGAACGCCGAAAATCGCCTCGTCTTAGAACGGCATTGCCGCTTCAATTTTCTTATTGGGATGAAGGGTACCAGATCCAGTTTCATGCAGTCGTCACGAATTTGAATGAGCAAGGCCTGTACGCCGAGTACATCGATCTGGACGATTCGGAGCAATCCCTGCGACTGCTCCATCCGTACGATTTGAAGACACTTCGCTTGAGGCTGAGTCTTCCGCACGGGAACGTGGTGGAGGTAGAAAGTCGTGTCGTCCATAGAACGCTTGATGGCGACCAAGTGGGTATTGGCATTGCATTTGAAAAAATAGGGGCTAAAGAACAAACGTTAATTCGTCGTTTCTTAAAACGTTAAGAGGAGGGCAGTGGTCATGGTTCAAACAGAATTAGCTCAGTTGGGCGTGAGAAAAATCGGCAATGTACAAGTGTTCGATCTCAGTGGTACCTTGATCGGGGAGCAGTTGGATCCGGTCATCGATAAGATTGAGAGCGCGATACAGAGAAAGAAGCTGCGTCGCGTCATTATTAATTTGCAAAAGGTCCAGTCCATAGATGAAATTGCCCTTCGAAAAATCACGGCGGTTCTGCTCCGGCCCCAGCGGAGCATCATTTTTGTGCCGGATGGGGAATGTCGAAGGCAATTTGAAGCGACCCATCTCCCGTCAAATGTGAAACTGTGTCAGAATGAGGAAGAAGTGGCAGAGTCCTTTGGGTCATTTTTGTTTGTAAAGGACAAGGCCTATGAAGTGCCCGTCGATGAGACTCAGCCGAAAATCACAGATTATGGTCTCGATCGCCGGAGAAGTAAACGGATTCGAGTTGCTATCCCGATTAAAATTACCGGTCGGATGAAAGATGGATCCACGGTGGAACTCAAAGCGATCGCGACGAACGTGAGTCAAGGAGGTCTTTTTGCTGAGTTTCTCGATCTTAATGCTCCGGCCTACTCCAGGATGCAAGGGCTTGAAGGGAGCCAAGTTACAGTTACCGTTCCTCCCAATGAGACATTCAGGGAAGAGTTAGCGGTCCCTGGAAAAATCAATCGTTTTGAGCTGTTCAAAAAACAATATGGGATCGCTATCCAGTTTATGTGAGCAACTTTTTTTGGCCCTGCCTGGTTGACAAAAAGAGCTGTTACTGATATCAAGAGGCTAGAGCGAGGGATGTCTCTGCCCACCCTATAGGAGGCTCATGGCGCAATTGATCCCCACTTTGGCTATGAGCCTCTTTTTATCTACGGATAAGGAGATAAGCGAGAGGTAAGAAGTAAGGAGCCGATGGATGGAAAAAGATATCCGGTATACAGATAAGAAGGTCGATCACGCTTGGAAGTCGTCCGTCTGCCTTGACCAGCCAAGAGTTTCCTCGAAAAAGGCTCGCGAAGCGACACCTGAAGTTCCTTTTAACTTCTCCTCCTTTATTACTTCGTTAGCTGTCCAGGCTTTGATGAGCATGGGCGAATTAGCTCCGCCAGAATCCGAGAAACCCTCCGTGAACTTAGATGCGGCTCGACAGACAATCGAGCTATTGGTCATGCTGCGGGAAAAGACGAAGGGGAATTTGGAGAACCAAGAGCGCGAACTCCTACATCAGCTGCTTGCCGATCTCCAGATGAAGTTTGTCGCACATACCTCTGCCCAACCGGGCGCCTGAAACTGATCCCGATGATAAAAAAAGGCAATCCTGCGATCATACGGATCGTCATTAGCGCTTGTGCGTTGGGTTTAGTTTTTTATGCCTCTCGCGGAAAACTGCTGGATGCGTTTTCTTATTTTTCAGAGATGGATTTCATTCCTCTTTTAGCTGGTGTGGTCATTATGTTCGGCTCGCTCTTTGTGGTAAGTCAGCGGCTCCGCTTGATCCTTTCTGTTCAAGGAGTTTTCGTCCCTAGGCTTCGGTTGTATTACCTGTGGATGATCAGCCTTTTCTTTAATTTGTTTTTGCCTTCTGCGATTGGAGGTGATATTGCGAAGGCATACTATATTTATAAAGATAGTGGTCGAAAAGCTGCGGCAGTTAGTTCGGTGCTCGTCGATCGATTCCTGGGTTTAGCGGCAAGCGTTTCCATAGCAGCCATCGCTTTTTTTCTCGTCCGCCCGCGGATTCGACATCCACAAATTGGCGTTGTCCTAATTTGTTTCCTTACGATCATCATCGTGGGTTCCCTCTTTGTTTTAAGTCACCGGTTTTCAGCACCGCTTAAAACCATGATGCTGTACATGCTCCCTAGACCATTGCGGTTTAAGCTGGAAGGATTCTTTGACGCATTGGGTCATTACCGAAAGGGTCGCAAAGATTTTTTGGTCGGTTATGGTTATTCGATCCTCGCCCAGAGTCTGTTTATCATCATGTTTTACTTCCTTGCAAGGAGCCTTCAGATCCAACTGCCAGTGGGTCTTTTTTTTCTGCTCATTCCGCTCGTTGGGCTTTGTTCTATGATTCCCTCCATCGGCGGTTTGGGTGTTCGCGAAGCAGCGATCGTGTATTTGTTTAAGAGTTATCTCCCGGTCCAACAAGCCCTTGCTTTCTCGCTGCTGGTTGCACTTTTCCTTTATGGGATTGGCGGAGCCTGTGGTATCCTATATGGAGTTCGTGGAGGGGCCGTCACGCACGACGTGGAACGAATGGAAGTAAGTGTGAAGGGCGATTCGTAATCATGGTTTCCAAAGAATTGCTGGAGATTTTAGCTTGTCCTTCGTGCAAGAGTCGTATCATCTTGGAAAAGGAGCGAATTGTTTGTACCAATGCTGCCTGTGGTCTGCGCTTTCCAATCCGCAGTGGTATACCGGTGATGTTGATCGACGAGGCGGAAAAACCGAAATGACATGGACGGACCCTTTGAGTGAACAAAGGTTCGAAGCGTTCGAGACAACTTAGCATTTTGGTCATTCACGGCCCCAATTTGAAGCTGTTAGGACGGCGGCAACCTACGATCTACGGGAGGGCGTCGCTGGCGAAGATCAATGAGTTGATCGCTCAAGAAGCGCGCGGATTAAATGTGGTGGTCAGCTGTGTCCAATCTGATCACGAAGGCGAACTCGTCCATTTCATTGGTGATGCGTCGAAACGTTACAATGGGATCTTAGTCAACCCCGCAGCTTACACCCACACGAGTGTCGCAGTCCGAGACGCCATATCGGCTTGTGGGATTCCAGCCGTTGAAGTTCATTTGTCCAATATTTACGGGCGGGAGGAGTTTCGCAGTAAGTCTCTCACAGCCCCAGTTTGCGTCGGACAAGTCAGTGGCTTCGGAGACCATAGTTATGTGCTGGGATTGCGCGGCTTAGTTGGGAAGCTGCGTCACAGGCGTAAGTAATCACCGCAGAAAAAAACGGATCTTTTATACCATGACCATTAAGGAACTGAAAGAAATGATTAACTTGATGCAGGAACATGGTCTCACAGAACTTGAAGTCGAAAAAGATGGCTTCAAGGTTCGTCTCAAAAAGGGTCCATCGGGCACTACGGTTCCGGAAGAAGGTCAAGCCATTTCGCCCGTTGCACAGGTTCAAAGTCTCCGTGTCGAGGAGGAGGCGAACCCGGCGCAGGAGGCGGGAATGGTTGTCGTTCGTTCTCCGATGGTTGGAACTTTTTATGCCGCGCCTGCGCCCGACGCTGCTTCTTATGTGTCCGTTGGCAAGGAAGTGAATGAAGGAGACGTCCTTTGCATCATCGAAGCGATGAAATTAATGAATGAAATCAAGAGTGAGGTTCAAGGCCGAGTGGTGGAGATCTTGGTACAAAGTGGGCAGCCGATCGAGTTCGACCAGCCCTTATTTAAGATTCAAAGAACAAAGCCATAGAAGGAAATCAGGAACCGTTATCCATAAACTAGTGGTTCGACTTCCGCCATGAATCTTGGCGAATCGCTCACTATAGTGCCGAGCGAAGAGACAAAATCAGATGAGTCGAGGCACTAGGAAAGACTGGTTTGTGGATAACGGTTTCTGATTTCTACTTTCGTTATGTTCCATAAGATTTTGGTCGCCAACCGCGGTGAGATAGCCGTCAGAATCATCCGGGCCTGCCGGGACTTGGGGATTCAAACCGTTGCGATTTACTCGAAGGCGGATCGGGACTCCATGCACGTTCGCCTTGCGGACGAGGCCATCTGTATCGGGGAAGCTCCTTCTAGTGAAAGTTACTTAAATATCCCAAGCATTATCAGCGCCGCAGAAATTGCGGATGTGGAAGCAATTCATCCAGGCTACGGATTTTTGGCTGAAAATGCACACTTTGCAGAGATTTGTGAATCCTGCCAGATCAAGTTCATCGGACCCAAGCCTGAGAGCGTCCGTTTGGCTGGAGATAAGGCTCTTGCCCGGGAGACGATGAAGAAAGCAAAAGTGGCCGTTATCCCAGGCAGCAAGACGGTGATCAAAGATCAGCACGAGGCGCTGCGCGTGGCGAAGAAATTGGGTTATCCCGTCATCATCAAAGCGAAGATGGGCGGGGGCGGCAAAGGGATGAAGATTGCTCATAATGACGGGAAACTATTAAATGCCTTTTTGACCGCACAGGCAGAAGCGGAAGCCGCTTTTGGGAATCGTGACGTTTACATGGAGCGGTACCTGAACGAACCGCGCCATATAGAAGTTCAAGTGTTAGCAGATGGTTATGGCAATGTGATTCAGTTAGGTTCTCGGGATTGTTCTGTCCAACGCCGACATCAGAAGTTGATCGAGGAAGCGCCCGTGCCCTCGTTATCCAAAAGTCTAAGGAAGAAATTGGGGGAAGCGGCCGTTCGTGCTGCCAAAGCTTTTCAGTATGAAAATGTTGGTACGATCGAGTTTCTCGTCGATGAGGACGATCGATTCTATTTCATTGAAATGAACACACGACTTCAAGTTGAACACGGCGTCACCGAGTTGATCACAGGCATCGATCTGGTTAAGGAGCAGCTTCGTATCGCGTCTGGAGAAAAGCTTGGCTATAATCAAGACGGGGTTAAATTCGCGGGCGCAGCGATCGAATGTCGCATTAATGCGGAGGACCCAGACCGCGATTTTATGCCGAATGCCGGCAAAATCGAATGGTTGTCCCTTCCAGGCGGTCCGAATGTACGGGTGGACACCCATGTATATCCGGGGTATGTCATTCCTCCTTATTATGATTCGCTCTTGGCGAAAGTGCTCGTTCATGGGAAGGACCGTGCTTCTGCGATTCACATCATGCTTCGGGCACTGAGAGAAATGGAAATCCGACCTGTGAAGACCACCATCTCGCTTCATGAGCGAATCCTGAATCGACCAAAATTTCGACAGGGAAAAGTGAGCACCAATTTTATTCAATCGGTTCTCGTGCCGCCTGGACCGGATCAAATCGCGATGCAACAAGCGGGGTAATCCGTGCGGGTGATCTATGTATTTGTTCTGATTTTCGCTATTTTTGCTTTCTTGACAATCGGTAGCTTAATGGTTATCGTCTCTCTCCGAGTCTTGACGATGGAGGATGCGCTCCTAAAGGTCCAGGAACTTTATGAGAATCCGTGGCAGTCATTGCGGATGGGCGTGAGCGGAATTTTCTTCCTTTTTGTTGGGCTGGTTTTCTCAAAGATTTTGGTCAAGGAGATGCGTTCCCGCGGTGACGTCGTCCTTTATAGTAAATGGGGTTACGTGAGTGTGTCCATGAAAGCGATTAAGGATTTGGTTCGAAAGGGGCTGCGGAAGTTTGATACGGTCAGGGATGCTCGGATCAAAACGGACGTGGATGGAACGCGGCTGAAAATTCGTGTCGAATTGACGGTCTCTTCTGACTGGGACTTGTCGGCGCTTACGAATATGATCCAAAATGAGTTGGCTCAAAGAATCGGTCGGCTTGTGGGTGAAGGTGTTGAGTTGGAAATCGCGGTGCATGTCGTCAAGGTGATTGAGCCTCCAGTCACTGCGCCAGTTTAGCTGGGGGGTTGAAGAAGGAAGGATCGGTCATGACGGTTCGTATTGGGATATTAACTGGCGGCGGTGATTGTCCTGGCTTAAATGCGGCGATCCGGGCGGTCGTGAAAGGGAGCATCAAAAAAGGGTGGCAGCCGGTGGGTTTTCGTTATGGCTGGAGGGGATTAATTGAGGGCGACACGATTGAGTTAAACGATCTCAACGTGTCCGGAATTCTGCATCGCGGCGGCACGATTCTTGGCACGTCTCGTACGAACCCCTATCGAAGCGAACAGGACGTCGCCAAGACGCGGCAAGCCTTTAAAAAATTCAAATTGACGGCACTTGTTGCAATCGGCGGAGAAGACACGCTTGGCGTCGCAGCAAAATTAGCAAAGGAAGGCCTTCCAATCGTCGGGGTACCGAAAACGATCGACAATGACCTGGGCTGCACCGATTTTACATTTGGTTTCGATACAGCGGTGAATATTGCGATGGAATGTATCGACCGACTTCACACGACTGCCGAATCGCATAACCGCGTCATGGTGGTGGAGATCATGGGCCGGCATGCGGGTTGGATCACAACCTATGCAGGATTGGCGGGTGGTGCAGACGTGGTCTTAATCCCGGAGCGGCCGATTGATGTGGATCACGTCTGCGAGGTCATTCAGCAAAGGCATGCGCGGGGAAAGCTCTTTAGCATCGTGGCCGTTGCGGAGGGCGCGAAATTTTTGGGTGAGGAAATCGTTGTGGAAAAAAAGGTGGATCAATTTGGGCATGTCCGATTGGGAGGAATTGGCCAAGTTCTGGCGGAACGGATTGAGACAAAGACCGGATATGAAACCCGTGTCACGGTTCTCGGTCATATTCAACGCGGCGGTTCGCCGACGGCGTTTGATCGGGTTTTAGGGACGCGCTTTGGAATTGCGGCGCTCAAGTTAATTGAACAAAAGCAGTTTGGCTATATGGTTAGTCTTAAAGGCAACCAAGTTGTATCGGCCCGGATGGAGGAAGCCGCCGGGTCTTTGAAGCTGGTCCCTCCGGATTTTTTAGAATTGTGCAAGTACTTCGAATAGCCAAGATGCCTGTTCATACCCACCGACATAGTTTTCAAAATATCCTCAGAGAACATGCAGAAGTGTTCGAGGCGAGTTTTTCGAAGGCGCATGTGAGTGTTCTTGAGGAAATAGCAGACCGGATGATCCAAGCCTTCGAGGCTGGGAACAAAATCCTTCTTTGCGGAAACGGCGGAAGTGCTGCCGATGCCCAACATATCGCGGCGGAATTCATCGGCCGTTTCAAACGAGAACGAAAAAGCCTTCCTGCGATTGCTTTGACGACCGACACGTCCATATTAACCTCGATTTCCAACGATTATTCCTATGATGCCGTGTTCGCGCGGCAGATAGAAGGACTGGGAGTGAGTGGTGACGTTTTGATTGCACTGTCCACGAGCGGTAATTCGAAAAATGTCATTTTAGCTGCGCAGAAGGCGAAAGAAATGGGCCTTACGGTGATCGGCTTGACCGGAAAGTCCGGAGGCCGTTTGAAAGAACTTTGCGATCTTCATTTTGCTGCGGGATCTTCGAAGACTCCTCACATTCAGGAAATGCACATCACAGCGCTTCATGCCGTCTCTGAAGCGGTAGAAGACGCTCTTTTTCTGCCTAACGAATGACTTCGAAACTTTGTTCTGAGAGCGCCCTTGCGGCGTTGGGCAGACGCCTCAGACGCCAAGGGAAACGGATTGTTTTTACCAACGGTTGTTTTGATCTCTTACATGCAGGACATGTGGACTATTTAGCGCGTGCACGACGGTTTGGCCATGTCCTGGTGGTCGGTTTGAATTCAGATCGTTCCGTCCGAAAATTGAAAGGCCGCGGTCGTCCCGTTTATTCCGCAGCTGATCGCGCCCGACTCCTCACGGCGTTGGCGTGTGTCGATTATGTGGTTGTCTTCGATCAAGAAACGCCGCTCAGACTGATCTGCGTCCTTCGTCCTCATGTCTTGGTAAAAGGGGCTGATTGGGGCAAGCATGAGATCGCTGGAAACGACGAGGTCCTGAAATGGGGGGGTATTGTCCGCCTCGTTCCGTTGCTCAAAGGTCGGTCGACCACTCAAACGATCCGAAAGGTCAGAAGGTGCGTTTGACATGCAGAAGAACGTTTATCGGCTGATCGACGCTAATCTGAATCGTTTAAAGGAAGGCCTTCGCGTCGTAGAAGATATCGTACGTTTTGTTTACGGAGACGCTAGCTTAACTGCTTCGCTCAAGGAGATCCGCCATGATTGCTCCAGAGTGATGGTCAATTTTCCGGTTCCTTATCGGAAAATGGTTGCGACACGTGAATCGAATCACGATGTCGGAAAGAGGAGTCAGATCACGGATCAAAAGAGACCGGAGTGGCAGGATCTTTTGACGAGCAATTTAAAGCGCGCAGAGGAAAGTCTGCGGGTTTTGGAGGAGGTCTCTAAAATGGTTGCTCCCACTCAATCACCGCGTTTTCAATCTCTGCGATTTAAGGTCTATGGATTGGAAAAGAAAGTGCTTAAGAAATTTTAAGCTCTATGCCATCACGGATCTGACGCAACAGGATCCAGAGATTCTCGAGAAGATTAACGCTGCGCTCCGGGGCGGGGTTGATGTGATTCAGCTGCGCTCCACCGCACTTTCTGACAGGGTGTTGTTCGAATTGGGGCGAAAGATTCGGGACGTGACACGGCGCCAAAAAAAGCTCTTCATCGTTAATGACCGAACAGATCTGATGCTTGCCGTCGACGCCGATGGGGTGCATTTGGGCCAGGACGACCTTCCGATTAAACAGGCACGGCGGATCATCGGCCACTCCAAAAAAATCATCGGACGATCCACCCATAGTCTCGAACAAGCGGTGGAAGCGGAAGGCGACGGCGCCGACTACATTGGTTTTGGGCCGTTGTTTCGAACCCCGACAAAACCTACGTACACACCCGTTGGCCTTCGTATGATTCCCCAAGTGCTCCGGCGGGTGAGCATACCGGTTGTTTTCATCGGCGGGATTGATTCATCCAACGTTCAAAGCGTCCTTCAAGCGGGAGCGAATCGCGTGGCTGTGGTGAGGGCGATCTTTTCGGCACAGAATCCCTATCGTGCGGCAAAAAGGTTGAGGAGCAAGATTCCGTGACTTACCGATTTCCATTGATGGTGGTTGGGACGGTAGCGGTTGATTCCGTTGAGACACCTTTTGGGCAACAGGACCGTGTTTTTGGCGGCTCTGCGTCCTATTTTTCTTATGCTTCCAGTTTTTTTATTCCTGTGGACTTGGTGGCCGTCGTGGGACGAGATTTTCCTCGTCAATATCGCAAGATCTTGGAGGAGCGGCCGATCGGCTTAGAACATCTGACGGTGAAGGACGGCAAAACATTTCATTGGAGTGGTAAATATGAAGCTGATATGAATGCGGCACGGACACTGGCGACTGATCTCAATGTTTTACTCGAGTTCGAGCCCACACTAAAACCAGGTCATGAGCCGGAATACTTGTTTCTCGCCAACATTGATCCAGACCTTCAAATGGAAGTTTTGAATCAGGTCAAGCGCCCGAAGTGCCGCTTTGTGGCTTGCGACACGATGAATTATTGGATCGACAACAAATTGGCAGAGTTAAAAAAGGTGCTGGCGCGCGTGGAGATGATTGTCATTAATGATGGCGAGGCACGTCTTTTGGCACGGGACGTCAACCTGGTTAAAGCAGCGAGAAAGATTCAAACCATGGGTCCTCAGGTGGTGGTGATCAAAAAGGGCGAGCACGGTGTGCTTTTGTTTTACGGTGAAAAGTTTTTTGCTCTTCCTGCTTACCTTTTGGAAGAGGTTTTTGATCCAACCGGCGCGGGCGACTCCTTTGCCGGCGCTTTGATGGGATATCTGGCAAAAACAGGAGACGTAAGTTTCGAAAGTATGAAACAAGCGATCGTTCAAGGGGCGGTGATCGCTTCGTTTACCGTTGAAAGTTTTGGTCTGGAACGCCTCCGTACGCTCCGCGATGGAGACATCAATAAGAGACTTGACGACTTTCGCAAGATCTGCCGGTTCTAATTCCTGCTTCTCGTTTCACGCGGCCATCGTATAGTGGCAGTACGTGAGCTTCCCAAGCTCTTGGCGCGGGTTCGATTCCCGCTGGCCGCTCGTATGGAAAATGGTCGTTGTCTGAAAATAGGGTCAGGGTTTGGAGAAATTCCAACGACTTATCGCTATGTCAATTTCTGCCGGCCGGACGAAATCTGTTGTAAGTTCTTATCTTGCTTCAAAGAACGGAATCAAAACTAAGCTCACCTGGAGTTACTACCGCTCCCTCTCGACACTTGAGGAAGATGCAGTTTCATCACTGATTTCGGCGAAAACTCCGTAGTGGTCCGACGGATAAATGCCAGCTGCGTTCGGCTGGTTGAAATGAACGTTGCAGCGGATGACTTTGGTTTGCTCCCACCATTTCTGATCGAGAAAGAGAAAATCGATTCGGCGGTCAGGCAGCTCCACATGATGTGATTCAACAAAAGGGTTTCGATTGTCCCACGTGTAGCCAGGTTCTTTTGAATGACAGGTAGCGAAGAGATCGTGATAGCCGCTTGCCTGCACCAATTTCAGTGTAGCACTGTCAGGTACATCATTGAAATCCCCCGCAAGAAGAATAGGATTTTCGACAACGCGCAACCGTTCGATTAATTCGTTCGCTTGTTTCATCCGCGTGGTGTCATCCTCTGGTTTCCAGGATAAATGCGTGTTCGCGGCTGTGATCCTCCAAGAATTAATTTCTAACGTGGCAAGAGCCATCCCGCGATTATAATCTTCACGCGCTGAAATAGTTTGAAAAATCGGGGTGTCGTGCAATAGGACGGGGAATCGAGTCGCGATCGCGAGTCCAGTCTCAGGCGCCACCACTTGATGGGTTAAATTCGTGGCTCTGGCAACACGTTCTACGAGCAGGGGATCGAATACCTCTTGTAGGAAAAGTATATCCGGACTAAGACGGTCGAGCTCCTCGAGAAAATAATTCCATCGGTCGAGATAAGGCCCGGACGTTCCCCAGCTATTGAGCGTGCCGATTTTCATGCCAAAGTCATTTTAGCAAACAATGTTCCTTAGGAAAAAATATTTGTGCTTGAAGCACGCTTCGATTTTTGTTATAAGTATCGCGCGTTAGAAAAAGGATTGAGTAGGGCGTTTCAGGAATTATTTTTATTCATACATTCGTCACACGACCCTCCTCCATACATCAACGGCCAAACAAACCATCAGCTCGGTATCGTTCATGATCTCCGATCTCGCCGGGGACTTCAACTTCTTTGGTCGAAAGGATATTCTTGCTTTACTGACCAAGCGCCTCGAAGCGTTTCAGAATGGCTTTCGTCAAAATATCGGCCTGGTCGGCCCGCCGCGAGTTGGTAAGAGCGCTCTTTTGCGGGCCTTTCTGGAAAAAGCAGAGCGCAGCGGTTTGATCACCATACCATTTTCTTGCCAAGAATCTGATTCTTTTGACCGTTTTTCCCAGCGATGGATGTCTGAGATTCTCTTAAGCGTTCATCACATGCTTGGCCGGCCGCTGCCGATGGATCTCCAGGCACTCTTGAGAACCGTAAAGGGTGTCATTCCGAAAACTTTGCGTCGAATGAAATCAGTCAAGAAATTAACGCACCGACTCCGGTACGCTCAAGCCTATCGGGAGCTGTTGACTGTGAGCGAGGTGCTCAGCCAGGAGTGTGGTAAGAAAATTTTATTTGTTTTGGATGACTTTGATCGGTTGGCTGATCTGCCTCTGGAAGATCCATTTGGCGCGCTCGGAAGTGAGATCATGGTTCAGAAGGACACGATGTACCTCGTATCGAGTTCTTATATCAGCCGAAGCCGCGCCATCTTGCGTGAGAAAATGTCTCTCTTGTTCGGAAACTTCGAGGTGATTCAACTGAGCACTTTTAATTTTGAAGAAGCGAAGGACTTTATTCTTCGCCATCTATCAGGCTCTACAATCGACGTGAGCACGATTCGGTTTTTAATCAGGCTGACCGACGCGCATCCGTACTATTTGACGGCTTTACTCAAACCGCTTCGGTCAGGGTCTCCGTCCAACGATCCACAAGGCCGTGAGCGTTTGATCGAAGCGGTGGCGACCCAGCTGTATGAAAAAGAAGGCAGCTTTCATCACTATTTTATGCTGGGCCTCCATTCTTTCGCTCAGGGCCGCCCGTGGAACTTGTATGCCGACGTTCTGCTCGCGGTATCACTTGGCCATAAAAAGATTTCTGAGATCGTTCCGTTTTTACACCTGAAGACCCCTGAGGTTCGAAGGATCTTGGACCGACTGGTGAGTTTGGAAGTGATTGAGCGCCACGGTTCCCTGCATATCATTCGAGATCCGCTTTTTCGATTTTGGCTTTCGAAAGTCTATTATCGGATGCGTTTTTTTTCAGAGCGCCTGCCCATTGTGAGTCGAGAGAGATTTGCACACGATGTGTCACAAGCAATCGAAGAAGGCAACGCCGCAGATCTGTGCGACCTGCCCAAGCGCGTAGAAGAATTGTTTCGGAAGTTTCATAATGACACGATCTTTTACGGAGACCGCCGGTTAAAGTGCCCGCATTTCACAGAGGTCCTGTCACGGCCTACGAACGGTCGAATGTTCCCCTTAGTAGCCAGAAATGCTCGGACCCGCTGGCTGTGCCAAATTCTGGTTCATCCGGTAATGGAAGAGGACATTCGAACGTTTGTTCAGGATTTAAAGCGCTTGCGCAGTCCTGTTGATAAGCGGATCGTCGTCGCGCTGAAGGGGATTGACCTTAATGCGAAATTACTTGCGCAAGAGGCGAAAATCCAGTACGTTGATCTTCGGCAGTTAAATTTTCTGGCAGACGTGTACGATCAACCAAAATTCGTTTTCTAAAGTTGGCTTCCCGCCCTTGTGATGCGACATCCTTGACTATGTCGAACCACCCGTTATTTCGACTTCGCCCAGGGCAGAGAGCGGTGAGGAAGGTGAGCCGTTGACCCCTGTCGTCAAACTCTGGGCCCCATGGCGCAAAGCGTACATTCTCGGCAAAAAGAGCAAGGGTTGCTTCCTGTGTCGGATTCGCCGGTCCAACCGTGATCGCGCGAATCACGTCATTGCCCGCTCGACATACAGCTTTGCCGTCCTCAATCGTTACCCTTATAATAATGGGCACGTGATGGCGACACCGAATCGGCATGTGAAAAGCCTCGCTCAATTGGCCAGCGATGAGCAGTTGGATTTACTTAAATTGACTTGTCGGATCATCGAACAACTGGAAAAAAAGATGAAGCCGGACGGGATCAACCTCGGGGTAAATTTCGGGCGCGCGGCGGGTGCCGGGCTCATCGGACACCTTCATGTTCATTTGGTTCCGAGGTGGAAAAGCGACACCAATTTCATGCCCGTGACTGCCAACACGAAGGTCATATCAGAGGCTTTAACGTCGGTCTATCAAAAATTGTCCTTCCAATGATCGAGCGAGAAGTATTGGAACAAAGAGAAGAGGATTGGCTCGCGCCTTATGCGATCAAGAGCGGCGAGTCGCGCGGGCGCCGGTTTCGGGAAAAAGAGCATGACTTCAGAACTGTCTTTCAGCGGGATCGAGACCGGATTGTCCACTCTAACGCTTTTCGTCGGTTAGAATACAAGACGCAAGTTT
>Ga0156289_1008_pt1 | contig 22058 bp, 25 predicted proteins | sample RifCSPlowO2_12_FD_116157 | JGI IMG/M metagenome (GOLD analysis project Ga0156289, IMG submission 116157) | Omnitrophica bacterium RIFCSPLOWO2_12_FULL_50_11
TGGACAAGCCTATTTGCACCACAACCTCTTCGAGGGCATTTCTCATTGGCGATGAGAAATGCGGGTTAGGCGGCTCGGTCATACTGCGTCTCAGCCTCGGCCAGTACTCGATCTCTGAAATACTTGCTCAGAAAACCCGGGGTGTTTAAGTCGACCTTCCGTCCTAGAATCTGCGAGAGTTCGTCTTGCATAGCAAAAAAGTCTAGTCCTGGCACATGGCCGGGCTCGAACTCCACGAGAACATCCACATCGCTGTCCGGTCGGAAATCGCTACGCAAGACTGACCCAAAGAGTGCCAACCGCCCAATGTGATGCCGCCGGCAGAATTCTGCGATCTTTTCCCGATCCACCGAAATCTTCGCACTCATGTCTACCCTTTCCTACACCCCTCTTCTCACTTTCGGCACCAAACTCTTACGACTGTGTTGAAGATACCGTAGGGGGGCGCCATTAATGGCGCCCGTGGTCACCGGGCACGATTCCGCCAAAAATCTCGGCGAATCCGCCGCGCTGTATGTCGCCACAAGGCGTTGGCGACCCGCCAGCGATTTGTGGCGGGGCGGAAAATCGCGCCCCTACGCTCACAATTTCCGCAACTCTTGTATCGAACTCCGCAGCACTTCGATCTTTGTATCTTGTGAGCCAACTTTGAGAACCACGTAATCGTCCTGAAGCGTATGAATGATTCCGATCAAGCCGCCTTGAGTCACCACTTTGTCACCACGTTTTAAATTCTTGACCATTTCCGCATGCTCCTTCTGGCGCTTTTGCTGCGGCCGCATCAACAGCACGTAGAAAACCACGAACATCAAAATGAGAGGAAGAAAAGAAAGGATCGGATTCGGCTGCGCTTGAGCAGGCGGCATTAGCGTTCTCCATATCTAACGGGATGCTTCATCATAATTCGACAAAAACTCTTTCTTGAACCGGCTCAATGGGCCGTTTCTAATCGCTTCCCTTATTTGGCGGGCGAGTGAAACGAAAAAGTACACATTGTGTAACGTCACGAGCCGATGGCCCAAAATTTCCTCGCAATTAAACAGGTGGCGGAGATAGCTTCGCGAAAAATTCCGGCACGTGTAACACGCACAGGTTTCATCCAGAGGTTTCTGATCCTTCGCATACTGGGCATTCCGGACGACCAGTTTGCCGCACCGCGTAAAGGCGCAGCCGTTGCGGGCATATCGCGTTGGATTAACACAATCAAACAGATCGACACCGGACTCTACAGCCCAAAATAAATCCACAGGCGTTCCAACACCCATCAGATACCGTGGCCGATCCTCCGGCAGCCGGGGTGCAACGTATCGGACGACCTCTTCCATTTCCAGCCTCGATTCGCCGACACTGACCCCGCCGACAGCGTATCCGTCAAATGCTAACGTGACCGTTTGCTCCAGCGAACGCTGCCTCAAATCGAGGAATAGACCGCCTTGCACAATACCAAAGAGCAGTTGACGCTCTTCTTGATGAATCTTTTTCGATCTCTCTGCCCACTGAATGGTACGACGAACCGCTGCCTCGACTTGAGCTCGAGAGGCATGATGCGAGGGGCACTCATCTAGGACCATCGCGATGTCGGAACCAAGGTCCCCTTGGGCTTTGATGACAATTTCCGGCGTTAAAAAAATCTCCCGTCCATCAAAGTGGGAATGAAAACGAACTCCTTCATCAGAAATCGATCTCAAACGAGCAAGAGAAAACACCTGATAGCCGCCTGAATCGGTCAGAATCGGCTTCGTCCACCCCATGAATCGATGAAGCCCCTGAGCCGCTCGTATTGTATCGATTCCAGGGCGGATGTAAAGATGATACGCATTACTCAAAATGACTTCGGCACCGATCTCTTCCAGATCGCGCGGCGAGAGTGTTTTCACCGTCCCTTGTGTTCCAACGGGCATGAACACGGGCGTTTGAAAGGTCCCGTGGATCGTGCGAACGACACCAACGCGAGCTTCTGTCTGCGAATCTTTTTTGGATAACTGGAATGAAGACGCAGAGACGCACGTATTCATCGGATTAGCATTGCATCGCCGTATGAGTAAAAGCGGTACTTGTTTTCGATCGCTTCTCGATAGGCATGCATCAAAAGACCATGTCCAGCAAACGCGCTCGTGAGCATGAGGAGCGTACTTTTCGGGAGGTGAAAATTGGTAATCAAGTGGTCCGCAATTTTAAATTGATAAGGCGGATAAATAAATAAGTCTGTCTTTCCAGACCTGCCTTCCACAACAGACGGAATGGAGTCGATCGCAGCGGATTCAAGAGCACGTACGACGGTCGTGCCGCAAGCGACAACGGGTCGGCCATTCCCTTTGGCAAAGTTTATTGTCTCCGCCGCTTCGCGGGACACCTCATAATCTTCCACATACATTTGGTGCTGCGTGAGATCTTCTGACTGAACGGGTTGAAAGGTACCGTAACTGACATGCAACGTGACGTACACGATTTCGACACCTTTTGCTTCGAGTTGTCTCAGCAGTTCGTGATCGAAATGAAGGCCCGCTGTCGGCGACGCTACAGCGCCGGGCTTTGCTGCGAAAACGGTTTGGTACATTTCGCGGTCGACGGATGTGTCTTCTCGATCGATGTAAGGCGGAAGTGGGATTCGGCCAATGCGGTAAAGCAGCGACTGGAGATCTTCTTCAGTTTGAAATTCAACATGGCGAATTCCAGTCTCATGGTCTGGTGCGTCGAGGACACGCACGGTCGTTTTCGGCTCACCATTCAAAATCAGCTCTTCGTCTTTACGAACACGCCCGCATGGTTTGATGAGTACCCGACAGATATTTCCGGTGTCACCACCATTGTCGGTAGGCGTTGATTCGTAGGGGCGCCCCTTGTGGGCGCCCGCGTCATAGAATGCCGGCCGTTCATCCGAAAACGGGCGGGCACAAGGCCCGCCCCTACACCCCAACACCAGCATTTCTACCCGCGCTCCCGTTTTCCTTCTCGCAAACAGTCGTGCCGGTAGAACTTTCGTATCGTTTAACACCAAAACATCGCCTCTTGAAAAGTAGTCGACGATTTGGCGAAAAGAGCAGTGTACGATCGACGCGCTACTGCGGTGGAGAATCATCAACCGTGCAGTGGCTCTGTCAGAAAGAGCAAATTGCGCTATTTGCGCCTTGGGCAGGCGGTAGTCAAAGTCACTCAGTTTGCTCAACAAAGACTTAAAGCCACTAACAAAACCGTCATTCTGAGGGCGAAGCCCGAAGAATCCCGACTGAGATCCTTCGCGGAGTTTACCCTGAGTGCTACTCCGCTCAGGATGACATGGGTTTTGCGAAGTGCCCTTAAGCATTGGGCAGGGACGCTTTCAAATAGTCCCGAGCGGCTTCGGGGGTCGAAACGAGATATAGTGCTTTAGGAATTCGAACTTCCGGATTCTGTTTGAGTGCACTTATGAATGATTGCATCTGGCAACCTAGGACCGCGATGGGTTTCGCGTGCAAATGCTTGTTTTCCATCTCCCAAACGACCATGAATTCAGCGAGCGTCCCCGTTCCACCGTCCAGAACCACAAAACCATCGCCGAGCCGCACGAGTTCATGTAATCGCTCGCGCCACGTGGGCATTCGGATTTCCCGATCGATAAATTCATTCTTGACCGATCCCGAAAACTCATTCGTTGTGACCCCAATCGTGGTTCCTCCCGCATCCTTCGCGCCTTGAGCGCTTGCGGTCATCGCGCCGCCGTAGCCACCAGTGACGACCACAAATCCTGCCTTTGCAAGAAACGAACCAACTTCGTACGCTTGACGCCACTGCTGCGAACCCTCTTGAATGCCGCCGCTTCCAAAAACCGTCACAGTTTTTTCAGCCATCTTTTTTCCGTACGCGCGCCCGAGTGGGATCGAACCACCAACCTTTGGCTCCGGAGGCCAACGCTCTATCCAATTGAGCTACGGGCGCTTTTTCTTTTTGCCCGTAGCGTCTTGCCCGCCGCGTTTTGTGGCGGGAGCTACGGGCGCAAACAACCTTAATTGAGCCGTCCGGGAGTTTTTTTCAGATAAAGACGGCTCATCCTGAGGCCCGCCCGCCACAAAACGCAGCGGGTCCGCCGCTCTGTCTGGCGGAAAGGGCCGAAAGGATCTCATTGATGAGATCCCTCGCTTCGCTCGGGATGAGGGGTCGGAAAACACCCCGACCCCTCACCTTAATTATTTCTTTTCATTAATCGAAGTTTGCGCCGGTCCCGCATGCTCTTTGCGGGACGGGCGTACGAAATCTGACAATTTATTTGAACAGCAAAAAAATTAACAAAAGTCTCCATTCCACAAACGGTCGATGAACACGCGCCACGGAAGGATCTCGATTTTCCGATCCATTTGTCTCGGCACTTTTTCAAGGCAGACCACGACGCACTTTTTGACTGGACCGTCATCCAAAAGCGCGTTCAAAGACCGAAGATCGCCTTCATGAACTCTCTCAGCCCCTTTGATCTCAATTGCCAAGTCTTTTTCACCCAAAAGAAAATCAACTTCTTGACCCGAACTCGTCCTCCAGTAAGAAATGAGAAGGTCCGGATTCCGATACGCTTGATAGGCTCTGAGTTCCATTAACAGATAATGTTCGAATGACTTCCCAAACTCTGCGCTGCCCAGGAGGGGTCGGCGACGCGCGAGATAATTAGCTACGCCTACATCGAAGAAATAAAACTTTTCTGTTGTAATCATGCGCCTCTTTTTTGATTTTTTCCAGGGAGAAATTCGAAATCCGAGATAAGTGTCTTCGAGTATATCAAAATACGACCGAACCGCTTTTTGCGAAACGCCTGTTTCGCGTGCAATGTTTGTGTAGTTAACAAGTTCACTCGACGTGATCGCGGCGACACGAAGAAATTCACTAAAGGACGGGATATTTTGGATGAGGGCTTCTGCCGCAATTTCTTCCTTTAAATAATCGGCCACATAGGCTCTCAAGTCCTCAAGAGGCTCGGGAGACAAATAGTGCGGTGGGAGAAGACCCGAAACCAAAATCCGTTCCAAATCAAATCCCTCCACCTCGAGGCAAGAAAGCGGCACCATCGTTTTCCGCCATGCTCTTCCTGCTAAGAGATTTGCATGTCCGCGCCTGAGTTTTCTCGCACTGGAACCGGTCAAAAGGAAAGATAATCCTTTGTTTTCGATGAGCCAGTGTACCTCGTCGAGTAACGACGGGATTTTCTGAATCTCGTCGATCACGATGATGGACGATGTGTGGTCCTGATACCGCTCACGCAAAAGAGCGGGCCGTGACGCATAGTCTGAAAAAACGTCGCTTTTTAGAAGATCTACCACAGGATGATCGGCAAGGTGCTGCGCGATCCAGTAACTTTTTCCTACTTTTCTAGGCCCCCACAGAAAAGCAGAACGTTTCTTCGGCAAATCCAACTGAAATAGACGTTTGATAATCTTCGTCATATAGAAATATTATCCTGATATTCTTACTATGTCAATAAAATTATCTGTCATTTTTGAGGAAAATGGTAGTGAAATTCAGACCAAGAGAAAAACAAGAGCGTAACCGTTCAGCCACCTTTGCATCGTCATTCTACTATGAGGCCGCCCGCCAAAATACGTTGGCGGGCGAGAAGGCCGACTTGTCCGCCATGGTTTCTGGCGGAAGAACCTTGAAAAGGCGAGATCCTTCGCGGAGTTCACTCCAGTACAACTCCGCTCAGGATGACGGGACTGAACGGTTATGTAAAAGATTGGCTTTTGACCGATCGTGTCGGTTGACCAAAGTTGATCGCTTTACATACAGTGACGATCAACGACGAGAAGCAAGGCACATTTTGGACGCTCAAGTCCTGGTGAGGTCGCTCGCGGGGAAATAAAATTGAAGAATTTCTTGGTAGCTTTTGCCAAGTTCTGCTTGTCCCCTTGCGCCCCACTGACAAAATCCGACTCCGTGGCCCCACCCGAAGCCGCGAAATTTGGCGCGCCCATTTTCTATTTCCACATCTGCTTTCAAGCTCCGCAGGCGATCGTAACCTAAAAAGGTGCGAAAATCACCCGCCGGAATGTTAACTTCTGACCGTGCATATTCAAGCGTCACTGTTCGGACCCGCCCTGAAGCGTCGCGATCAAGAAAGGAAAGGTGCTTCAGATTCTTCGCAGGATACCCATTCTTTTGCATGACTTCTTCCACCCCGGCGAGCGGGATCTCAAGCGTCCATTGGTAATGTTTCGTTCCTTGACAAAAATGGCAGAGGCGTCCTTTTAAAGTTGGGTGCGGTTCAACCGGCCAAATCAAATCCGCATCCGCCGTTCGGCCGCCGCAGGCAGCATGAAAGTAAGCGGGAAATATTTGTCCCTTAAAGGTTAAAACCTCGCCGCGTGTGGCTTCGACCGCTTGATCGGTAGCCTGTTGATGAACTAAAGAACCGCCGTACATTTGGCTGAGCACCGTATCCCGAAGCGCAAAAGGCTCGCTCTTCTTCTCGATCATCTTAAACACCGCAAATGTCCGTGACACAACCGCGTGCGCCTTGAGCGACTCCATCGGCCAATCCGCGCTCGCTTCTACCGGCAGAACGCCCTTCACATATTCTTCAAGATCAACTTCGTTTACCACCGTCAGCGCATTTTGTGGAGTCTTCGCGATACGAATTTGGCCGCGGTAACTTTTCGTCCCAACTTGAATCGATTCGCCTTTCGTACTCAAAATGAACGAATCCACTTCGTACGTCTCGCTATTCACCTGGATGCCTTGCGCCTGTGCCTGAATCGATGCCTCAAACGGCCCTTTGCCCTGAAAAATGAGACGTTGATCGGCCGTGGCTCGTATTTCAAAAGGATCCCCCACTCGAATCGAAACGGAAGGTCGACCGACAAAAATGGCAACGTGGACAGCACGTGTCAGCTCTTCAGCTTGGGGAAGGGGAAGCGGAAAAGACGTTGGAAGAAGCGGCGGATCTTCAGTACGCGCTAATGCAAGCGGAGCATAAAAAACGAGCAACAGCCAATAGCAAACGTGCCTTTTGCTTATCACTTCACGACATCTAAATAGGGTTTGAGTTTCTCCCACGTTTCACGGCCGCAAATCCCGTCGACGGTGAGACCGTTGTCGCGTTGAAAATCCCGGATTGCCTCCCTAGAATCAGGACCAAGCTTCTCGTCGACCGCGCCCTTGTAATAGCCCGCGTTTTTAAGCGCTGTCTGGATATCCTTCGCCGGAAGTTCGAAGCCTCCAGGGGTTCGATATAACTGCGGGCCTGCTTTTTCTTGTTCAAGAGTTTCGATCTTTTTTCGCTGCGACTCAAGCTCCCCGCGAAGCTCGGAACTCCTCGCACGCTCGGAATTCAACTCCGCCCCTGCCTGCCTCAAGGCTGAATCCAATTGAGTGATCTGTTCCGTCAAGACCGCCGTGTGACCCCTTAAACCTTGAACGTCGGTATCATATCGACTTTGTGACACACAACCCGTGAGTACAACAGTGAGTCCTGCCAAAAACAAAAGTGTTCGTCGTTTCATGTAAGCATCTCCTTTCATGAAGCTGGCTTCACTGCGAATAAGAGAAACTCGGTGTGGCCGATCATTCGCTGTTCGGGCCGCGTTTTACCCAGCCGAGGGAGAATACCCCGAACCAAAATCTCCATCGCCTCGATCTTCACAAAACCAGCTTTTTGGAACGCGTCGCTTGCTTTTTCAATTTGGTTGTACGTCGGATTGAGCGCCGCGACGCGACCTCCGTTTTTTAAACTTGCCTTTATTGCCTCAACTTCATGCCACGGTTCAGGAACATCCGAAACCACCGCATCTACCTCGGTTTCACCGAACGGTTCGTTACCGATCCTTTTCTTCAGTTCCACGTAAGAAACTAGGCTCGCTTTGTTTAAATTTGCCTCCGCCAAACTGAGAAAGTCCTCTCTCCGGTCATAAGTAAACACCTTGCCGTCCGGTATGACTTGTTGAACGAGTGCCAACGTCAGCGCGCCCGAGCCGGTTCCAATTTCAATGACACGGCTACCCGACCGAATACCAAGTTTCATGAGAATCACCGCTGCATCTTTCGGATAAATGATGCCGCTTTCACGGCGCGCTTTCATCATGTGATCCTCAACGGTGGGCTCAAGTAACAGCGCACGCCCGTTTTCAACATCAAGCCAATCGCCATAAGGCCTCCCGATCAAATCCGCTAGCTCGACCGGCCGCCCTTGATGGATTCCAAGCTTTCGATTGGGCATCACCTGCACCAAATAGGTCACATCATCCTCGAACCAAATGAGCACTTGATCCCCTTCTTGGATCATATTCTTACGAGAAAGCGTACAAGTCACAACCTCCTCCCTTCTTTCCTCGCTTAATTTATCACTCATCTCGATAGGAGTAAAGGTGTCACGATAAAATTTTTCCAATAATACCGTGCTCGCGCTGTAAAACGATTTCCTTTGAGTACTCCCGCCGCTCATTAGGAAGAGAACCGCCGTATTCAGCCCATTCGGTGCTGAGTAGCTCCTGAAACATTTTACAGTGCCGAAACGGCAATCGAACTTTATTTTTCACTTTCGAAAATGAAACGGTCACTCCAAGTCGAGCCCCATTGGCTTTTAAGGGAGACTCGAAAGCAAGCCACCGTTTGGTCTTATTCACGTACACACGAACACCCTTCCGGCTCAGCCGGGAAAGTTCGGGAATAGATTGTCTCAAACGGATCAGATCCCGGTATAGCTTAAGCAAACACCGATGTTTGTCCTGGGCAAGCAGTTCCCGATCGAGTTTCGACGATTCAAACGTTCGAGGATCTTTTGGATCCGGAATCTTGTCCCAACCGAACGCCGCGCATTCGGCCGCACGGCCGTTTCGAACTCCCTTTAACAAATTCGTATTGCTGTGATCGACAAAATACTGAAACGGCGCCGTTTCACCATATTCCTCCCCCATAAAGATGAGCGGCGTAGCCGGCGACGTGAGAAGAAGCATTGCGGCGATTTTTTGAGCCTGAAATGAAACGAGCGTGCTCAGCCGCTCACCGAAAGCGCGGTTGCCCACCTGATCGTGATTTTGAATACTGATGACAAACCGTTCCGCTGGAATTCCTGTTGCCGGACGGCCGTACTTTTTTTGGCGAAACGCGGAGTATTTACCATCGTAAACAAAACCACTTTTAATTGCTTTCGCAATATCCCGAAGGTACCCATAATCCTGGTAATAACCTCGCTTTTCCCCCGTCAGGGCAACATGAACCGAATGATGAAAGTCGTCACTCCACTGGGCATCGAGTGCGTAACCACTTTTCGCTTTCGGTCGAATGAGGATCGGATCATTCAGATTACTTTCGGCGATTAAGAGCACACGGCGATTCAACTCGCGTGCACGTGATTTCACTTGGGCGGCGAGTTCCGCTAAAAAATGCGGCGAGCTCGCATCGAAAATGCCGTGTACGGCATCCAACCGCAGAAGATCGATGTGATATTCGCTCAACCAAAAAAGAGCATTGTGAATAAAAAAATCTCGTACGGGGCGGCTTGCCGGCCCATTAAACTTGATTGCATCACCCCACGGCGTGTGATATCGGCTCGTAAAATAGGGACCAAAATGGTGCAGGTAGTTGCCCTCGGGGCCTAGATGATTGTAAACGACGTCAAGACAAACACCTATCCCGGCTTCGTGGCAGGCATCGACTAATTTCTTTAAACCCGTGGGACCGCCGTAGGTATTTTGTACTGCAAAGAGCTGGACGCCATCGTAGCCCCAATTACGCGCACCTGAAAATTGGGCGACGGGCATCAACTCGATGGCGGTCACTCCCAATGTTTTGAGATACGGAATCTCGGGAATAATGGCTTCGAGAGTACCTTCTTTCGTAAAGGTGCCGACGTGGAGCTCGTAAAGAATAAGATTGCGAAGCGAAACTCCCTTCCACGCTTGGTCAGTCCATTGAAAATGACTGGGATCCACCACTTCGGATGGACCGTGAACGCCCTCCGGCTGGAACCGGGAAGCAGGGTCTGGACATTCTGCCTTCTGATTTAAAACATACAGATACCGATCGCCCGGCCGGATTTCGCTCACTGAGCCCGAGAAATAGCCGTCATCATCCTTGTGCAAGGGAAATAACCGAATTCCGTTGCGTCCCAACGTCTTAACATGTATCTCTGATACATGCGGTCCCCACACACGAAATACGACTCGGTTCTTGCCCACGTATCTTGCGCCAAGGTCGAGCTGCCACATCACGTGCTCCGCACCCTCCTTGCGGGATACGAGACGTCCACATTCGTCAAGAGGGCAACGCTTGCGGTTTCGAAGACATTTGACAGCAACAGAACCGATTTGCCGTTTCTCACCACCGTTTGAACATCCCTTTGAGTAAAGACACCACGTAAGCGAATTTCTTTAATGTCCTTCGGAAGCAAAATGGCTGTATCATTCCAAACGTGCGGACCCACTAGCCGGTCCTGCTCACTGGCGACCAATTCTGTAAAAAACTGGGCGCAAGCAATCACAGCAAGCTTTTCGTTTTTCCGCCTCAGAAAGCAAACGACGTTTTGTTTACGGCTCCCTTCCACTTCAAGGGGAACATAGTCTCCGTCAATAAATAGATCGGGGTGCAACTTTCGAAAATGGAGACCGCACCAATACAGGAAGTGTTTCGAGAAAAGGAAGGGACCCCGGTTTTCTTCCACGATCTTGCGTAAGCGCTGCCGCCTTAAAGCGAAGTCAACTTTCCCACGGTTATCCGGATCCACAAGGCGGTAATTCTCAATCTCAGAACCTTGGTACACATCGACCACTCCGGGTGAGGTTAACTTGATGACGGCGGAGGATAAAGAGCCGAGCATGCCAAGCTTCGCAATTCTCCTTTGAAAAGGAAGGAACACTTTGAGAAAGTTGTTGTCGTCCTGCGGCGACAAGATGCTCTTGACAAATTTTTTCACCGCCTCTTCATAGGGCCGATTGGGACCGACCCAATTCGTAAAAACGCCTGCTTCTCTCACCGATTTCAACACACACGTCAAAACCCGTTCCGTAAAACTTGCGAAAGCACCGCCCAAGGCCAAATCATCAGGCCAAATACCAATCAAGGTTTGATAAATGAAGTACTCGAGATTGCGCCCGGGTTGCACAACGCCGTCGATTGAGGTTTTGTACTTTTCATTGACAAACGACCACTTGTTCAAATGGGCGTTCCATTCCTGAGGAATTTCGCTCAGGACGTTGATCCTCATCCGGACATCTTCACTCCGTTTCGTGTCGTGCGTCGTCGACGTAATCAAGCCCGCGGGCCAATTTTTATGGCGTTCTAAGTTCTGTCTGTGAAAGTCCTCGGTCGAAACACCAAAGTGCGTCGGATCACCTCCCACCTCATTTAAAGAAATCAAACGGTTGTAGAGGTAAAACACGGTGTCTTCACGTCCCTTTGCCATAATCGGCGCCGTCAGCTGTTGAAAGCGCAGGACAAAATCCCGGTACATCCTTCTCCCTTCCGAGCCCAGCTCGCGTTCTAACTCAAGCAAAAGTACCTTTTTCAAATAATCATAAACCGCGGGATTCAAGGCCGGCGTTTTCCGCTTCGCCTTTTCAATGGCAATGTAGATGTACCGCTCATCCCGGTCGGAGACCTTCACGTCTGTGGGCGAAATGTAGGTTCGATACACGGGAAAACACGCGATCGTTTCGCGGATGGCAACGGTCAGGTGATGCAGCGTAAAATCCCGGTAGCGCCTGTCTTGTTCTGAAATCCGGTCCAGCCGATGGCCGAGCGCGTTGATTTCACTCGACATGTGAATTAAGGCAAAGAATTTCTTCTTTTGGTACAGCAAATCGTCGAAATTAATCCTCTCCCCCACAAATTGTTCATAAACGTCGGTTAATTCCTTTTCATGAAGCCGGTGCACAAAAAGGCCGTTCAGTGCATTTAAGAAATCGTAACCCGTGGTTCCGTGCACCGCCCAATCGTGAGGGAGAGATTCCTTTCGATCTAAAATCTTTTCTGCTACAAGATAAAACGCGGGGCGCGACGTAAATTCTTTGCTTTCGAGTACTGTTTTGATGCGATCGAAAATTTCCTTCTGCTTTTCCCGATCACGGTCAAAGACGCCGCCGTATGTGACGAGCACTTTGTCACGGACGCGTTCGAAAAGATAGTTCCTGGAAAGTGCTCTAAAATATTCGGGTGGGTCGTACAAACCGTCCGGATGATCGATCCGAAGGCCCTGAACGCGTCCGGTTCTCAAAAGCTGAAAAGTGAGTTCGTGATGGTGGCGAAACACCTCGGGATCTTCAATTCGTGTCGCGGCCAGTTCATTGACGTTAAAAAAGCGCCGGTAGTTGATCTCGTCGGCCGCGACACGCCAATAAGCAAGCCGGTAATATTGTCGGCTGAGCAGTTCATCCAAGAGGTCAAAGCTCTTCGGATTTCCTTTCCGGCCGTTGAATGTCTTGACACAACTTCCAACATAGCTTCGGAGTCGATCGGAACAAGCCACCAGCGTTTGAAAATGCTTCTTCAAATGTTCTTTCTTGCCCTCTACCTCTTCGATGGCTTCGCGCACAGAGGCTACCTTAAGAGGCAGATCCTCAAATCCGCTGATGACGCCGCGAAAGGTATCACGCTCTTCATCATTTGCTCCGAACACGGGTGTCAAAGCGTGCATTCCGTACCGCAAAATGAACGCATACGTTTTGGCGGTCACGGGCAGTTTGTGATCCCAATAGCAGATCCAAAATTGCGCACCGTCAAATCTAAGCTTTAAGCCGCCTTGCTCTAAAACCTGACCGTAGTGCTCTGACAAAATCGGGAGTAGGACCTTGTCTTTGAGCTCTCGCTTTTCAGGTTCCCAGTCGATGTCGAAAAAACGCGCATAACGTGAACTTGGCCCGTTTTCAAGTACTCCGGTCCACACTTTGTTCGCAGGACTTGCAATCGCCATATGATTCGGCACGATGTCGAGAATCTGGGCAATGTTCGCATTCTGGAGGGCCTCGCAGAACCCCAGAAAATCAGCCTCAGAACCAATTTCAGGATTAATTTGATTCGGGTCCGTTACGTTGTAGCCGTGTAAACACTTAGGAGTATTTTGAAAATAGGGGGAGACATAAACGGCTTCAATTCCAAGCTCCTTCAAGTAGGGAATGAGTCTGATCGCACGCTGAAAAGTGAATTTACGATTGAGATGAAGCCGATAGACGGACGATGGAATGTAAATGGAGGCGAGTTCCTCCCTCGCAATATCTTTGACTTCTGACTCACTCAGGACTTGACTCGTGCTTCGACTCATTTTGATTTTGGTCGTTCGCATGACCCTACTGTCATTGCGAGGCAGAGACCAAAAGCACTGCCGAAGCAATCTCGCGTTCTGAGATTGCTTCGTCATCCCTTTGGATTGCTTCCTCGCAATGACGATGCATTTGGATTCGCTTCGGCCAATGCATGGGTTACCGGCCTCGCAATCACGTTGGGATTACTGCATCAACTGGCATGCCCCGACATGATTTCATCTTTGAAAACCAATTTCCTGGCCAGTATACTACGAAATCCCGATGGAAGAACAACATGCTATAGGTCCCGAACTATACGACCGATCCTACTACCTCCGAAGTCTGCCGGGCCTTGAACACTTGGAAGATCCAGAAGTAATCGATACCGCAGCAGAAGAGACCATTCGGTTTGGCAGCATTAAAGCAGGCGACCGGGTCTTAGATTTCGGCTGCGGAAGAGGCTCGCTTGCGATCGTACTGGCCAAAGAAGGATCGAGCGTACTCGGAGTTGATTTCAGCCGCGATGCGATCGATTTCGCCCAGGAATATCGCAAACGGTTCGCCGAAGAAATTCAGAAGCGCACTGAATTCCGCTTGATGACGATGGACGAATTGAATTGGGAAGGCGAATTCGACGTGATCGTACTGAACCAGGTCTATGAACATCTCCACGACTGGGAGCTTGAAATTTTACTCTCCAAATTGAAGCGCGCCCTTAAAACGACCGGCACCCTTGTCATCAGCACGCCGAACCTAAACTACATCCGCTTCCTTTATCCTTTAAAAAGGCTCTCTGAGTTTCCATTTAAAGCGATCAAAGAAATACTCCGCTTCTTCCGCGGAAGGAGCAAACACGCTTCTTCGCTGAAAGCTTTCCTTAGGGAAATATTCAAAATCCGCTACCCAGAAAGTGAACATACACGCCTGCACATCAACCTCCAAACGCCTGGTTCGATTCGGAAATTTATGGAGCGGCGAGGATTCAGCGTCACTGTGGAATGCATCGACCGCCGTCACAACTTGTTGAGTCGGGCCACGTGCAAATGGTGGGGCGAAACCATCTGGCTTGCTGCAATAGTTATGGAGGGTTGAAGGCGTTCTACTCACCGATCACCTTTACAAGCACGCGTTTTCGCCTGCGGCCGTCAAACTCCGCGTAAAAAATCTGTTCCCAAGGACCGAAGTCCAGCTTGCCATCCGTGATCGCAACGACCACCTCCCGCCCAAAAAGTTGCCGTTTCAGATGTGCATCGCCGTTATCCTCTCCCGTTCGGTGGTGGCGGTATTTTTTTAAGTCGTACGGGGCTGTCTTCTCTAAAAACTCGTCAAAATCTTCAATGAGCCCCGACTCATCATCATTAATGTAGACACTTGCTGTAATATGCATCGCATTGACGAGGCAAAGACCTTCCCGCACCCCACTTTTCCTCACGACCTCCTCCACTTGAGGCGTAATGTTTACGTATTCTCTTCGCTTCTTCGTGTTAAACCACAAATGTTCCGTAAGCGATTTCATGATCCCCCTGATTTCTTAAGACATTGACCTCTGAGAACCTGCACGGTATCTTATCCGATCAGAATCGAAAATGAAACCTCCCATTGCGAGACCGGTCCTCATCATCCACGGCGGTGCTGGCGGGGCGTTTCAAGACCAACGTCGTTTGAGAAGAGTGCGCAAGACAATCCGCCGTATCTTAAACCTAGGCTACCAAAAGCTTTCTGAAACGAACGCCGTCGACGCCGTTACCTACGTGGTACGGCTTCTGGAGGACGATCCCGATTTTAATGCCGGAACTGGTTCCATGCTTCAAGAAGACGGCAGAGCACGGCTCTCTGCTTCGGTGATGGATGGTTCGAGAATGCGATTTGCTGCTGTAATCAACATTGAAAAGATCAAAAATCCGGTTCTCGTAGCCCAAGCGCTCCTTGAAGAAAAGTCGCGCGTTCTCGCGGGCAACGGCGCATTTCGCTTCGCCCAAAAGATCGGTTTCAAAGCCCAAGATACGCGAACGTCTCGAGCGATTGAACGGTGGAAAAAATGGAAACGCGGGACGCGGCAAGGCTCTGACACAGTGGGCGCCTGCGCGCTCGACCCATTCGGACATCTGGCAGCGGCAACGTCCTCCGGCGGACGCGGTTTTGAATTTCCTGGAAGAGTAAGTGACAGCGGGATGCCAATTGCCAACTTTGCGGATGACAAATGCGCGATTTCCGCAACTGGAAATGGTGAAGAAATCATCGACGAAGGTCTAGCTGTCCGAATCGCACAGCGCCTCCGCGATGGCCTCCCCATCAGAAAAGCATTTCAAAGAACGTTTCGTGAGCTACGCGTCCGAAAGCGAAGCATTGGCGCCATCGGTCTTGACCGAAACGGCAATGTTGCACAAGCGAAGACAACAGCCATACTCATCCACGGCTGGCGGAAGGGGAAACGGCGAACGATCTTTTGATGGAAAGGAGAGAAGGGACGAATCACCGGACGCATCACATTCCAGACGGTCGCACTGCCACGCCTAGGGTACAGAGAACAAGCCTGGGACATAAATCCCAGGCTTGTTCTCTGGGCGCGGTAGGTTCAACCGTCTCAAGTTGGATGCGCCCGAATCACCTTTGTCGTTGGAGAACCTTGTGTTAAAATTTCTGCTGGTGTTTACGGATATGAACGGAATACCTGAGCGTTTGTGGAAACTTTTTTGGGACGTTGACCCTGAAAAGATTGATTTGCAAACAAACAGGTTTTATGTCCTTCAGCGAATTCTGGAATGCGGCGATCTAGATGCGGTCCAATGGATGTGGAGTCGTTTCAAAAAGTCCGAAATAGGAGAGGCCCTTTGCCGCTTTCGGGGCTATTCCCGGAAGTCGGCGAACTTTTGGGCCACGGTCTTAGAGGTGCCCAAAGAAAAGGTGCTATGTTTGAGGAAGTCCTCATTGGCAAAGCCAAAGAACATCTGGCCCTATTAGGTCGTTCCGGTATTTTGAAGGAATCTTATCTGGCCGGCGGGACCGCCGCAGCACTCCAGCTAGGTCATCGCATCTCCATCGATGCGGTATCTTTCATTAGACGTGGCCGGTATTCGAGACATCGCCGCCATGAAGGTGGACGCGATCGCCTCAAGAGGGGCCAAGCGGGATTTTATTGATCTCTACTTCATCTGCCAGTCCGGTTATACGCTGCGAGATCTCTTTGGGTTTTACGATCAGAGATATGGACGGCTTGCTTCGAATCTCATTCATATCCAGAAGAGCTTAATCTATTTTGAGGATGCCCAAAAAGATCCAATGCCGCGGATGCTGAAAGAAGTGGCCTGGGAAGACGTAAAGAGATATCTCGTCAATGAAGTTAAAAAAAATGGCCCAATAGCTTTATGAAGAAAACAGAACCCGTTTTCTGCGTTCTCTACCGGGAAATGAGGCACGCACCTGCCAACGCGCCAGCCGTGCAAGCAGCCACCAAAGCGAGGCGCTTATCGTGGTGTTTCAAGTATGCAATGGCTTGCGAAAGCATTCGGGCCCCCGTCGCACCGAACGGATGCCCGTAGGCAATGGAAGATCCCCAAGGGTTGAGAACGCTTTCCTCGAGCACTCCCGGATCGTAAGTGACACCATATTTTTTCAGCCGGTACTCACGATCGTTCACCGCATCCAAGTTCGAAAGCACCTGTCCCGCAAACGCTTCGTGCATTTCAATGTAGTCCAAATCCTTCCACCGTAGGTGGTGCCGTTCGAGGATTCTAAGCATTGCCTTCCCAGGACCCATAAGAAGCCCATCAGCCGGATCCACACCAACATATTCAAAGTCTACGAGCCGCGCATCTGGTTTCACCTCATTTTCCAGCGCCGGTGAAATGACGTAAAGACCAGCAGCACCGTCCGTAAAAGGAGATGCGTTCCCAGCTGTGATCGTTCCTGATTTGCGGTCAAACGCAGATTTCAGTTTTGCCAATTGTTCCATAGAAGTGTTGTCTCGGACTAGGCCGTCCCGAGTCACGCCTAAGATGCTCACGATCTGATTGGAAATCACGTCTCGCGCCACGACCGCATTCCTGTGGCTCGCTAACGCAAACCGGTCTTGCCGGTCCCGTGCAATCCGAAATTCTTTAACCATCAGCTCACAATGTTCTCCCATCGTGAGCCCGGTTGAATACTCACGCGCGGAGGGCGGAATCGGAAGAAGTTTCGTGATTGGGATTCGGAAAGCACGACCCAATTTTTCAGACACGGATCCTTTCTGTGCAAATCCCTTGAAATAACGGGCAGCTTCCGCCGTGAGAATCGGCTTCACCGATGAAAAGGACTCCACACCACCGACTAGGGAGACGGACTTGTCTTCTGGAAACGCGTGGTAATAAAGCGCGGCGTTCGTAGTCGCCTGTAAAGACGTGGCGCACGCACGATTCACACTGTGCGCTTCAATGCGGTTGTCGAGCCGCGTGCCGAGGACGACTTCGCGCGCGATCGAGTAAATGTCTGGATCGGGCACGACCATGCCCCAAATCACGTGCTGAATCAAGTCGGCCGGAAAGTCGATCCTTTTCAGCATGCCGTCCACGAGCCGAGTGGAAAGATCCACCGCGTTTAAAGACGCAAACGGTCCATCCATCTTGACGAATGGCGTTCTCAAACCCTCTTTAAGTCCAATCGGTTGTTTCATATTTAGCGTCAGTCCCTTCCCCCCTTGTTCGCCACAAAGCGTTTTGAGACGGATTCCGCCGACCCTTTGTGGCGAACAAGGGGGGAGGAAAAAGCGCTAAACAGCTACTAAACGTGACCTACCTTTCTTTTTTCGGGAAACAGACTAAGCAATCCCTCTTCGCTTGCGGGTGCAATTCCCCGCTCGGTAATGAGACCGGTAATCAAGCGCCGGGGCGTGACATCAAAGGCGTAGTTGACGGCGCGAACGTCCTTGGGCGTGACCAGAACCGTTTTCATTTCTCCATCGGCAAATCCTTGAACGTATTTGACCTCATCCGGACTGCGCTCTTCAATCGGAATCTCCTCGACGCCGCCGTCTTGCCGATCCCAGTCGATGCTGCTAGAAGGAAGCGCAACGTAAAAAGGAATATCGTTGTCTTTCGCGGCAAGTGCCGTGAGGTAAGTCCCGATCTTATTCGCCACGTCTCCTGATCGCAACGTCCGGTCTGTGCCGACAAGCACAAGATCCACCATCCCTCGCTGCATCAAGTGTCCCGCCGCGTTGTCAACAATCACCGTGTGCGGCACGTTCGCCTGCGCGAGTTCCCACGCAGTTAAACTTGCCCCCTGATTTCTTGGCCTAGTCTCTTTCACCCACACGTGGACGTTCACGCCGCGATCATGCGCCTGGTAAATCGGCGACGTCGCGGTGCCCCATTCAACACACGCGAGCCACCCAGCGTTACAATGAGTGAGAATTTGAACAGCCTCGCCTTTTTTCTTCCTGCTTAATTCTTCAATAATCGGCAAACCATGTTCACCGATTTTGCGGCAAATCTCGATATCCTCATCGGCAATTTGGCGCGCGGTCTCAAGGGCAATGCGAACTTTTTCTTTCTTCCCAGCACCATTTTGGACGGCGCGCAGCTGGCGGTCCACAGCCCACTGCAAATTGACACCGGTGGGCCTTGTGTCTTTCAACGCCAGCGCGGCTCGGTCGAGGTGTTCGTCCAAGTTTTCGTTGGCGGGTGCTTCCAGCGCGGCTAAATACAGACCGAATGCTGCCGTGACGCCGATGAGCGGCGCCCCACGGACATGCATTTCTCGAATCGCCCGCACCACATCATCAACGGTTCGCAAATCCTCAGTGACGAATCGATGCGGCAAATACCGCTGATCGATGATTTGAATCGTGCGATCGTCCGCTGGTTTAATCCAAATGGGCCGACGAATTGCCTGATTGGTCTTCATCATGCGAGCAGTTGACCACCAAATGGAGGCACTCTAACCCGCATTTCTCATCGCCAATGAGAAATGCCCTCGAAGAGGCTGTGGTGCAAATGGGCTTGTCCATTTGTACCACAGGGGTTGTCTTTTGCGCCCCGTTTTGAGAGGGGCGCAAAACTTTGCCGGCCCTTTATGAGCCAGCACTGCACGCCGGGATGTCGATCATCCCGTGCGTGCATGTGGACGCAACTTCGTGCGTCCAAAGCGGTTTTCTCATCAATCCGCCAAATTGATGAGAAAACCGGACTAAGCCGGCCCCACTTTCTTTTGCGACAAGATTCGATCCACCGACCAACGGCCAGCGCCTTTTAAGATCAGGGCAAGCACAATGGCAATAGCAAGAAGATGGTACTCGAAACCCTCGCCCGCCTGGGCACCAAACCAATTCATGAAAAAACCGTGCCGCCAGTGAACCATAAAAATGGCACCGGCCATCACGGATCCAATGCCGAGGGCTGCAATGCGCGTCAAGAAGCCGACGATAAGACCCAGCGCGCCCAAACACTCCGCCACGATGACGAGAAATGCAATCACTGCCGGAAGGCCCATTCCCGTCAAACCATTCATCGTTGCCAGGAAACCGCCGCCGCCAAACCAGCCGAGAAGTTTCCCCGCCCCGTGCGGAAACATAACCACTCCAAGCAACACGCGCAATACACAACGTGACACATCATCATCCGTTTGAACTATTTTTGTGAGCATCATCCCCTCCTCGCCACTTCGAAACCCGCCAAAAAAGGGGACAGGTCGTCGACCTGTCCCCTTTTTTCTCGCCGTTTCAACGCCCTCGGCCTTTTTTCCTAGCCGCTGTCAAGCGTGCCTTGACACCCTCGCGCTTCTTGCGCAGAAGCCTCGCAATGCTTTTTTGTCTCCTCGTGACATTCGGTTGAGCCATGCTAAGAACATGTTACCAGTTACACAGGAGGACAGGTAGCGGAAAAAAGTATAACGTATGAGCAGACGGAGTACCGGTTCCGTACGACGTTTTGCATGTGTATCGGAATAACACAATTTTCGGAGCGCTCGGAAAATTTGTGTACACAACTGTTGACACCGTAACACAAGCGTGTTACTATTTTTATGCTCCTCCAAGAGGTGAAAAAATGAAGCTTGCATCGATTCGGCAGTTCCGTTCAGGCATTTCGACCTACACCCGCAAGGGAGAGATCGTCCTTGTCACTAAAAGTGGCAGGATGGTCGGTTGCTTTCTTCCGTTGACTGAGACAGACCAGATCCCGATTGAGTTAAAGCGGGAATTTGTGGCAACGCTCGGGACCCACCTTGCAGCCGAGTTAAGCAGAAAAAAAGTTGACGAGAAAGAAATCCTGGATGATTTCCGAGAATTTAAGAAGACTCGCCGCCGACAGTAACGTCATTCTCTCCGCAGTCATCGGAAAAGCCGCACTTGAAATTTTTGTTTGTCCTGAGATTGAGTTGATCGCTACCCAGTTCAATCTCGAAGAAGTCGAAGAATACCTGCCAAGGCTTGCCGCCAAATATCAATTGAACGAGAAACTCCTCGTCTGGCAATTCAAGATGCTTCCCTTGACCGCTTTTTCAGAAAAATACTACAAAACCCGCGTTCTCGAGGCTCAGAAACTCTTGAAGATCCGGGATCCCGACGACATCCATCTAGCGGCCCTCGCTCTCAAAGAAAATATCCCCATTTGGTCCAATGACAGAGACTTTGAAAAACTCCCTTTCGCAGTTTACACGACCGCCCAGCTGCTTAAAATTCTGCACGAAGGTTAATCTCTTCAACGTAGGGTATGTCGGTTCTGCAGGAACCGGTACCACTGCCAAAAACGGCTGCGTGCCCTACGAATACAGGGTCACTCCGAAACTCGCAGACGATCTATCTTATGACAAGACTTAACCTTACGATGTTTTGAATATGTATCGAAATAACACAATTTTCGGAGCGCTCCGAAAATTGCCTATCCTGCTCCTCCGTATGGTAATGGTGCCGCTGGAGCCAGTACCAATGCGTTGGGTGCAAGACCGTATCTGCGTGATTAGCCCTTGTCTCCTCTCCCCTTTTTTTGGGGGGGAGAGGATTAAGGTGAGGGGGAAAACAGAAGACGCCAAAATATCCACCCTCACCCTGTCCCTCTCCCTTACAAAAGGGAGAGGGAAAAAAACTACAATTCCGGTCTTGCACCCCAATGCGTTCCTTACCTTGACAGGTATATACTTCAAGTATATACTTCTACTGATTGGAGGTGAGACAAAAAATGTCAAAGATCCTTTCTTTAAAACTGAGAGACGACGTGTATGAAGAAACCGAAGTGATCACTGAAAAGTTGCACGTCCCGAGAAATGGCTATATCAACGCCGCGATTGCGTTCTACAACAAGCTTAAAAAAAGAGCTCTGCTGAAAAAAGAACTTGCTCGTGAGTCGCAAATGGTTCGAGACAACTCAATGGAAGTATTGAAAGCCTTTGACGCTTTCGAAGATGAACTTGCGGAGTCTTAATGACGATCAAGAAATGGCAGGTGTACTTGGCCGATCTGAATCCCCGTTTTGGAACAGAACCAGGAAAGTTAAGGCCTGTGGTCGTCATTCAAACGTCGCTTCTGAACGAAGCCGGCCATCCTTCCACTTTGGTTTGCCCGATGACCAAAAAGGTCATCCCAAAATCAAAATGGCTGCGTGTTCACTTGAAGAAAGGAGAAGCGGGGTTAAGTGAACCATCCGACATATTAGTCGATCAAATCCGGGCGACTGATAATCGACGTCTCAAACGAGAACTCGGCATCCTTCCGCAGAAAAATCAATTCCTTCTCATTACATCCTTAAAAGCCATTCTGGACCTGTAATTTTAAGCCGCGCACCCTACGAAGGAAAGCTCATTCTGAAACTTGTTGTACTGCATGGGTACATGGTATCCACCCCGGGAGGTTGAGTTTTTTTGAAGATCAGCTTTATCAGTTAGTTGAAGAATTAG
>Ga0156289_1079_pt2 | contig 20878 bp, 12 predicted proteins | sample RifCSPlowO2_12_FD_116157 | JGI IMG/M metagenome (GOLD analysis project Ga0156289, IMG submission 116157) | Omnitrophica bacterium RIFCSPLOWO2_12_FULL_50_11
ACCGCGCCCTTTGACCTCCCGACTTCGTCAATGGGACACCCAAAATCAGCCCTTCTGAGTAATGTTGTAAAGCGACTGTTGCTCGGGATCCATTTTCAAAATGATTCGTTCCGCACGTGAGCCATCCGCTGGCCGATGATCTAATCCGTACATCGTGTGCGTCAATTCAGCGGCGCGTCTTGGGCTAAAACCTGCCCGATTTTGTTCCAGCAGCCGTTCCAACTCCTTGTAGATCGTGTAAGCGACAAAAGCAATGCAAATGTGCGCTTCAATGCGTTTCCTGCGATAGTGATACACAGGCCGAATTCTTAAATCGGTCTTTGATATCCGGAATGCTTTTTCAATCTGCCATAATTGGCGATAGTTCTCAACGACTTCCGCCACAGGTAAATCCGTGTTGGTCATATACCCTTTAAGTCCGTCCCAAAGATAATCCTGTTTCACCTTCGTCTCATCAATCGATATCTCGACGCTGCCTTTGAGCGTCAAGAATTTATTGTATCCGCGATTATTGATGTGCTCCTTAGTCAACATCCCGGATTTGATCTTTTTCCGGAGCCTGGCAAGGCCGCGTTCTCGTCCATAAGAATCCTTTTTCCGCCGCCGCTCCGAATAAGTCACGATCAATCGACCGCTGTCCGCTTTGGCCAGAGCAAAACCTTCTTGATCTTTGATTCGTTTAGCCTGCTCAAGAATTTTCTCCTTAATGGCGTCAGACTCATTCTTAATGCGTGCGCCGACAATGAATGAATATCCTTCGGCAACCAATGCCTTGAGATTCTCACGGCTCAGTAACGCGGCATCCGCCACAACCACAGGGCGGCCGAGTCCATACTTGCGGCGAATCTTCTTCAGCGTCGGCAGCAATGTGTGTCCTTCAAACACATTGCCTTCAAAAATATCATACCCGATCGGATAACCTTTCTCGCCGACAAGCAGTCCCAACATAATCTGAGGATGCTGAAATTTGCCGTCCTTGGAAAAACCAACCTTTCTGAGATCATCTTCGTCCTCCGCCTCAAAATACAACGTCGTCATATCGTAAAAGACAACCAAGATGCGTCCTAGAACGCTTTTGCTATATTCAAACGCCAGGCGCTCGACAGCGTCTTTGTAAGTGTCGTTTAGCTTGTCAAGGAAGCGGTAAATGCCACTGATTTCGACAGCAATGCCCTGATATCGATATAAGTAGTCAACGGTCTTGACTTTGCTAACAGGATGCGCCAAGCGGGCAATGACCATGTGACGAAAGAGAGGTTCAGGAATTGCCCCAAACCCCAGGCGGTCAAACAACGTCCCAAAAACAAGTTCCGGCCCGATCACACGAATTTGTTCGTTTGAAAGTCCTCCCAGAAAGCATCTGACGGCCGTTTCTTCTGGAGTTCGGAACGAAAACAACTCGCTTTGCCTGCCGCCGCAAGTCCGAATAACGTGTTGTGCTTTTCGAATCAAGAAGTCGACCTTTTCTTGATCTTGCGAAGAGCCGATTGTCTCAACAACCCGGTAACGGCCGTTGGATTTATCCACTATCTGGACACTGACAGAACCGCTCTTGTTCCGCTTTTTCCTGACAAACATGCGGCCATTTTAACAACGGGACACCCGTTTTTGAACCTTTTTGCCGGATTTTTAGAAGGAGACTATATATCAAAGAGCAACGTTTTCAAAAAGTGACGAAGTCAGGAGAGAATACCGCCTTTCTGAATGTCCAGATTGCCACAGTCCTCTTGGTCCAGACCACGAAACCGCGCCCTTTGACCTGTTTTCGGCGTCAACCAAAATGCGCGATTTGCCGTGTCGCGAACGCGGAGTGCGTCACGGCCGGCTGAGTTATCAACCTATTGACACTGTGAACTGGCCTTTTGCACATTTTTACGACAATAACTTGTTTAGCAGTAAGAGGTTAAGTAATTTCGTTTTGATCGCCTCTGCACAGGGATCGAAAGGAAATTCAGCCCCCCCTTCAGAGGGCTTGATTTCCCTCAGAAGCTTTAAAATGGGTAGCCCTTTTACGCCTGAAAAACCTGCAAAAGGCCAGCTGTGAACAAAGAAAGAAAAAAAGAACCAAAAAAAGAAAGAAAGGACGACTACTATTTTATCTCTTAACTTCTCTCAAAAATGGTCTAGACAAAGCCGGCCGCCGCATCCAAGGGTTGGTTTCATGTTCCTTGGAAAGAGGGGCCTTGCAGTCAGGACAGGACATTGGGAAAGACGGTATTCTTTGATCTCATCGAGCCGTTCCATCGGAAAGAGTTTTCGGAAAAATCCGGGATGTCCCTTCTGGCCGCCCGGTGCTCCAGGGCCTGATGATTTTGGTTTCGGCGGCTTGACGATATCTGAAGACGGCGGTTTGGAAGAAGTCGATGAATTTTTGCTTCGAGCGGCTAGTTTTTCTTCAAGCTCTGCAATCTGAGCCTGAAGTTGTTGGATGATTTGAAATAACTCCAACTTTGTGAAACTCTCACGCGTCTCGGCTGTAATAGAACCCATTGGAGGCATTGTGCTTTTATCATCGCCAATTTCCTCCAATTACTGAAGGGGGTACCTGAACGGTTACCGTATCTTTTGCTCCCTGTCTCGCAATTTAAATTTCTCATTGCAGAATTCATCGAATTGGACGATATTAAATGCTCCTGGGACGCAGGGGGTTTGTGGTGATTGAATTGGACAAAGAGAAAAGAGAGAAAAACGCATCCCTGCGTCCCTCTTTATTTCGGCCAATTTCCTGAAAAATCATCCCTGCAAGCTTTTACTTTCTCTTTTCTCTCTTTTATCTCCACTGCTGGCCGTCGGGAGAAAAATTTCAAAGATCAATCACTCTTGGGGAATTTCTGGAAAAAACAGTTTTTACTGCCTCCTGCTTTCTGGATCCCTCGGGTCACAAAATCCAAATCTTCAGCTTTCTTGAGTATCGATACCACACCGACCCTCTTGCCACAGGCGCCGCAGGTTCTAAGGTTCTTCTTTTGCCAATTTATTAAGTGATTGTAACTCACTAGAGCGAAACAACTTACAGAACTTCTTATTCCGCCAACTCGAAAAGCTCCCGAAGACCAGCTAGAATTTTTAACACATATAGTTTGTATTTCAGTACAGGGGCATTCCTTTCAAATTAACTTTACAAAGAGAATGGAACGAACAAACATTAGACATTGCTTGTGGGTGAAAGGCATCGCGACCTCTCTGGCTATTTCCTTGGTTTTTCTTCAAATGCCGGGCGGATTCGCAGCCCCCCTTGTCAGTGACGGAAGCCAACAAACTGACGTGCCGATCGTACCAGTAGGTGACGGATCTAATACAGCTAAAAGTACAACCAAATCTGCAGATAATTCTTCCCTTAATACGACAACCGAGTGGCTTGTCAAGTCTGAACTATCTCTCCTGACGACAACCGAGGAGTCCAGCAATCTGGTTGATGAGTATGAATACAATGAACTAGGGCTAGTGACCGTTCATAGGGTATACGATATTTCGACCGATCCTCCAACGTTGGTGAGTCGAACTGCCTATGAGTATGTCTTTGTCGCTGACGAGTGGAAGGAAAAGAAGATCACTGATTATGACGGCAGCGGACGCTTGACGGGCTGCCTTACGAATACATATGCCACCGATGGGAAATTGATTCAGCAAAATGTGTATTCCGACTATGCCTATGATGAAGCAGGAAGGGTCACGCGTTACATCCAAACCGATCTCGCTGCGGACGGTCGTTTCCTTCGCAGCCACGAATACTCCAGCTACGCCTATGACGAAGCGGGAAGGCTAACTGACTACACGAGAGTCACGAAAGATGCAAGCGGCAATGTGATTGGAACCTATGTCCAGTCTGATCGCCAGTACAATGATTCTGGGCAGCTCATTCATTATCTGGAAATCTACAAGAATGCGCAGGGTAGTACGACCAGTACGCTTGAATACTTCAATGATGATCAGGGCAAGCGGATACATTGCGTCATAAATCGTTATGACTCCGACGGAAACCTTGAGACCCAGGAGTTGTACTCTGACTACACCTATGACGCGGAGGGAAGGCTCACGGGTTATATCCAAACCGAAAAAAATGCCTCAGGTGTTGTCCTTCGCTCGCGTGTCTATTCTGGCTATACCTATAGCGAAGATGGAAGATTAACTGGTTACACCGAGACCTACTATCGCCGCAGTGGCACGATCGGTTATCGCGTCGATTTGTACTACGATTCGCAAGGCAGAAACGCCGGTTACAAACGGTTGAATTTCGACTCACGTGGGAATCTGACGTACATCTCAATTCAATCTGATGTCATTTACGATGACTCAGGCAGGGTTATCCACCACCTTTCCACCTATAAGGACGCAAAAGGAAAGACAACGAAAACCATAGAATATTTTAACGCCGCTCCACAACTCAAAAAATCAGTCCTCACTGCCTACACCTATGATGACCTAGGAAGGCCAGCAGGCATCACTCGAACTGAAAAAGATGCGGATGGCAAAATCATCAGCTCCTATGTCTATTCTGACTATACCTATGACTCTGCTGGAAGACAGGCCGGCTACACAAGGGTCACGAAAGACTCAAGCGGCAATGTAACTGGATATTACCTCCAGTCAGATCGCCTCTACAATGAAGCAGGAAGACTGATTCACTACCTGGAGACTTATCAGGATCGAGACGGCCATGTCACAAGCTCCTATGAATACTCTGACTACACCTTTGACAGCGCAGGAAGACAAACCAGCTACACCCGTATCGATCGGGACGCAGAGGGCAGGCTCTTAAGAAGCTATGTTTATTCCAACTACACGTTTGACCCAGCAGGAAGAGTGACCAGTTTCGTCCAAACGGATCTCGATGCCCTAGGCAATGTTATTCGCTCTTATGAATACACGGGCTACAGTTATGATGCATCGGGAAGAACAACCGGCTACACCCGCCTCGACAGAGACGGCAGAGGAACAATCTTGAGGAGCTATGTTTATTCCGACTACACCTACGATAAAGCAGGAAGGCTCACGGGTTATATGCAAGCAGATAAGGATGGGGCTGGAAAGACACTCCGCAGCTATGTTTATTTATATACCTACGACAACGCAGGAAGGCGCGCAAGTTACACTCAAACCGACAGAGATGCGGACGGCAAGACTCTTCGCTCCCGTGACTATTTCTATGATCCATCAGGAAAAGTTTTGGCTGACATCAACATCCCAGTGGACAAGGATAAGGATGGGAACGCCATACCGTTTTATGTATTTTCAGACAGAGTGTATGATTCGTTAGGGAGACTAAGCAGTTTTATACGGAGCGAGTATGACGTATATAGGAGGTTGGTTCAGCGGCTTAGCTTTGCTGGCCGTGTTTACGATCCTGATGGGCGTGTTGCTCGTGATTACGTGGTGACGCGGGTCTTTGATCCACCGTTCGTCCGTCCAGTTAGAGCGTGGACTCATTATGTGATCACAACGCTACGACAAGCGGGTTTTGAACGAGGTGCATGGACTTTGGAGCGGGAGAAAGAACAATTGGAGGAGTGGGACGAAATGGTTATTTTCGGGCGCGAAGAGGAGGAAAATACAACCTCCAAAGGGTCGGAAGAGGAAAAGCAAGCAGGAGGGGCAGAAGATAGAAAGGGGCAGCGGACAAAACGAGGATTTATCATTCTAGAAGATCCCCTCCTAAAAGATGGGACGGTTTCTATCGATGTAGGCCGATCACCCTTGGATACGGTTGTACAGAGAGTTGAAACTCCGCTTCTTCCAGCTTTAGGACCTATAACACAAGAGCAGTCTATGGTCGTGCAGCCGAGCACCCGGCCAGGCGCTGACCATCCAGGTGCTGTGCTCACTGTCCTCAAGCATGAGCATTAAGGCCTCCGTCACTTTCTACCCAAACCAGTTTCGGTCCAACGCTCTGTATTGAATCGCTTCGGCAATGTGGGATTCCTCGGTCATTTCACTGCGGGCGAGATCCGCAATCGTTCGGGCGATTTTGAGGATCCGAACAAAGAATTGCTGAATGTCGCGAAAGAACTTGAAGATTTTGTACTGACGGTGATAGCCGCTTGAAAAAACTTTCTAGGATTGCAGGTTAGAGAGCTACGTATTTTTATCATTTTAGCCAAGTCTTTAGCATTATGTGGTTAATGTCGTTACACGACAACGAGCTTGTCCAGAATTTAGTTGAAACTTGATTTGGACAGGTTTGTTTTCTGCTTTTCCGGGGTGATACGAGACATCGTCTTGAACGGAGATCGTTCGTCTAATCAGGCAAAGAGAAGTCCGAGGAACAAGAAGATGTCATTTGGTGGAAGCGGAATGATAAAAAAGCCGTAGATCAAGGAGTAAAGAACGCCGCCGAGCGGAATAAGTTCGGGCATGGCAGCTTGGTTTTTGTTCCAGTTCAGATGGCACAGAGTTTAGTGACAATCATCTTACAACTCTTCTCGCAAGAAGCACCTTCAACAAGATACCGTGTACAAAATGGGCAGGTTCGGCGTCAGAGCAACGAATCTGTGCCTTTTGTACCCTGATGACTTGACCCTTCTTCCCTATCCCTAAGGCACTAGGATTGTTCCAGTTTCCGAAGAGATGTGCGGCTCGTTCTCCCTCCTGTAGATCACATTTAAATGTGATCTACAGGATGAGTAAAACTGGAGCAATGCATTATAAGTCTCCAAAAACCTGAACTGCTACGAGGCACGTCTTCCCCTACCGTTAAACAAAGTCAAAGAATATTGGCCCTCGGGTGGAAAAAGTAAGTAAGCAGCTTGAAGAACCTATACACCAATGTTAAGCTTAGAATAGATGTTTGTTTATAAAAGTATTTTAAGTCTTTGTTCTCTCGGAATGATTAATAATTACTGCATATTCAAATCAGCGACAAAGTGGAACTTTGCCGCCGGGAGAGGCGGTTCAAATGGTGGAGGGGCGTTGGTATGACCGAAATAAGTGGGTGCGTGGAAAAGTAGACGGAAAAGGGAGCATTTTTTTTAGCCATAACCTAAATACTTTTACCATATATTTATCTAAATTATCTAAGCTCACCTTAGCTCTTGTCTTTATCCTCCAACAATCCTTACCTTATCCCAATTTAGTGTTCGCAGGCGTCAATGCCAGTGTATTCGATACTGCATCGGATAATCAACCAGTTGTCAGTGTGGAGGGTGATCAAAACGCTTCAGGCAACGACTCAAGTGCATCACTTCCTCAAGATTCTTTCTTTGCGTTTTCTACTGCGAGTCCAGTTTCACAACCTGATTCCACAAATCCTCAAAACGGAAGTGAATGGGATCCGAAAGACGCGACCGATGGAGGAGATCCAATCGATCCCGAGACTCGGGCCTATCTGGAGCAAGTCTGGGAGGAGTTCTCCATTGCACTTAATTCTGTTAAGGCTGTGTATCAGGAACTGACTCGGATGAATCTTCTCGATGTCCAGGGAAACCTTGAAGACTTTCTTTCCAATCACCCGACTCTCACAGATGCGGAAAAAGATCGTTATCGAGGGCTGCAGCATTATTACGATGTCATGAAAGCATTTGCAGAGGCGATTGTATCAGGGAGTCTTGACGAGCTCCGCGGCAATCCCGATTACGCAGACGCTTTTGATCCCCTCACCGGTGACTGGGATCAAGTCTTCAAGGACTTCGCTGACAGTGAAAACCTCACCCTTCTCATGCCCCCTATGGCGATCCCAAGTGACCTCAATTCCCTCAGTTCTCAAGATGCGATAAATCTCAAGAATGCCTTGCAGGCTGTGATGAACACCGATCCAGTCTCATACTTTGCCAAGTACCGAGACAATGCTCAAGCCGATGCTGCTCTCGTGCTTGAAGACATGCGCGGCATCAAGGTAAAGATGAAGCTCAATGTTGAGATGTCAAAGGATACCGACTTTCCTGTTTTTGATGACATCCACACGGCGGACAACCCGTGGAACTTCACAGCTCCCGGACTGCAACCGATTCGCTTGATGACCCACTGGTATTTCTTCAAGTGGATTCCTGAGCTTGGCAGATACGATTATGACAGCGGTGTGGATCCGGCGGTCATTCGCGAGCGCTTTAAGAACCTCGATGAGACAGTGTTTTACGTCGTCGACATCGAACATTGGCGGTTGAATGATCAGGACATGGAGGTAGGATTGACGAACCTCCGCAAAGCCTTTGACACAATCCACCAGGTTAACCCTAATTTCATGATCGGGCTTTATCGGTATCTGCCTCAGCGCAACCCCAATGCAGCCTATGCAGGGGAGGGTAGTGATGGGTACGAGGTGTGGCAGAGACATAACGATACGGTTGCCAGCGGCAAAGAAGTCGATCCAATTACCGGGGCCGTTAGAGAAGTTGGTTCAGGCCTTGAAGACGGTGTCGATATCCTGTTTCCATCCCTCTACAACGTGCATGTTTTCAAATACGACGAGCACGGCCGACCCGTAAGTGCGGAGAGCGCAGGTGAAATCGATTGGGATCTCACCTATGAACGCTGGAAAATCTATGCAACGGAGAATGTGCGTGAAGCCCGCCGAATCGCAGATGGCAAGCCGGTCATTCCCTATCTGGCCATGTATCATCATCCGAATGGTACCACTTTTAAGTTTAGTGTGAATCAATTAAAGGCTGATTTACTGCGCAGCTCCTTGAAAGGCAACAGGATAAGCGATCGCGTCATCCTCAATCAAATGGGAAGGAATGCTCAGACCGTTGATACCGCCTCGGATCAAGAGCTGGCAGATGCCTTGAACCAGGTGCTGAATATGGCAGGTTTTTATGCTTCGGTAGCCTCTCAAATCAATGAATCCTTGTTGCCCGAGGGGATACGAGAACTTCTTCAAAGGGCAAGAGACCCAAATGGATCTCTGAATGCAATCGACCTCAATAAGCTCAACCGGGGATTGCTTGAACACATCTACCCGAAAGAAATCGAAAAGAGGCCGTTCGGCAGTACGATTAATCCATTGGGCTGGCAGCCGATCGGCAATGAATTCATGAAGTGGCAGCTTGACACCTTGGCCGGAATTGTCCGCGGGATCGACGGCCGCAAGATCGACGACGGCCCCGATCTTTCTGACGGAGCGGTGATCTACGACGACCTCGGGGTTTGGGGTTCATCGCGAGAAGCGATCAACCAGTTTGTTGAGGAGCACAAGGTCGTCGCTCCGGTCATCGATCCGGACCCAGAACCTGAGCCCGATCCCGATCCAGTACCACCTCCCGAGATCGTGATCGTCAGGACCGATCCTTTGATCACCAATAATCCTCTCTGGCATGTCACCTACACCGTAGATGGAGTGGAGAAGACAGAGGAGTATACCTTAATAGTCGAAGGAAATAATCACATTGTCTTCAGCGAGGAAAAGGAATTCGATGTAATCTTAGATACAATTGCCCCCGAGATTGAGATCGTAAGCCACGTTCCCGATGTGATGAATAGCTCTCAGTTTTTCGTAGCGTACAGGGTGCACGACAGTGGGCACATTGGACCACTTGAGATCCAAGAATTTACTCTGAGTGAGGGAACGAATGAGGTGGTCATTCCAGCTGAGGACGAAGCAGGAAATACGACTAGGAAGCTTTTACAGGTGGTTTTTGACAAGACTCCGCCGCAAATTCAAATTATTTCTGAGCTCCCCTCCTTTACTTTTACTTCCCCATTCACTGTGATTTATACGGTCGATGGAGTTCAGAAGGAGATGTCTTTCGACTTGGGAGAGCCCGGCTGGAAGGATCTTGTGATTCCTCAGGAAACAGATGAGGCAGGCAATGTGAGCATTCCGACCACCATCAAAATACTTTATGTAAAACCGCCAACGCCGATTCCGGCAACTCCACTTCCTGATCCAGCCCCCGCCAATGTGAGGCCCGTGGTTCGAGATCAACGTGCTTATCTCATTCAAAATGCGTTGACGGATCGAAGTGATTACCGAGACGACGCGTCAACAGTGAAAGAAGATTCGGAGGAACAGACAGAGGTCATCTGGTGGAAGCGCAGATATAAAGAGGAGGAAGACCAACAAGTGAACCATCGCGTCAGCTGGAATGAGTTGAGGCGTCGTACTATGATTTTCATTCCAGGTCAGTTTGAGAAACCAGCCGTCGCATTCGAGAAAATTCTGCGGCTCGAGGTACCATTCGTAGCAGCCGTGGGCCAAGCAACAAGTGAACCACTTGTCCAAATTAGTGAACCGCCGTTGCTTCGCGCTGTGCAACCTGCCATCTCTTTGGCCAATGGCCTTCAGGAAAAACATGAAGGGGGATCAACTGCGACTGTGATTGCGGGGTAGCACCCGGAAGATTGGGTGAAGGGTGCTTGGCAGTGTATGTGGTGAGCGCCGTCCAAAGACTTTTGTTCTTAGTCCTATTTCAAAATGGAAAAATCAATTGCCTCTAACGGACCTTTTGTGGTTCGCTTTCCTGCATCCAGAATTTCAAGCGAAACGATCCGCCGGTCAGCAGCGTAATCCACAATAACGCCTTCAAGCTCCACACTATCGGCGATTGGCACGTCTCTAAGGAACTCGATGTTTAAAACATCATGGCTTGGTTCGTATTCGATCCGCATGTTCTTAAGTCCTCCAATACCGGTGACTTTCGGAAGTCAGATAAGCAGTCACTACGACACGCTTTTCTCCGCTTTCCTCACAAACCACTCGCAACAATTGCTCTTTTTCCCCTGCCTTCTGATAAAACCTTTGATACACGGTTCGTCCTCCGTAACCTGAAACTGTTCGGCTGGGCTTTTGAATCGTTTCTTCCACCCACTGAACGGGAATGCCACGCCGCTCTAACTTCCTTTTGGCAAGAGCGATAATGACGATTTGCACAATTAAGTGTACCCCAGCGGCAATCCTTTGACAAGGCGGTCCACTTGTCCCCTGATCCCTTGACCCTCCATCAATAAGGCGCTAAGATTGCGTATCTGCTTCAGATCGTTTTACCAAATAGGCAAGCGGAAGCAGGTTCGACCATGAACAATTAACAAAAGTCTGTCATTCTGAGGCCGAAGGCCGAAGAATCTCGACTGAGATCCTTGATGCCGGGCCTGTTCCGAAGACAGGACCCCTCGGCCACTTCGTGGCCTCAGGATGACGGTTTCGTTGGTATTCTATGTACGCCGTTACCAAGGAAATCTATTTTTGCTATGGCCATAGGCTTTTAAATTACGACGGTGCCTGCCGTCATTTGCATGGTCATAACGGTAAAATAGAAGTGGAGCTTTCGAATGACCGCCTGGATGAACGAGGGATGGTTATCGACTTCGGTTATATCGGCAAAGTCATTAAGGAATGGATTGACCGAACGCTCGATCACACGATGCTTCTTTCGAAGGACGATCCGCTGCTTGCCGTTTTAAAGGAGAGAAAAGAGCGTTTCTTTGTAATGGATTCCAATCCTACGGCAGAGTCGATCGCTAAGTTAATTTACGATTATGCACGCAGCCAAAATTTACCAGTTACGCGCGTTACCCTGTGGGAAACGGAAAATTCATACGCAACCTATCGTGGAACGTGATTCGGAACGATACGCCCTGCCTTACGCTTTTGCTTGGTCCTGCCGGATGCGGGAAAACCCACTCTTCGATCGAAGCCTTCGAAACTGCGCTCAAAAGCGCAACACACCCTTTAAACGAGGATCTTCTTTTCATTCTTCCAACTGCTGAACACCGCGAGCGGACGATTGATCTTGTCTTGCGGCATGGACTTCCCGGTTTCTTTCACAAGCGGATTACCACGTTTGATCGTGCGCTCAAAGAGTTCCTCAAACTTGGCGGGATCGATTTCGCAACCGATGTCACACGCCGAATTATTTTAAAAGGCATCTTGCAGCATCTTGACCTTGATTATTTTCGCGACGCTGCCGACACGGCCGGATTTCTCGAACTCATGGGCCGCACGATCGTAGAGCTTAAGGAATATTTGGTCCAGCCTGACGAATTGGAACGCCGGTTCGGAAGCCTTGAGAAACGCTTTCCCGAATTTGCTCCTAAGTACGATGACCTCAGTCGCATTTACAACGCCTACGAAGACGAATTGAAGCGGCGGAACCTCACCGACCAGCGCGATTCCCTAAGACTGCTTGAAGAAGGTCTAAAACGCGGCGAATTTCAGAGTCCTAGGTTGAGGGGCGTGTGGATGGACGGCTTTTCTGACTTTTCAAAGCTGCAGCTTGCGTTTATTGAATTTCTCGCGCGACACGCAGATGAAATGACGGTGACTCTTACACTTGACCAAGATCCTTTGAGACGTCCTCTGTTTCAAGTTGTATCAGAGACTCTGTTTGCGCTTGAAGACATCGGATTCAAGAAAAAGTGGATGGACGAAAGAAATTACAGAACTGCGAATGAGAACCTCCAACGGCTTGAGGAGAATTTGTTTCGTGACACGACTGCCATTGCAAGGCCAGAGGGCGAAGCAACCGACGCTGCGCCGTCATTGCGCGGCATCAATCCCGAAACCGTCATTGCGAGGCAGCAAACCGAAGCGGCGCCGACTTGTCCGCCGGTAGTGTGGCAGAAGCAATCCCGAAACCGTCATTGCGAGGCCAGCGATCCTAGCATTGGCCGAAGCAATCTCGCATCCGAGATTACTTCGTCCATGCCTGGTACGCTTCCTCGTAATGACGGTGGTGGGATTGCGGAGCCTGTCCCGAGCCCGCGAGATTGCTGCCTCGCAATGACGGGCGAGGGGTCTCTTGGAGCGCATCCTCGCAATGACAGCGCGGTGACCCCGTCCATTCACGTGTTTGAGGCGACTGGCTCTTTGGGCGAAATCGAGATGATTGCTCGCGAAATTAAGCGTCTCGTACGTGCGCATTCATACCATTTCAGCGATATTGCGGTTTTATTTCGCACGACCGATCCGTATATTCAAGTCATCCGAAGCGTGTTTCGGAAATACCAAATTCCCGTTGAAATTCACGAGCGCATGCGTTTACGCACGAGTCCAATTGCGCGGACACTTGCAAGCTTCTTCGAAATTATTTTAAACGACTGGACCCGTAAAGACCTCTTTAATTTCCTCAAGTCAAGCTATGTCCGGCCCTACAACCGTCATTCTGAGTCCCGCCTTCGGCGGGACGAAGAATCTCGGTCGGGATCCTTCGGCGAGAAACGCCTCAGGATGACGTCCGAAGGGAGCCTCATGATGACGGACGGTGAACGTGTGCAATATGAATTGATCGTTGCGCTTGAACTGATGGCGCTCCAGAAAGGTGTCTTCAAAGACCGCTCTTATTGGCTGGCGAGTTTTCCTGAAGCAGAGGCCTTTAAAGACATTGCCCATTTTGAGGATCAGTTTCTTCGACTCGAAACGGTTGACCACTTCGCCGTTTGGGTCCAGCACGTGATGAACCACTTTGGGCTTCTTGAGTTTGCGGATTCGTTGGACGCGCGGACGCGACGGGATCGGGAAGCGGCGAGACGGATTCTATTGCTATTAGAAGAGATGAAAGCGAAACGTAGGGGCGCCATTTATGACGCCCGCGGCCTTACAGAGGAAGAGGGCGCGATGAATCGCGCCCCTACGATAGGGACACCGCATCCTCGCAATAACGAGGCGATCGCGTTTGCCAAAGCATTCCTCGCTCTTATGGAAGTCGACCTTTATTCGGTGCACAGCCGCGATAAAAATAAGGTTCAAGTTTACAATGTCTCTCTCGCCCGCCAGAAGGAGTATCAGGTTGTCTTTCTCGCCGGTCTTCTTGAAAAGCAATTTCCGATTCAAATTAAAGAGGACCCGATCCTTTCAGACGCCGAACGGCGCGCCTTGAATGAAGGAGGCGAAGTGTTAAAAGAACGCCTGCCGCGCCAGGCCTTCGAACGGTATCTTTTTTATCTTGCCGTCACCCGTGCGCGCGAACATTTGATCTTAAGCTATCCGCGGTTTGATCTTGAAGGAAAGGAAGCGCTCCCATCTTTTTACGTGGAGGAAGTGCGCCGTCTTTTCGAAGGCAGACTTCCAGAAAAAAAGCAGCACGTGGCCGATGTGCTTCCTCCTTGGAACGAGGTCGCTACCATCGAAGAGGCCGAACAGCGCGTTGTCAAAGACATTTGGTCGATGCCGGAAGGGAAGAGAAATCGCGCCGACTTGCGACTCGCATTTGCACTTTACAATCACGTGACTGGAAATACTGATTTTAAAGCGCTTGTCAGTCGTCTGTTCCAGCCGATTGAGGGTGTTATTGCGGATGAGCGGATCCGGCCCTATTTTGTTCCGGCTAAAGGGGTCTGGAGCCCGACAATGCTTGAAGAATATGCCGAGTGTCCGTACCGGTTTTTTTCACACCGCCTCTTAGGTTTGGAGAGCCAAACGGAAGGAATCGACCTCAGGCGGCGGGGAACTATTTTACACGACGTCCTTCAAGCTTTTTTTACTTGGCGGCGGGATCGGAAGAGGTGCATCCCACTCGATACAGTAATCCCAACGTCATTGCGAGGCAGTGAACCAGAGCATGGCCGAAGCAATCTGCGTTCTGAGATTGCTTCGTCATCGCCTGGATCGCATCCTCGCAATGACGGCTGCATGAAGTGGGATGCGCCCGATCGGAAGGAACAAATTGACTTTGAGGAAGCCAAAGATTTTTGTATGAAGAAATTTAAAGAGTTGTGGGAAGAAAAGCCGTTGACGGGTGACCGCTACTACAAAATCGAGCTTGAGCGGAAACGTATGCAAGAGATGATTCTCGATATCCTACGGGTAGAGTTGATTGAGGGGAAGGCACCGATCGCTGGACTTACGCCTACGTACTTTGAATATGAATTTCAAGATCTGGTTTTAAAAGGGGAAAGGCGCGAGATTTTGCTTCGCGGAAAAATTGATCGAATCGATGTCGATCCCGGCGGAAAATTCGGCCTCGTCATTGATTACAAAACCGGCAAGGCCTTCAAACTCCGTGCGCTTGAAAACGGCACCTCACTTCAGCTTCCACTGTATATCATTGCAGTACGGGAAAAACTTGGGTTGGAACTTCTTGGTGGACATTTGTATCTCCTCGCGAGAGCGTCTTCGAGCGGTTTTCATCATAAAGATCATTTAGCTCAAGCGGCACTTTCGACCAAGAAGCGGAATCATTTGAGCGAAAAAGAATTCGAGGAATTGATCGACCGTTCCGTCCGGTTCGCGGAAAAATTTGTCGACGGAATTGAACGTGCCGGAATTCCCGTAAGACCACGTGACTGCGTTTCCTATTGCCCGTATTCGAGTCTATGCCGGATCGAAAAGTGGCGCTTGAAACATATTTATCGCGAGATTACGGAAGAGGATAAAAGGTTTTTGCGCCGGGCTGATTTCGGGGTATCTGATAAAGAAGTACGTCATTCTGAGACGGCATTCCAGAGCAAGGTCGAAGAATCCTGACCGGGATGTTTCGGCTGTAGCCTGCCCTGAGGACAGGATCCTTCGGCCACTTCGTGGCCTCAGGATGACGGTTTTGATAGCTGAGCTTAGACAAAGCGCACGAATCTTATGAGCATCCTAACCACGAATCAAAAAAAAGCAGTAGAGACGGTGGATCGGAATGTCTGCGTTTCCGCAGGAGCGGGGACGGGAAAGACGCGAGTCCTTGTCGAACGATTCATTTATTTAATTGAGCACAGTCTAGCGCGGTGCGGGGAGATTCTTGCGATTACGTTTACGGAAAAGGCAGCCCAGGAAATGAAGGCGCGGATTGCAAGGGAACTCGGCGCACGCGGTTTGGAAGAGGCGCGGCGCGAGCTTGAAAATGCCTATATTGGCACGATTCATTCGTTTTGTGCGCGTATTTTGCGTGAACATCCCGTGGAAGCAGGCGTGGATCCTGACTTTCGCGTCCTCGAAGAAGATCGAGCGAATCTTTTGCAGGCGGCGGTTCAGGATGATTTGATCGAGAGCCGTTTCCAGGAGCCCGCTATTTTCGATCTTTTGCGTCTTTATTCAGAGCAGACGATCAAAAAGGCGATTCAATCGGTTACCGAAAAAGCACATACGTTATCACTGACGCTTAGGGAGGAGGCGTTAAGCGTCCTCTCCTCCCCCTTGATGGGGGAGGATAAAGGTGGGGGTGATTTGAATACCCCCCATCCTGACCTTCCCCCGCAAGGGGGGAAGGAATCGTCGCTAGGCAGATGCCTTACGGAAAATGTAAAGGTTAAAGTCTTAAGCGCGTTGGAAGCGCTCAGACACTTGAAGGGTAGAGAATTTGATGGTGCTGAAATCGAAGCCGCAATTGAAAAGCCGGTTGGTCATTGGGACGAGGTTGAAATCCTGCGGCAGATCGGAAAAAGATTCAGACGGCAAAAGACGAAACCCGAGACTGCGGCGTTTAAGGATGCTTTAGAAGAATTCATTGCCGATCAGGCGGAATCATTTGGCCGATCGACGCGCGAAGCTTTTTTGGATCTCGCGGGCGATTTTGAAACCAGATACCGTCAGCGGAAGCGGGAATGTTCTTCGCTTGATTTTAATGACTTGGAGCGGGAGGCGGTGCGTTTGCTCGCCGGAAGCAAACCGAGGTCGGCCGCTTGCCGGAATTTGTATCACACGCGTTTTAAATTTGTGATGATCGATGAATTTCAGGATACATCGCCGCTTCAGGATCAGTTGATTACGCTCGTGGCGCGGCCGGATAACTTATTCGTTGTCGGGGATTGGAAACAATCGATTTATGGTTTCCGAGGTGCGGAAGCATCTCTTTTCCTTGAAAAAGAAAAAACATTTTTGGCCGAAGGGACAGGCGAGCGCATTCCTTTGGTTGAAAATTTTAGGTCGCGCGCTCGACTTTTAAATCAATTGAATTCTTTTTTCCAACATCTTTGGGCTTCGGAAGATCGAACGTTTGAGTCGCTTGTAGGGGCGCGATTTATCGCGCCCGTGTCACCGGGCGCCATTCCGCCAGAAATCTCGGCGGATCCGCCGCGTTGTGTGGCGGAAAATGGCGCCCCTACGTTTGCCTCACATCCTCCGGGTGACGGTTGCGTTGAACTCCTCACCATTGAGCGCGAGGAAGATGAAACCGTCGAAGAGGTACGGATGAAAGAAGCGCGCACTTTGGCTGAGCGCATCCGTGACTTGGTTAATTCGGGCGCGTACGAATACGGGGACATTGCAATGCTTTTCCGCGTTGCGACGGATATCTATTTTTATGAGGACGAGCTAAAAAACCTTGGCATTCCTTTTTACGTCGTGAGCGGCCGCGGATTTTATAAGCAGCCTGAAGTTCGAGACTTAATCGCTTTTCTGGAATTGCTCGAGAATCCACACTTGGACATTCCGCTCGCCAGCGTCCTGCGCTCGCCGTTGGTCCAAATATCTGATGACACTCTCCTTTGGTTGGCGAAGGCCGCCAAGCGCGCCGCGCCGAGCATGCCGTTTTATGATGCACTCCTTAAGCTTGATGAGATTGCCGAGATTCGAGGGGAAGACCGGGCGAAACTAAAAAATTTTAGAGCGTTCTTTTTCGAACTTTTAGAGCAGAAGGAGAAGTGGACCGTGTCGGAGTGTCTCGAACTCATCCTCGAACGGACGAAGTATGACCGTTATGTGCTTGGGCTTCCTCAGGGCAAGCGGCATTTTGCAAATTTAAGAAAATTGCTTGAGATCGCACGGGAAGTAGAAGGCCGCGAGCCGATTCATCTCGGTGATTTTATCCGGTATGTGAAAGGCCTAGAGCTTCAAGAAGTGCGTGAATCCGAAGCTCAAGTAGAAGCCCTTGAGGGGAATGTAGTCAAGCTCATGACGATTCATAAAGCGAAAGGTCTCGAGTTTAAAGTGGTGCTTATTCCAGATCTCAATCGCAAGGGGGAGAAGCGTCGTGCACCGTTTCTACTTGATTCCGAATATGGTTTGGGATTTAAAGTGTTTAATGAGACCAACCGAAAATTTGAGGAGACACTGGCGTACAAAAAAGCGAAAGAGAAAATGGTTCGCGATGCCCTTGAGGAATCGAAACGGCTGCTTTATGTTGGAATGACGCGGGCCAAAGACCTTTTAATTCTTTCGGGTTCTTCAGAGGAAAGCGGGGAGGAAGGTGAAGAAGGGGATTTTGACGATCAGGCGAATTGGTATGCGTGGATTCGCGGCTGGCTGGATTCTCGGGAAGGTGATGGATGTGAGCACAAGATTGTTAAGGAACACATGGAACGAAAAGGTAGATTGCCTTCGCCACTCGCTCAGCATAAGAGAATTAGAACCGCGTTAGAGCGCCACGAACCGATACGCGTTCGGGTTCCCGAGAGTGCTCATCGAATCATCGAATCTTTAAAGCCGATTACGCCCGTTTATTTTGAGCGCCTCGACCTGCCGGTTACAGCGTATTCAGTGTTTCAATCGGATCCCGAGTTGTACCGGAAGACCTACGAACTGGGAGTGCTCCCTCACGAAGCCGTTAAGGATGAAGAATGGAGGGTGGATGAAGACGAAGCGCACATTTCAGGAGCCGATTTCGGGACATTGATTCATGGAGTCTTTGAATCCTTGGTCTCACGCCCTGACAAAGCAAGGACGAGGCTCGATGAGATTTTAAAGCGCGTTGCGGGAGGTTTAGAAAACCGCGTTTTTGAAGAAGTGAAAGATTTGAGCAATCAATTTCTTTCTTCGCCTGTGTTTGGTGAAATTAAGAGCGCGACAGCGAGATACGCAGAAATTCCTTTTGTCCTAAGACTTCATTCGGGGATTGTTCAGGGGACCTTGGATCTTCTTTATCAAGATAGAAGCGGCGGTTGGATCATCTTGGATTATAAAACCGACCGCATTTCTGAACGTCATTGCGAGGCTGGTAGCCCAAGGATGGGCCGAAGCAGTCCCGCAGACGTCATCCTGAGGCCCGAAGGGCCGAAGGATCCCGTTCTGGATTCTTCGGCAATGCCCGGAGCGCTGCCTCAGAATGACGATGCGTTTGCTGCTGCTTCCACCTTGTCTGGAGCGCATCCTCGCAATGACGGAGGCATTGCAGAGCAGGCGCAACGTTATCGAAGTCAACTGATGCTGTATGCACTTGCGTCTCACGAGTTGCTTCACCTTCCTTTGAAATGCGCCAGGCTTTATTTTGCAAGGCCGAATGAAACCTTTGATTTCGATCTTGGGAAAATGGATTACGGCATGCTACGCTGCGAATTTGAAGATCTCCAAAAGCAAATCATTGCCCAGCGCAAGGCGTGGCTGCGATGAGCCGGTTGAGCAACTATCGAGAATCGGTCCTTCAAACCGGCTATGACTTTGTCGGTGCGCGTGTTTTGCAAACCGCTTTCGAGCTCGATTTGTTCGAAAAGGTTGGAAGCGGTTCGAAAACGGCGAGCGCGCTCGCCCAGGAACTCAACGCCCATCCGGAGTCACTCGAACTTTTCTTGAACGCGCTTGTTTCTCTCGGTTTCTTGGCCGCAGACGGGCACGCTTATCAAAATACAAAGTTCGGCGGCGAAATTTTCCTTAAAGGAGAACCGCTTTACGTCGGCGACATGGTTGCGCTCCAGGCGAAAATGTCAGGCGCTTGGTTAGGGCTTAAGGAGAGCGTGTTAAAGGGGCAGCCGGTGGAAGAGCCCGAGTTTTTTAAAAGTGATGAGGCCTCAGCCGGTTTCGCGCGGGCGATGCACAATACGGCAATGGGGCATGCGGAATATTTGGCGAAGAAGCTCGCACTTGGATCCGCAAAAAAATTGCTCGATTTGGGCGGCGGTCCCGGAACGTTTACAATTCATTTCTTAAAAGCGAATCCTGGACTTGAAGCCACGGTTTTCGACCTCCCAGCCACGTTGAAAACCACACGTCAGTTTGTCGAGGAGGCAAGATTAGCGGACCGCGTTCGATATCAAGCCGGCGATTTCAATGTGGATGGAATTGAAGGAACCTTTGACGCGTGTTTTCTGTCGCACATTATCCACAGCCAAGATGCCGAAAAAAATAAGGAACTTTTCCGCCAAATCTTTGCACACTTAAACGCCGGCGGCAAACTCGTGGTTCAAGACTTTTTTCTCAATGCCGACAAGCAATCTCCCAGGTTTTCGGCACTTTTTGCCCTGACGATGCTCATCCACACGGACAGCGGGCGGACCTACACCTTCGATGAAGTGGAAGCATGGATGAGGAAAACAGGTTTTGCGCAGGTGAAGCGACCTAATCTCCGCCTGCCCCGATCGATTTCTCTCGTGATTGGGGAAAGAGGGTGAAGGGAGCCTTTGAAAAAACCGATGATTTTACGAGGCATGAGACAGAACACCTTGGTATTTAAGGCCTTTTTTTGCTGCTCATCTTGACCCTATTCACAACTCCGGTGCGCGCAGAGCTGATAACCAATCAAACGCCGGATGTCGTGTTGGGGCAGCCTGATTTCACAACGGTCAGTGAAGGCACCTCACGCTTGAAGCACTCTCAGCCTCATTATATCTTCTCTGACGGCGAGCAGCTTATCATCGCTGATCACGCGGAGAACCATCGGATTTTAGTTTACAATTCGATCCCCGCCGCAAATTTTGCACCAGCTGACATTGTCATTGGTCAGCCAAACTTTACCGAAAACGGTGTAGGTTCCGGTCCACAGGGATTTAGCAGCCCTGTAAAGGCAATGACAGATGGCAAGAACCTTTATGTAAGTGACAAAAGCAACCACCGCGTCCTTATCTTTAACATTGGTGACAGCGCCATTGACCTTTCTCCTCAATTTGAACAAGGCAAAGCAGTCTTAGGAAAGGTCTTCTGGGACTTAAATGGCAATGGAAGGCAGGATCGTGTGCTGCCGTCATTGCGAGGATACAGTCCCGAAACCGTCATTGCGAGGTAGTATCCCAGGAGTTGCCGACTTGTCCGCCGGTAGTGTGGCGGAAGCAATCTCAGACCGAGATTGCTTCGTCATTGCCTGGAACGCTTCCTCGCAATGACGGCGCACTTGAGGAACAAGGCATCCCAGGAGTACGAGTCGTCTCAGACACCGGTATC
>Ga0156289_1005_pt1 | contig 20531 bp, 15 predicted proteins | sample RifCSPlowO2_12_FD_116157 | JGI IMG/M metagenome (GOLD analysis project Ga0156289, IMG submission 116157) | Omnitrophica bacterium RIFCSPLOWO2_12_FULL_50_11
TAAAGACGGCTCATCCTGAGGCCCGAAGGGCCGAAAGGATCTCATTGATGAGATCCCTCGCTTCGCTCGGGATGAGGGGTCGGAAAACACTCCGACCCCTCAGTTAGATTGGCTGCGTGGAGGGGGATGCGGGAGTAGCTCAGTTGGTAGAGCGCAACCTTGCCAAGGTTGATGTCGCGGGTTCAAGTCCCGTCTCCCGCTCCATTCATTTGTCTGGTCATGAACTTAAAAGTCAGTGTCAAAGACATCAAATCTTGTGAAAAGATGCTTACCATCGACGTTTCAGAAGAGGCTGTAAGTAATGAATTTGCAAGCTTTTACGACACGGTGGCAAAGCGCGCCAAAATTCCAGGCTTCCGTCCGGGTCATGCGCCGAGGTCGGTAGTTGCGCTGCACTACCGTGAGGAAGCGCGTCGTTGGGTGCTGGATCAACTCCTCATGCAAAGCTTTCGTGAAGCGGTAGCGCAGGAAAAAATTCCGGTGATCGGTGAACCCGCGGTCCATGAGATCCAATTCGACGAATCCCACTTAAAATTCAATGCGCATGTCGAGACACGGCCCAAGATCAAATTGGACAAATACGTAGGACTTTCGCTCACGCACGCGCCGATTCAAGTGAAGGAACCTGAGGTGGAAGAGATGATCAAGCGTTTGCAAGAAGCACGCGCCAAATTCGTCGCTGTTGAAGACCGACTCTCTGGTCATGGTGATTTCCTCATTTGTGATTACACGCTCGCAGTCGACGGAACGGAAGTGGAAAAACGCGAGGGCGAATGGATTGAGCTTCGCGAGCGCGATCTTCTGGAAGGATTCTCAAAACAATTGGTTGGTTCGAAGCCGGGCGAGATGCGCCAAGTCGTGACGACGTTTCCTACCGATTTTGGGCGGGAAGAATGGCGGGGTAAATCGGGTGTGTTTTCGGTCACGGTCAGGGAAATCAAGGAAAAACGGTTGTTGCCCCTTGACGACGAGTTCGCGAAAGAGACGGGGGAGTACAGCACACTTGGGGAATTGAAGGATGCGGTTCGGCAGGATTTGGAAGCGGAAAAAAATAAGGCCAATGCGCTCCAATTGGAGCGGGATCTCATGGAGTTGCTGCTTACGAAGTCGCACTTCGACGTGCCGGCGCCAATGGTGCAGCGTTGCGTTGCTCGACATGTGGAACAAGAAATTCGTGCTCTAGTCGCTCAGGGACGGAAGCCCGAGGAATTAAAGAAGGAGCAGGAAAATCTCAAGGAGCGGCTTCGTCCTGCTGCCGAACGGGAGGTGCGGATTGCTTTTGTTCTCGATGAAGTTGCGCGGCGAGAAGGCATTAGCGCAACCGACACTGATCTCGAAGCTAAGTACGCGGAGATCTCCCGCAGGTCTCGTAGGCCCATCGAACAGGTAAAGACCTTCTTTCACAAGGACGAGGGTCGTCATGAAGAACTCATGATCCAGGTGAGACAGGAAAAAACGGTTCAGTGGATGAAAGACCGCGCGAAGATTAAAGAAGTAGTGAGCAAAAAGTAAATCGAATGGGTCTTAATTTATTCAAGGAGGAAAAGACATGAGTGGTTACTTAATACCGATGGTGATCGAGCAAACAGGCCGCGGCGAGCGTGCCTACGACATTTATTCACGCTTGTTGAAGGACCGAATCGTATTCGTAGGAACGCCCGTCGATGACACGATTGCGAATTTAATTATTGCGCAGATTTTATTTCTTCAAATGGAGGATCCGTCGAAAGACATCAATATCTACATCAACTGTCCCGGTGGCGTCGTCACTGCTGGGCTAGCGATTTACGACACGATGCAATTTGTCAAGTGTGATGTGTCCACGTATTGCGTCGGGCAAGCAGCCAGCATGGGCGCGCTTTTGCTTGCGGCCGGGACAAAGGGGAAGCGTTACTCGCTGCCGTATTCGCGGATCATGATTCACCAGCCTTGGGGTGGAGCGCAAGGTTCCGCTTCCGACATCAGCATCCATGCGAAGGAGATTTTGAAGATGAAAGAGCAACTGAATCAGATTCTCGTAAAGCACACGGGGCAGCCGCTCGAGCGCGTGGAAAAAGATACGGACAGAGATTACTTCATGTCCTCCCACGAAGCCCAAGCCTACGGGGTTGTCGATCACGTGATCGAGTCGAAGTCGGAAGCCTCGGAAGGAAAGAAGAAATAACCGGAGCGGCCGCAGGATGACATTGGAGAACATGACCAAACCCAATTTGCTTCTCACGCCAGGGCCGACCCAAGTTCCGCCCGAAATACTTCGGGTGATGGCGGAGCCGATCTTTCATCATCGGACGCCACAGTACCGAGCCTTATTTAAAAGTATCTCGGAAGATTTTAAAGCCGTATTTCGTACGGACGAGAGGGTATACGTGTTTACGGGATCAGGAACTTTGGCCATGGAAGCGGCGGTAGCGAATTTTTGCTCGGCGGGCGATCAAGTGCTTGTGCTCGAGGCGGGAAAGTTTGGCGAACGCTGGCACGCAATTGCTGAATCTTACGGATTAAATGTCATTTCGCTCAAGGCCGGTTACGGTGAAGTCGTCACGCCGCCAGAAGTGGACGATGCGCTGAAAAAGCATCCGACGGTGAGCGTCGTCTACGCGACACTTTGCGAGACGTCGACGGGCGCCCTTTTCGACATTGAGGCAATCGGCCGCGTTGTATTAAAGATGGGCGCCATTTTGGTCGTCGATGCGATTAGTGGACTTGCAGCAGATCGTTTGGAAATGGATGCTTGGGGTGTGGATGTGGTCGTGAGTGGTTCTCAGAAAGGGCTCATGCTGCCGCCCGGACTTAGTTTTCTGGCCGTGAGTGAAAAAGCAAGAACCTTGAATCGAAAGGCGAAATGCCCGCGTTTCTACCTCGACCTAGCGAACTACGAACGTGCGCTGCGGAACTGGGACGCACCATTTACGCCTGCGATTTCTTTGATGTGCGGACTTCGCGAAGTACTCAATCGGATTCTCGAAACAGGCATAGAAGGGGTTTGGGATCAAGCGGCTCGACTTGCCGAAAAGACACGCACTGAGGTTCGCAAACTGGGTCTTGATCTCTTCGCACGGCGGCCGTCGAACGCCGTCACGGCGGTGAAGGTTCCTCAAGGACTTGATGGGGGCCGGCTCGTATCCGTCATAAGGGACGAGAAGGGCGTGACGCTGGCAGGCGGGCAGGGAGAAATGAAAGGCAAGATTTTTCGGATCGCACATTTCGGAGCGATTACCGCTCGCGACATTGACCGAGCAATTTCCGTTTTGGCCGAGACCATTCGTGAGCTGAAACCGTAGGAATTCCGCAAGGCAGCGGGCATGAAGAAAGAAAATATGAAAACGAAATTCAAAATACTGGTGAGCGATCCGCTGGGCCGAGGGGGACTTCGGATCCTGAAGAAGGAACCGAAGCTCGAAGTTGACGAGCGGCCCGGACTCGGTCCGGGGGAACTCAAGAAGATCATTGGAGACTACGACGCGATTATCGTCCGTTCTGCGACAAAACTCACGAAGGACGTAATCGAAGAGGGCCATCACTTGAAAGTGATCGGCCGAGCGGGCGTGGGCATTGATAATGTGGATTTGGATGCGGCGACGAAAAAAGGAATCATTGTCATGAATACGCCCGAGGGCAATACGGTCTCGACCGCCGAGCACACGATGTCGCTGCTTTTGGCGCTGGCCCGAAATATTCCTCAAGCCCACGAGAGCGTTCATAAAGGAGAGTGGAAACGAACCCGCTTTGTAGGTGCCGAGCTCGATGGCAAGGTGCTTGGCATCATCGGCGTTGGCCGGATTGGCAGGGAAGTTGCGAAACGAGCGAAGGCATTCGGTATGCGCGTCATTGCGCACGACCCGTTTATTGCCACGGAGAGCATCCGCCAGTTGGGTATTGAATTTGTGGGGTTGGAGGAGCTTTTTAGGGCGTCCGACTTCATCACGTTGCATGTACCGGGAACCAAACAGACTGAGAGAATGATCAACCGCAAGACCCTTGCCCTGATGAAAAAAGGGGTGTTCGTTGTTAACTGTGCTCGTGGGAGTCTCGTTGACGAAAAAGCGCTCTACGAAGCATTGAAGTCGGGCCGCGTACGGGGGGCTGCTTTAGACGTCTTTGAGACAGAACCACCGAATCAAAATCCCTTACTTGGACTGGATCAAGTCGTTGTGACGCCGCACTTGGGAGCAGCCACTCAGGAGGCTCAAGAACAGGTTGCCCTTTCGGTGGCTGAGCAGGTGGCCGACGCCCTGCTGGAACGGGGGATTCGAAACGCAGTGAACATGCCGTCACTTGATCCTCAAACGATGCAGTTTTTGAAACCATGGCTGATCTTGGCCGAACGAATGGGTTCGCTTCACAGCCAACTTTTTGGCGGCGGCGTTCGGGTGATTTCGGTTCGGTACGGTGGTGAACTGACAAATGTGTCTGTGGAACCGCTTACGATCGCAGTCGTGAAAGGTCTACTTGCACCCATATGCGGCGAGCTCGTTAATTACGTCAATGCTCAGTCGATTGCTCGAGAGCGGGGGATTACGGTCGATGAGGCTAAGACGACGCAGGCTGAGGAGTTTACCACCTTCATGACGGCTGAGGTGACCGTAGAGCACCGGAAAAATTTGATCATCGGAACACTGTTTGGGAACCGCGAACCACGAATTGTTCGGATCAACGAGTTTTTTCTGGACATGGTTCCTAAGGGAGAAGTGCTTGTGATCCACAATGAGGATCAACCGGGCGTGGTGGGAAAGGTTGGGACGATACTGGGTCGAAATCGGATTAATATTGCGGAAATGAGTCTTGGCCGAGTGGTGAAGGCAAAAAAAACATTTGCCATGACCGTGCTCAATGTCGACAATTCCGTCCCGAAATCCGTCATTAAAGAGCTGAAAGCTTTCCGCCCTATCCTCGACGCAACGGTCATCAAGTTCTAGTCCTCCGCCGCTTTTGAAATGATGTGTCATCCAAAGCCGTTCAAACCACCGACATTAAAAGTGGCGGGCAAGGGGGGCTGGGGAGAGCGCAATGTCATTCTGAGCCATGTCCAATACCATTTTGATCGGTGCCCAGTGGGGTGATGAAGGGAAGGGAAAGGTGATTGACCTTCTCGCCGAGAAAAGCGATTACATCGTCCGCTTTCAGGGGGGGAACAATGCAGGTCACACGGTCGATCTTGGCGGCAACAAGGTTGTGCTGCATCACATTCCTTCCGGAATTCTTCATCGGAAAACGGTCTGCGTGATCGGCAACGGGGTGGTCCTTGATCTGGGCGCTTTTTTTGAAGAGGTCGAGATGCTCAGGCGGCGCGGCATTACCGTACGTGGGAGGCTGTTTGTCAGCGATCGGGCACACATTATTTTTGATTACCACCGCTTGATCGATCAACTGAGAGAGGAATGTCAGGGACGCGGAAAAATTGGAACGACGAAGAGAGGAATTGGCCCCTGCTACGGCGACAAAGTGAACCGCCTTGGGATTCGTTTGTGCGATTTGATGAATCTGAACGTGTTCCGCGAGCGGCTTAAGATGGTCCTTAAAGAAAAGAATGCGATGCTCAAAAAAATTTACCGCCACCGTCCCTTTTCGTTTACCGCAATGTACCGAACCTACTCGCAGTACCGAAGACGAATCGCTCCCTTTGTGCGAAATACAAGTCTCCTCTTGGACCAGGCGGACCGCAAGAGAAAACGAATTTTGTTTGAAGGGGCGCAAGGGACGCTCCTCGACGTCGACCACGGTACGTACCCTTACGTCACCTCTTCGAATGCGTCTGCAGGCGGCGCTATTGCCGGGACCGGGATGAGTCCTCGGAGGATTTCGGACGTGATTGGAGTCGTCAAAGCGTACACAACCCGTGTTGGCGAAGGGCCCTTTCCAACAATTTTTCCGCCCGATTTGTTGTCACACATTCAAACGCGCGGGGAGGAATTTGGAGCGACAACGGGCAGGCCGCGTCGTTGCGGCTGGTTCGATGCGGTCGTGGTCCGGCATTCCATTCTGGTCAATGGGCTCTCGAAAATCGTCGTCATGAAGCTTGACGTTCTAGACGGGCTGCCGAAGATCAAAATTTGTGTCGCTTACCGCTACCGAGGAAAACGCTACAAGCACTTTCCCGCAGATCTGGAGGTTTTGGAGCATGCTCAGCCTGTGTACCAAGAGCTTCCTGGTTGGCAGACACCGACACATGAAGCACGTCGGTGGGGAGATTTGCCGATGAACGCACGACGTTACTTAAGACAACTTGAGACAATTTTGAAGGTTCCGATCGCGCTTGTCTCCGTCGGATCCGAACGCTCTCAAACGGTTTCCATCGATGGGACGCTCTGGTAAATTGCCCCAACATATTGCAATCATTATGGATGGGAACGGCCGATGGGCTCGCGAGCGCGGTCTTCCCCGGGTGGAAGGTCATCGGCGCGGAATCGAATCGATTCGCGAGGTCGTCCGTGCGGCGCGCGAGCTTGGGATCCGTTACCTGACGTTGTACGCCTTCTCGAAAGAAAATTGGGGCCGACCAAAACGCGAAGTGAATTTCTTAATGTCGCTCCTTTCAGCGTATTTAGATTCTGAACTCAAGGAATTGGAGGAGAACGATATTCGTTTCAATGTGATCGGTCGTGTGGGCGATCTGCCTCCGGGGATCCGAAAGAAGATCGAACGCAATATTTCACAGACAAGAAATCATAAAGCTTTGGTGCTCACCTTGGCCTTGAGTTATTCGAGCCGTGTAGAAATTGTCGATGCGGTAAGGCAGTTGTGTAGGCGCGTCCAATTGGGTGAACTTAGAGCGGAGGACATTACCGAAGGAGAGTTTTCAAAAGCCCTGTACACGTCCGGCATTCCCGATCCTGATCTTCTGATTCGGGCGAGCGGCGAACTTCGCGTCAGCAATTTTTTGCTTTGGCAAATTTCCTACACCGAGCTTTACGTGAGCGAAAAGTATTGGCCCGACTTTAGAAAGGCTGATTTGATCGATGCCGTAGAGGAATTCCAAAAGCGCGAACGCCGTTTCGGAAAAACCGAGCCGGAGGAATCGGGGGTGAAACGTCTGTCGTTGACCTCAGGAGCTTTGCGATGACGCAGCTTTGGAAGCGGCTCGTTTGGTCTTCCGTCCTGATCGCAATCTCTGGGTACACCATTTTTTATGCGCCAGGTTGGTTCTTTGTCCTCATGGTTGAAGTATTCGTCTTGTTGGGACTCAACGAGTATTTTCGGCTCGCTGAACGCAAAGGTTTTTTCATCAACCGCTACCTCGGTCTTGCTTTTGGCGTCCTTCTCCCGCTTCCTTTTTACTGGCCGGGCGAGGCAATCATCTTAACGATCGCAGTTCTGTGTTTATTTCTGTTTAACTTTCACAGGCAGTTAAAAGAACAAGCAATGGTGGGTACGGCGCTCACGTTGTTTGGTTTGATTTACGTGGCGTGGTTTTTTTCGTTCTTGACGAAAATCCACGCTTTTCCCAATGGACAGTTGTGGGTGTGTTACACCATTTTGATTGTAAAAGCTGGAGATGCGGGAGCGTACTTTGTTGGGAAGCGATTTGGCGTGACAAAGTTTGCGGAGCATATTAGTCCGAACAAGTCGATCGAAGGAGCAGTGGCTGGATTCATCGTGACCCTTATTCTCTCACTTTTATCCAAGCTTTATTTGGTCCATGTGCCGCTTTTCGATCTCGTCATCTTGGGTACCGTCATCGGCGTATTGGCTCAGCTGGGGGATCTTGCGGAAAGCTTGCTCAAACGGGATGCAGGTGCTAAAGATTCTGGGCACATTCCCGGTTTGGGCGGAATTCTCGATGTGATCGACAGCCTGCTGCTTGCGTTGCCGGTGGTGTACTATTACTTATCGGTCGTGCGGGATTTCGCGTGATGAAAAAAATTGCGCTCATTGGTTCTACAGGCTCGATTGGCGTCAACGCGCTCCGTGTCATTGAAACTCATCCCAGAGCGTTAACCGTTGTGGCGCTCGCAGCCAGACGCAACGCAGAATTGCTCGCCGAGCAGGCGAAGACATTTCGTCCCAAGGTTGTGTGCTTGTTTGATTCGGCTCAGGCGGTGTGGCTTGAGCGGCAATTGAAACCGTTTCATATCCGTGTTGTCACCGGAGAAGACGGATTGATCGAAGCGAGCACGATGGCTACTGCGGATCAAGTCATCTTCGCGATTGTGGGTGCCGTTGGCTTAACACCCATTTTAGCGGCGATTCGGCAAGGAAAATCAGTGGCCATCGCGAACAAAGAGCCGCTCGTCATGGCTGGAGAACTTTTGGGTCGTGAGGCGAAACGGTTTGGAACGCAGCTCCTACCGATCGACAGCGAACATTCGGGTTTGTGGCAATGTTTGGAAGGACGTGACCGAAGCTTGATCAAGAAATTGGTGCTTACGTCGTCGGGGGGACCTTTTTTTGGCCGTCGAATAGACTTTCGTAATATCTTACCGCGTCATGCGTTGCGACATCCACGTTGGAAAATGGGCCCGAAAATTACAGTCGACTCGGCAACGTTGATGAACAAAGGGCTCGAAGTCATCGAGGCCAAGAATTTGTTTCACGTGCCAGCCGATCAGATCGAAGTACTCATTCATCCCGAAGCAGTTGTGCATGCGTTGATTGAATTTGTCGATGGCTCGCAACTCGCGCAGCTCGCGGTGACCGACATGCGGCTTCCGATTCAATATGCCCTAAGTTATCCAGAACGTTTTGAAAATAAACTGCCGGCGCTTGATCTAACGGAAATCAGAACGTTTCATTTTTTTAAGCCCGACGTGAAACGATTTCCGTCTCTTGCCCTGGGATACGAGGCCGCGCGTTTGGGCGGAACGATGCCTGCCGTTCTGAATGCAGCCAATGAAGTGGCGGTTCACCAGTTTTTGAATCGCACGATTAAGTTCCTCGACATTCCAAGAAGGGTGGAACGTGTCATGCGTCGGCATCGGCGGATCGCGAAGCCAAGTCTTCGCGAAATCTTAGAGGCAGACCGTTGGGCACGCGAGGTGGTATCGACCCATGATTGACTTCTTGATTCAGCTCATTCCGGCGGTCATTATTCTCGGGGTCCTTATTTTTGTGCATGAGTTGGGGCATTTTCTTGCCTGCCGTTTTGCCGGCGTCAAGGTAGAAAAGTTTTCGATTGGTTTTGGTCCGGAACTGACGAGTTGGCAGGGACGCGAGACGCGTTATTCTATTTCACTGATTCCGTTCGGAGGTTACGTCAAGCCTAAGGGCGAGTCGTACGAGGAGATTGAAAAACAAGATCGCGAGCCCCAAACGGGTGACTTCTTAGCGGCATCTCGGCGGAATCGCTTTCTCATTTTGATTGCTGGAGTGGCGATGAATTTTGTGCTTGCCTACGTATTGTTCGTTGCCGTCATGGTCATGGGCCAACCCGTTCCGGCACCAAAAATCGGCGCGCTGATCGAAGGTTCGCCGGCCGAGGCGAGCGGTCTAAGGGTCGGAGATGAGATTTCACATGTGAACGGAAGTGTCGTAAGCAGCTGGCAAGACCTCATCATGAAGATTTTAGGGAGCGATGGATCTACCTTGACACTCACCCTTGAGCGTGAGGGCAAGATTCATGAGATCCAAGTGACGCCAACCTTGGAAGAAGGGAGCGACGTATTTGGTCAAAGGGCACGCGTTCCGCGGATCGGTATCATTCGGGCGGACGCCTTCCGAATCGCAAAATATCCGCTCGCCGAAGCCTTTGTCGCAGCCGGTGTGTACGAATGGAATTTAACTGCTTTGACCTGTCGAGCTCTGTGGCGGTTGGTAACAGGAAAACTTTCTCCCAGAACGCTGGTCGGTCCGATTGGCATTGTGTCGTTGGCCGGTAGTGCCGCCAAGATGGGAGCAGCCACGTTGCTTCAGTTCACAGGATTTTTGAGTGTTTCATTAGGAGTGCTTAATGTGCTGCCCATTCCGGCGCTGGACGGCGGCCATCTTTTGTTTTTGGGGATCGAAGCGGTCCGAAGAAAACGTGTGAGTCCTCGCCTTCAGGATCGTGCGACGCAACTGGGCTTTTATTTGATCATGGCACTCGCGGTTTTCGTCGTGTTTAACGACTTAGTCAACCTTGGCATGATCCAGAAAATGAAAGTGTTCTTTTCTTAACGGTGTTGGATACCATTTTTTTGACCTCATGCGTTGGACCGAATCGTTAATTCCAACCTTACGGAAAGTTTCACAGGATGTCGAGGCGACGAGCCACCGGTTGATGCTCAAGGCCGGACTCATCCGAAAGCTTGCGTCCGGCCTTTACTCGTATCTGCCCTTGGGATTTCGCGTCCTTCAAAAAGTAACCTCCATCATCCGCGAAGAAATGAATCGGGCGGGCGCGATTGAACTTTTACTTCCTGCGCTTCACCCGGCTGAGCTTTGGAAACAATCAGGCCGATACGAAGCGCTCGGTCAGGACAAAATTTCATTTATCAACCGTTCGGGTCAAGAATTTGTGCTCGGCCCGACTCACGAGGAGGTGATCACCGAGCTTGCCCGAGCGTATCTGAAAACGCATCACGTTCTTCCGAAAACGCTTTACCAAATCCAGACGAAATTTCGGGATGAGATCCGTCCTCGTTTTGGCATTATCCGAACCAAGGAATTCATCATGAAGGACGCGTACAGTTTTGATGCCGACGAGGCGGGCCTCGACCAAAGTTACCAGAAGATGTACCAGGCATACGAACGGCTCTTTCCCCGAATGGGCCTTGCGGTCGACGTGGTTTCAGCCGATCCCGGAATCATGGGCGGTAACATGTCTCACGAATTCATGGTTCGGTCGGACTTTGGGGAGGACAGAATCGTCGCGTGTAGGAGCAAGACCTGCGGGTACCTCGCGAGTCGCGACATCGCGGCCCGCGCCGATTCAGGAGCGAAAGGGCGCGCTTCGGCGAATCATATGGAAGCGTTCAACACACCCAATCTGAGAACGATTGAGGAGATTTCCCAGCATTTCAAACTGAAACCGTCGCAACTGATGAAGACACTTCTCTATTTTGCAGACGAAAAAGCTGTGGCGGCTTGCGTGCGCGGCGATCACGAGGTGAACGAAGGGAAGCTGAAGCGACTTCTGGCTGCGAACCGATTAAGGCTCGCGCGGCCTCAAGAGATCGAAGAGGTGACAGGTGCGCCGGTTGGATTTACAGGAGCTGTGGGTTTACGGGCTGTGACAATCGCCGTGGATTACGACGTCGCAAATGGAAGTGATTTTGTCACAGGTGCTAATCAGAAAGACAAGCACCTTAGGAATGTGAATCTGGGTCGGGATTTTCAAGCCAGCCAAATTGCAGATCTTCGTTACGTGGAAGAAGGGGATTCATGCCCGAAGTGTTCCGGGAAGCTCGCGATCGTCACCGCGATGGAAGTCGGACACATTTTCAAACTCGGAACACGATATTCCGAACCGCTGGGCGCCTTGTACCGGACTCCAGATGGAAGCGAGCGACCGGTCGTCATGGGTTGTTACGGCCTCGGCGTCAACCGAATCGTCGCCGCTTTAGTCGAGCAGTGTCACGACGCAAAGGGAATTCGGTGGCCCGTGTCTGTGGCGCCGTATCAAGTGCATCTGGTGACCGTGAACCAGGAAGAGCATGAGACACGCGAAGCAGCTGATGAGCTGTATCGGGAACTCACGGACTCAGGTTTTGAGTGTTTGTATGACGACCGAAGTGAACGCGCCGGCGTTAAGTTCAACGACGCAGATTTGATCGGCTGTCCGGTTCAAGTGATTGTGAGCAGTCGGAATCTTACGAAAGGTGAAATGGAAATCAAGATCCGTCGCTCGATGGAGAGCCTTCAGGTCCCGCGTAAAAAGATCGTTGCGAAGCTCACCGAATTGATCTATTCTTAATCTTCGGAATCACCTATTCCTGTAACGCATTTCATCCCAACGAGTTACACTCTTCCCTTGTAAATCGTATATGTGCGGTGTACATTTTGACTAGGCTTGCCTATTCTGGCTGGATGAAGCGAAACAAAGTGTTTGCGAAAATTAGGATTCGCGCTCTCACTCGGGTACGCTTAGGAAAAGGAGAGGCAATGATCCACCCGCGCCAGAGAGAAGATGAAACGATGTCAAGATCCGAAACGCGAAATGGAAAGAAGGATGGAACCCTTTTGAGTGGGGAACAGAAAGTAAGAACGAAAAGCGTCGTATCCGTTGAACCAGGCCGTGTCATTCGTAAGCGGCGGGAACTGGCCGGTTGGAAAGCAGCGGAGCTGGCTCGCCGTGCGGGTATCAATTCGCGAACATTAAGTGCGATCGAACTCGGGCGAATCGCCTCACCTTCTTTGAAGCACTTGGAGTCTCTCGCTCACGCGTTGGGCCTATCGATGGCTTCTTTATTTTCACCTAGGGATGATGCGTCAAACCGCACGTTTCTTTTGGGAAATCCGAAGGGAGTGCAGAAGATTGAATTTCGTAAAGATGGATTTTCGATTGTTTGCTACACACCGCTCGTGCACGATTTTTTTGTTGGAAAAGTGATTCTCAACGGTGAGAATCAGATCGAGGAACGAATGCTCTCGACAGCAGGGATGATTTTTGTCCAGCCGATTATTGGGAAATTGAGCGTTGTCTTCGATGCCAGAGAATATTTGATTCGGGAAGGGAGTTACGTTTTCTTTGACGGGTCTTTTCCGCACACGTTTGAGAATCCATCATCCCGTGAAGTTAGCTTTTTTCTTGTGACAGTGCCGTCTTTTGTCGCTCGGTTGCCAAGGCGTCTCGCGCTCGTTAAGTGAAGCACCTAAGAGGTCGATAGACTAAGAACAGTCGTTGACTTGTGCAGTCATGCTTACTAGAATACTTTTAAAAGCTTTCATTATTACGCGTGCGCGCACGTTTACATCCAAACGAGGGACCTCTGCTGATGAAAGAGTTTTGTGAGCGGTTAGTCGCTTCGTTTGTCATTTTCACTTTCCTCATGTCTTTCCGGCCCGTCGAAGCAGCCGTTCTCCAGCCTGCATCAGTTCCCGCCGATGACGAGCGGAATGTGGAGAAGGAGCGGCAAGAAGCGATTTACGAGGCAGTGGCCTTTTTAGAGCCTTCGCTTGCTGTTCATGAAGAACCGCCTACGTTAGAGGGAGAAATTAAAGCTCACGATATCATCCTCGAAGAAGTCGAGCAACTCCGTCAGCTTCGGAAGGCGCAATTTAAGCATTTGACTTGGAGTCATATCCGTTCGACGATCACACCGGAAGCGATTCTTGCGAAGCATCGGTTCTTGGCAGAGCGGGAGCAGAATTTGTCTCGTATCGTTGAGCGTGCGGTGGAACTTCATCTGCCGGCCCAAATTGCGCGCGAACGTATCGGAATGGCTCAGTTTCGGATCGCCAAATCCGTGCGTGACTTTCTTCCGGAAGCAACGGCAACGGCGGACATCAAAAGCGGTCAGCTGACGGGAGATAGCTTTGTGAGCGACAATTGGCGGATGAAGCTGCGCCAGCCCGTCTTTCGAGGGGGTGTTCTGTGGAATACGCTTCTCATGGAAGGGTCCAATTTAGAAATTGCGAAGCGAGAATACGACAAAGCCATTTCAGATTTGGTGGCGGACGTGTCGAAAGCATATTTTGAATTCGAACGCGCTCAAAATGCGCTGCGGGATCAAGAAACGTTGTATGAAAAGGTGAAGGAGCAAAAGCGGATTTCGGATGAAAAATATGCGGCGAAACTGATCTCTGAGATTGAGAAACTGAATACGGATTCACTGTACAGCCAAGCCGAATACGATCGGGAGACGGCGCAGCAAGAGATTGAACTTGCGAAGCTCGAACTTCAGAAATTCTTAAAGTTAACCACCGATGATGACATCTACCTCACGGCACTTTACGATTTGGAGGAATTCGATCTAGACGTTTTGCGGAAGGCCGGCGCTTTGCCTGCCGGGACGAAACAAGAAACATCCGAGAGCAATTTGGATCAACTGATCGATAGGGCGTATCAGTATCGGCCAGACCTTCAAGTAGAAGCTTCGAAGTTGAAAGCGGCTCAGCTGGCCTACCATGTTGCGTTGGGCAAACGTCTGCCGCAGTTCGATTTTCTCGTGGAGTTCGGCGAATTGGCCGAGGCGTTTATTGTGAACGACAAAGGTCCTCACCATCGTCATGAATTTCGTGTTGGAATGGAGCTCACGTGGCCGTTTGCGGGAAACACACTCAAGTATACGTACGATCACGATCAACGAGCGCCGTCGGTGACACAGTTTCTTCAAGGAGCGGGCACTCGGATTCGCGCGAATTCATTTTCCGCCGCGATCCTGGATGATTTAGGGCAGTTTGCAGCCATGAAAAAGGCAAAAATCGAGAGTCTGGAACAAGTTGTCGCACTAGAGAAGACAGAACGGGAAGTGGTTAAAGATGTCAAAGAAGCGTATTTTAACTTTCAAAAATCCCGCATCCAAGTGGAATCAGCGTACAAACGGATGGGTTACCGGGAGCGCTTGGCCGAGCGTGAAAAACACCGTTTAGAACGCAACGAGATTCAAATTTCTGAGTATCTACAGGCTGAAATTGCGCATACGGAAGAACGAGGTTTGCTGTACAAAGCCATTTCAGACTTCTTTTCATCGATGGCAAAATTAAATCGGGCGATCGGTATTCGCGATTACCTTGAGGTAGAAGTGCTCGCGTGAGATTGACATTGAGGCGACACAATGCAGACCGATCAGCCTGAACCACCACCACCCGACGCGCCACAATCGAAGTCAAAGCTTTCCCTCATCCGAAATACGCTGAAGTCAAGTATCCCCCTCATCCAAAACACCTTGACGCGACTCGCGACTTGGGTCCGAACGCCGAAACACTTAAGAGTGATCCTGATCGTCGTCGGGGTCCTCATCGTCCTCGCGATCGTGCGGGGAATTTTTTTCCCACGTCCTCCGGATTTAAAACGAATGCGATCGGACGCAGCGGCTGCTCAGCGTGACGTCGTCGGTGTAAAGGTATTTAAAGTAGGACGGTTTAATTTCGAGGATTCCCTGAAAGCCCTTGGAACGATCAAAGGGATAGTAGAGTTTAAATTAAGTTTTGAGATCCCTGGTGTCATTAGTGCGATCAATTACCGCGAAGGAGAATATTACGAGGAAGGTGCGCTCCTCATCTCGCTGAAACAGGATGATTTTTTGCTTCGGCTCAAGCGTTCTCAAGCCCAGCAGCAAAAAGCCTTGGCAGCATTGAAAATCGCCGAAGACAAGTGGAGGGAGAATAAGACCCTTTTTGAGATCGGCGCTGTTCCCCAGACGACTTTGGACCGATCGCAGTTGGAAGTAGATCAAGCGAAGTATGAACACGAAGCGGCGGCGATTGAAATGAAGGCAAATGAAGTGGTTCTTGAAAAGTCAAATTTATACGCTCCAAGTGCGGGTGCGATCGGCGAGTTGAATGTAGAAGAAGGGGAAGCGGTGACTCCCAATACCTTGGTCGGCAGCCATGTGCGGACCGATCGTGTGTCTGCTGAGTTCGGCGTGACGCAGCGGGACCTCAATAAGGTTTCGCTCGGCCAAAAAGCCAAGGTCTACGTGGATACCTATCCGGATCGGGCATTTGAAGGTGTCGTTGAAAACATCGCGCCGGTCATTGGGGGCCCGTCACGGACGGCGAACGTACGTGTGCGAATCGAAAATCCTGAGAGCTTGCTCCTCCCTGGGATGTCTGCGAGCATTAAGATCCTCTTGTACCAAAAAAGGAATACGCTCATTGTTCCAATCGATGCGCTTCTGGGAAAGGAACATGAGCAGTATGTATACGTGGTTGACCCACAGGAAAAAACGGCGGTAAAAACCCCTGTTGTCGTTGGCTATTCCCGTGTGGATTATGCGCAGATTGATTCCGGCGTCCGCGAAGGAGATTTGGTCGTCGTCTCAGGAATGGATCGACTGGAAGAGGGCACGAAAGTTCGGATCATCGAAACGCAAGAGGGAGAGTTGTAGGAGTGAGTTCTGTCTTTTGTGTTAACTGTCCCTAGCAAGACGAATCCACTTGTCACAGTAATGTCTGATGCCCCACCACCTCTGTTGCACCACACACATTGCTTTGGAGGAAGATAATTTTCAACCCCCCGTGTATCGTTATACCGACCCCCCTTTGGGCGTCATCCTGAGGCGTTTTTTGCCGAAGGATCCCGTCTTCAAGGCGGGTTTCGGCCGAAGAATTTCGAAAGCGAGATCCTTCGCTTCGCTCAGGATGACGGGACTGAACGGTTACAGAAGAAAAAATTTGTCTGACCACTCTTCGTACGTCCGTGGCCAATTACGCGAGGGTGGTGGGGGATGAGCCTACCCTATTACGCGATCAAACAAAGAGTGACCACGATCATGGTATCACTGGGGATCGTGTTCGTAGGTTTGATCGGTGCCTTTTCACTCCAGAAGGAATATTTCCCACGGCTCACTTTTCCGCAGGTAACCGTTGTTACGGAGTACGTGAATGCGGCGCCCGAGGAAATCGAGGCCCTCATTACACGCCCGCTCGAAGAAGCGATTAGTTCCACGAGCGGTCTTCGGAAACTCGATTCGGTCTCTCAAGAAGGCAAAAGTATGATTTTTGCGTCTTTCGGATGGAATGAAAATATCGACTTTGCCGCCTTGTCGGTTCGCGAAAAGATTGATCTGGTTAAAGAACGTCTTCCGAAAGAGTCGGAAGATCCCATCGTTCTGAAGTTTGATCCGCTCGATCGTCCGGTCATGATGCTCTCGGTCACGAGCCAGATGCATCCGGCCGATCTTAAGATCCTCACGGAACGAATCTTAAAGGAAAATTTGGAAAAGGTAGAAGGCGTCGCTTCGGCAACGGTTTCCGGGGGTTTAGACCGCGAAATCCAGGTCGAGCTCGATCAAGGAAGGCTGCATGCCTCCGAAATTTCAATTTTGGAAGTGATTGACGCGATTGACAACGCGAATATTTCGTATCCTGCCGGAAGCATCAAAAAAGGGCTCTACGAATATATGATTCGTACGGTGGGCGAGTTCCGTGAGGTCCCGGAAATCGCATACACCGTGATTGCCAGCGACGTCAAAAAGGAACTGAAGCGCCAACCGGAAGGATTTCTCGAACGCGGAGAGAAGGAAACCCGGGATACGCTCGATACGCTTCGCGACGAGCAAGCGCTCAAGATGGATGAAAGGCGGCTCGTTTTCCTCCGCGATATCGGCACCGTCCGAGATGCGTTTCGGGAGCGTTCGTCCATCTCGCGCTACAACGCGAAGGAAAACGTGTCTGTCTCGATTCAGAAACAGGGATCGGCAAACGCGGTGGGAATCGCCAATCGAATCCACCGCGAACTCATATTTCTTAGCGAAGAACTCGAGTCCCGTGGCATGAACGTTGAAGTGATCTACGACCATTCTCGGTTCATCAAACGGGCCATTCGAAGTGTACGAGATGCAGCCATTGTCGGTGGCATCATTGCAGCGGTGGTTTTGTTCTTATTCTTCAGGAACTGGGCGAGTGCGCTCATTGTGGTACTTTCGATGCCGATTTCAATCATGGGTACTTTTTTTCTGTGGCAGCTGCACGGCATTACCATGAACATGATGTCCCTGGGCGGATTAGCCCTTGCGGTCGGCATGATGGTCGACAACAGCATCGTCGTAATTGAAAATATTTTTAGGCTGCGCGAACAAGGTTTGTCTCCTGAAAAAGCATCTGTCCAGGGGACGAACGATGTCTTTTGGCCTGTATTTTCGTCGACGCTGACGACGGTAGCGGTTTTTCTTCCGATTATTCTTTTTGTTCCGGGAGTGGCAGGTCAACTGTTTAAGGATCTGTCATGGACGGTCATTTATACGCTGGCACTCTCGCTTTTTGTCGCGATGACGTTGGTGCCGATGCTCGCGACGTACATTGACGTATCCAAAGAACGGGGTCGGAAGGCGTTTGCGATTCCACGGGCCGTGGGTGAGAAAATAAAATCTTATTTCAGCAAGCAGCAGGAAAAGCAGCAAAATCGAGTATTTCTCAAAATTGTGGGTATTGGTTTTGGCCTGTTTGCCTTGAGCCTGATTATTTTTCGAATGCTAGATACGGAAGTAATTCCAGCTGTAGATCAGGGGCAGTTTCTTGTCCGGGTGAATCTGCCTGTGGGCAGCCGCTTGGAGGCGACGGATGAATTCGTACGGCTGATCGAAGAAGAAGCGAAGGAAATGAAGGAAGTGAAGAGCGTTGCTGTCACGATTGGTTCCGCAAAGACTTCCAGAGCAGGTGAGGTGACGATCGAAACCTTACGCCCCTATGAGTCGCTCCTTACGGTTGAACTGAATGAGAGAAGACGCCGGTCGTCTAAGGAAGTTGTCGACGATCTTAAGGAACGTTTAGAGCGTTACGATTTAGAGAAGGCGGAAATCGAATACATTTTGCAGGGAAGCGAATTCGATTTTGCAACGGGAGGGACCAAACCGATTGAGATTGAAATTAAAGGTTACGATCTCGAGAAACTTAACGATTTAACGGCGGCTGTCGAAAGACTCCTCCAGGCAACGGCTGGTGTGACTGAGATTTTGTCGGATGTGGGAGAGCCTTCGCCAGAAACAAAAGTGGAAATCGACCGGCACCGGGCAGCGCTCTACGCGATTTCGGCGAGGGATATTTCACTGACCGCAAAAGCGGGAATAGAAGGTGCTGTAGCAACGCTCTTTAAAGAAGCCGGTCGGGAAATCGACGTTCGCGTCCGTCTCGAGGAAAAAGACAGGGAAAATATCCGAAATATTGGGAGCCTTTTGGTGTACAGCAATGCACTTGAGGTGCCTGTGGCACTCAAGGACGTGGCATCGATTAAGCCGGGCTACGGACCGAGCGAAATCCGTCGCAAGGATCAAATTCGTACGATTACCGTGCGTGCTGGGATTAAAAAAGGGTTCAAGGAAAAGAAGGTTTTGGGGGGCATTGTCCGAGGCGTAAAGGAGATGGACGTTCCTAATGATTACACGGTTGAGCTGGTGGGGAAGGCGCGGGAAGTCAGGGAATCCTTCCGCCGGCTTGCCTTTGCCATTTTGCTCGCCTTAATTTTGACCTACATGATCATGGCAGCACAATTTGAGTCATTTCTTCATCCCTTTGTCATTATGCTGACGGTGCCGCTTGCTATGATCGGGGTTGCGCTGGCGCTCTTGCTTACAGGGACTGCCATCAGCGTCATTTCGCTTTTAGGCGTTTTGATCCTGGCTGGAACCGTAGTCAACAATTCGATTATCATAGTGGATTTTATTAATCGGTCGCGCCGCGAGGGAACAGAGCTTGTGGAAGCTTGCATCGATTCTGTGATCGTGCGGCTTCGGCCGATCCTCTCGACCACACTAACCACGGTGGTGGGTCTTCTGCCGCTTGCCATTGGATTAGGGGAAGGTGCTGAGCTCCAAGCACCCCTTGCGATTGCAATTATTGGGGGGCTCACGAGCGGCGCTTTTTTTACGCTGTGCGTCATTCCTTCGCTTTACATTTTGGTGACGCGGCTCGTTGAGCACTGGTTTGGTGTGGTGGAGTTGGATGAAGAGCTTTAAGTATGTGTTTCGCTTTTCAACCACATCGTCATTGCGAGGCGGCCTGGCATGCTTCCTCGTAATGACGGCACTGTTGGATTGCTTCGTCAACGCCGGGGTTGCATCCTCGCAATGACGGCTGGGGCACGGACGCTGAAGACGTAGAAATTTAAAGCAATGGGGTTACCTCATTCATCTGTTCGAAGACCGGTTTTAATCTGGGTGATATTTGCCGCTTTAATCCTCTTAGGGATCGTTTCGCTTTTTCTGCTTCCCGTAGAGCTGTACCAAGGTTCGGGACGGGGGATTATCTCGATCATTATTCGAGCGCGCGGGGGCCTTGCCCCCATTGAAGTCGAACACATGATTACGCGTCCGGTTGAGGAATCCGTGTCCACCGTGTCCCATCTGAAGCAAATGTATTCCAACTCACGGGAAGCCGAGAGCAGGGTGACGCTGGAATTCGAGTCGGGAACAGACATGAAGTATGCCGCGTTGGAGGTACGGGAGAAATTTTCACGCGTGAAGTCCGAGCTACCAGATGAAATCGAGAAACCGGTGATTGCGAATTACGAAGACTCGGATGCAGCGATTCTCGTTTTTGCTGTGGCAAGTGAAACCATGAGTCCAGAGGAGATTCGCGAGGTCGTGGATCAAGAACTCAAGCCGCGCCTCGACCGTGTCGACGGGGTTGCGAGTACGGAGGTGTACGGCGGTCGGGAGCGGAAAATTTTGGTGGAGCTCGACCGGGATAAGATGTTTGCGTACAACATTTCGATCGAGCGCGTCATGGACGTGATTGGTGCGAGCAATATCTCACTTCTAGCGGGAAGTTTCGAACGCGGACCGTACGACCTTGCCGTGCGAACCCTGGGCGCTTTTCGAGACATTGATGAAATTGGATCGCTTGGCATTAAGGCAACTCGGCAAGGGTCCATTATCCCGCTCAAGGAGATTGCGACGGTCAAGGATGCTTATTTAGAGTCAGAGGATTACGCGCGCCTTAACCTCGATCAAAATGTGTCGGTTTACGTGAAAAAAGCTTCGCTTGCGAACACGATCAACGTGGTAGATCAGATCAAA